>Ga0207649_10000587_pt1 | contig 24792 bp, 18 predicted proteins | sample KBSC43metaG_FD_184317 | JGI IMG/M metagenome (GOLD analysis project Ga0207649, IMG submission 184317) | Corn rhizosphere microbial communities from Kellogg Biological Station, Michigan, USA - KBS C4-3 metaG (SPAdes) (version 2) | ecosystem: Host-associated > Plants > Roots > Rhizosphere > Soil ... | reverse complement strand
CATCGGGTCGACCGACTCGATCGACTTCGGCGGCATCCCGTAGCGTGTGGGATCGAACGCCATGTCGTCGAGAAACCCGCCCCAGCGCGAATAGATCTTGTCCTTGGCGGTGCGGTCGGCGTCGTAGTACAGCCGCCAGTCCCAGCGGTGCGACGGGATCTCGGTGATCGCGTCGACCTTGTCGAGGATGTTGGCCCAGTATTCCTCGGTGCTGTTCGCCTTCGGCAGCGCGACGCCCATGCCGACGATGGCGATGTCGACCGGCGCTGCTGCCGGCTGTGCGGCGGGCGCGCGCTCGTCGAGGCGGCGCTCGAGCAGCGCGCCGGCATCGAGCGTCACCTGGCGGTGCAACGTCGCGATGTCGGTGAGCCCGGAACGCAGCGTCGCGACCTGCCCCAGCATGTACATGCCGGCGTCGCGCTGGGCCTGGACGTCGAGCGCCTCGATCGGCCCGTCGGCGCCGCGGCGGGCACGTCCCTTCGACGCGATCCGCAGGCGGCCGAGGATCAGGTCGTCGAGCTCGCGCCGGCTCTCGTCGGCGGGCACCTTGCGGTGACGATGTTCCAGACGCGTGCGGAAGAACTCGGCAGCAAACGGTGTGTACGCGCAGCGACTGGCGTGGCCGGGGCCGGACTCGAGATTGACGGTGCGCTCGCAGTCGATCGCCTCCTGCTGGAACTGCGGCACGACTGCGCCAGTGGCGACGATCTCCCGGGTGAACAGGTAGGCGCTGCCCATCAGGATGCCGACCTTGACGCCGAGCGAAGCGAGCGGCGCGACGATCACCTGCAGCATCGCCGACGAGGCGGCGTCGTGAATGCCGCCGGCGAAGATCAGCTCCAGCGTCTCGGGGGCGACCTTGCTCGCCGGGATCTCGGCGAGCAGCCGATCGACCATCGTGCTCCACAGCACGAAGCTGCTGAGCGGTCCGATGTGGCCGCCGCATTCGCGACCTTCGAAGATGAAGCGCCGCGCGCCTTCGTGGAGGAAGAGCGGGATCAGGTTGGCCGACGGCACGTGCAGGAACGTCGGCACGCCGCCCGCTTCGAGATGCACCGCCTGGTCGGGCCGCCCTCCGGCGATGATCGCGTAGTCGGGCTTGAACGCGCGCGCACAGGCCAGCTGCTCGTCGAGCAGCGCCTGCGGCGCGAAGCCGAGCAGCCCGATGCCCCACGGCCGGTCGCCAAGCAGCTTCTTGGTTGCGGCGAGCAGGGTCTCGAGCGCAGGACCCTTGAGCAACGCGAACGCGATCATCGGCAAGGCACCGCCGTCGGCGATCGCGGAAGCGAACTCTGCGCTGTCGGAGACGCGCGTCATCGGGCCCTGCACGATCGGCAGGCGCAGCCGCAACGACGACGCCAACGGCGCCCCGTCGAAGATCGGCTTCAGTTCGACCGCCGTCCGCAGGTGCCCGGCGACCGCGCCGTCGATCGCCTGCAGCACGCCCGCGACGTGGCCGAACTGCGCTCGCCATGCCGCGGCGAAGCACACGTCCTGGCCGATCGGCAGCAGGCCCCGCGGCGGATCGTCCCAGCCGAACAGCTTCGCGCCGACGAGTGCGCGGAGCTCGTCGGCGCCGAGACCATGGCCGTCGGCGACGAACTCGCGCGCGACCGCGTGGCCCGGGCGCACGAGGATGCGGAAGTAGTCGCCGCGCTCGCCGTCGCCGACCGCGACGGTCTCGCTGCCCGCGAGATTCTGCAGCAGCGAGCGCAGACTTTCTGGCAGCCGCGCCTCGGGCATCAGCAACAGCTGGGCGTCGAGTACGCCACCGGCGACGCCGACCGCGCTGCACGCCGCGGCCACGTGCGGCGTGAGGCCGCCGCGCACGTAGAGCGGCAATCGCGTGCGCCCGAGCCAGCGCTGCAGCAGGATGTAGCTGCTGCTCTCGCCGACATAGCCGCCCGACTCGTTGCCCTTGAGCAAGAGACCGTCGATGCGATCCTCGCGCGCGGCGTCGAGTGGATGGAAGCTGCGCACTTCGGCGAGCACCATGACGCCTGCCTCGCGCATCTCGCGAACGAAGTCCCCAGCCTGCTCGACGGCGTCGAGATCGACGATCAGCCAGGCGAGCCCGCGCTGCACGAAGGGATGCAGGGAATTCGCGGTCGCGTCGGCGATCGAACCGAGGCGAACGCCGAACGCGCCTCGGGCGTGGGTGGCGATCCGCTCGAGGTCTTCAACGACGGTGTCGAACCGCGGCGCGAGCTCGGCGTCGAGAACGCCGATGCCGCCGGCGCGCGAGCCTGCGATCGCGAGCGAGACGTCTCGGTGCCCCGAGGGCGTGAATACGAAGGTGATGAAGGCCACGCCGACGTCTCGCTGCTTCGCGGGCTCATCCGACCGCGCGGTGAGCGACGGTCGGTGGGCGCCGATGCGTGCTCGCCGTCGCGCTGGCGCAGCGAGCTTTGCGAGTCTTTACACTAGCACGCGCCCGTCCGCGTGGACATTCGCGCTTGCCCGGCTGCGCGGCTTTCGAACACCTTCAAACGCGGGGGTTCGCCGCATTGTGAAAGCACGCTACGCGTCGGCATGCCTGGCCGCACCCGATGGGCAGGGTCAAGGCAGACCGAGCGACTGCATGAACGCCTGCACACCCGCGGTGTAGCCCGACGGACGTCCGAGCTCGGCGTTCAGCTGGCCGTGGTTCAGCTCGACCGGCAGGACCTCGGCGCGCCCTCCTGCCGCGACCGCCTTGTCGGCAAATGCACGCGCAGCGCTGCACGAGTCTTCGCGACGGCTCGAGCAGACGAGCAGGATCGGCTGCGGTCGCCCGGCGACGCGATGAAGCGGCGAGGTACGCTTCCAGCGTTCGCGGTCGTCGCCGAACACGCGGTCGTAGAAGCGTGCATGTCGCGCTTCCATGATCGCGACGACGTTCAGCGCGGCGCTGTCGAGCGCGACGGTGCCGAGCCACGGCCGGGCGCCTTGGCGCGCCGCAATCGCGGGGTCGGCCGCGAGCAACGCGGCCAGGTGCGCGCCCGACGAGTGGCCGACGAGGACCAGGCGGTCGGCATCGCCGCCCCACGACGCGGCCTGCTTCTGCACGAACGCCATCGCCCGCGCGACGTCGTCGGCCTGGTCGAGCGGCTCCGGCGGACGGGCCATGCGGTAGTTGACCGAGGCGAAGATGTAACCCTTGGGCAGCCAGTACGCCACCTTGCTCACCACCACGCCCGTGTTCGCCTTGTCGCCGAGCATCCAGGCGCCGCCGTGGACCATCAGAACGATCGGTGCGTGCGCTGCCTTGTCGGGGATGTAGACGTCGAGGCGTTGCGCCGGATCGTTGCCGTAGGCGACGTCGCGCTCGACCCGGGCCCCCGGCGGCAGCGGAACCTTGCCGGCCGCACCCTCGGCGGCATCGAGGCCGTCCGGCGCAGCCGTGGCCGCGTCGCTCTGCGCCTGCTGCTGCCGCTCGCGACGCGCTTTCAGCGCGTCACGAAGCGTCTGGGCGCCGACGTCGTGCAGCGCGGCGGCGAGCAGAAGCATGACGAAGAGCGCGGCGCGGCGTGAATGCATCTGGAGCTCCGTCGAAGCGGCGTCAAGCAGCCGAAGGAGCGGCCGCATCGCGGCCGGCGACGATTGCGTGAATGAAGGCATCGACGCCGGCGGTGTAGTCGGGCTCGCTCCCGAGACCCGCGTTGAGATCGGCATGCGAGAGATCGACCGGCAGCACTTCCGCGTGTCCTCCGAGGTCGATCGCCGCGGCGGCGAACTGGCGCGCCTGCTCGCCCGCCAGCGGTCGACGGCTCGAGTGCACCAGGAGCATCGGCGCGGGCACCCCGCGCAGGCGATGCAGCGGCGACACCTCGCGCCAGCCGGCTTCGCTCGAACCGAACACCTTGTCGTGCAACGGCAGGTGCGGCCCACGCATGAGACCGACGACGTCGAGCGCAGCGGTATCGATCAGGATGCTCGCGCACCACGGCTCGACGCCGTCGATCGCAGCGGCCGACAGGTCGGCGGCGAGCAGGGCGACGAGATGGGCGCCGCTCGAGTGACCGAGCAGAACGACGTCGCGCGGCGAGCTTCCGTCGTCGACGAGGCGCCGCTGCAGGAATGCGAGCGCACGTGCGACGTCGCGCGCCTGCTCGGCCGGCCCGGCCTGCGGCAGACGGCGATAGCCCACCGACGCGACCGCGCGCCCGACCGGAAGCCAGTGCGCGAGCTTGTTGGAAACCGTCGCCGGGGCCGCCTTGTCGCCCTGCGACCACGCGCCTCCGCCCACGATCACGATCAGCGGCGCGGCAACGGGTTCGGCCGGCCGATAGAGATCGACGCGTTGCGCCGGATCGCTGCCGTAGACGAGGTCCCGTTCGACCCGCGCTCCCGGCGGGAGCGCGATGCTCGAAGCGGTGCGGCCGCCGATGCGGGCAGCGATCGCGGCCAGCCAGCCGCTCATGCGTCGGTCGCGCGCCCGCGCGCCCAGTGGATCTCGCAGCCGCCGCGCGGATTGGGCACGTAGCGGTCGCCGCCGAGCGGCATGATCTTCGGTCCGTAGGGGTTGGCGGTGCCGAGGAAGAGCCCGTACGGCGACGACACCATCGTGCGCAGCCCCATGTTGTACGGATTGTCCATGCCGTTCGTCGTCACCGGCACCCAGTTCTCGCCGTCGAAGCTGCGGTACAGGTCGAAGCCGGAATGGTTGTCGAGGATCGTCTGCGGCTCGAGGCGGTTGACGATGTTGGCGAACGTCTCCGGCCAGTTCCGCCGGTTCGCGTAGCCGAGCACGGAGCTCCACTCGAAGGTGCTGAGGTAGAGCCAGCCGTCGTGCTCGCAGAGCCGCCAGAAGTAGCCATTGAAGAAGTTGTCGAAGCCCGGCAGGTAGCCCGACAGCGGTACCTTGCGCCCGATCGGCGTGTCGCGGGCCTCGCCGACGAGCAGGTCCCAGCTGCCGTCGCCGTGGATGCGGATCAGCTCGGGGGGCGCCGGGCCGATCCGGTTCTGCGTATCGATGCCGCCGCCCTGGATGCCGCTGCCGACGTAGAGCGCGCCCTTGAACACCGTCATCGAGAGCACGCACTGATTCAGCCGCCCGCGATAGGCGCCGTGGTCGATGATCTTCTCGAAGGTGTACGGCTTCTCGCCCTCGCAGTCGCTGCGCCAGATCTGGTAGCCGTTCAGGTTGAAGGTGCCGACGTAGAGGTGATCGCCGAAGCCGATCATCTCGAACACGGTCTTGTTCTCGTGATCGCCGAAGCCGAACTCGCTCACGGGCTCCCAGCCGCCGTTCGCCGGGTCGCTGCTTTCGTAGACGACCGAATGCGACGACACGTTCGGGTTGCCGCCGCGCGAGCCGGCAGGCGTCGTGAAGAGGCGTCCCTTGAACGGCGCGATCGTGCGAATCGTCGTCACCGGCAGGCCGCCGAGTCCCGGTTCGCACGTGGCGTCGAAGCGATTGCCGTCCTCGGAACGCAGGATCAGCGGCCCGGGCCCGCGCGCCGGCGACCAGGTCGTCACATAGAGCGCGGCGCGCGGCTCGCCCGGCGACCGATGCACGACCATGCCGCGCAGGCCGAGCTCGCGGGGAATCGGCTTGCCGTGGCTGCCGACGATCATCGGCGCCTTGAACACCTTGTCCCAGCTGCCGGCGACCGGGTCGTAGCGCCAGATCTCGGCCCGCATGTCGAGGTCGAACGGGTTCTCCGGGCATTCGACCGGCCAGACGTCCATGCCGATCGGCAACCGCGCCTTCATGAACGGGAAGTTGCCTCGCGTCGTGCCGACGTAGAGGTGGCCGTCGAACCACGCCATCGAATGCGCGTAGGCATTGAGGCCGTCGCCGAAGCCGCCTTGCGCGATGCGAACGAAGTCCCGGCGCCGCAAGCCGGGATGGACGCCGAGGCGGTTTCCGTTCATCCGATGGATCCGTGGTCGTGTGCGGTCACGAGTGTCGCTGCCACGACCTGCATTCGCGCGAGTCAGGGCACCGGCACCTTGTAGACCATCAGGCGCTGCAGCTTGTTGTCCTCGTATTGTTGAAGGATGGCAAGGGTGCCGCTGGATCGCGACGCACTCTCGAGGCGTGGCGTCTTGTAGCTGACCCCCTCGGGCGCCGTCGGCGTGCGCAAGGTGAATGCCGGAGTGAAGGTGTCGCCGTAGTCGTTGCTCAGAGAGACCGCACCGCCGCGCCAGGACAGGCTCACCGCCAGCTGGACCTGGCCGTTGGCCAAGCCGATCTGCGGGTAGCTCGACGCGCCTCCGAAGTCGACTGTTCGCGGTGCTGACCAGGTTCCGTCGAGCATCGAGTAGCGCAGGTACCTCATCGAACTGTCGTCGAGGATCGCGAGATGGAGGTGGCCGGTGTCGTCGGCAACGACACCGAAGTGGCTTGCATACGGGTCGGAGCGCGACGACCGTGCGCTCCCGGCCTGGATGAGGACTGGCTCGGAGAGAAAGGTCGGCGGCGCGGAGTTGGCGCGCGTCGTCCAGTAGGTGCTCTGGTGGACACGGTAGATCAGTCCCATCCCGCCGGGAATGCGCACCGGCCGGCCGCTTCGCTCCTTCGACACGTTGTCGGTCGGGCCGACGATGACTCCGGTGTCCACCCACGTGCCCTCTGTCGGCCGGTAAGTCCACCGGAGGTGGATGTCGTCGGTGGCGTTGTTGAGCAGCGCGAACGAGCACCAGGCCACTCCGGCTTCGTCGAATGCGAGCGTCGGGTTGTAAGGCTGCAGTCCGCTCACCCGATACACGCTTTCGGTCCGGTTGAGCGTCCACGTCCGCAGCGTGCTGTCGTACGACAGCTGCACAAAGACGACGGCGCTGCGACTGTCGCCGTAGACGACCGAGAGCGTGGTGCCCTCGAGCTGGCCGTCCGCCGTCGAATTGCGATCGGTGCGTGCCAGTGCCACCTGCGGGAGCCAGGACACGCCGCCGTCGAAGCTGCTGAACAGCACCAGGCCCGAATTCGGTCTCAGCGTTCCGCGGTTGATGAGGAGATGGAGCGCCCCGTCCGGCGTCTGCCACATGTGCTCCTGATGACGATACGAGATCATCAACTCGGAGTCGCTGGTCAGGTCGGTGACCTGCGGCGAGACGGCGACCGGCTCGGCGCGCACGAGCGCGGCGAAGCAGACGGCCGTCACCAGACCCATGATGCGCACGAGGCGCTTCGCTGCGCTGCCGCGCCGGCGCGCGGAAAGATCAAGACCCATGTGCCTCCCAACTCGCACACCGCGTCGGCAACATCCGCCCGCGCAAGCGTCCGCAAGCGGTAACGATATGTGATGAAGCCGCACGGGTCGAGCCCGCCGATGCTGACACCAGCGCGCCGGCCGCGACGACCACTGCTTCACGCGCGCCGCCGCGAACGAGCGGTCGAGCACGATCCGACGTGCCATCATGAGGCCATGTTGCGATCGACTCTCGCCGTGACGGCGGCGTGTGCGCTCGTCGCCGCGTGCGGCGGCGGCGGCTCGGGTGCCAGCAGCGATTCCGCGCCGATCACGCCCACCGCAACGGACCAGACGCGCATCGCTGCCGCGACAGCGACCGCCCAAAGCGGCGTCAATGCGTGCGCGCCGATCCGCCCGTTCTATTGGGAGATCGGCGATCGTTCTTCCGCGATCGCTTCGGGGTCGGTGTCGTCCGCGGCTTCGCCGACGGTCTACACGCAGGCATCGTTGATGAGCATCGCGTCGGCGTCGAAGTGGCTCTACGCGGCCTATGTCGTCGAGAAGCGCGGCGGCGTCCTGACCGCGGACGACTACCACTACCTCAACTTCGAGAGCGGCTACACGAGCTTCGTCAGCTGCGACCAGGGCCAGACCGTGGCCGAATGCGTCGCCCTGGGAACCAACGGCGACTACACGGCTGCCAACGACGGCATGTTCTTCTACAACGGCGGCCACATGGAAAAGCATGCGACGCTGTTCGGCCTCGGCGCGATGAACAACGCAGCGCTCGCGACCGAGATCAAATCGCAGCTCGGCTCGACGGGCACGCTGATCTACACGCAACCCCAGCTCGCCGGCGGGGTGTTCACGAGCGCCGCCGTCTACGCTGCCGTGCTGCGCAAGATGCTCGACGGCGAACTGCGCATGGGCGCGGCGCTCGGAACGCACCCGGTCTGCACGAACCCGAGGTCGTGCCCGGCTGCCGTGAGCGCGCCGATCCCGGGGACGGAAAGCTGGCACTACTCGATCGGGCACTGGGTCGAGGACGACCCGAAGGTCGGCGACGGCGCGTTCAGCAGCGCCGGACTGTTCGGCTTCTATCCCTGGATCGACGCGTCCAAGACCTACTACGGCATCGTCGCCCGCGTCGTTGCGGGCGGCGCTCTGGACTCCGTCGACTGCGGGCGAATCATCCGCAAGGCGTGGCTGACGGGCACGGCGCAGTGAGGTTGCCGCAGCGCAAGAACTCGAGCCGTCGAGCCGCAGGCGGCTAGTACGTCGGACCCGCCGCCGTCAGCCCGGGGTCGGCGCGGAAGACACCTTCCGAGCACGACAGCGAGCGACAGACCTTCGGACGAAGGACGCCGTCATCCGGGACGAGCCGGTTGTAGTAGATCATCGGACCGGCGTCGGTGATGAACACCTCCGGGTCGGTGCGGGTGCGCAGCAGCGTGTTGTCGCTGATTCGTCGATAGAGCGGCGCAGCCGCATCGATGTTGGCGATCCAGATCTCCGAGCGGAACTTGTTCGGCCGCACCGACTGCGCCATGAAGATGTACGAGCGGCCGGCGTAGGTGAACGGCTCCGGCGAGAACATCTTGTTCCCGTCGGGTGCCTGGCGCGAGTAGAACGCCGTCCAGCGAAGCTGGCCGTCGCCCGCGGCGACCTTGCGATACACCCGCAACTCCGACTGATCGACCAGGGTCATGAAGACGGCTTCGTTGCCGTACTCGGGCGCCCGCCACATCCAGACCTCGTCCTTGTTGCCGGCGTCCGCCGTGAGCTGCTCGACGACGCCGGTATCCAGGTCGCGGAAGAACGCCTGGCTCACCGTGCCCACGGTCAGTGTGTACACGATCCCGCGCATGCCGATCGCATGCCGCACCGGGGCGTTGGACGCCGGGATGTCGCTCAGCAACTGTTCGGTGCTCTGGTTCCAGAGCTCGCGCCAGTAGTGGTTCTCGCGGTTGTCCACGTAGGTGATCCGCGGCGCCGGATCGTCGGCGCTCGCGCTGCCGTACGGCGCCTTGCGCGCCACGTCGGGCCCGAGGACGCTGCCGTACCACTGGCCGTTCGGCGCCGTGCGCGCCAACCCGATCCGCGAGTTCGCGTCGGTGTGATAGCCGACGTACTTGGTGTAGACGATGAAGTCGCCTTGCGACGTCGACAGCCACTCGGGGCCGTTCTTCGTCTTCTGCGCGTCCGCGTATCGCATCGAGTCGGGATCGACGAGGATGCCCTTGCCGTCCGCCGGCACGAAGTCGCCGGTGGCGCGGTCGACGTTGCCGATCCAGAGATTGCCGATCTCGTCGTTCCAGCAGAGCTGGGCGCGCGACTGGCTGAACTCGAAGTCGATCAAGTCGGGGGTCGGCGACACCTGCGTCTCGTTCGGGACCCAGCCCGACGCGGAGGCGGCGAGACACCAGCCGGCGACGAGCAGCGATATCAGCGGGCGGATGCGACTGCACGCGCCCGCGTTCAGTGCGCGATGCGCTAACCCCATGGGCGTAACCGTGCACTGACGGCCGCCGCAGCGGCTTCGAATGACTCACCCATTGCGTCTCCCTCGCACAAGTCATTTGCCTGCGCGCGGCGCAAGCCGTGCGAACGTAGCAGCAGCCGTGATCGCGGACAACCTGGGCAGCCCACGCGATCCGGGGGTTCCGCGCGCCGCCCATCGATTCAGACGCAATCGGGGATGCTCGCGAACGGGCCGTGTTCGCCCGAAACTCCCGATACGATGTTCGCATTGCTCGCTGCCACGGTGGGAGGCATGGACAGGCACGGAGACATCACGACGATCGCGCGACGTCTGGCGGGGGTCGCGCGCAAGACACTGCTGGCGCTCGGCGCGCTCAGCCTCGCGCTCGCCGACGCGCAGCAGGCGGTCCTGCCCGAGGTTCAAGTCACCACTGCGCCGATTCCCGACTACGAGTTCGATTCGGCGCGCAAGGGCGTGTTCTGCCAGGCCTGCAACTTCGGCAAGGGCAACGCGCGCCTCGTGTTCTCGGCGGCGGACAACACGCTCTGGGTCGGTTACGTCGATTTCCAGACCGGCGCCTTCATTCCGCCCGACGGCCGCGGCGAGCTGATCGACACCAACGCCGCGGCGGCGACCGACTACGGCAACGGGCCGGAGTGGACCGATTCCGTGTCCGGCTCTTCGTTCTCGTACACGCGGTACGCGCCCGGCCAGCCGCACAGCGATCAGACGGCCAGCGTCGCGATCGCCACTCAAGGGCCGGGCGGCGTGTGGACGTCGACCGTGTTCTCGAACGGCGCAGGCCGCGCTTCGCCCGCCGGCACGCTCGACGGCACCGACCCCGACCCGCGGATCAACTACGTCACCACCGACAAGTCGGCCTGGTACTGGCGCAAGTTCTCGCAGCCCGACGTCGAGAACGCGCTGCCGCTGAGTCAGCTCAGCGACGGCAATTCACGGCGCTGGGTTCCCGACACCCGCAAGATCTTCTTCCAGGGCCATCCGCCGGGCGACCCGCAGCTGCGCGACCAGGTCTACACCTACGACACCGACAGCGGCGAACTCGAGCAGCTGACCTTCAATCCACAGGGCGTCCTCGGCGGCATGATGTGGCGCGCCCCCGAGTTCAAGAACGAGTACGCGTTCTTCACGATGGCGAAGTTCCGCCAGGAGATCCTCGTCTATCGCAAGCTCCCGGGCGCCGACCGCGTGCTGCGCTGGACGATCGTGAAGACGATCCCGGCGCCGCCGGGTCTGCCGTTCTTCTGGTCGCCGGAAGTGTTCGTCCACAACGGGCGTTCCTACATCTTCTTCCAGGTCAGCGTGAGCTCGAAGTTCTTCGACCTGACGGTGCCGAACCAGATCGCGATGAGCGGCGTCGACCCGCTGCGCCAGGACTTCCGGATGCTCACCAACGACTCGGGGACGCCACGGGTGCGCCTCGACCCCGAGTACTTCATCACTGCCCAGGGCCCGTTCATCTACTACAACCGGCTCGTCCCCGAGACGGCGTCGCATCCGGCGATCAACGACGGCGTCTGGCGCGTCGACACGAATCTCGGCCCGCCGCACTGACGGGCCGCCGCCCCTGCCCGCGCGCGAGCGCGAGGCTCAGGGGATCCAGGACCAGACCTGGATGTTGAGGAATCGCTGCAGCGCGAGCGAGAACGCCTTCCACACCGGCATCGTGTCGGTCTCGATCTTGGCGAACCCGGTCATGCCGGTCTTCAGCTCGCCGTTCGGGTTGTCGATCACGGCGATCACCTTGACGACGTTGCCGAACGGCTTGGCGGTGACGTTGCGATCGATCGTCTGCACCTTGCCCGGGAACGACCGGTCGAAGAACGCGTTCGGCTTGGCCTTGATCGTCGCACCGACGACGACGCGAACGGCCTCGGATTCCGGCACCTCGATCTGCGCCGTCACCGAGCGCGTGTTCTCGACGGTCGCGAACGGCTGGCCGCGCTCGAGGACGCTGTTGACGCGCTCGTTCAGATGGAGGGTCAGGATGTTGCCGTCGAAGGGCATCCGCATCTCGGTGCGCTGGACCTTGCCGACCAGCGTCGCTTTTTCCTGGACCAGTGCGTCGAGCTTGGCGCGCTCGGCGGCGATCCGGTCCGGCGGGACGCCCGTCTTGACGAGCGCGAGGTCGGCGACACGCTTGGCGACCTCGTCGACGTCGACCTCATGCTCCCGCCGCGCGGTGTCGAGCTCCTCGAACGAGATGGCGCGGTCGTTGTAGAGCCGCTCCATGCGCGGCACCTTCTCGCCGCTGAACTTCTCGCGCTTCCTCGCGACGTCGAGCGCGCGTTCGGCGACGACGATCTCTTCCTTCTTCGGGCGGGTCTCGAGATCGCGGATCGCCGCCTTCTGCTCGGCAATGCGCGCGTCCTGCACCGCGATCTGCGACTTCAGGTCGGTCGCCGCGATGCGTGCGATCACCGTTCCCTTCTTCACCGATTCGCTGCCCGAGAAGTAGACCGACTCGATCACGCCCGAGACGTCCGACGTGATGACCTGCCGGTCGCTCGGGTAGATGTCGAAGGTGCCGCCGGCTTCGTACGGGTACGGCAGGAAGAGCAGCAGCAGCAGGCTCAGCGCGACGGCGATGCGCACGTACGCTGCGGTGCGGCTCTTGGCAGGCTCGGCCTGCTTCGTCTCGCCGCCCTCGGCCGGCAGCGCGCGTCGCCGCCAGCGGTCGAACTGGACCGAGCGGTCGTACGCGGTCGAGATCGCCTTGAAGCGCACCGCCGTGCGGTTCGTCAGATAGCCGGCGAGCACCAGCGCGATGATGATCGTCGCGCCGCCGATCTGCAGCTGCGCGAGGAAGCGCGTCACGATCATCAGGATCACGACGACGATGAAGAAGGCGTAGACGAAGTTCGCCAGCGCGTAGGTCGCGAGGACATTGCTGTCCGACTCGGACGACGCGCCGCCGCGCACCTTGTCGAGAAACGCCCGGTACGACTTGCCGCGCAGGTACGGCTCGTTCATGAAGGCGGCCAGCAAGTGGTAGCCGTTGCCCTTCACGAGCGGGTTGCCGCCTTCGAGCACCAGGTTGACGGCGCAGAGGAACGCGACCGACAGCCCCGCGCGCGAGACGAAGAGGAACTTGTCGCGGGTGTTGTACCAGACCAGGATGCCGATGCTGAACAGGAACAGCCGCATCAGCAGCGGTCCGGCGTGCAGCCACATCCGCTCGCGGCGCGACAGCTGCTCGGTGTGGCGGATGCGCACCGTGAAGCGCGGGAAGAAGCCGAAACGAAAGCCGATGCTGAGCGGGCCGACGGTCGCCCGGAAGTTCTGCGCCACGAACGCCTGCGTGAGGACCGCGGCGATGTTGATCGTGAAGAGGCTGATCAGCGCGTGGATCGCGAGGTCGGTGAGGTCGTGCAGCGTCGCCAGGTCGTCGTAGCCGAGCGGCGCGTAGCGGATGCTCAGGATCAGTGCCGACAGGAAGAGAAACGGCATCAGGTAGACGACCCAGCGCAGCGGCCGGACGACCGGCAGCAGCGCCGCGAGGAACGGCCGGATCTCGAACAGCGGGATCGCGCGGCCGCCGCGCCGCGGATCGAGGTTCTCGACCTCGTTGATGCCGGCCGGCAGCGTCGCTTCCTCGGGGATCGCCTTGCGCTCGTCGGCCCCGCTCGCGCCCGCGGCGGCGGTTGCGCCCGCCGCTGCGGGCGGCGAAGTCCCGCCCGCCGCCGGCTTCGGCATTGCGGCGATCGGCGCCATCATCGCGCTCAGCTCCTGGAACGACTTCGGCTTCACGAGCCCCTGCTCGAGCGCATAGCCCTGGCGGGTGAACGGCTTGAGCAGCGGATGCGCGGCGCTTTCGTCGTCGAGCAGCTTGTTGTCGGCGAGCCAGCCGAAGAACTTCAGGATCTCCTGCTCGCTGATCTGGTGGCCGAAGCGGTCCTCGAAGACCGAGCGCAGCTTGCCGACGTCCTCGCAGCCGGGCAGCACCTCGAGGACGAAGAATTGCCACGGCTCGAGATCGTGCGTCTTGTCGGCGAGCTTGTCGCGCAGCAGGTACGAGGTCTGGTCGCCGTGGACGATGCGGAACGCCTGCAGCCTGCGCGGCAGGTAGGCCGGCAGCGCGACCCGCTTCGATTGCTCACTCATTGAACGGCCCCCGTGTTGAGCGAGACCTCAGGCGGCCGGTAGTCCGCAACGCTCCAGCCGCCGCCCATCGCCTTGTAGACCGCGATCAGCGCGAGGTAGCGCATGCGCCGGGTCTCGTTCTGCTGCAGCTCGGCCCCGTAGATGCTGCGCTCGGCCTCGAGGACCTCGAGATAGCTGCTCCGTCCGCCCTGGTAGCGCTTGACGGCGCTCGCCTTGTGCTCCTGCAACATCTCGAGCTGGCGCGTCTGGATGGCGTAGCGCTGGTACGTCTTGCGGTTCGCGACGAGCGCGTCTTCGACCTCGCGCAGCGCGGTCTGCACGCTGACGAGGTAGCTCACCGCCTTCTGATGCTGGATGGCTTCGGCTTCGCGGACCTGCCCCTCGATGCGGTAGCTGGTGAAGATCGGGCCGAGCAGCTTGACGCCGAACGTGCCGAAGTTCGACGACAGCGCGAGCAGGTCGCTCAGGTCTTCGCTCGCGAAGCCCGATTGCGCGGTCAGGCCGATGCGCGGCAGGTACTGCGTCTTCGCGACGCCGATCTCGGCGTTGGCGGCGATGAGCTGCTCCTCGGCCTGGCGGATGTCGGGCCGCTGCGCGAGCAGATCAGCCGGCAGCCCGCCAGGAATCGCCGGAAGCTGCAGCGCCTCGATCGGCTTGCCGCGCACGATCCGGCCCGGATTGCGGCCGAGCAGGCCGCTCAGCGCATGCTCGAGAACGCTGATCTCGGCCTCCTTGGGCGGGATCTCGGCGCGCGCTTCCTCGACCTCGGCGCGCGCCTTCAGCACCGGCAGCTCGTTGATGCCGCCCCCCTTGTACTTCTTCTCGAGGAGATCGAGCGTTTCCTCGCGGCCGGCGACCGCGCGGTGCAGGATGGCGAGGTCGCGATCGGCGCCGAGCAGGCGCAGGTAGGTCGACGCGACGTCGGACACGAGCGTCAGCACGAGGGCGCGTCGGCTTTCGACGCTCGCGAGCAGTTGCGCGAGGGCGGCCTCGTCGGCGCGGCGCAGGCGCCCCCAGAAGTCCATCTCCCAGTTGATCGCGCCGGAGATCTCGTACGTGTTGCCGACCGGAAACGTGTTCGGGTTGAGCTTCTCGAAGCGGTTCTGGCTGAGCGTATCGCGCGTGCGCTGCGCCGCGACGGTGACCTGCGGCCCGGCGGCGGACTTGCTGATCTGCAGCATCGCGTCGAACTGGTCGATGCGGTACGCGGCGATGCGCAGGTCCTTGTTCTCGTCGAGCGCGGTCTGGATCAAGGTGTCGAGCGCGGGGTCCCCGATCGCCTTCCACCAGGCGGTGTTGACGAGCTCCGCGGAGCCCGTCGGCGGCAGCTCCTCTGCTGCAGCGGCTGCGTTGCGCGACGCGCCGGCGGACGCCGCCGACGCGGGCGTCCCGGCCACCGTCGGCACCGGCGCCTGCCAGCCGTCCGGAACCGTCACCGTCGGGCGCTTGTAGTCGGGGCCCATGGGCGCGCACGCCGCGAGCAGCGCGCCGGCGACGAGCACGAGAACTCGGAGCGAACGGGCGAGCATCGCGTTGCCCATCGTGCTCACTTCTCCGGCGAGTGCTCGAGCACGTCGAGCGCGAGCGCTTCGATCTCGCGCACCCGCAGCAGCCGCGTCTGCAGCTCGAGCGTCATCGCCTCGAACCACTTGACCTGGTACTCGAGCTGGCGGCGCTCGGCGATGATGTCTTCCATCGGCGCGTTGGCCGGCGCCTGTCCGTGCTCGTCGAAGAGGATCTTGATCTCTTCGGCGACCTGCCGATTCGCGTTGATGTACTTGACCTGCTTCTCGACGAACTTCTTGACCTTGCGCGCCTTGAACTCGCGCAGCAGCGCCTCGCGCAGGCCGCGCTGGTACGGGCTCAGGCTGTCGAGGTCCGGATGCGTCGTCACCGGGTCGCCCTGGATCGGGCCGATCTTCGCCCGGCTGCCCTCCTCGAGGTCCGTCGGTCCGTTCGTCTTGCCCGCTGCGTCGCCCATGCGCGGCCCTCAGTAGCCGAGCTCGCGGGCGAGCGCGACGACCTGGGGCTTCAACCCCTGGCCGTCCTCGCGCCACGGCACCGGATCGCTCAACGACGGCATCTTGACCTGGTGGGGCCTGAACGACGGGCCCGAAAGGAAGTTCGGATCGTTGCCGAAGAGCGCGTCGAGCGGGCCGAAGCACGCGAACGGCGACCGCTCCGGGTGCATCATCTCCTCGATCGCGTCGACGTCGGTGCGCAAGCCGAGCCAGCGGCAGATCTCGACGAGGTAGCGCGGCGGATCCGTCATCATGTCCTCGCCGCGCAGGCGAAGCTGCTGCTTCGCAGGCACCGAGTCGAGGAAGTTGAGGATGTTGACGTTGAAGTCGTGCCATGCGTACTGCGGCTCGACGAAGGCGCGGTCGTCGGTGAACTCGATCGAGTTGACGAACAGCGCGAACGTGCCTTCGTAGAGGCTCATCACCGACTTGCACTGGCCGACCGGGTGGCGCGTCAGATGGAGAAAGCGCGCGTCGGGGAACGCCTGGCGGATCGCGCGCAGCCGCTTCGGGTCGACCGTGTAGGCGGGACTCTTCTCGACGATCATGAGCGGATCGACCTTGGCGACGAGCTCCTGGTAGACCGACGCGACGCTGCGGTGCTGGCGCGCCGCGCACCAGTGCTCCGCCATGCGCACGCTGTGCAGCGTCTGCTCGCCGGCGTAAATCTCGGCGACTGCGCGCAGCAGCCCGTGCCGCGTCTTCGCTTCGCTGCCCATCTCGTCGGAGTTGCGGACCCAGAGCTGGCCCAGCGTCTCGACGTTGAAGAGGCAGAGCTCGGGAAGGCCGAACGCCTGCGGATGCTGCCCGAGCATCGCATTGATGAGCGACGTGTACGAGCGCGGCGGCGCGAGCAGGAAGAGCGGCGCGACCATCGCTAATCCCTCTGCCGATCGGTGACCAGGGCGCTCACGGCACCGCGACCTGCAGCGTCCCGTTGGCGGTGCCGTCGAAGGCGCCGACCATCACCGCCAGCGGAGTCGCCTGCATGACGAAGATGTCGGCGCTGTCGGAGAGGCGCTTGCCCGACATCATCGCGAACGGTCCGCCGTTCGAGATCCGTTGCAGGCCCGCCTGGTCGTTGGTGAAGGCGCCGAGCACCGCGTACGAGATGTTCGTCGAGTCGAGCACCATCATCACCCAGTCGCCGTCCGACGTCGGGCCGAACAGCGTGCCCCACGACAAGCCTGCCGATTCCTGCAGGCCGATCCGCAGCTGCTGCGTGCCGTCGGCAGCGGGAGCGGCGCTCAGCAGGACGATCGAGCTGCCGGAGCGCGCCAACTGGAACGTGAAGGCGACGTTGTTCGCATCGACCCCCGTGAAGACGTCGCCGTTGACGGTGAGCAGATAGCTCGTCAGCACCACGGGGCAGTTCTGCGCCGCATTGACGCCGCTGTCGGTCTGGCACACCGACAGCACGTTGCCCGCGATCCGCGCCGATCCCGGGTGCGTCGACGCCGTGCCGTCGGCGGCGACGTTGCGGGTCGCGAGGTTGAAGACGCCGTCGACGATCGAGGTGATGAAGCTGCGCGCCGCGATGTAGGGCGTCGGGCCGCTGCCGAAGTCGTGGCTGCCGACGATGAGATCGTCGGCGACGCGCAAGCGCGAGTTGCCGCCGACGATGTACTCGCCGTTGCCGGGCACGAAGCTGCGTTGCGTGCTCTGCCCGTTGCCCGACATCGTGTACTGCTGGGCGTCGAAGTCGATCGTCAGGTCGTAGAGGCGCCCGTCGGCGGCGTACGCCTTGTAGGCGCCGTTGCGCTCGTCGACCGCGACGGTCGTCGTCGACGCCGAGTTGTTGGCGAGGTTCGACTCCGACGTCGCCGTCACCTCGACGTCGTTGGTGACGTTGCCGCGGGTGCCGAGCGGCACCGCCACGGCGTACGTCAGCGTCAGCCAGCGGCCGGGGTCGAGCGCGGGCACCGTCATCGTCGGGCCGAGCGTCGCCGGGCACGTCGCCCCGAACGACGGCGTGCAGCTGACCGACGTCGTGAAGGCGGGGCTGGCGGCCTGCGTGATCGTCACCGACGTCGCCGAGCTGCGGCCGCCGTTGGCGACGACGACGGTGAAGTTCGCGTTGCTGCCGGCCGCGACCGTCGGCGGGCCGACCTGCGAAACGCTCAGGTCGTTCGGCGGGACATCGACGCCGGTCGCGCTTCGCGACCCTCCGCACGAGACCAGCAGCACGGCGACCGCAAGGGCCGCCAGACGCGCACAGTTCAACAAACAATCCTCCAGCCAATCTGCCGGGTACGCGCCGCCGAATCCTGATGCGGAGGACGAAGGGACCGCCGCGTCGACTCGAGGCTAGCGCCCGCTCACCACGCGACCTTCCACGAACGGGATCTCGAAGCACTTCTCGTGCATGATCGGTCCGTGGCCGAAGTAGCCGTCCTCGCCGAACAGTTCACCATGGTCGGCGGTGACGATGAAGTAGGTGTTCTCCGGAGCCTTGGCCATGAGCTTGCCGATCAGGCCGTCGAGGTACTCGACGCAGCGGACCTGCTGGCCGTGCAGCATCTTCAGCTGCTCGGCGCTGAAACTCGCCTCGGCCCTGGTGGCGCCGGCCTTCTGCGGGTCGGCCATCGCCTTCAGCGCCCCGTGCACCCCTGAGATGTGCGGCATGTCGGCGCCGGAGAGCATGTACGGGTAGTGGGTCTCGCCGAGGTTGAGGAAGTAGTAGCGGGGCTCGTCGTCCGGGAACTCGATCTCGTCGACCATGCCGGCGAAGTCGTTGTGGTGCGGCATCAGCTTGTACTCGTCGAAATCGCGGCTGATCAGGGTGTACTTGTTGAGCACCGGCATCGACACCTTGGCGACGGTGTAGTAGCCGAGCTTGGCGAGCACCTTGGGCAGCGAGATGTCGGGCAGGAAGTCCTTGAACGACAGGTCGCCGGCGCCGGTGCGCGTCTTCCACTGCTGGAACTCCTCCTTGTAGACCTCGGAGGCGAAGACGTCGCGCGGGCTCGTGTGCGGCAGCATGCCCATCGTGAAGGCGTAGTGCGACGGTGCCGTCCACGAGGCGTACGAGTAGCGCTTCTCGATCGACCCGAGGCGGTCGATGTTCGGGCGCCGCGCCGCCAGCATCGAGTCGTAGCGGCAGCTGTCCATCACGATGAAGACGATCGGGTTGGGCGTCACGGTAGGCTCTGTCAGGTCTGCTGTTTTCAGGCGCCGAGAAGGCCGAGTTCGCGCAGCTTGGCGATGACTCGGTCGGCCGCCTCGTCGGCGCTGCTGCCGACGGTGTCGACGGTGAGCTCGGCGTGCTCGGGCGCCTCGTACGGCGAGTCGATGCCGGTGAAGTTCGCGAGCTCGCCGCGGCGCGCCTTGGCGTAGAGCCCCTTGACGTCGCGCTGCTCGGCGACTTCGAGCGGCGTGTCGACGTGGATCTCGACGAACTCGCCCGCGGCGACGAGCGCACGCGCCATCGCGCGCTCGGCGCGGAACGGCGAGATGAACGCCGTGAGCACGATCAGGCCGGCATCGACCATCAGCGCCGCGACCTCGGCGACGCGACGGATGTTCTCGACGCGGTCGGCCTCGGTGAAGCCGAGGTCGCGGTTGAGCCCGTGGCGGACGTTGTCGCCGTCGAGCAGGTAGCAGTGGCGGCCGAGCGCGTGCAGCTTTTTCTCGACCAGGTTGGCGATCGTCGACTTGCCCGCTCCCGAGAGGCCGGTGAGCCAGACGACGACCGGCCGCTGGCCGAGGCACGCCGCCCGCGCCGCCTTGTCGACGTCGAGCGGCTGCAGGTGGATGTTGTGGGCACGGCGCAGCGCGAAGTGGAGCATCCCGGCACCGACCGTGTGGTGCGTCATCCGGTCGATCAGGATGAAGCCGCCGCCGTCGCGGTTGCGCGCGTAGGAGTCGAACGGAACGACGCGGTCGAGCGCGATGTTGCAGACGCCGATCTCGTTGAGCTCGAGCGTCTTCGCCGCCAGGTGCTCCATCGTGTTGACGTTGAGCTTGTACTTGGGCTCGGTGATCGTCGCGTTCGTCGTGCGCGTGCCGAGCTTCAGGAGGTAGCCGCGGCCCGGCAGCATCGGCTCCTCCGCCATCCACACCAGCGTGCACTCGAACTGGTCGGCGACCTCGGCCGGCGCTTCGGCCGCCGAGATCACGTCGCCGCGCGAGACGTCGACGTCGTCGGCCAGGGTCAGCGTGATCGACTGCCCGGCGACGGCGAGCGGCAGGTCGCCCGCGATGCCGACGATGCGCGCGACGCGGCTCTCGCGGCCCGAAGGCTGGATGCGGACGCGATCGCCGGGCTGGACGACTCCGCTCGAGACCATCCCGCAAAACCCGCGGAAGTCGAGGTGCGGCCGGTTGACCCACTGCACCGGCAGCCGGAAGGCGCCGCGCTGCTGCAGCGTCTCGTCGAGCTCGACCGACTCGAGCAGACCCATCAGAGTCGGGCCACGGTACCACGGCATCCGGGCGCTCGGCTCGAGGATGTTGTCGCCCTTGAGCGCGGACAGCGGAAGCGCGCTGATGTCGTGCACGCCGGCCTGCGCGGCGAACGAGCGATACGCCGCCTCGATGTCGCGGAAGGCCTGCTCGGACCAGCCGACGAGGTCCATCTTGTTGACCGCGAGGACGACCTGGCGGATGCCGATCAGGCCGACCAGGCACGTGTGGCGGCGCGTCTGGGTGAGCACGCCCTTGCGGGCGTCGACCAGGATGATCGCGAGGTCGGCGGTCGATGCCCCGGTGATCATGTTGCGGGTGTACTGCTCGTGGCCCGGCGTGTCGGCGACGATGAACTTGCGCCGATCGGTCGAGAAGAAGCGGTACGCGACGTCGATCGTGATGCCCTGCTCGCGCTCGGCGGCGAGGCCGTCGACGAGGAGCGCGAAGTCGAGGTCGCCACCCTGCGTGCCCCACTTGCGCGAGTCGGCCTCGACCGCCGCGAGCTGGTCCTCGAACAGCATCTTCGACTCGTAGAGCAGCCGCCCGATCAGCGTGCTCTTGCCGTCGTCGACGCTGCCGCAGGTGATGAAGCGCAGCAGGCTCTTCTGCTCGTGCTGAGCGAGGTAGCGCTCGATGTCGCTCGCGATCAGCTCGGAGACGTGGGCCATCAGAAATAGCCCTCCTGCTTCTTCTTTTCCATCGATGCCGACGTGTCGTGGTCGATCATCCGGCCCTGGCGTTCCGAGGTTCGCGTCAGCAGCATTTCCTGGATGAGCGACGGCAGCGTGTCGGCATCCGACTCGATCGCACCGGTGAGAGGGTAGCAGCCGAGCGTGCGGAAGCGCACCTTGCGCAGCTTCGGAACTTCCCCGGGTTGCAACGGCATCCGCTCGTCATCGACCATGATCAGCGTGCCGCTGCGCTCGACGACCGGCCGCGGCGCCGCGAAGTAGAGCGGCACGACCGGCACCTTCTCGAGGTAGATGTATTGCCAGATGTCGAGCTCGGTCCAGTTCGACAGCGGGAAGACCCGGATCGACTCGCCCGGGTGCTTGCGGGCGTTGTAGACCTTCCAGAGCTCGGGTCGCTGGTTCTTCGGGTCCCAGCGGTGCTGGGCGTTGCGGAACGAGAAGATGCGCTCCTTGGCGCGCGACTTCTCCTCGTCGCGACGCGCACCGCCGAACGCGGCGTCGAAGCCGTGCAGCTCGAGCGCCTGTTTCAGGCCCTGCGTCTTCCACATGTCGGTGTGAAGCTGCGAGCCGTGGCTGAAGGGGTTGATGCCGAGCGCGGCCGCCTCGGGATTGCGATGCACGAGCAGCGGCATTCCCGTCTCGCGTGCCATCCGGTCGCGCATCTCGTACATCGCGCGGAATTTCCACGTCGTGTCGACGTGGAGCAGCGGAAAAGGCGGCACCGACGGGTAGAACGCCTTCTTGGCGATGTGAAGCATCACACCGCTGTCCTTGCCGATGGAATAGAGCATCACCGGCCGCTCGCACTCGGCGACGACCTCCCGCATGACGTGGATGCTCTCGGCCTCCAGGCGCTGCAGGTGAGTGAGCGACGCCGGCTGGCTCGTCGCGTTCCCCCGTTCCGATTCCAGATCCGCGGCGATCTCGCAGCGATCGTCTCGCTTCATTCCATCCTCCGGCCCACCTGCGGCCTTCGAGCGAGTATCCCGCGAGGCCAGGTCGCCTGCCGCGGGACCCCCGCGAATCGGTGTGCTGCGCCCGGCGGCGGCCGGCGCCGTTCGTCCAGTGCCTCGCCGATCGCAGCGCTGGCGCGAAGCCGATCCGCGCAATTGGCGGCTCTTCGTGCCGCGAATCCGACGAGCGGCGCGCCCGCCATGCCGCACAGTGCGCGAGACATTGCAGTCCGAGCAATGGTGGGAGCCCGGTGATGACGATGCAGATCCGCCCGACGGGTGCCTTTGCCCCCGAGCACACGGCGAGCGTGGCGCACGAGCGCCGTGGCGCCGTCCGAGATCTCGCGCAGGCGCTGAAGGCCGGCGACCTCGGTGCGGCGTCGGACGCGTATGCCACGCTGGCGGCGAAGGCGCCGCTTCGCGCCGAGCGCAATCCCGACGGGCCGTTCGCCCGGATCGGCACTGCGCTCGCCGCCGGCGACCTCGCCGGCGCACGCGAGGCGTTCGCGAGCGTCTTCACCAGCCACCTGCCGAGCCGCGGCGGCGACGCTCCCCTGCCCCAGCAAGCGACAACGCCTCCCGCGAGCGGCCCCGGCGGCCTGCTCGACGTCAGCGCCTGACGCGCGTCGCTGCGGCGACAATTCGCGGCTTCGCATGGAGCCGCGCTTGTCCTTTTCGAACGCTGAACTGCTGCAACGTGTCGAGACGATCGCGCTCGAGGCCGGTCGGCTGGTCATGGAGGTCTACGCGACCGAGTTCGCTGTCGATTCGAAGGAGGATGCGTCGCCGGTGACGTTGGCCGACCAGCGCGCCGAAGCGCTGATCGTCGACGCGCTGCATGCGCTCGCGCCCGACATTCCGATCGTCGCCGAGGAGTTGGCGGCGGCCGGCTGCGTGCCCGACATCGGCAACCGATTCTGGCTCGTCGACCCGCTCGACGGCACTCGGGAATTCATCAAGCGCAACGGCGAGTTCACCGTCAACGTCGCGTTGATCGAGAACGGACATCCCGTGCTCGGGATCGTCTGCGCGCCTGCCCTCGGCACCGTCTACGCCGGCGCGGCGGCCGGCCCGGCCTACGTGCGCAGCAGCGCTGGAACCGAGGTGCTGCGCTGCCGCACCGTTCCCGCCGAAGGGCTGACCGTGGTCGCGAGCGCGTCGCACGGCGACGTCGCCGCGCTCGACGCCTTCCTCGCGGGCCGGCGCGTCGCTGCGCGCCGCGCCATCGGATCGTCGTTGAAGCTGTGCCTGCTCGCGGCCGGCGCGGCGGACCTGTATCCGCGCTTCGGGCGGACGATGGAGTGGGACATCGCCGCCGGCCACGCCGTGCTCGTCGCCGCCGGCGGGTCGGTCACCGACCTGGCGGGCGCGCCGCTCCGTTACGGCAAGCCGGGCTTCGAGAATCCGGCGTTCGTCGCCCGCGGCCTCGCGGCCTGCTGAGCACGGCCGCCGATCGGCGCCCCGACGACCGTCGCCACAATCGGCGCGTGAGCTCCTCCGCGTCCAGCAACGCCAGCGCCGATGTCATCGTCGTCGGCCTCGGCGCGATCGGCAGCGCCACCGCGTACCAGCTCGCCAGCCGCGGCGCCAAGGTCATCGGCATCGACCGCTACGCGCCGCCGCACACGATGGGATCGAGCCACGGCGCGACGCGGATCACGCGGCTCGCGATCGGCGAAGGCATCGAGTACGTGCCGCTCGTCCGCCGCTCGCACTCGATCTGGCGCGAGCTCGAGCGCGAGTGCGGCGAGCCGCTCTACCGCGCGACCGGCGGCCTGATCTTCGGCCCGACGCGAAGCGACGCGCTGCACCACGGCAAGCGCGACTTCGTTCGCCGCACGATCGACGCCGCCGTCGCGCACGGCATCGCGCACGAGGTCCTCGGCGCCGCCGAGATCGGCGCGCGCTTCCCGCAGTTCATCCTCGAAGGCGACGAGATCGGCTACTGGGAACCCGAGGCCGGCGCCGTCTTTCCCGAGGCGTGCGTTCGCGCCCAGCTCGACGCCGCGCGGCGGCGCGGCGCAACGCTGCTCGTCGAGGAAGAGGTGCTCGCGATCGAGGCGGCGCCGGGCGGCGCGCGCGTGCGCACCGCGCGCGCGAGCTACGTCGCGGCGGCGGTCGTCGTCGCCGCGGGGCCCTGGCTCGCGCGTCTCGTCGGCGGTGTCTACGCCGAGCGGCTGCGCGTGCTGCGCCAGGTGCTCCTCTGGTTCGAGACGTCGGCACCGTCGCTCTACGCGCCCGGCGCGTTCCCGATCTTCATCCGCGCCGCCGGCGACGGCGACGAGCACCTGTACGGCTTCCCGATGGTCGACGACGTTGCCGGCGTCAAGGTCGCGTCCGAGCAGGAGACGACGACGACCGACCCGGATGCCGTCGATCGCACCGTCTCCGCACGCGAGGCCGACGCGACGTACCGCGGCAACGTCGCGTTGCGCCTGCGCTCGATCGGCCCGCGGGTCGTCCGCGCCGCGACCTGCCTCTACACGACGAGCCCCGATTCGGGCTTCATCTTCGACCGGCACCCCGAGCACGACGCGATCTGGATCGTCTCGGCGTGCTCGGGCCACGCGTTCAAGCACTCGGCGGGGCTCGGCGAGGCGATCGCGGATCGCGTGCTCGGCCGGCCGGGGTTCGACCTGTCGGTCTTCGCGTCGCGCCGCTTCGACGTTGCGGCATGATGGCCGGGCCATGACCGCCGTCGCTACCGCCGACTCGGCTCCGACTTCCGCCGACCGCGGCATCGCGATCCCGCCCTTCTACGCCGGCCACATCGGCGCGCGCGCGGCAGAGCGCGCGCGCCACGGTCTCGAGGTCATCGCGATGCATTTCGGCCAGCCGAGCGAACGGGCATCGCCGGCGGCGCTCGCCGCCGCACGCACGCACCTCGGCGAGCGCATCGCAGGTCCTTCCGGCTACTGGGAGTCCGCGCCGCTGCGCGAGCGGATCGCACTCCACTACCGCGAGCAATACGACGTCGACGTCTCGCCCGAGCGC
>Ga0207649_10000582_pt1 | contig 24980 bp, 21 predicted proteins | sample KBSC43metaG_FD_184317 | JGI IMG/M metagenome (GOLD analysis project Ga0207649, IMG submission 184317) | Corn rhizosphere microbial communities from Kellogg Biological Station, Michigan, USA - KBS C4-3 metaG (SPAdes) (version 2) | ecosystem: Host-associated > Plants > Roots > Rhizosphere > Soil ... | reverse complement strand
CGGAGCTGAAAATTGGGTGATCTTTTAAGCTCGGAGAGACGATAATTTATGGTTTCTTTCTCTTGCAAGGCCCCTGTTTTCCCTTAACTTTGCCCACTTTTCAAATCAGCTATGGGCGTTAAATACAAAGAATTTTCCCAACTAAATCTTCCCTCAATTGAAAAAGAGATCCTTAAGAAATGGGAGGCTGAGCAGGCATTTGAAAAAAGTGTGGAGTTAAGAGAGGGAGCGACACCATTTGTATTTTATGAAGGTCCGCCTAGCGCCAACGGAATGCCCGGCATTCATCACGTCATCTCCCGCACGCTGAAAGACCTGGTTTGCCGTTACAAAACGATGAAGGGTTTCCAGGTAAAACGAAAAGGTGGCTGGGATACCCATGGTTTGCCGGTCGAGTTGGGAGTCGAAAAAGAATTAGGAATAACCAAGGAAGATATCGGCAAAACGATCACTGTTGAAGAGTACAACCAGAAATGCCGCGAAGCGGTTCTTCGCTATAAGGATAAATGGGACGAACTGACAGTTAAAATGGGTTATTGGGTAGACCTCAATGATCCCTACATCACTTTCGAGAATAAATATATCGAGACCCTATGGTGGTTGTTAAAACAGCTGTACGAAAAAGGATTGCTGTATGAAAGTGTCAGCATTCAGCCATATTCTCCTGCTGCAGGCACCGGGCTAAGTTCACATGAATTGAACATGCCGGGTTGTTATAAGGATGTAAAGGATACTTCTGCTGTTGCCATGTTCAAGGCAGTTAGAGATGCGAAATCAAAATTCATTTTTGAGATTGTTGAAAAATCCGATCCCGATGGCAATCGGGACCGAAATCCGAAATCCGAAATCTTTTTTCTTGCTTGGACGACCACTCCCTGGACTCTGCCCTCAAACCTTGGGTTAACCGTTGGACCTACTATTGATTATGTTCTTGTACAAACATTTAATCCTTACACCCATCTTCCCGTTGATGTTATTCTCGCCAAAGCTTTGACCGGGAAATATTTTAAAGAGGAAGGAGAGAACAGTGATTTTAAAAATTATTCTTCTGAATCAAAAATTCTTCCCTGGAAGATCTTAGCTGAATTTAAAGGAAAAGATCTGGAAGGAATTTCCTACGAGCAATTGCTTCCTTACGAGGCCAACAAAACTGAAAACCCTAATGCATTTAAAGTTTTACTGGGTGATTTCGTAACGACTGAAGATGGTACCGGTATTGTTCATACTGCACCTGCTTTTGGAGCCGATGACTTTCGCATAGGTAAGAAGTATGACATTGGAATATTGACGATGGTTGACAGGCAAGGAAAGTTCATTGGTGGTTTGGGTGAATTCAGCAATCGTTATGTAAAGAATTACACAGACGATCCTAAATATGTTGACGTGAATGTTGACATTGCTGTGAAATTGAAAAAAGAAAATCGTGCATTCAAGGTTGAGAAATACGAGCACAGTTATCCTCATTGCTGGAGAACAGACAAACCTGTTCTTTATTATCCTCTCGATGCCTGGTTTATAAAGACGACAGCCATTAAGGACAGGATGGTTGAACTAAATAAGACGATAAACTGGAAACCTAAATCAACCGGTGAAGGAAGATTTGGAAACTGGCTGGAGAATATGGTGGACTGGAATCTGAGCCGCAGCCGTTTTTGGGGAACACCATTGCCTGTTTGGAAAACCGAGGATGGCGATGAAGAGATTTGCGTTGGCAGCATTGAAGAATTAAATGAAGGAATTCGAAAGGCAAATAATGTGTTAGGAGGTGATGTCAATAGAAATTATTTGCATGAGGGGATTCTTGATCTTCACAAACCTTATGTGGATGAGATCATACTAGTCAGCAAGAGCGGAAAGCCAATGAAACGGGTTCCCGATCTTATCGACGTTTGGTTTGACAGTGGAGCCATGCCCTATGCTCAATGGCATTTCCCGTTTGAAAATAAAGAAGACTTTCAAAGATCCTTTCCTGCTGATTTTATTGCCGAGGGTGTTGATCAGACAAGGGGCTGGTTTTATACTTTGCATGCGATCGCCGCTTTAATTTTTGATTCTGTTGCTTACAAAACATGTGTATCAAATGGATTGGTGCTCGACAGGAACGGGAATAAAATGAGCAAGCGATTGGGAAATGTTGTAAATCCATTTGACACCATTGAAAAATTCGGTGCCGATGCTACACGTTGGTATCTTATTACAAATGCGTCGCCCTGGGATAATTTAAAATTTGATAGTGAAGGGATAAAAGAAGTTCAAAGAAAATTCTTCGGTACACTCTATAATACTTACCAGTTTTTCGCACTCTATGCTAATGTAGATGGTTTCTCGTTCAGTGAATCTTACGTTCCGTTAGAACAAAGATCGGAGATAGACCGCTGGATACTTTCTTCACTGAATACGCTTATCAGGAAAGTAAATGAAGCAATGGATGAATATGAGCCAACTATTGCAGGTCGGCTTATTGAAGAATTTGTTGATGAACATTTAAGTAACTGGTATGTTCGTTTGTGCAGGAGGAGATTCTGGAAAGGGGAGTATGAGCAGGATAAAATTTGTGCTTATCAAACTCTCTATGAATGCCTGGAAACGGTGACGCAATTAATGGCGCCGGTTTCTCCATTTTTTAGCGACGCCATTTTTCAAAATCTTAATTCAGTAACCCGGCGCTTTAAAGTGGCCTCCGTACATCATTCAGATTTTCCTGTGCCAAATGAGAAGGTTATTGATGAGGTCCTGGAAGAAAGAATGCAACTGGCGCAGGATGCTTCATCGCTAATCCTCTCATTGAGGAAAAAGGTGAACATAAAAGTTCGGCAGCCCCTGCAAAAAGTGCTGATACCGGTTTCCGGAAAATCAATGCAAGATCAATTGAGGAGAGTCGAGGATCTTATAAAGACTGAGGTAAACGTCAAGGAAGTTCAGTATTTAACGGATACAGAAGGCTTCATTAAAAAAAGGATAAGACCCAACTTTGTTGCTTTGGGTAAAAAGTTGGGATCAAAAATGAAGACCGTGACTTCGGCGCTGGCGGCCTTTACGCAAGAAGATATTTTAAAAATTGAAAAAGAAGGGCAATATAATTTGCCAATTGATGGCGAAGCCGTAACCTTGCAGCTTTCCGAAGTTGAAATAACCAGCGAAGATATTCCGGGTTGGACGGTTGCCAATAAAGGACCATTAACAGTGGCTCTCGATATAACTGTGACTCCTGACCTGGAAAATGAGGGTAATGCCCGGGAGTTTGTAAACCGTATTCAGAAGATCCGGAAAGAGAGCGGCTTCGAACTAACCGACCGGATAGTGGTAAAAGTGGCAGCCACCAACGCCCGCCTGAACGGCGCAGTCGGGCAGGGTTTAAAGAATTCGCTGGCTCAGTTTAATGACTATATTTGCGCGGAAATTCTGGCAGATAAGCTGGAATTGGTGCCCGAAATTGAGGATGGTACTGAAATTGAAATCAATGATATTTCTTTGAAAGTGATTGTATTAAAAAAAGGGTAATAGTATGCCAACTAAGAAGCCTGCCCGCCCAAAAAGTGGGAAACCAGCCACCAAAAAACCTGTCCATGCGGCAGGTAGGGCTAAGCCGGCAAAAAAAGCAGTGAAAAAAACGATTGCAAAAAAGCCAGCAAAACCTGTATCCAAGGGAGCAGCTAAAAAGCCTGCAAAAAAGATAATAGCGAAAAAGCCCGTCGCGAAGAAGGTTGCTGTAATTAGCAAACCGATCGCAAAAGAACATGCACCTTTCAAAAAACATGATGCTGCAAAATCTTTTGTTTCGGTAAAACCGACAGTCAAGCCCGTTATCAAAAAAGAACCCCCGAAACCTACGAAAGTGGTGATACCAAAAACGACAACAAGATCAGTCAAAAAATATGAACCAGAATTTACTAAATCTGTTTTAGATACACCTATGAACGAAAATCTTGGCCCGACCCAGCGTTATTCGGATGCTGACCTCACAGAGTTCAGAGAATTGATCACAAAGAAATTAGATGCAGCAAAAAAAGAGCTGGCTTATTTACAAGGATTAATTACCCGAAAGGATGAAACCGGCGATATGGAAGATGCCCGTTATATGACGATGGAAGACGGTAGTGTAAGCATGGAGAGAGAGCAGCTAAGTCAAATGGCAAGCCGTCAAATTCAATTTATTGACCACCTTGAAAAGGCAATGATGCGAATCGAAAATAAAACCTATGGTATCTGCCGCGTTACCGGAAAATTGATTGATAAAGCACGCCTTCGTGCAGTGCCTCATGCTACACTAAGTATCGAGGCAAAACAAATGATGAATAAATAATTTTTATGAAACACCCACCGCAAGGCGGATGTTTTTATTGACTATTTATTCCCCTTCATAGCCTATTTCATAATTAAACAGCGAGGGACTCGGGTATTACCCTTATTTTTAGTTATTACAATTTCCCTTACCAAAAATTTTTTTATGAAAAAGCTGTTTCCCCTTGTAATACTATTACTGGGTGTCTTACAATTTAATTGCTCCAAGGAAGGTCCCGCAGGTCCACAAGGCGCTGCTGGTCCGCAAGGCCCTGCCGGCCCAGCCGGTGCTACCGGTTCGGCTGGTCCTGCTGGCACGGCCAATGTAGTCTATTCTCCCTGGTTCTTAACTGGAGCCGCAGGATGGGATACAGTCACAAACGCTGCTAATTATGGGGCTTATGCAACGTATGATAAGACTGCTGCCGGTGTTACACAGGACATTATTGATAATGGAATTGTTCTCGCATATATGAAAGGTGATCCTACAACGGGGCTTGCTGATGATGTTTTTCCATTACCGTATACGATCGGTCCCGGTTTTGGTTTTACAGATCATTGGGATTTTGTTTTGAATACCGCGGGGAATATTCGGTTCCTCTATAAAAGTGACTTTCCATGGACGCCGACCGAACTTGGAGGAATTTCTTTCCGTTATGTGATCGTACCAGGTGGTATTGCCGGCGGCCGCATGCGTGATCCAAGAAAGATGACTTATGACGAAGTTTGTGAGATTTACGGTATTCCGAAATAATTTTTATACAAATACTCTTATTCTTGTTCGAACAAGGGAGTAGAATTCTTCGGTTGCGATGATAAAGCCGATGACGATTTCATTCAGTTACGATAAGCGCCAAGTACTGCAAGCTTTGCGGTATCATTTTATCAGCCGTCCCGAAATAAGGGTCATGATCATTGTTGTAAATGTTTTTGCGCTTGCATGCGTTGTATTGTACTATTTTAAAAAGATCGCTTCGTTTGCAGTAGTGACAGGATCATGCATGTGGTTTTTCCTGATGATAAGCTTTTGGTTTGCCATGCCTGCACTGGTTTATCGGCGAGCAGCAACATTCAAAGACAGTTTTACAATGAAATTTGAAGAAGAAGGTTTTTCTCTAAGCAACGAAAGAAGTTCAAAGACGTGGTCCTGGAAAGCATTAAGTGCGTTTATGGAAAGCCCTAACTTTTTTCATTTGTACTTTGACAGCCGTTCATTTTTCCTGGTGCCAAAAAATGGTTTTACTGATCGCGATGAGATCTTTGAAATGCGACAGTTGCTAAAAGCAAAAGTAAAAAGATAGTAAGAGAAGATTGACTGAATTGAAAGAAACACCTGTATTTATAATTCTTTCTCCATTTCAAAATGAGGGATAGATACTTCCTGGAATTCTTCACCTTTCACTCTGTATCCCATTTTTTCATAAAAGCCTACAGCATTTTTGCGGGCATGCATTGTTAACACCTTATAGCCGTGATCTCTTGCAAGGTTTTCAGCAAATTGCATCAATGCCCTTCCGATCCCTTTTCCCTGCAATGCATTAAGAACTGCCATTTGCCTCAACTTGACACTTTCTGAATTTTCTTCCACAAGCATGCAGCAGCCGAGCATGTTATCGTCTTCAAAAGCGCCTATCAGCAAATTTTTTTTCTCATCTTCCAATTCCTGGGTATCGAAAGTCAATCCTAAAGGTTTACGCAAAATGTCTTCCCGCAGCTTAACCATTTGCTGATATTCCTTTGTACCATGGTCTATGATTTTCAGTGCCATTCCTATCAATTTTCGGGAGGTTTTCAATTTACAAATATCTGGCTATACTGCCAACCGTTAGTGGCGTTATTTATTTCATCCGATATTTCATCCGAAGTTCGGTCCTATCATCTGAAAGACCACTCACACAAAGGATGCAGAAAAAAATTGTGCAGATGCTGTGATTAATTCAAAAAACATATTTTTGCAGCCACTAAACTTTTACGACATGTCAGACATTGCATCAAGAGTCAAAAAGATCATTGTAGACAAACTAGGTGTTGACGAAGCTGAAGTTACCAATGAAGCTTCTTTCACTAATGATTTAGGTGCCGATTCATTAGACACTGTTGAACTGATCATGGAATTCGAAAAAGAATTCAATATTTCCATTCCTGATGAGCAGGCTGAAACCATTACCACCGTTGGCCAGGCTATTGCTTACCTGGATGAACATGCAAAGTAATCCCTTGATTATTCGGCTATAAACCGGGATGCCTGCCGTCGCAGGCAGGCCTGCCTGCCGATAGGCAGGGAATAAACTACTCCGCCTTCTACTGTTAATTACAGCGAAGGCGGTTTTACTTATACTGCCTAGCTTTGCTTAAGATAGTTGTGTTTGTGAATAGTATCTTTAACAAAATTCATTCGTTGCTATGGAATTAAAACGGGTTGTAGTAACTGGCATGGGGGCTCTGACACCGCTAGGCAATAACGTAAATGATTACTGGCATCATTTAGTAGACGGGGTGTCAGGAGCGGATATGATCACCCTTTTTGATGCCTCAAAATTTAAGACTCGTTTTGCTTGCGAAATAAAAGGATTTGAACCCACCAATTTTCTCGATCGTAAGGAAGCAAGAAAAATAGATCGGTTCACGCAAATTGCGTTAGTAGCAAGTGACCAGGCAGTGACAGATTCGGGAATTTCAAAAGACAATGTGGATACTAACAGAATTGGCGTTGTATTCGCGAGTGGCATCGGTGGCCTTATTACATTCCAGGAGGAAGTAATGAATTTTGCCAAAGGTGATGGCACGCCACGCTTTAATCCTTTCTTTATCCCGAAAATGATTCTTGATATTGCCGCGGGCCATATCTCTATGCGCCATGGTTTTCGCGGACCAAATTTTGCTGTAGTGAGCGCCTGCGCTTCTTCTACAAACGCCATCATGGAAGCATACAATTTAATTCGTTTGGGAAAGGCAGATATGATTTTAGCAGGTGGAACCGAAAGTGTGATAAGCGAAGCAGGTGTGGGCGGATTCAACGCGATGAAAGCGTTGAGCGAAAGAAATGAAGATCCTAAAACAGCAAGTCGTCCCTATGATAAGGATCGTGACGGGTTTGTAATGGGTGAAGCCTCCGGGGTTATTATACTCGAAGACCTTGATCATGCTATCAAACGCGGAGCTAAAATTTATTGTGAAATAGCCGGTGCGGGAGCCACTGCCGACGCCCATCATATTACGGCTCCGCATCCTGAGGGTTTGGGTGCAAAAAATGTAATGCTTGCTGCTTTGGAAGACGCTGGAATGCAGCCGGGTGATATTGATTACATAAATACACATGGAACTTCCACACCACTTGGGGATATAGCAGAAGTAAAAGCAATAGTTGATGTATTTGGAGAACAGGCGTATACTCTAAATATCAGTTCTACCAAATCAATGACGGGTCACTGTCTCGGCGCAGCTGGAGTCATTGAAGCCATCGCCTGCGTAATGAGTGTAAAAACTGATTGCATTCCACCCACTATCAACCATTTTACTGATGACCCGGAGTTAGATACCCGGCTTAATTTTACTTTCAACAAATCACAACAACGCAGTGTTGGGGCTGCACTAAGTAACACATTTGGCTTTGGAGGACACAATGCTTGCGTAATTGTAAAAAAATATGTTTGATATGAATTATTTTTTCTGATGAATAAAAATTTTGTAGCTTAAACATTGTGGATATTTTTAAGCAGTTTTTTCCAAAGGAATCAGGTTCTTCTTTCAAGAAACATTTAAAAAACATACTGGGTTTTGCCCCGGGCAATATTGCTTTATATAAAACTGCTTTAACCCATCGCTCTGTAAGAGAGGCATCAGACGAAAACAATGAGCGGCTTGAATACCTAGGCGACGCCATTCTCAGTGCGTTGATAGCCGACTATTTATTTAAACGCTACCCCTATAAGGAAGAAGGATTTCTGACGGAGATGCGAAGCAAGATGGTGAACCGGCAACAACTGAATGAAATTGCTTTGCGAATGGGAATAAAAAAAATAACGCTTTATAATAAATCGGATGGCTCATTAAAGGTGAGCCAGATATTTGGCAATACGTTGGAGGCTTTGGTAGGTGCCATTTATCTTGATAAGGGATATAAGAAGACGATCAAGTGGGTGGCTGAAAGAATCGTCCTTCCTCACATGTATATGGAAGATCTTGAACTTCTGGAGATCAATCATAAAAATAAATTGTATGGTTGGGCCAATAAAAACGGCAAAGTCCTGGAGTTTGAAACGATCAATGAGAACATTGAAAATGGAAGACGACTCTTTACAATTGCTGCCGTCGTAGATGGACAAGCGGTCGCGGAGGGAAAAGCTTTCAACAAGAAAGATGCAAGCCAGATAGCTGCACAACTTGCCGTCGAGAAATTAAGTATTGGAAAAGAAACTGAAGAAACAGAATAATGCAGTTTCATGTCACTTACGCTCTCAACGGGATGATACCCGGCTCCTCATGGTAAAAGTTTGATCAAGTCACTCGAAATTTTACTTCTGCCTGGCTATTTTTTGAATCAAAAACCTTCTGTTTTTGTTGCCTTATTGGAATTTGAAAAAAATCAAACGGGGATAAACTATTTAAGGTCAGAACTATATAACCAATGTAAAACTACTTGCCACTCATTGTGAAATTAATAAGTAAAATCACTTGCAAGCGTGAAGAATGGCTATTACTTTTGTTCTCGCTAGTTCAAACGCAGTAAGCATATACACTTAGTATAAACTACTTGTTCGATTTAGTACCCTAATCTGAAAATTATAATCCGTAATCATGACAAAACTTTACGCTGCTATCCTTTTAACCCTTATTATCAACTCTGCTTCTGCTAACCCCGTTAATACCGCCATCGCGAATGGTAACTGGAAGAATAATTCAACCTGGAGTCTGAACCGCGTGCCGGCCAACGACGACACGGTGGTGATACCAGGTGGTAGAACAGTCGTCATTGATAACCTCCAAAACCTTAGCACTAGTTTCTTATACGTAAAGATCTCCGGTACTTTAAAATTTTCCGGGGGAAAACTTTGGCTAGACGTCAACAGTTCGATTATTATTTATCTCGGAGGCGCTGTCATTGGTACCGGCAACTCGTCTGAAACCCTTCGAATAGATGGAGTGAATAAATTCTGGGGACATAATGATGGAACGATACTCGGCCCCGCCTACGCAAATAATACAACGGGTGTATCGCCAAACGGCTTCGTCCTGGGCAGTGTTGCACTGCCGGTAAAATTCATTGGGTTTACTGTCAGCCTCCAGGGTCGCAATGCTATGATTCAATGGGCAACGGCTGAAGAGATTAACAGTAGCAATTTTGAAGTACAAAAAAGTAACAATGGTAGCGACTGGAGTACAATTGCGAGTGTAACGGCGGCCGGCAATACCACACTCACTCAATCTTATTCCTATACAGATAAAAATATCACCGGCCAGCTTGTCTACTATCGGATAAAACAAGTAGACATTGACGGCAAATACGTCGTTACCCCGGTTCGTGTGTTAAAGAATGAAAATGGCAATGGTGAAGTAAATGTCATCGGTTCTTCCAATACTTCAATTTACCTGCAGTTTTCGAAGCAAATCAAGAGTGATGTTACCGTGCGTTTAACCTCAATTAGTGGACAAGTTATTTCTCAAGAAATATTGGACAAACCCGTGGGGCAGGTATTGGTTCCTGTACAGAATGCAGCGAAAGGAATTTATGTTGTTTGTGTGACTGACGGGCGGGACATTAAATTTTCAAAGCAGGTGTTACTTTAAAGATATTATCACGGACGGTAAGCAAAGACCTGGTGTAATGCCGGGTTTTTATTTTTTGAGACTTTGCTCCTGGCAAAGTTCTATTAAAACTCCGTTACTACTTTTAGGGTGAACAAAGCAGATGAGTTTATTGTCTGCTCCTATTTTGGGAGTATCATCCACGAGTGTAAACCCTTCTTTCTTTAAACGTTCCATCTCTGAAGCAAGATCATTTACTTCGAAAGCGATATGATGAATTCCTTCTCCTTTTTTTTCAATAAATTTTGCAATTACTCCATCTGCTTCCTGGCTCTCCAGTAATTCAATCTTCGTTTCACCTGTTTGAAAAAACGCTGTATTAACCATTTCACTTTCCACTTTTTCTATTTTATAACAGGAAGTATTTAAAAGTTTCTCAAACAGCGGAATAGAAGCAGACAGTGATCTTACAGCAATGCCTATGTGCTCAACTTTTTCCATGGAATGACAATGATAAATGTGAAAACCTGGCCGCAGGCAAGGTATGTAATTGCCGAATAATTTGCTTAACAAATCCATGCGGAACCTTTTGTCTAAATTTGCGTTATTAAGGCCGTAAAGGATCAACACATGTTAAGGCTTCCCGTTTATCTTGATCATAATGCAACAACGCCGTGCGACCCACGGGTTTTGGAAGCTATGATTCCTTATTTTACGGAAAATTTTGGTAATGCAGCAAGCAGGAATCACGCTTATGGCTGGCAGGCCGAAGAAGCAGTGAAATATGGTCGTGAGCAGGTAGCGAAACTTATTGGTGCTGAATTACAGGAGATCATTTTTACTTCCGGGGCAACTGAGGCTGATAACCTGGCATTAAAGGGAATGTTTGAGACGTATTTGCGCAAAGGAAATCACATTATTACCTGCAATATTGAACATAAGGCTGTGCTTGATCCCTGCAAACATTTGGAGAAACTGGGTGCTGAAATAACCTATTTAAGCGTAAGAAGCGATGGATTGATTGACCTAGACGAACTAGAAAGATCGTTTAAACCGACCACCATCCTTGTTGCCATCATGTATGCCAACAACGAGATTGGAACGATAATGCCGGTAAAAGAGATCAGCGCGATAGCAAGGAAAAACGACGTATTGTTTTTTACAGATGCAACACAAGCTGTTGGGAAAATACCTGTGAGTGTAAATGATGATGGGATTGACCTGATGGCGTTTAACGCTCATAAGATATATGGTCCCAAAGGCATTGGTGCTTTATATGTTCGAAGAAAGGATCCAAGAGTAAAACTTGCGGCCCAGATAGATGGCGGCGGACACGAAAGAGGCATGAGAAGCGGAACGCTGAATGTACCGGGTATTGTTGGTTTTGGACAAGCTTGTGAAATTTGCATCAATGAAATGAGCAAGGACGCTGAAAGAATAAGTAAGCTTAGAGATAGACTTGAAATAGCGCTATTAAATCTTGAGGGAACTCGTGTAAACGGAAATAAACAATATCGGTTACCGCATGTTACCAATATATCGTTTAAATATGCGGAAAGCGAGACATTAATGGCGGCTTTGAGCAAAGAGACCGCTGTGTCATCTGGTTCGGCGTGTATGTCAGCTTCTTTGGAACCATCGTATGTGTTGAGGGCACTCGGATTAGAAGATGACCTCGCACGAAGCTCCCTGCGCTTTAGTTTGGGACGGCATACAACGAATGATGAAATAGAATATGCAATTGGGAAAGTGACAAACGCGGTGAACCAGTTAAGAGAAATGAGTACTCATCTTGAAAAATAAAATATAAAAATTTGACCATGAACATAGCAACGGAAAATGGAATCTATATAAGCGACAAGGCAAAAAGTAAAGTTGAAGAATTAATGAAGCAGGCAGGCGTTGATCCTTCGTCTTACTTTCTGCGCGTGGGCGTTGTGGGTGGAGGTTGTTCGGGGCTGAGCTATAAACTTGATTTTGATAATGAGCAAAAGCCAACGGACCAGGTTTTTGAAAATAACGGGGTAAAACTGGTTACCGACCTGAAAAGCTTTTTGTACCTGGTTAATACCACGCTTGATTTTTCAGATGGCCTGAATGGCAAAGGATTCCACTTTATTAATCCGAACGCGAGCCGCACTTGTGGTTGTGGCGAAAGCTTCGCCGTATAAGCCACTTTATTTTTTTGACAGGACGCTGTCTCAAAAGTCGTCATTGCGAACGTAGTGAAGCAATCTAAAAAAATTCATTGTTGACTATCAAGTAGATTGCCTGCCTGCCGGTAGGCAGGCTTCAGTCGTTCGTTGTTCGCAGCAATGACGAGTGACGACTTTTGAGACAGCCTCTTTGTTTTTAACAGGGTCGACTCTTTCTTAGGTGGCGGAGGAGGCGGTGGTGGAGGTGGTAAGGGAGCGTCAGGATCATTGGACAATAATTTCGGAGTAGGTAGTGGTGGAGGTAAAGGCGGAACAGGCTTCTCTACAACCATTGCATTAATTTTCGGGGGCGGAGGTGGGGGCACCTTTTGCTTTTGAGAAAAGATCGCTGTTGAAATCAGCACAGCAATGGCAAAAGTGGACGTGTAGGAAAATAACCTTCTCATAAAAATATTTCGAGTGAGATGCTGCGAAGGTCGATTTCCACAGTTTTTCTTTAAGAAATACGATATCATCTTAGCATTAAAGAAAGATCAAATGTTGTTAGTTTGCCTTATTTTGCACCCTGCCTACCGGCAGGCAGGCATCTTCGTCACATGTGGTCAGTTTGTAAAAAGGAACTCAGGCAATTCTTCAGCAGTCTTACCGGTTATATCGCGATCATCGTCTTTTTGCTGGTGAATGGACTGATGTTGTTTGTTTTTGAGAATAACATTTTCGATTTTGGCTATGCTACCCTGGATCGCTTCTTCCAACTTTCGCCGTGGATATTGTTATTGCTTATCCCCGCTATTACCATGCGAAGTTTTGCAGATGAATTTAAAGCAGGTACTTACGAAATTCTCCAGACACGCCCTCTCAGCCGTAACCAGGTTATTGCCGGCAAATATTTTGGCAGCCTGGTAGTTGTGCTAATAGCACTCTTGCCAACGATCATTTATGTTTTTTCTGTTCAAAAATTGTCTTCGAACGAGGGCATTGACGCCGGGGCGACGATCGGCTCTTATATAGGGCTGATTTTTTTGGCTTCGGTTTTCACAGCGGTAGGAATTTGTTCCAGCAGTTTCACTAATAATTCCGTTGTTGCCTTTATTATAAGTCTTATTGGATGTGCGTTGCTATACTATGGCTTTAGCGCTATTAGCCACCTTCCCGGGTTAAGTGGCGGCGCGGATTATTATGTTGAAATGGTGGGGATTGATTTTCACTATCACAGTATAAGCAGAGGTGTAATTGATACCAGGGACGTTGTTTATTTCATCACTGTTATTGTTTTATTTCTTTCGATCACCAACCGTAACCTGTTAAAGCGTTAAACTGCAGATGAAAAAAAATTCTTCCTCAAATTTTAATCTGCTCGCTTTATTACTGATTTTATTCGGCACTAATTTGCTTGCATCTGTTTTTCACACGCGAATTGATTTGACAAAGGAGAAAAGGTACACCCTGAGCAAAGCCACAAAAGATCTTCTTGGAAAAGTGGATGAACCGTTGAGGATAGATGTTTTTTTTAAAGGCAACTATCCTGCAGGGTTTAAGAAGATTGTCAACAGTGTGCAGGAATTTTTGCAGGAAACCCGTGAATATGCACATCGCAATATAACGATCAGGTATATAGACCCTCTCAAGGATCTCGCTAATGATTCTATCGCCGGCCGCTTTGCAGATTCGATGAATTATTTTTATGGATTGACACCTTATACGATCCAGGCGCCCTCGAAGGTTGGAGATGAGATGAATATTAGGCGGGTCCTTCCGGGTGCGGTTATCCATTACAGGGACACAGCTGTTGGCGTTAATTTATTTAAGGGCATAAAAAATTATGGCACCGACCAGGAGCAATTAGCAGCCTTGTATAATGATGTGGAAGCAACATTGGAATACAAATTTTCCAGCGCTATTCAAAAAATTACGAGTACATCAAAACCATTGATAGGCTATACGCTGGGAAATGGTGAGATATGGGGACCCAATGTAGATGATGCCGTGCGAACATTGATCCATGATTACAGGTTTGACACAGTTAACCTGAAGCAACTACCGTATATACCGTCTGAGTTTAATGCACTTGTTATTTTGAAACCAACAATAACTTTTTCTGATGAAGATAAATTGAAGATCGATCAGTATGTGATGAGAGGTGGAAAGATTTTTTGGATGATCGATAATATGTATGCTGAGTTTGATAGTTTGCGAAACTCGAATGGGTTTATTGCATTCGACCGGGGACTTAACCTGGAAGACCTTTTGTTTCGTTATGGGGTTCGCCTGAATGAAAATCTTTTGCAGGATATGCAGTGTGATAAACTGGGACAAATCGACAAAAATACTCAGCAAACTCGGTTGGTGGATTGGCCATTCTTTCCCATATTGAATGGCACGAACAATCCGATCAGCAAAAACCTCGATGGAGTAAGAGCAATGTTTCCCAATACGCTGGATACTGTGAAGGCTGACGGTATTGCGAAAACCTTTCTGCTAAGATCATCAGCAAATGCAAGAGTACTCACCGCGCCCGCCAAGATCGATTTTGAATTTTTCCAGATTGCTCCGGACATCAAAGAGTTTACTGTTCGTGATACGGCTGTGGCCGCGTTGCTGGAAGGAAAATTCAGATCACTTTATTCCGGTCGTGTTCCAAAATCATTTGTGGATTCAATGAATGCGTATCATGTTCCTGTGAAAGATATTTGTGATTCTACAACAAAAATGATCGTAGTAGCCGACGGCGACATTGCTATGAACCTGGTGAGCCCACAATACGGGCCCTTACCCATGGGCTATAATTTTTATACAAACTACACCTTCTCCAACAAAGAATTTTTTACCAATTGCCTGGAATATCTTGTCAATCCTTCCGGCATACTCGAAACAAGGGCAAAAGATTTTACACTTCGACTCCTGGATCTGAAGAAAGTAAAAGAACAAAAAACAACCTGGCAGTTCATCAATATTGCCCTGCCGGTCCTAATTATTATTTTATTCGGATTTATTTACCAAAAGATCAGAAAAGAAAAATATAGTAACGTCAATTCTTAGGAAGAAACTTTTAGCACAGCAGGAATTATATTGGGGGTCCTTTTGGAAGCGATTGGCATATTGATTGGTTATAGCATATCAAAAGAAAGAAGCAAAAGTTTTTGTTAAAGGTCTAAGGATTGGACTATTATAGAGTTGCTCTTAGGGATTTTATTTTATTTCTTTTTTTCTTAAATGATGAGTGTGGTCCATTTACTTGTTTCATTCGCAGACCTGGACTTCAAGCCTTGAGCCTTGTTGCTTGTTCCTATCTTTGCCTACTTAAGCAGCATGGATGAATACTACCGAGATCAGCTATCTTGTTTTTGGCGTTGTTTTATTACTGGCAGTTGGGTTTGACTTAGGCTTGCTCAGCAAAAAAAGTTCTGCAGTAACGATCCGTAAAGCTCTGTGGCAAACGGTTTTCTGGGTGGCACTTGCCTTTGCCTTTTTTGGGTTTATCTGGGTGGTAAAAGGACACACCCGCGCCCTGGAATATATCAGTGCGTATTTAATGGAATGGAGCCTGAGCATTGACAATATTTTTGTTTTCATTCTCATTTTTACTTTTTTCAACGTACAGCAGAAAGATTATGCAAGGGTCTTGCTCATTGGGATCTTGCTGGCCATTGTTTTCCGCATTTTATTTATTACGATTGGTGTCGCTCTTGTTGCCAGGTTTGAATGGATATTGTACATTTTCGGTGGCATACTTGTGATAACAGGCATAAAAATCTTTACAGCAAAAAAGGAGATGGAATACGACCCGAAGGGGAATGTTGTTTACCGCCTGATAAAGAGAATTTTGCCTATTCATGCTAACGATGTAAGCGGGAAGTTCACAGTAGTTGAAAATGGGAAGCGATTTTTTACAGCACTTTTCGTTGTTGTTGTTTTACTTGCAACTACCGATATCGTCTTTGCATTGGACAGCATCCCGGCAGTGTTCGCGATCTCCCAGGACAGGCTGGTAATTTATACCAGTAATATTTTCGCGGTGTTGGGGTTACGTTCGCTATTTTTTCTTTTGCAGGGAGCAGCCAACCAGTTTGAATATCTTCAACAGGGAATCGCGATTGTGCTCATCTTTATAGGTCTTAAGATGCTTGCTGAAGCAATACATATTTATATACCCGTGTGGGCCTCATTGATGGTTATAGTGGTTTGCCTTTTCGGATCAATTTTATATTCAGTGCAGAATGCCGAAAAAGATAAAGAGTAATGGAGTACACAATAAAAAATATTGCACCGATCGTTGAAGGAAAGATTCTGCAAGTTTCCCATGAGACAACGATCGAGCACCTGTTGATCGACAGCCGTAAAGTGTATTCCTCTTCTACTTCGTTGTTTTTTGCTTTAAAAGGTTCTCGCCGGGACGGTCATCAATTCATTTCTGAATTGTATCAAAGGGGCATACAGAATTTTATCATCAGTGAGATGATACCTGTTGCTGATTTTCCGGAAGCCAATTTTATTTTAGTAAACGATGCTCTCGAAGCGCTGCGGCGCCTGGCCGGGTTTCATAGAAAACAATTCAATATACCCGTGATCGGCATTACAGGGAGCAATGGAAAAACTATCGTAAAGGAGTGGCTATACCAGCTGCTTCATGAAAATTTCAACATTGTTCGCAGTCCGAAAAGCTATAATTCCCAAATAGGAGTTCCATTAAGTATATGGCAAATGAATTCACATCATGAGCTTGCCATTTTTGAAGCGGGGATCTCAAGGCCAGGAGAAATGGAAAAACTAGAGAAGATCATTCAACCCACGATCGGCGTTCTCACGAATATTGGTGAAGCGCATAGCGAGAATTTTCCAAACAAGGAAGAAAAATTAAAAGAGAAGCTCAAACTCTTTGCACATGCCAGCAAAGTGATCTCTAAAGGAGACGATGCATGGATCACCAGGCAGATGATGCGGCTCGAAATAAATAATTTCTTGTGGGGTAGAAATGTAACCTCCGATCTGCAAGTCATTTCTCTCGGTCGTAAGGATTTTGAAACTGAAGTGACTCTGAATTACAGGCATGAATCTTTCCAGTTTTCAATTCCTTTTATCGATGAAGCCTCGATTGAAAATGCCATTACTTGTTGCAGCCTTATGCTCGTCGCAGGAATGGATCGGTCGGTGATCCAGGAGAGAATGCAGCAATTGCAACCAGTCAGTATGCGACTTGAATTGAAAAAAGCCATCAATCAATGTTCAATAATTAATGATAGCTATAGTGCTGATCTAAGCTCGCTAACCATTGCCTTGAATTTCCTTGATCAACAGGCTGCCGGCAGCAAGCGAACAGTGATCCTGTCTGATTTCTTGCAAACAGGATTGACAGACGAAAAATTATATGATGAAATTGCTTCCCTTCTGCGCTTACACCGCGCCAGCAAAGTGATCGGTATTGGGAAAAATATCTCAAGTTGCCTAAAGACCACCAACAACGTTAGCTACCAGTTTTATAATTCGACAGAAGAATTTCTTCAGCAGTTACGTTCCTCTCAATTTAAAGATGAAACTATTTTGATCAAGGGTGCCCGCATATTCGAGTTCGAAAAAATTGCACATGCACTTGAAGAAAAGGTTCACCAGACTGTGTTGGAAATAAATCTCAATGCCATTGTTCATAACTTAAAAGCATATCAAAATTTTCTACACCCCTCAACGAAGGTAATGGCAATGGTGAAGGCATTTGCTTATGGTAGTGGCGGAGCTGAAATAGCCGGTATTCTCCAGTATCATAAAGTGGATTACCTGGGGGTGGCTTATGCCGATGAAGGAGTTGAGTTGCGAAAGGCCGGCATTCACCTCCCTGTTATGATCATGAACCCTGAAGAAACAACATTTGATGCCATCGTTGAAAACGATCTTGAACCTGATATTTATTCTTTTGCGTTATTGCATCAATTTGATCGCTATTTAAAACGAGTCGGATTACAGCAATATCCTGTTCATATCGAGATCGAAACTGGTATGAACAGACTTGGATTTGATACAAGCGATATCAAAAAATTAGGCAGGGTACTAAATCAAACAGATAGTTTTAAAGTGAGAACTGTTTTTTCTCATTTAGCGGGTAGTGAAGATCCGGCAGAAGATGAATTCACACTTCAGCAGCATGCGAAATTTATTACAGGCAGCAATGAACTGGAAAAGGTCCTTGAGTATTCATTTATTAAACATATAGCCAATTCAGCGGCAATCATACGACATCCTTTATTACAAATGGATATGGTACGATTAGGAATTGGAATGTATGGCGTAGATGCAGCAAAAACAAAATCATTGGAGCTGCAACCTGTAGCCACACTGAAGTCTACGATTGCTCAACTAAAACATTTAAAAAAAGGCGAATCGGTAAGTTACAACCGGAAAGGCGTCGTAAAACAGGATTCAGTAATTGCTACCATACGCATTGGATATGCAGATGGTTACTCACGGATGTTAGGAAACGGCGTTGGAAAAATGCTAATCAATCACCAACTCGTCCCTGTTATTGGTTCAGTATGCATGGATATGACAATGGTGGATGTAACGGGCATTCCAGATGTGCACGAAGGTGATGAAGTAATAATTTTCGGAAGCCAATTATCGATCCAACAAATTGCAGAATGGGCTAATACTATCCCTTATGAAATAATGACGGGTGTCTCACAACGGGTGAAAAGAGTCTATTTTGAAGAATGAAGTCGATCAATTTTAAGATTACAATGACTTTTGCGACCGGAATGAGCAAGTGAGTTTCCCTATCTTTGACCTTCAAAATTTCAACAGTGAAGCTTCGAAACGTTGCTTTTATTATCGTATTGATCATTATTATAGACCAGGCACTGAAGATATGGATCAAGACGACTTATCCCACTGGCCATGTAGCAGATGTTATTGGCACAAAGTTTCAATTATACTTCGTTGAAAATTCAGGCATGGCATGGGGCTGGAAATTTGGAAACGAAATTGGCAAGATTGTTCTGACTTTATTCAGGTTGGGAGCAGTCGTATTTGGAACGTGGTATCTCGGTCGTATTGTAAAAAATAATTATCATAAAGGATTTATTGTTTGCGCCGCCTTAATTTATGCCGGTGCATTGGGGAATCTCATTGACAGCATGTTTTATGGGGTCTTCTTTGACAAGGGTATGCATTATGATCCCGCCATTAAAGATTTTATCGGGTACAGTGGCGTAGCTGGTTTTTCAACTCCGGGATATAGCTCCTTCTTACACGGAAGCGTCGTTGACATGTTGTACTTTCCCATTGTAAGATCTACTTTCCCTCAATGGCTTCCGTTTGTGGGGGGGAAAGAGTTCGAATTTTTCAGCCCAATATTTAATATTGCTGATGCTTCAATTTCGGTCGGAGTCATTACCCTTTTAGTTTTTCAGAAACGGTTTTTTAAACGATATCGCAATACTCCAGTCCATTCTACCGTTGAGACAAATACGGAAGTAAGTGATAAAGTGCAGGTTTCCTGATTTTCAAGTAGTTCCCATTCAAATTATTCACTATCGAGGTTCCCATAAAATTGGTATTTTGCATTTATCCTAAAGTATCAAAATGAAAGCACAGAAACCCCTGCTTTGGCTGGCATTACTCTCAACCTTTGTAATGGCCTGTAAAAAGGAACACAGCTATGAAAAGGGCATAACTAATCCGTCCTCAGGTTCGCTTCAATCGGGTACAACCGGTGATTGTTTGGGTAGTATAGTCGGCGGTTTCTACAAAGTAGACACCACGTTGACTGATTCAAATTATGTGGATGTAAAAGTGGATGTGACCAAGGTTGGTGACTTCACGATCAGTACGGATACGATCAATGGTTTTTATTTCCATTCCGCGGGCTCATTTGCCGCCACTGGCGAAAATACAGTTCGTTTGCGTGGAACTGGAACGCCGCAGACCGTGGGCACAAATATTTTTACGGTTACGTATGACAGCACGCAGTGTACGTTTTCTGTGATCACTCTTGCTGGTGGTAGTGGCGGGACTGCAGTGTATTCATTGCAGGGATCACCAAATAATTGTGCTCCCGGCACAACAGAGGGCACATATTCTGTCGGCGTCGCTACAACCTCAGCCAATACAGCTACGGTAAACGTTGATGTTACGACTGTAGGTACATATTCGATTGTTACGACAGCCGTTAATGGCATTACATTCGCTGCTTCCGGAACTTTCTCCGGACCAGGCGCACAAGCTATTGTTTTAAATGCAAGTGGTACGCCAGCAGCGGAAGGCTCATTCACGGTTCCTGTTACAGTTGGCACAACCACTTGTTCATTTCCTCTGACAGTTGTTGGGGGAACGATAGATTATTTTCCCCGTACGACAAACAGTAACTGGAGCTATCAATTCGATGGTAATCCTATGGATACATTGTTTCAAAATGTTATTTCTCAAACCCAATCAGCACTTGGAAATACGTACAATGTGTTCATGTATAACGACGGCTCAACAGCTGATACATTAGGCTATTTCAGGAAATCAGGCGGTGATTACTATCAATACCTGGATGTTGGATTTTTCTTTACGCTTGACCATGAACTTTGGGGTGAATATATTTTTCTCAAGGATAATGTCGCCGCCGGTACTTCATGGACCTCCGGTGTTTTTACAGACACGTACACGGACACGACTTCCGGCTCAACGGTTCCAATCAGTGTAAGGTTTAAAGAAACAATTCAGCAAAAGGATGTTATCCTTACGATACAGGGTACAGACTATCAGAACACAATTGTTGTACTTGAAGAATATGAATATTCATTCGACGGTACAACATGGAGCCCTCTGCCATTTAGTTCCACAAACTATTATGCACGGAATGTCGGTTTGATAAAACTGGATTTTGTTGATAATTCCGGAGGTGCAAATAGTTATATGCAGGAATTGACACGATCCCAGGTATTCTAGACAGAATTGATTGAATTAGTCTGTTTTGGATCGTAGAGGAAGACAAACAGTTTATACCGGTCTACAATAACATGAACTTGTTGTATTCAGAAATTATCTTGCTAGCGGCACTCTTTTATTTACACATTCAATTGTAACCGGCTAAACGTACAGAAAAGTTCGATATTATTCAGCCCCACTCTGTGGGCCCCTCCCCTCCTTCCAACCAGCCATTTTTTCCCACAGTCTACCAAATGCAAGCTTATCCCAGTCTGCCAGGATTACTTTGCGCCTATCGTCAGTGCCAGCTATGTGGTTGGTAGTTTTCATGGTACCAGTCTCTGTCGGAATATTCGGCCTGCAAATGCATAAACAAGAGGTTGTAAATATCGTTATTCAACGGATGCAGACCATGAGAAAAACAACGTGATAAGGAAAGAAAAAAAGGGGAAAATTTAAATGAAAACCAAAATGAGTTTCCATATACAATAAAAAAGAGTACCCAAAGGCAGCCTCTTTTTATTTTGTTACTCAAGGTTTCTCATTCATAACTAATGAACCAATTCTTATCGCCCGGTTGCACGGGAGTCGGTATGGTTATTTTGTTAATGGAAGTGGTTTTTAAATAAGAATGCCCGGACGACGACCTCACCCGATTGATTACTCGTGAAAACTGTTTGTTACGGCCTTTAGCGGCTGTCGAAGAATTCAATGCTTTTAATGAATAAGCCGGAAAGTATGGCGCAGACTTAACACTTAGTTTCATAGTACCAGATTTTTTTAATTCGGAATTCACACGATATTGGAACGACAAAATAGAAAAATTATGCCGTAAGGCACAAATCTTTAACGATTAAAAAGCAGGCTATTGGTTTCCTCCTAGCAAGCTGCTCGTAAGTTTACGGCATCAGTTCCCGATTTTTCCCACCATGTTTGCGGGGACTACCCATTGATCAAATTGCTCAGGCGTCAGGTATCCGAGTTTTACGGCCATTTCCTTTAAAGTGGTTCCTTCCTTAAGTGCCTTTTGCGCAATTTCAGCGGCTTTGTAATAGCCGATCCTGGTGTTGAGGGCAGTAACAAGCATCAGCGAATTATCGACATGTTTTTTAATATTACCTTCTATTGGTTCAATGCCCACGGCACATTTATCATTAAAGGAAACACAGCCGTCACTAATTAATCTTGCACTGTGAAGGAAGTTGTAGATCATTACCGGTTTAAAAACATTCAATTCGAAATGACCTGTAGCACCACCGATGTTAATTGCTACATCATTTCCCATTACCTGCGCTGCGATCATTGTTAATGCCTCACATTGAGTTGGATTTACTTTGCCGGGCATGATGGAAGATCCCGGCTCATTGTCGGGAATATGAATTTCCCCGATCCCACTTCGTGGTCCGGAAGAAAGCATCCGAATATCGTTAGCAATCTTCATTAAACTCACTGCAACGGTTGTTAATGCACCATGCGCTTCAACGATTGCATCGTGCGCAGCTAATGCCTCAAACTTATTTTCTGCAGTTACAAATGGCAAGCCTGTTAATGAGGCAATGTGCCTCGCAACGTTTTCCGAATAATTTGTCGGGGTATTAATTCCCGTTCCAACGGCAGTTCCTCCAAGCGCCAGTTCACTTAAATGGGGTAACGCATTTTTTATAACCCTCAGTCCATGTTCTAACTGCGACGCATAACCACTAAATTCCTGGCCAAGTGTGAGCGGCGTTGCATCCATAAAATGGGTGCGACCAATTTTCACCACTTTCATGAACTGCTTACTCTTCTTAGCTAACGTATCTTTTAATTTTTCGATTCCTGGTATTGTTGTTTCAATTAAAATTTTATACGCAGCAATATGCATCGCCGTCGGAAATGTATCATTGGATGATTGTGATTTGTTGACATCATCATTCGGATGTAAAAATTTGTCTTTGTCGCTAAGCTGGCCTCCGTTGATTACATGACCTCTGTAAGCGATCACCTCATTTACATTCATGTTGCTTTGCGTTCCGCTTCCTGTTTGCCAAACAACAAGAGGAAAATATTCATCGAGCTTCCCTTCCAGAATTTCGTCACAGACTTTTCCGATAAGATCAGATTTTTCTTTTGGTAAAACACCAGCTTCCAGATTGGTGATGGCGGCTGCTTTTTTCAGATATGCAAAGGCATGAATTATCTCTTTGGGCATCCTGTTAATGTCCTGGGCGATCTTAAAATTATCAATGCTGCGTTGAGTCTGTGCGCCATAATAAGCATTTTCTGGAACCTTTACCTCTCCCATTGTATCCTTTTCTATTCGATACTTCATAATAGATTTTTTTAAAATGCAAAGGTAATCAGCAAATGATTCTTCATCGAAGAAAACTGTATACACTAACGTTTGCGCTGGATTTCTTTAACTGCAGAAACGTGAATAATTGTAACTTTAACAGCTAACAATTGCGGATGAACTTCCTTTCCAAGAAGATGATTTTTGTGCTGCTCCCGATCATTGGGGTCGTCATTTTTTTCGTTGTCGGTTCTCATGAAAAGACAATTGACTTTAACACACAGGTCAAGCCCATATTCAATAAAAAATGCATAGCCTGTCACGGCGGGGTAAGGAGAAAATCTAATTTCAGTTTATTGTTCCGGGTAGATGCGCTGGCAAAAAATAAATCGGGTAAGCCAGCTATTATTCCGGGCGATCCGGATCACAGTGAAATGATCAGGCGGTTGACTATAAGTGATCCTGATGAACGAATGCCGTATAAACATGATCCGTTAAGCAAAGACGAAATTGAAATTTTGCGCAAATGGATCAAACAGGGAGCAAAATGGGGAGATCACTGGGCTTATGTTGCAGTGAAACCTGTTGAAGTTCCACAGGTAAAAACAGATCCGGTGGCTAACGGATGGGTAAAAAATGACATCGACCGGTTTATTTATAAGAAGCTTGATGAAGAAAAATTAAAGCCCGCTACAGAAGCAGACAAGCCCACATTACTTCGAAGGGCAAGCCTTGACCTTATTGGCATGTTGCCTTCAAAAAAAATTGCTGATCAATATCTGAACGACCAGTCGCCAGGCGCATATGAAACTCTAGTTGATTCATTGCTGGCGTCAAATCACTTTGGCGAAAAATGGGCGGCTTTGTGGCTTGACCTTGCACGCTATGCAGATACGAAAGGATATGAAAGAGACGACAGCCGGAGCATATGGCGCTATCGTGACTGGCTCATCAAAGCTTTTAATAAAGATGAACCTTATGATCAGTTTTTAACTGAACAAATAGCGGGTGACCTGTTGCCCAATCCGACCGATGATCAGTACGTGGCAACCGCCTTTCAACGGAATACAATGACAAATGATGAAGGTGGAACTGATAACGAAGAATTCAGAACGGCCGCTGTCATCGATAGGGTAAATACAACATGGCAGGCACTATTGGGAACCACGTTTGCCTGCGTACAATGTCATACTCATCCTTACGATCCCTTCACTCATGATGAGTATTACAAATTCATGGCATTTTACAATGATACGAGGGATGAGGATACCGAAGATGATTATCCTTTGCTGAGACATTTCAATGACTCTATGCAGCAAAAACTAAATTCATTGACCGAATGGTTACAGGAGAGTGTGTCAACTGAAAAAGCAAATGAAATAAATCGATTTCTCCGAACATGGGAGCCTACTATTAATTCATTGACAGCGGATCAATTCGTCAACAGTGAATTAGCGGACACAAAATTTCTCATATTCCGGAATCATGCTGTTGCAAGATTGAAACATGTTGATCTCGGAAATAGAAATTTATTTATCTACCGGTATATATGCTGGCTGAAGGATGGAGTTTGGGCACTCCATTTGGATAGTCCTGATGGGCCTATACTGCAAACAATCACACCT
>Ga0207649_10000581_pt1 | contig 25005 bp, 33 predicted proteins | sample KBSC43metaG_FD_184317 | JGI IMG/M metagenome (GOLD analysis project Ga0207649, IMG submission 184317) | Corn rhizosphere microbial communities from Kellogg Biological Station, Michigan, USA - KBS C4-3 metaG (SPAdes) (version 2) | ecosystem: Host-associated > Plants > Roots > Rhizosphere > Soil ... | reverse complement strand
CAGCGAACTGCCGAGGAAGAAGCGCCCGGAGACCTCATAGGCCGCGACATAGTCGATATGGTCCTGCAGGTTCGCGCCGACGCCCGGCCGGTCGATCGCGACGGCGATGCCGTGTGCGGCGAGATGCGCGGCCGGGCCGATCCCGGACAGCATCAGCAATTGCGGCGTGCCGAACACCCCGCCCGCCAGCACCACCGCCTTGCGCGCGCGGATGACGTGGCGTTCGTTGCCGCGGGCGTAGGCGACGCCCCAGACCTTGCCGTCCTCGAACAGCACGCGCTCGGCCAGGGCTTCGGTCACGACGTGGAAATTGGGCCGCGACAGCGCCGGCTCGACATGAGCACGGCTCGACGTCCAGCGCTCGCCGCCCTTTTGCGTCACCTGATAGAGGCCCACGCCGTCCTGGCGCGCGCCGTTGAAATCCTGGTTGCGCGGAATCTGCAGCATCGCCGCCGCCTCGACGAATTCGAGGCTGCCGGGGTGCGGCCAATGCTGGTCGGACACACTGAGCGGCCCGTCGCCGCCATGGAACGCGTCCGCCCCGCGCTCATTGCCCTCGGACCGTTTGAACGTCGGCAGCACATCGGCATAGGACCAGCCGTCACAGCCCATCGCCGCCCAATTGTCGTAATCCCAGGCATTGCCGCGCAGATAGAGCATCGCGTTGATCGCGCTCGATCCGCCCAGCCCCTTGCCGCGCGGCTGATAGCCGCGCCGGCCATTGAGCCCCGGCTGCGGCACGGTTTCGAGCCGCCAGTTGGTCTTGTCGTTCTGGAACGCCATGAAGCCGGGGACGCGCGTCCTCAGCCCGGTATTGCGCCCGCCCGCCTCGAGCAACGCTACGGTATAGCGACCGTCCTCGCTGAGCCGTCCGGCCGCCGCGGCGCCGCCCGATCCTCCCCCGACGACGACGATATCGGCTTCGTCCACTCAGCTTTCTCCCGCTCGCGTTGTTCCCACAGCGCCTTGATTGTTTCCGATGTCTCGCGGCTGCCGTCGTGGCTCCAGCCCGGCGGTTTCGCGATGTAGTTCCACTTCGCCTTGAGTCCCGGCGCCGCCCACACATCCCTGGCGATCCCGACCCATTCGTGGAACGCCGCCCAGATCAGGTTGAAGCTGCCGAGATTCTTGACGATGCCGTAGCGCGGCGCCTCGTCGTCACGCTCGGGTTCGAATGTGCCCAGCCAGCGATCCCAGACGATGAACACGCCGGCATAATTCTTGTCGAGATAGCGCGGGTTGGTCGCGTGATGGACGCGGTGGTGCGACGGGGTGTTCATCACCGCCTCGAACCAGCGCGGCATCCGCCCGATCACTTCGGTGTGGATCCAGAATTGGTAGATCAGATTCACCCCGCCGACGAAGAGCACCATCGCCGGCGGAAACACCAGGAACAAAGGCAGGCGGAAGATGAAGGCGATCGAGAGGAACCCGGTCCAGGTCTGCCGCAGCGCGGTCGACAGATTATAATGTTGCGAGCTGTGATGGATGACGTGGCTCGCCCAGAACCACCGCACGCGATGCGCCGAGCGGTGGAACAGATAATAAGCGAAATCGTCGATCACGAAGCACAAAGCGAACCAATACCAGGCCCAGGGATTGGGTAAGGTGACGATCCGGAAGTGACCGTAGAGCCAGGTCGCCATCGCATAGATCAGGCCTGCGGTTATCGCCCCCGCGACGGTGCTGCCGGTGCCAAGCGCCAGGCTGGTCAGCGTGTCCTTGGGCTCGTAGCGGCTTTTGTCCCTGGCCCGGGCGACCAGCATCTCGGCCAGCACCAGCAGCACGAAGCCGGGCACGGCGAGCGAGACGATGTCGGGCAAGTGCGGCGCGGTCATCAGCATCCTCAGGGGCACGTTTACCCCTCATCCGCGGCTTGCTTACACTAGTGTCAGTGGCGCTTCCAGACCCCGAACCTGATCGGCGGTGATGCCGAACAACGTGACCGGCCCGAACAGTTTCTCGCCGGTATCGACGGTCGCGCCCTCAACCGCTTCGCGCACCCGAAGCGGGGGAACCAGCCGGCGCACCGCGACCTTGGCGCCGTGGCGCTTGATCACCGCGATCGTGCCCTGCCCCTGGACCAGCGCCGCGCTGCCATCGCCCGAGATCAGCGCACGACCGCCCTCGAACCCGGCCAAGGCCTCTTCGGCGAAGCGGCGGGCGTCTTCCTCCGTGGCGATCCGGCTCTCGCCCAGCTTGAGCCAGCGCGCAAACCCGGCCAGCGCCAGGATCGCGACGATCGACCCGGCGAGCTGGACGAGCTGGGCGTGAGTCATGCCTGCGCCTTCAACTGATCGAGCAGCGGTCGGAGCCCGTCGAGATTATAGCCCGCGCCGGCGCCCTTGGCGATCAGCGCGTCGGCGTCGGCGCCGTTCCTGGCCTGAGCGAGGGCCCAGAGGTTGCACGATCGCGTGCCCGATCGGCAGAAAGCGAGCACCGGGCCGTCCGCGCCCGCCAGCACCTCGGCCATCGCCTCGATCTGCGGATAGCTGAACCCGGCATGGGTGATCGGGATCGCCGTATAGGTCAGCCCTGCCGCCAGCGCCGCGTCGCGGATCGCGTCGCCGGCGATCTGACCCGCTTCCTCGTCGTCGGGGCGGTTGTTGACGATCGCGGTGAATCCCGCCGCCTTGATCGCCGCGATATCCTCGACCGCGATCTGCGGTGCCACCGAAATGCTGTCATCGACCTTGCGGATCATCGGCACTGAACCTCTCTAATTCGGAAAAACAGACTCATGCAGCCTCCCGGATCACTTGCAGGAAGGCGTCACCATAAGCGTCGAGCTTGCGTTCGCCCACGCCCGAAATCGTGCCGAGCGCGGTGCGGCTATCGGGCTTGAGTTCGGCCATCGCGCGCAGCACCGAATCATGGAAGATGACATAAGGCGGGACGCTTGCGTCCCTGGCGAGCTCGCGGCGCTTCTCGCGCAAGGCTTCGAACAGCGGATCGCCGACCGGATTAGCCCCGCCCGCGGTCGAACCGCCACGGCGACGGCGTTCGCGCTTGGGCGGCAGGACGAGTTCGACCTTCTCGCCGCCTTTGAGGATCGCGCGCGCGCCGGGGCCGAACTCCAGCCCGCCATGCGGATTGGTGCGCAGCGCATCGCGGACCTGGAGCGCGCGGCCGACCGGACGCAGCAGCGCCGCTTCCTCGCCGTCGACGATGCCGAATACCGATAGAGCCTCATGCCCGTTCATCAGGCTGCGCTCACTCGACTGGCCGGTCAGGATAGCCTCGACATAGCCGCTGCCGAAGCTCTGGCCGGTGCGGAATACCGCGGAGAGATATTTCTGCGCCACCGTAGTGGCATCGACCGCGGCGGGGGGATTGAGGCAATTGTCGCAATTGCCGCAACGATCGGGCACGTCGCGTTCGTCGAAATGCCCGAGCAGCAGCTTGCGGCGGCATCCCGCGGTCTCGACCAAGGCGCCCAAGGCGTTCAGCCGAATACGCTCGCCTGGTTGCCGTGCGCTTTCGACCTCGCCGATCCGCTGGCGCGCTTTGGCGAAATCGTCGGCGCCCCAGAACAGATGCGCGATCGCGGGGTCGCCGTCGCGCCCGGCGCGGCCGGTTTCCTGATAATAAGCCTCGATCGACTTGGGCAGGCCGGCATGGGCGACGAAGCGGACGTCGGGCTTGTCGATGCCCATGCCGAACGCGACGGTGGCGACGATCACCATGTCTTCCGATGCGACGAAATCGGCCTGGTTCTTCGCCCGGATATGGGGCTCGAGCCCGGCATGATAAGCACGGGTCGGGCGGCCGGTCTTGGCCAAAGCCTCGGCCAGTTTCTCGGTCCCGGCGCGGGTCTGGGCATAGACGATGCCGGGGCCGGGCGTCTCGGCGATCAAATCGGCGATCTGGCGCGTGGTGTTGTCGCGCGGGCTGATCGCATAACGGATATTGGGCCGGTCGAACCCGGCGACGATCAGGCCCTCTCTGGGAATGCCGAGCTGGTCGAGAATGTCGGCGCGGGTATGCGCATCGGCGGTCGCGGTGAGCGCGAGCCGGGGAACGTCGGGGAAGGCGTCGAGCAGCGGCCTGAGCAGGCGGTAATCGGGCCGGAAATCGTGCCCCCATTCGCTGACGCAATGCGCTTCGTCGATCGCGAACAAGGCCACGCGCCCGCGCTCGAGCAGATCGCGGAAATCGCCGTTCGAGGCGCGTTCGGGCGCGACATAGAGCAGGTCGAGCTCGCCATCGAGGAAGCGTCCGCGCGTCTCCGCCCGGTTCTCATCGACGCTGGTCAGGGTCGCGGCGCGAATGCCGACCGCTTCGGCGGCGCGCAGCTGATCATGCATCAGCGCGATCAGCGGGCTGACCACGACGCACGTGCCGTCGAGCACCACCGCCGGCAATTGGTAGCAGAGCGACTTGCCCGCGCCGGTCGGCATCACCGCCAGCGTATTCTCCCCGGCCAGCACGCGCGACACCACCGATTCCTGCACGCCGCGGAAAGCGGGGAAGCCGAAGGTCGAGTGGAGTACGGAGGCGGGATCGGTCACGGTGGCGGATGTAGCCATGCGCGGCTCAGACTTCCATCAAATCGCGGCCGATAACGACCGGCCCGGCGAAATTCCGGCGCGCCGCGGCGATCGGGCTCTCGATCGGTGAGGCGCCGGGGTCCCTCTCCCGCACGCGGGAGAGGGCTTTAAACAATGCGGTCTGCGTTGGATTGGACGCGGCAATCACGGCAAGACCGATGCGGCGGCTGGGTTGCATGACGCGGTGCTACCGTTAAGCGGGCCTTGCAGCTAGCGGAGAACCAGCATGGAAAACGTCGTCACCGACAATCGCGCCGAGAACGAATTCGAGCTCGAAGTCGACGGCCATCGCGCGATCGCCGCGTACCAGCTGGAAGGGGACACGATCACCTTCACTCATACCCTGGTACCCAAGAAGCTCGAGGGGCGCGGCATCGCGTCGAAGCTGATCCGCGCGGCGCTCGATTCGGCGCGCGACCGCGGGCTCAAGGTCATCCCGATCTGTCCGTTCGTGAAGGCGTTCATCGAGCGCCATCCCGAATATAAGGCGCTGGTCGAGCACGCGGCCTGAGGCCAGACGATGAGCGAGCCCAACCTCCACCCAAGCTGGCTCGAACCGCTGCGCGGCGAGTTCGCCAGCGACTATATGGCGAGCCTGCGCGCCTTCCTCGTCGCCGAAAAAGCGGCGGGCAAGGCGATCTTTCCCAAGGGACCCGAATGGTTCCGCGCGCTCGATTTGACGCCGCTGGAGAATGTTCGCGTCGTCATCCTGGGCCAGGACCCCTATCACGGCCCCGGCCAGGCGCACGGCCTGTGCTTCTCGGTCAAGCCGGGGACGCGGACCCCGCCGAGCCTGGTCAATATCTACAAGGAAATGGAGGCGGATCTCGGCATTCCGCCGGCGCGGCACGGCTTTCTCGAACATTGGGCCGAACAGGGCGTGCTGCTCTTGAACGCGGTGTTGACGGTGCAGATGGGGATGGCGGCGTCGCATCAGGGTCGCGGCTGGGAACGCTTCACCGACGCGGTGATCCGGCTGGTCAATGCGCGCGAAAAGCCGGTCGTGTTCATGCTGTGGGGCAGCCACGCGCAGAAGAAAGCTGCGTTCGTCGAATCGGTCGAGCGCGGCGGGCGGCATCTGGTCTTGCGCGCGCCGCACCCGTCGCCTTTGTCGGCGCATACGGGCTTCCTCGGCTGTCGCCATTTCTCCAAGGCCAATGCGTTTCTTCAGGCGCATGGCGAGAAACCGATCGACTGGGCGCTGCCGGCGATCTGAGCAAATCCTCCCCAAGCTTGCTTGGGGAGGGGGACCATTCGCGCAGCGGATGGTGGAGGGGCCGCAGCCGCGCAGCGGCGAGGACGGGACATTTCCCCTCCACCCCCCGCTTCGCGGGCGATCCCCCTCCCCGAGCAAGCTCGGGGAGGAATTAACTCACTGGAACAACGGCAATTCCGGCGACAGCGTCCATCGCCCGATCACATCATGCCGCGTTTCGCCGACATGGCTGTGGATCAGCACCAATTCCTCGACCTGCCACAGGATCGGATCGATCGCGCGCGAGAAGGCTGCCTCGTCGCGATAGCCGAGCGTCATGTGCGGGTTGAACGTCCAACCCTCGCGCGGCTCCAGCCCGGCATCGGTCACGCGCTCGCGGATCGCGCGCTGCAGCAAGGCGAGCCCGGTCGAGCGGCCATTGGGCCGGAGCGCGACCGACCGCGTCGTCCCGACCACGCGCCCCATCGACAGCAGGAACCCCGGCATGTCGATATCGTTACCCACCGCGATCAGCCGGTCGACGAGCCTTTCGGGCAGGCCGATATGGTCGTTGAAGATCTCCATCGTGACATGGAGATGCTCGCTGCGGACCGGGCGGCCGGGACAATGGAGCCGCCGCGCCGCCTCGATCGCGGGAATGGCGTGCATCGCCGGCTTGATGGCGAAGAACAGGCGGTGAAGCGTTTGCACGAGCATGACAGTCCTCCGAATCGGGTGGAGTGTTCATGATATGTTCTTACGCCGAAGGAGTCGACTCATGACCGATGCGAACGCCAATCGCGGTGCCGTCCACCATATCGACCTGAGCGTGAGCGACGTCGCCGCAGCCCGGCGCGTCTATGGCCCGGTGCTTGAGTTCCTGGGCTATACGATGGTCAAGGACCGGCCAGACGGCTGCGAATGGGATTTGCAGGGCCGCGAGCCATGCGGCGCGTCGATCGGCATCCGCGTCGCGACCAGCGGCGGCGGGCACGATCGCTATGCGCCGGGCCTCCACCATCTCGCCTGGCGGGTCGAGAGCCGCCAGGCGGTCGACGCCGCGCACGCCTTGCTGGTCGAACACGGCATTCCGGTGCTCGATCCGCCGGCGCATTATCCACAATATTCGGGCGATTATTATGCCGTCTTCTTCGCCGATCCCGACGGGCTCAAGCTGGAGATCGTCCACGCGCCGGGCTGGATCTGACCGGGCGCGAAGGGCCGAAGGGTAAGCCGCGCCGGTTCGTTGATCCTCGCGGGGACGATACCCCAGAGGAGAAGTGACATGCGTACCAAGCTCTTTTGCGCCGCGTTGATCGGCCTGACCGCACTGACCGTCGCCGCGCCGGCCGAGGCCCGGATCAACCAGCGCCAATATCGCCAGCAGCAGCGCATCGCCAACGGCGTCAATTCGGGCCAGCTCAACGCTCGCGAAACCTATCGGCTCGAACGCCGTGAAGGCCATATCGCCAATTACGAAGCACGCAGCCGCGCTGACGGCGGCGGGCTGAGCGGCCGCGAACGCTATCGCATCGAGCGGATGCAGGACCGCACCAGCCGCGCCATCTATCGCCAGAAGCACGACGCGCAGGTGCGCTGACCGGCGGCGGGGGAGCGCGCCTTGCAGCGCGCGCTTCCCCTGCTTTCCCCGTTGCGCGAGGCGTCGAGCGACGCCAAGATGGCGCCGGCGATCCGGGGGGATCGCTTGAGGGGAAGGGGGAGTTTCATGATTTCGTTCGCCGATCGCGGCCGCCTGTCCTGGCGCCGCCTCACCGTTGCCGCCTGCGTCACCCTGATTGCGGTCACCGGCGTCGCGCGTGCATCTATCTATGTCACGACGCAGTTGGTCGAGCTTACCGCCGCGGAGAAGGTCAGTGTGGCCGGCCCGCCCGCTGTCCAGCTGATCACCGAATTTCAGACCGATGGCGTCACCAACGCCAAGGCGACCAAATACGTCACGCCGATCGTCACCAAGGAAGTCGCCGCAACCGGCGTGTTCGGCACGACCAGCGCCGAACCTTCCGCCAAGGGCGGTCGCCTGACCGTGTTGATCAATGACATTACCGACAAGGGAGCAGCCAAGAAGGGTTTCGCTGCCGGCCTCACCTTTGGCCTTGCCGGCGTGATCGCCGGCGACACCTATGAGGTGACCACGACCTACACTCCGGCCAATGGCGGGCCGATCCAGAAGGCCGAACATTACCGTATCATCTTCAAGTTCGGGAACAAGACGCTGCCGCCAGACGTGGTGAAGGTGAAGGGCATTACCGTCGCGGTGAACATGATGATCCATCTGACGCTCAGCCACGCGCTCAACGCGATCGCCGCTGACCCGGCCTATCCCGCGGCGAGCGGCGCGACGGTGACGCAGCCGACCATAGCGGCCACACAGCCGGCACCGGCGACCGCGACCACCGCGCCGTGAAAACCGGACATGCGCTGCTGCTCCTAGCGGCGGCGCTCGGCGGGTGCGCGATCCCGCGCATGCCGGCGCCGCAGCCCTCGATCACGGTGATCAACCGGATCGATGCAGCACGACTCCCGCCGCTCGCGGTGGGCAACTTCACCGCCGCGCCGGGCATGTCGGACGCCGCGCTCGGCGTGCGATTGTCCGCGGTGCGTCCAGAAGGCGGATCGTTCGCCGCCTATCTGGGTGAGACGCTGAAGGCGCAGCTGCGTGCTACCGGCAAACTCGATCCCGCTGCGCCGATCTCGATCGGCGGCACGTTGACCGAGAATGATGTCGGCGCACCGATCGGCCAGGCGCGCGGTCGGTTAGGCGCCGAGTTCGTGGTGACACGCGACGGGCATGAGCTGCTGCGCAAACGGCTCCATGTCGAGCGCAACTGGGGCAGTTCGTATTTCGGCTTCGTCGCGATCGACAAAGCCGACCGGATGTACACTGCGCTCTATGCCGACCTCGTCAGTGCTCTGATCGACGACGCGGATTTCCGCGCCGCCATCGCTGCCGCCCCGGGCGCACGCTCAGGCAGCGGGACGCCGTAACGTCGCCCAGGCGAAATAGAGGATCACGATCGCGACCACGGCTTGCGTCGCCAGCACAGCGGGTTCGTTACCGAGCGGCGCCAGCGCGTGGAGCGCCGGGACCTTCTGATAGCTCTGCACCACCAGCACGACCATGTTGAGCCATTGCGCGAAGAGCGCGGTCACCAGGAACACGCGCCGCCAGCCGCCAGCCAGCTTGCGCCCGTACAAAGAGTAGAGCGCGACCGCGAGCACGACCAGCGATACCACGCCGAAAACGAACGCCGGTCCGATCGGCTTGGGTGGGAACAGGAAGCCGGTGACGCTGGTCAGGATGGTGAAGACCAGGAACAGGCCGTTGATCAGCGACAACCAACGCCCGCCGACCAAGGCGGCAAAGAACACCAGCCCGGCGACGATGCCGATCAGGCTGATGACGACGTGCAATTCGGTAAAGGCCGGAAGCGACAGGCCGAGCATCGTATGCATCGCATTTCCCCAAATCGATGACGATTCCCCCAGCGTAAACCAGCCCATTCTACTCGACCAGTCGAATCGATATCGCAACGATCGAGGCGCCCCGGGCACGGCTTCAGCCTATTTTTACCCGTTTTGGGTATCCCGACCGGCGTTCGAGCCAAGGGGGCCAACAGATGAGCCGATCCGTCCGTTTGCTCGCGGTACTCGCCGTCGCGCTGGCCGCTGCCATGCTTGCGGCGCCCGCCTTGGCCGAGCCCAATTTCCGCATGCCGACCAGCTCCAGGATCGACCTGGTTCGCGACCTGCCCAACGCATATCCGTTCGAGCGTGACGGCCAATATCTGGATCTGGGCTATCTCTATTCGACCGAGCGGGTGAATGGCGCCGACGTGGCGCGGACCGGGCAGGGCTTCGTCCTCTATCACGACGACCTCTACATCAAACTCGACCCGGAAAAGCTGAGCGCGGTCACGCTGGCGCTGGGCGAGGATCCGACCGCGGATTACATTCCGCCGGTCGCCGCGCGGGGCAGTCAGGTCGCACGTGACGGCGAAGGCGCGCCGGTCGCCGGACAGCCGGTGCCCTATCGCTCGCCCGCCCGGCGCGGATCGGGCGGCCTCGGCATCGTCGCCGCGATTTTCATCGTCGGCTTCTTCGCGATCCTGCGGTTCATGATGAGGTCGGCGTTGCGCGCCATGCTGGCTCCCTTCTTCCGCCGCCCGGCGCGCAGGTCCTTCGCCGAGGCCGATCCGTTCGAATCGCGCGTCAGCGCGCGGCTCGCCGAACTGGAAAACGGCGGCGGCGCGGCGGCGGCGCCTACCCCGACGCCGGCCTACCAGCCGCAACAACCCGCCATGGCCGCCCCGACGGCGCGCGGTTTCGGCCGCAAGGGGCTGTGAGTCCGCCCCCGCTCAGCCCGCCGGCTTGAACTCGCCGATGACGATCGCGCCGAGATCGCGATTGAACGTCTCGGTCGTCGCATTGCCGTTGCCGCGCATGGTGAAGGAGCCGGCGTCGACATAGCCGCCGCTCCCGGTCGGATCCGACAGCACTTTGTACGTCATCGGGCCCGACGCGCTGGTCACAGTGATCGCCGATTTGCCCCCATTGTCGGCATAAGCGACCGAAATCGCGCCGGGATCGTCGATCGCGGCGGGGACGAGCAATTGGTGGTTCTTGCCGGGGCGGAGGACGAAACTCTTGGCCTCACCCGGATTGAGCCCGATCGTCTCGACGCCGACGCCATCGGGCGGTGGCGGCGACGTGTTGTCCTGCGCAATCGCCGCGACGGGCAGCAGCGCGAGGGTGAGGAACAGCAGGCGCATGGTGTGTCTCCAGCCCCCGCTCGGGGGGAGAAACGCGCAAGGGATAGAAGGGTTCAGTGGCGTGGAATTGGGCGCGACGGCAGCCCGACAATCCTGACCGTCATCCCGGGCTTGTCCCGGGGGCCACCGTCCCACATGCCCCAGGACTCGCGGCTCGGTGGATGCCGGCACGAGGCCGGCATGACGAACTAGAGGTCAGGCCGCGCCCGCGCGCCCCTCCGCAAACTGCACCAGATCCCAGCGATTGCCGTAGAGGTCGAGGAACACCGCCACCTTGCCATAGTCATAGGTCGCGGGCGGCCGCACCCACTCGACCCCGGCGGCGGTAAAGGCGGCATGATCGCGATCGAAATCGTCGGTCGCCAGGAACAGGAACACCCGCCCGCCGGCCTGATCGCCAATGTACTTAGCTTGATGCTCATTGGAAGCACGCGCGAGCAGGATGGTGGTCGCGTTGCCCGGTGCGCCGGGCGGGCGGATCGTCACCCAGCGCTTGTCCTGTTCGGGCTGATAGCTGTCCTCGACCAGGGTGAAGCCGAGTTTGCCAACATAGAAGGCAAGCGCTTCGTCATAGTCGCGGACGACGAGGGCGATGTGGGCGAGGTGTGTCTGCATTCCATCGCGTCTAGCGTCGGGTGATCGTTTCATCCATTGCACGGCAGACAGGTCGCCCTCTCCCCTTTCGAATGACCGTCAATTACCCGGCAAAAACCGATCCAAGCCGGCGACCCCGTCCAGCCGTCTGGGCCGATAGGGCCGGAAGAAGAACCACATCACGATTGCCAGGATCGGCGTCCCGATCGCGGCCATCATCAGCGCGATGCTCAACAGCGAATCGCGGCGCGCGCCATGCTGGTCGGCATACATCGCGAACGTCCCGAACGCCTGACCGGCGACGATCCACAGCGGACCCGCCAGCGCCGCGACCCAGCCGATACCGCCCTCGACCGCTCCCGCGCCGCGCGTTCGCTCGACGGCGGCGGCGATGGCGCGAACGATCACCGCGTAATCCGCTTCGCTTTCATGGATCGTGGCGAGCGTCAGCGGGCCCGGCGCGGCGCTGGTCCAGATTTTCATCCGGTAGAGATTGCCCGAATATTTGTTCTGCTCGTAGCCGGCGCGCAGCCGCGCGATCGAGGCAAGAGGCACGACGAGTTGCCCGCCGCTCGTCCCGCGCAGGATCAGCGTGTCGCCGACGAGAGTGGCGTCGACACCTGCCCCGCCCAGCCCCGCGGCGGCCAGGCTCTTATGCCGGATCGCGCGGATGATGGGCGGGTCAGCCACCGCTCAATCGTGCTCCCGTCCCCCAGCACCCATGTACAATTCCCGCCCGGTCTCATTGTACAGTTCGCTCATCTTCGCCATCCCGGCTTCAGCCTCTTCCGCCGCAATAAACGTCTCCGGCGCCGAATTCTGCTTGGCGGCAAAGTCGCGCACTTCCTGCGTGATCTTCATCGAGCAGAATTTGGGCCCGCACATCGAGCAGAAATGCGCGGTCTTCGCCCCTTCCGCGGGCAGGGTCTGGTCGTGATATTGCTCCGCCGTGTCGGGATCGAGCGACAGGTTGAACTGATCCCTCCAGCGGAATTCGAAGCGGGCGCGGCTGAGCGCGTCGTCGCGCATCTTGGCGGCCGGATGGCCCTTGGCGAGATCGGCGGCATGGGCGGCGAGCTTGTAGGTCACCACGCCGACCTTGACGTCGTCGCGGTCGGGAAGCCCGAGATGCTCCTTGGGCGTCACGTAGCAAAGCATCGCGGTGCCGTACCAGCCGATCATCGCGGCGCCGATGCCGCTGGTGATATGGTCATAACCCGGCGCGATGTCGGTAGTCAGCGGCCCGAGCGTGTAGAAGGGCGCCTCTCCGCACGCCTCCAGCTGCTTGTCCATATTCTCCTTGATCTTGTGCATCGGCACGTGGCCGGGGCCCTCGATCATCACCTGGACGTCCTGCGCCCAGGCGCGCTTGGTCAGCTCGCCGAGCGTGTAGAGCTCGGCGAATTGCGCTTCGTCATTGGCGTCGGCGATCGATCCCGGGCGCAGGCCATCGCCCAGCGAATAGGCGATGTCATACGCCTTCATGATCTCGGTGATCTCGTCGAACCGCTCGTAGAGGAAACTCTCCTTGTGGTGTGACAGGCACCATTTCGCCATGATCGATCCGCCGCGGCTGACGATGCCGGTGACGCGCTTGGCGGTCAGTGGAACATAGGGCAGGCGGACGCCGGCATGGATGGTGAAATAGTCGACGCCTTGTTCGGCCTGTTCGATCAACGTGTCGCGGAAGATCTCCCAGGTCAGGTCCTCGGCAATGCCGCCGACCTTTTCCAGCGCCTGATAGATCGGCACGGTCCCGATCGGCACCGGCGAGTTGCGGATGATCCATTCGCGCGTGTCGTGGATGTTGCGCCCGGTCGACAGGTCCATCACAGTGTCGGCGCCCCAGCGGATCGACCAGACCATCTTGTCGACTTCGGCGGCGACGTTGGAGGCGACCGCCGAATTCCCGATATTGGCGTTGATCTTGACCAGGAAATTGCGGCCGATCGCCATCGGCTCGCTCTCGGGGTGATTGATGTTGTTGGGGATGATCGCGCGGCCGCGGGCAATTTCGTCGCGGACGAATTCGGGGGTGACGTAATCGGGGATGGCGGCACCCCAATCCTGGCCGTCGCGCGTATATTCCGCCAGGCGGGCGCGGCCGAGATTCTCGCGCTCGGCGACATATTCCATCTCGGGCGTGATGATGCCGCGGCGGGCGTAATGCATCTGGCTGACGTTCATCCCCGGCTTGGCGCGCAACGGGCGCTTGACGACATTGGGGAAGGGATCGACGCCGCCCGAACGGTCGGGGCCGAGCTGGCCGTTATCCTCCGGCCGGATGTGCCGCGCGTCATAGCTTTCGACATCGCCGCGCGCTTCGATCCATGGGCGGCGGAGATTGGGCAGGCCGGCCTGAATGTCGATCCGCGCATTGGGATCGGTGTAGGGGCCCGACGTGTCGTAGACGCGCAAGGCGGGCTCGCCGCAACCGGGCTCGAGGTCGATCTCGCGCATCGCGACCTTCAACGGACCGACATGGATCTTGCGGCTGCCCCTGATAGGGCCGGTGGTTACGCCGATTTCGGTGCGCGCGGGAATGTCGGCCATTATGCTCAAGTCCTTCTCATTACCGGAGGGTCTTGAGCGTCGTACTCGGCAGTCCCCCGGACTGCCTGCGTGCGCCACTCCCTCCGCCGGTCTCAACCGGATCAGGTTCAGCGGGTCGGAGGCTGTGGCCTCCCTCTCAACCGCGACAGAGCGGTCCCCCGGGGATGGCGCAAGCTAGGCGCTTGTGGCGGCGAAGGAAAGGCGGTTGTTGGGATGAACGGAATGGACAGCCCTCCGCCGCTCCGACAAATATATCATATGGACGTCAGGACCGAGCATCCGAAAGACGCAGCCGCCATCCGTGCGCTCGTGACCACTGCCTTCGCCGGCGCGGCCCATAGCAGCGGAACCGAAGCGGCGATCGTCGAGGCGTTGCGCGCGGCCGGCGCGCTGACCTTGTCGCTCGTCGCCGAGGACCGGGAGAGGATAGTCGGCCATGTCGCCTTCTCGCCCGTGACGATCAACGGTGCCGCGGGGGCATGGTTCGGCCTCGGACCAGTAGCGGTGATGCCGGACGCACAGGGCAGGGGTGTCGGCCAGAGGCTGATCAGCGACGGCCTCGACCGGCTGCGCGGCCTTGGAGCGATGGGGTGCGTCGTACTGGGCGAGCCAGATTATTATCGCCGCTTCGGGTTCGAGAGCGATCCGACATTGTTCTATCCGGGTGTGCCGGCGAGCTATTTCCAACGCTTGGCGTTCACCGGCACGGCGCCGCGCGGCGAAATCGCGTATCATGACGGGTTTTCGGCGGCCTGAGGCCGATGCCTGACGCTAAAAAGTATACGCGATCCCCGCGCCGCCCAGCCATTGGTTGCGATTGCCGGCGATCGACACGATCGGCGAGTCGGCGAAGTCGTTGAGCAGGCGCTTGTAGGTGCCGCCCGCGACCAGCTTGAAGCCGTGGAGCAGATCGCCGGTCAGCGCGACGGTGGCAAACCCGCCGGCGGTCCAGCTCTTCCACCCGCCGCGGGTGTTGAACTGCGGCAGGCCGCTGGCAAGACTGCCCGCCGCGTCGACATCGAAATAGGCACGGCCATAGTTGCGATCGGCATGTTCGGCCGAGGCGAACAGGCCGACCGCCGCCTTGCGGCTGAGCGGCGTCAGATAGTTGATCGTCGGCGACCAGATCGCGCCGCGCTGGGCACCGGTCACGCCCTTGCGATAGCTGACCGAGACCGACAATTGATCGTACTGGCTGGTGATCACGCCGGTCTTGCCGATGCCGAGATAGCCGCCGACCTCGAGCGAACGATCGCGCTTGCCGAGCGCGCGGACGCGGGGGTCGTCGATATAGGACAGCAACGAGCGGTTAAGGTCGAGCACCACGACCGGGCCCGCCTGCAAATCCCAATTGGGACCGGGCTTGTTGGGGATGAGGTCGGCCGAGAAGCGATTGCCGATCAGCTGGAAATTGAACCCCGATACCGATCCGATCACCGCGGGCACGGCCGAGAAGCCCGAATGATCGGCGCCTTCGTAATCGGGCATATAGACCGCGCCGGCACCGATCGTGACATTGTCCTTGCCGGTGTCGAGTTGTTGCGGTGCGGCGGGCGGCGGCGGGGCGCCGGTATCCTGGGCGAAGGCGGGCATGGTGAGGAACAGGAGGGGGGCAAACAACAGAAAGCGCACTGGCAGGCTCCGATTCGGATGACGTTTGGGTAAAGCAACGCCACCCGGGCGTTTTGTGTCCGTGCGTCGGATACTAAAGCATATAGCGCATCGTCACCTGTTGCGTTTCGGCAACGCCGCCCAGCGCGAATTGGGCGGCCGAGAAACGCGGCGGACCGAAGCCGATCGGCGGATTGCGGCTGAACCCGAACCCTTCGCGCGGAATGCCCAACAAAGTGTCGAGCTTCGCGTTCGAATTCTCGTCATGGATCAACGCCGCGGCGTAGCTGCCCGGCGGCAGATCGTCGAACCGGATAATGTGCTGACTGGCCGGGACCGATCGCGTGACGGCATGCTTGTCATCGACGCAGCCGGGAAAGTTTTTGGGATCGGCGGTCAGGCAGATCCGGATCAGCCCGCGCGCCGAGCGCATCCCGGCGACATCGATCTCAAGGCTCCCGACCAGGCTCGCGGCCAGGCTGGCGGCCGGCACCGTCGCCGGCAACAACGCGCCCAGCACCAGCAGGGCGCCGGCTTTCGCCGCTCGCGAACCCGCCAACCCCCCGGTCGGTGCCGCAGAGGCGATCCCAGAAGCGGAAATAGAGCCCATAATTGCACCTATATTCGGCGTGATGCCGTTGATGATGGCTGGCGGTGATCAGCCATGCGCCCAATGGTCCCCGCCACAGGAAGCGCGGGAAGGTTTCCCACCCCATGTGATTGGTCACGCCCATAAGCGTCATGATTCCAAGCACAAAGGCCAAAGCGCCGATATGGATCGGGATCATGAAGACCAAAGCCGGGATGACGATCGCCCCGGTCAACGCCTCGATCGGGTGGAACGCCATCGCCGCCCAGGCGGTCGGCGGCCGGCTGGCATGGTGGACGGCATGCGCCAGCCGGAACGGCGCTGGCCGGTGCATCCAGCGATGCGTCCAGTAGAACCAGGTGTCGTGCGCCAGGAGGTAGAGCAGCACCGACAGCGGTAGATACCAGAGCGGCAAGGCGTGGAGGTCGCTATAGATCCGGGTCCATCCGCGGTTCTGCCACCCCCAGGCGACCACGCCGGCGGGAATGCCATAGATCGCCGCCGAGGCGAGGCTCCAGGCGATCTCTCGCCGGATCTGCCTGTCGAGTCCGGCGTAAAGCCCCGGCCGCACCGCGCGCGTCGCGAGCGCGAAGGCGCCGCTGGCTATGAGATAGCGAATGCCGACGATCAGCGTCATCGCGAGCGCGGACAGCATGATGGCAAGCGCGGCGGTCACGGCTCGGGTCTAGGCGCGGAGGAGCGCCGCGCAAAGCGGCAACCCATTCCCCTCCCGCTTGCGGGAGGGGAATGGGGAGGGTGTGTCGGTTGGGGGCCGCAAGAAACAGGCCCTCCCCCAACCCCTCCCACAAGTGGGAGGGGAGAAACGCTAGCCGCCTTGCCACACCCTGATCGCATCGACCGGATGGACCAACATCAGCACGTTGAGCGTGAGGTTGTCGCGGATCACGGCCAGGGCGAGCAACTCGAAAAAGATCGCCAGCGCGACCGTCGCCCATAGCGGCAACCGCCGCGCGATGGCGAAGCCGATCATCATCATGACGATGTCGCTCATCGAATTGAGGATCGAATCGCCCGAATAGCCCACCGCGATGGTCGCGGCGCGATAGCGATCGATGATGATCGGCGAATTTTCGAGCAATTCCCAGCCGCCCTCGATCATCACCGCGAGCGGCAGTGCCCAGCCGCGCAGTCGCCCGGGCAGGATCGACCAGAGCAGGCCGTAGAACAGGAAGCCGTGGATGATATGGCTGAGCGAATACCAGTCGCTGAGCTGTTGGCTGTTCTCCGGGCTGTTCGGGTTGCCCGCCCATAAGGCGACATGGCCGCACGGACAGAGCGGCGGTCGGCCCCAGGCGATTTCGATCGCGGCGAACAGGACGATGGCGCCGATCGCGGCGATCCATGCGCGGCGATCGACGGTAAGGGGATGGCGGTTCACGTCCCGACGCTAGAGCAACGGTCGCCAGCCGTCACCCGGGATCAATTCCCCTCCCGCAGGCGGGAGGGGAGACTTGCCGTCACCCCGCGATCATCGCGACGCAATCCGCCGCCAGCGCCTCGAGTTCCTCGCGCGGGGCGCCGGCGCGGGCACGCACGCTAAGCGAATGGATCACCGAGGTCGCCAACCGCGCATGCATCGCAGCGCGGGGATCGCCGCGCGCGATCAGCAACGCCTCGATCTTGCCGTCCTCCAGCTTGACGAACGCCGCCAGCCGCGCCCGGATCTCGGCATCGTCGACCGCGCTGGTGGCGGAGGTCGATACCATGATGCAGCCCGATGGCCCGGTTTCGCCGGTCAGGAATCCGTCGATCACGGCGCGGAACATCACCTTCAGGCTCTGCTCGAGCGGCAGATCGGCCGCGATCAACTGATCGAAAGCAGCCCCGGCGCGCTCGATCGTGCGCTCGAGCGTCGCCAGATAGAGCGCGCGCTTGTCGCCGAACGCGGCATAGAGGCTGGGGCGCTGCAATCCGGTCGCGTCGACCAGATCGTCGAGCGAGGTTCCGGCATAGCCGCGCGTGCGGAAACGCTCGGTGGCGGCGCCCAGCACCTCCCCGGTATCGAAGCCGCGCGGCCGGCCACGCCGACGCGGTGCCTGGTCTGATTTTTGTACCAACTCGCAAATAATCCTTGACGCTGAGTTTATTTATGCGGATTAGTACAGAAATAAACAAGCCCCCCAGGAGGACCGTCATGAAACTCTATTTCATCCCGTTCGCGTGCAGCCTGGCGACTCGCATCGCGATCAACGAAGCCGAATTGGATGCCGATTTCGTCCAGGTCGTGCCGGACGGTACGCTGCCCGATGGCCGCGCCTTCACCGATATCAGCCCGATGGGCTATGTCCCGGCGATGGAAGCGGGCAGCGTAACCCTGACCGAGGGGCCGGCGGTGCTGACCTATATCGCCGATCTCGCCGCCGAGGGCGTGCTGGCGCCGCCGCCTTATACGCGTGAGCGCTACGAGCTGACCAAATGGCTCAACTTCATCTCGACCGAGATCCACAAGGGCGTGTTCGCGCCGCTGATGTCGCGGAATTCGACCGAGGGCGCACGCGATTGGTCGCGGCAGCTGGTCGAGAAGAGGTTCGGGCTGCTCGAAACGCATCTGGCCGGACGCAAATACCTGCTCGACAGCTTTTCGGTCGCCGACGCCTATCTGCTCGCGGTGCTCAACTGGACCGAATATGCCGGATTGAGCCTGGAGGACTGGCCGGCGCTGAAGGCGTGGCGTGATGCGATACGCGCGCGGCCCTCGGTTGCGGCGGCGATGGCGACCGAAATGCCGCTGCGCCAGGCGGCCTGATCGCGCCCAATCCGGCATCTTTCCACAGGGGATTCATCCGCAGGGCTCAAACGTCTCGTTCCATGGCTTGCGCTCCCGACCAAAACGGGTAGCGATTCGTCATGGCAGGCCGGATCGATTGTGACCTTGCGATTGTCGGCGGCGGATTGGCGGGCGGGCTGATCGCGCTCGCGTTGCGCAGGAGGCGACCCGACCTCGACCTCAGGCTGATCGAGGCGAGCCCGCAGATCGGTGGCGATCATGTCTGGTCGTTCTTCGAGCGCGACGTCGCGAAAGAGGATCGCTGGCTCGCCGCCCCGCTCGTTTCCTATGGCTGGCGCGGTTACGAGGTCGCCTTTCCCGCGCATGCCCGGACGCTCCCGACAAGCTATTATTCGATCGAGTCCGAACGGTTCGATCGCGTGGTGCGCGCGAGCCTCGCGCCCGGCCAGCTGATCGCGCAGAAAGCGCTGGGCGTCGGCACCACCGCGGTGGTGCTGGCGGACGGCGATCGGATCGAGGCCAAGGGGATTATCGACGCGCGCGGCCCGGGCGACATGTCGGCGCTCGATCTCGGCTGGCAGAAATTCGTCGGGCGCGAATTGCTGCTGAGCGAGCCGCACGAAGTGACGCGGCCGACGATCATGGATGCCACGGTCGAGCAGATCGACGGCTATCGCTTCGTCTATTCTTTGCCCTTCACCGCGACGCGGATGTTCGTCGAGGACACCTATTACAGCGACACGCCGACGATCGATCGCGATGTCCTGGTCGACCGCATCCAGGAGTATGCGATCGACCGCGGTTGGGTGACCGAAGCGGTGTCGCGCGAGGAAAACGGGGCGTTGCCGGTCGCGATCGGCGGCGATTTCGACGCTTTCTGGCGCGCCGGCGGGGTCAGGGTGCCCAAGGCCGGGCTGCGCGCAGGGCTGTTTCACCCGACCACCGGCTATTCGCTGCCCGATGCGGTGCGGCTGGCGGCGCGGATCGCGGCCGCGAACGACCTGTCGACTCCGGCGCTGTACGATTTGACCTATGGCATGGCGAGCGGCGCCTGGGCCGATCGTGCTTTTTACCGCACGCTCGACGCGATGCTGTTCCGCGCCGCCGAACCCGAAGAGCGTTACCGCATCCTCGAACGCTTTTATCGGCTGGGTCCAGGCCTTATAGGGCGGTTCTATGCGGGACGATCGAGCGTGATGGACAAGGCCCGCATCCTGAGCGGCAAGCCCCCGGTGCCGGTCGGTCGCGCGATCGCGGCGATCCGCAGGCAGCACGCATGAAGCGCGCGATCGTCATCGGTGCCGGGTTCGGCGGGCTCTCGCTGGCGATCCGCCTGCAATCGGCGGGGGTCGAGACGACCATCGTCGAGGCGCGCGACAAGCCCGGCGGGCGTGCCTATTTCTGGGAACGCCCAACCGACGCAGGCACGTTCATCTTCGATGCCGGACCGACCGTCATCACCGATCCGGCGGCGTTGCGCGAATTGTGGGAACTGACCGGACAAGACATCGCAACCGATGTCGACCTGATGCCGGTTATGCCTTTCTATCGGCTCAACTGGCGCGACGGTACCAGCTTCGATTATTCGAACGACGATGCCCAGCTCCATGCCGAAATCGCCCGGCTCAACACCGATGATGTCGTCGGGTACCGGCGGTTCCTCGATTATTCGGGGCACGTCTACCACGAGGGCTATGAGAAGCTCGGCTCGGCCGCATTTCTCGATTTCGGCCAGATGGTCGCGGCCGCGCCCGCATTGATGCGGTATCAGGCGTGGCGGTCGGTCTATTCGGTCGTCTCGGGTTTCGTGAAGAACGAGAAACTGCGCCAGGCGCTGAGCTTCCACACCTTGCTGGTCGGCGGCAATCCGATGACCACCAGCGCGATCTATGCGCTGATCCACAAGCTCGAACGCGATGGCGGCGTATGGTTCGCGCGTGGCGGGACCAATCGGCTCGTCGCCGGGATGGTCGCCTTGTTCGAGCGGCTGGGCGGAACCTTGCGGCTCGGCGATCCGGTGGCGGCAATCGAGACTCGCGGCGATCTCGCGACCGGGATCACCACCGCGAGCGGCTGGACGGGCGAGGCCGACGCGGTCGCGACCAATGCCGATGTGATGCATTCCTATCGCGATTTGCTAGCGGGATCGCGCAGCGCGCAGCGCGCGGTCGGCGGGCTCGAGCGCAAGCGCTGGTCGCCGTCGCTGTTCGTCGTCCATTTCGGCATCAAGGGCAGCTGGCCGGGGATCCCGCACCACATGATCCTGTTCGGCCCGCGCTATCGCGAATTGCTCGAGGACATTTACGACCATGGCGTGCTGGCGGAGGATTTCTCGCTCTATCTCCACCATCCGACGGTGACCGATCCCACGATGGCGCCGGAGGGGCACTCCACCTTCTACGCGCTCGCCCCGGTCCCGCATCTCGGCAAGTTCCCGGTCGACTGGGCGGAGGTCGGGCCGATCCTGGAGAAGCGCATTCTCGACGAGATCGGCGCGCGGCTGATCCCCGACATTCACGAGCGGATCGTGACCAAGTTCAGCTACGCCCCGTCCGACTTCGCGCACGATTTGAACGCGCATCTCGGCAGCGCCTTCAGCCTCGAGCCGATCCTGACCCAGTCGGCCTATTTCCGCGTCCACAATCGCGACGCGAATATCCCCAACCTCTATTTCGTCGGCGCCGGCACGCATCCCGGCGCGGGCATTCCCGGCGTGGTGATGAGCGCCAAGGCGACCGCCAAATTGATGCTGGAGCAGAAATGAGTTTTATCGAAAAAATCCTCCCCACTCGTGGGGAGGGGGACCGCGCGACGAAGTCGCGTGGTGGAGGGGGATATCCTCCTCGGAATCCCTTGTGGCCCGCCCCCTCCACCAAGCCGCTGCGCGCCTTGGTCCCCCTCCCCGTAAACGGGGAGGATTTATGAACCGTCTCGCCGTCTATTGCGGCTCCGCTTCCCCAAGCGACCCGCGCTACATCGACAACGCCCGCGAGGTCGGCCGCACGCTGGCCGAGCGCGGGATCGGCGTCGTCTATGGCGGCGGCCGGCTGGGACTGATGGGCGCGATCGCCGATTCGGCGCTGGCCGCGGGCGGCGAGGTGATCGGCATCATCCCCGAAGCGCTGGTCGCCGCCGAGGTCGCGCACAAAGGGCTGACCGAGCTCCATGTGGTCGGCACGATGCACCAGCGCAAACAGGCATTCACCGATCTGTCCGACGGCTTCGTCACCTTGCCGGGCGGGACGGGCACGATGGACGAATTGTGGGAAGCGCTGAGCTGGGCGCAGATCGGCTATCACGCCAAGCCGGTCGGGCTGCTCAACCTCGACGGCTATTATGACGGGCTGATCGAATTCTGGGAGACAATGGCGCGGGTCGGCTTTGTGCGGCCGCAGCACCAGGGACTGCTGATCGTCGCGGACACATTGGGCGACTTGCTCGACAAGATGGCGGCGTTTCAGCCGGCCACCACGATCGGACAGATCGGCGCGAAGGACCTGTGACCGGCCGATCCTTCGCCCGCAACCGGACGAGGACGTGAGCGCGAGCGGCGATCTTCCCAGCCGCGCGGCGATCGTCGCCACGGCGCACGAAGCAATCGCCCGCGGATCGAAGAGCTTCGCCGCTGCCTCCTTGCTGTTCGACCGCAAGACCCGCGAGCATGCCTGGCTGCTCTACGCCTGGTGCCGGCGTTGCGACGATCTCGCCGACGGACAGGAATTTGGCCACGACCTCTCGGTCGTTCCCGATCCCGCGGCACGGCTGGCGCTGATCCGCCGGCTGACCGATGCGGCGCTGGCCGGCGAGACGGTCGGCGACCCGGCGTTCGACGCGCTTCGCATCGTCGCGGCGGAAACGCGGCTGCCGCACCGTTTCGTGCATGACCTAATCGAGGGATTTCGCCTCGATCTGGAAGACTGGCGGCCGCGCAGTGAGGGCGATCTGTATCGCTATTGCTATCACGTCGCCGGCGCGGTCGGCTGCATGATGGCGGTCGCGATGGGCGTGTCGCCGGACGACGAGGACACGCTCGACCGCGCCTGCGACCTCGGCATGGCGTTCCAGCTCGCCAATATCGCGCGCGACATCGAGGAGGATGACCGCGGCGGGCGCTGCTATTTGCCCGAGGAATGGCTGGTCGAGATGGACATGCCGCCTGGCCAGCATATGAAGCCACCCTTCCGGCCCCGTCTGACGGTGCTGGCCCGGCGCTTGGTCGATCGGGCGGCGGCGTTCGAGGCCAGCGCGCGCGTCGGCACGCGGCGGCTCGGCCTGCGCTCCGCCTGGGCCGTGCTGACGGCGGCGGGCATCTATGGCGCGATCGGGCGCGAAGTGGTCGCGCGCGGCGACCATGCCTGGGATCATCGCGCCGGCACCTCGGCCGTCGCCAAGATCGGTTGGATCGCGCGGGCGCTCGGTCAGGCCGTGCAGCGCAACCGGCTCTATCCCGCGGCGGCGCGCGATCCGGATTTGTGGGTGCGACCACGTGGTTAGCGGTGCGTAAAGAATGTCCGGTCAGGACTCGGCAAGCCGGGCAGCCTAGCTTACCCAATATGACCCTGTTGTCCGTCCAGTTCGCGCGTACCTTGCAGCGTGGCCGTGCCGAGCCGGCACCGCCGCCGACGCGCGCGGGGCTGTTGCTGACCTTGCTCAGGAAACGCGCCGCCGCGCACAATGTCGGTGCCGAGGATCTCGAGGCGATGCTGCGCGACCAGATCCGCTGGTCGCTGCCGATCCGCCGCGGCGCGGACGCCGAATTAGTTGATTAGACCGTGCTCCTGCGAAAGCAGGAGCCCAGGGTAGCGGCGTACTCCATGGCCCTGGGTTCCTGCTTTCGCAGGAACACGGTGCAGGGCCAACAACCCATATTGTCGGCGCTAGTTGATAAGCGGATCGCCCGGCCGCGCGCGGCGAAAATGCCGTTCGGCGAGCCAAATACCGGCGATGGGCAGGATCAGGGTGGCACCCTGTAACCACAAAGGTTGGGTCAGCTGGGTCAGGTTCCAGACGCCGTCGGCGACCAGTACGAGTGCGACGATCCATCCGCCAGGCCGCCATTGGCCGATCCGCAGCGCCGCAAACGCGCCAACCAGCCCGGCGAGCAGCCAGCCCGTCGCGATGATCGCCTGGCCGGCGAGCGGCATGCCCATGACGAAGCGCGCGAGCATCTCCTGGTCGCTGGCGTCGGCCGGGGTCGCAGCGGGGAACCAGCGCGCCGCCAACTCCCACGCGCCGTCGATCAGCGCGATGGCGAGCACCAGTCCAACGATGGTCCCGATAATCCTGCGCATGACATCCCCTGGCCTGTCCCCAGGGCCATCATTATCGGGACAGTGCGCCCCACGCCATCACGCTCTAGCTGCGGCGCGCTTGCGCCTTATTATTGTCGGCCATCGACTGACCGACCTGGCGGCACGCCGCGGTGATCGTCGGATAATCGATATCGGTGTTGCGGATCAAAGCCGCCGGCATCGCCGCCCGGCATTGCGCCGCGCTATAATAACGGACCGGCTCGATCCGTTGCTGCGCGCATTGCGTCTGGCCATCGCCGCAGCCCATGATCGCGATGACGTAGAATACAGAATCCATGTCTTCCTCCGTCGCGCCTATAATTCCCGGCGCATGACGACGGTTCCCTGAACGCCCGCGGCACCCTACATAAAGCGGCGATGCCGCCCACCGAACCCCCGCCGACCAAGGATCGCCCGCTGATCCCGACGCTTCGGCGTTTCCTCCCCTATCTGTGGCCTGCCGATGCGCCGGGGCTGAAGATACGCATCGTCATCGCGATGACCTTCGTCGTCCTGTCGAAGGTAGTGCAGGTCTATGTCACGGCCTATGCGCTTCGCTACGCGGTCAATGCGATGTCGGGGCGCAACGATTGGGGCGTCACCAACGTCCCGCAATTCGTCATGCTGATGGTGATCGGCTATGCCGCCGGGCGCCTGTCGGGCGTCGTGTTCGACAATCTGCGCAACGTCGTGTTCGAGCGCGTCGGCCAGGAGGCCACACGGCAGCTCGCCGCCACCGTCTTCCGCCACCTCCACCGGCTGTCGCTGCGCTTCCATCTCGAGCGGCGGACGGGCGCGGTGACCAAGGTGGTCGAGCGCGGCACCAAGAGCATCGACACGATGCTCTATTTCCTGTTGTTCAACATCGCGCCGACCCTGCTCGAGCTCTGCTTCGTCATGCAGATTTTCTGGTCGAATTTCGGCTTGTGGCTCGACGTGGCGACGTTGGTGATGATCGTCGTCTATATCGGCTTCACGCGCATCGTGACCGATTGGCGCAATGCGCTGCGCACGCGGATGAACGACCTCGACACCGGCGCCGTGGCGCACGCGGTCGATTCGCTGCTCAACTTCGAGACGGTC
>Ga0207649_10000579_pt1 | contig 25028 bp, 20 predicted proteins | sample KBSC43metaG_FD_184317 | JGI IMG/M metagenome (GOLD analysis project Ga0207649, IMG submission 184317) | Corn rhizosphere microbial communities from Kellogg Biological Station, Michigan, USA - KBS C4-3 metaG (SPAdes) (version 2) | ecosystem: Host-associated > Plants > Roots > Rhizosphere > Soil ... | reverse complement strand
AACATATAAGCCGCCGGGGAAGAATACCGCGCCCAAGCCATTTGCGACCATCAGGGTCGATTCACAAATCGCCGATGTTCTCGCAAAGCGGCACATCCCGTTTTCGGGGCAACCTGAGCCCGGGCTGCTTCAGAACTTGGCCTCGTGGATGATGCCTACCGTCTTGCTGATACTGGCTTGGGTGTTTCTGCTCAAACCGATGAGTGGTGCGAGTAGCGGCCTTCTGCCGATCGGGCGTAGTCGCGCCAAGGTGTATGCGGAGACCGGCGTCAAAATCACTTTTGCCGACGTCGCAGGGGTTGACGAGGCAAAGCAGGAACTCGCTGAGGTCGTCGGCTTTCTTAAAAATCCAGGTTTTTATGGCCGCCTGGGCGCGCGCATTCCAAAGGGCGTGTTGCTGGTGGGCCCACCGGGGACAGGCAAGACCTTGCTGGCACGGGCTGTCGCGGGAGAGGCCCATGTCCCCTTCCTATCCATCACCGGCTCGGAATTCGTTGAAATGTTCGTTGGTGTCGGGGCCGCGCGCGTGCGCGATCTTTTCCAGCAAGCAAGGGCTCAAGCGCCCGCTATTGTCTTTATCGATGAATTGGATGCGCTTGGCCGTGCCCGGGGGATCGATATGCCGACGGGTGGGCATGAAGAGAAGGAACAAACGCTCAACCAGCTGCTCGCGGAAATGGATGGCTTCGACCCGAGCGTCGGGATCATCGTTCTGGCGGCAACCAACAGGCCAGAGATTCTCGACCCTGCGTTGCTGCGCGCCGGGCGATTTGACCGCCAGGTGCTTGTGGATCGCCCCGACCGCAAGGGCAGGATCGATATACTTCAGGTCCATCTGAAGAAAATCCGGATTGCACACGACCTCGACGTGGACACCATCGCAGGCTTGACCCCGGGGTTTACCGGTGCGGACCTCGCCAACCTCGTGAACGAGGCGGCGCTGGTGGCGACCCGGCGCGGCGGCGACACCACCACGCTTGAGGACTTTACCCAAGCGATTGAGCGCATCGTGGCGGGTCTTGAGAAAAAGAGCCGCATCCTAAGTCCCCGCGAGCGTCAAATCGTGGCGCACCACGAAATGGGTCATGCGCTAGTGGCGATGTCGCTTCCAGGAACCGATCCCGTGCAGAAGATCTCGATCATCCCACGCGGACTGAGCGCACTGGGATATACGCTTCAACGTCCGACAGAAGACAGGTTCCTGATCAGCCAAACCGAACTTAAAAACCGTCTGGCTGTGCTGCTGGGCGGGCGGGCTGCGGAAACGCTCATTTACGACGAGGTTTCGACGGGAGCAGCCGACGACTTGACCCGCGCCACAGATATCGCGCGCGACATGGTGGTAAGGTTCGGCATGACAAAGGAGCTTGGGCAGGTCTCCTACGAACCTGAGCGCGGCAGCTTTCTCGTGGGCCAAATCCCCGCCTGGCGCCCTAAGACGTATGGGGATGGAACCGCCCAAGCGATCGATCTGGCCGTCAAGCAACTCATCGAAAGCGCGTTCGAAGCGGCCAGTGCAATACTCGAGCGAAATCGAGACGCGCTCGAAAGGTGGGCCGGCGAGCTGCTCTCGCATGAGACCCTCGGGCCGAAGGAGATCGAACGGCTCAAGAGTCAGTTGGAAGGTGGAACCACCGCACCCAAAGCGCCACTAGAACTTGTATCTGCCAATCGCGCGTCGTGAGAGACATATGCCGCAAGTTTCGCGGGCCAACAGCGCGCAATTCAACTACAGTTGCCGCAAAAGCTGCTTTTCGATCTCGTAGATGGGCATCTTTACATAGTCGCGATCCAGCTCGCGGACGATCGCGCCGCGCGTCGAGCTAGACAGCGCCGGTCTCAGAGCGCCCAAAGCGCGGGCAGGCGCGATCAATATCAACGAAGTCACGCCTCGCTCCCGGACATAGCCGTCTAGACAGGCCGCAAATTTCTGCAGAAATGCCGTTTCGGCTTGATCGTGAAAATCCTCCTCCTGCATGGATGAACGCGCCCCATCGGCGGAATTGAATGAACGGCCCGGCGGGCTAGTCCCTTGTTCATGCGTTGGTGGATTGTCCTGCACGAACGTCTCGCGCATCTCCAGCTTGGGATAAGTCGCATCACCCTTGTTTTCCAGCAGCAACGCCTTGCGGCCATCGCATACGGCGACCCACATTCCGTGGTGCAGCGGTAAGGCAGTCATGGCTATTCCTTTGTCATTCTTAAGAGAAGTTGCGCACGGATGTTGCCTCCACTTTATGACCTCGATCAATTGCTCGAGGCGATAAGAAGGGCGTTTTTTTAAGCTGGAAACCAGCGTATCTCGCCGCCCAATCGAGAACTTGCCGTTTGGGTTCCGAGCCGAAGCCCTCAAAGATTGAGGAAGATCATCAACGTACAGCCCGGAACGGTACAATCTTCGAGCCGCATCGGAGATATGAATGTCATCCTGCCCGGCCGAGTTGAGCGCAGATCGTGCGCTGGAAAACAAGGTGCGATTTCTGCTTAGCGCGGATAGCTATCCCGAGCCGGCAACAGAAGTGCGCCATGTGGAAACGCATATGTCCCACGTCTTTCTCGCTGGCGACAGGGCCTACAAACTGAAGAAGCCGATCAAATTGCCCTTTCTCGATTTTTCCACGCTCGAGAAACGCGAACGGATGTGCCGACAAGAGCTCTTGCTCAACCGCCGCATGGCGCCTCATTTGTATCTGGAAGTCGTCCCCTTGTGTGAAACCGATGGCAAGCTGAGGCTGGGAAGCGGGGAACATATCGTTGATTGGCTGGTGGTCTTGCAGCGCCTCGACGAACGCTTGATGCTGGACTCGGCAGTAACCAACCGACGGGCGCATGCGCCGCAGCTTCTGCGACTCACGACCAGGCTGGCGGATTTTTATCGGCATGCCCATCCCGTGTTTATTTCTCCGGCTCGATATCTTGCGAAATGGCGGCAGGTTATACGGTCGAACAGGCATGCCCTTCTTCATCCCGATCTTTCCCTACCCGTCGCACGCGTCCTCGAACTCGATCGCATACAATCCCGATTTCTGGATTGCCTGGGTGGTTTGCTGCTGCAACGGCTCAAGCAAAGGAAGATCGTAGATGGACACGGCGATCTCAGGCCCGAACACATCTGGCTTGGCGAGCCCCTGGCGGTCATCGACTGCCTTGAATTCAATGCCGAGCTTCGCGCCATCGACCCGTTCGAGGAGCTGGCTTATCTGGCGGTTGAGTGCGAGCGCTTTGGAGACATCAAGATCGGTTCGTGGGTCATTCAGCGGCTCCGAAAAACACTGCCGAATCCGCCGCCGCCCGAACTGCTATCGTTCTATAAATGTTATCGTGCCACGCTGCGCGCCAATCTGTCGGCCGTTCACCTTCTGGAGAAGAACCCGCGAACGCCCCAGAAATGGCGACCGCTGGCCCTTCGCTATCTGGAAATCGCCCGAAAGGAGACTGCAACACTCAAGAAGGCGATCAAAAACTCTGCAAATCGTCCAATCGTTCGCCCCGATGCAAGCGCAAGATTGCCTGCGCGAAAAGACCGGCGCTTGAAATCAAGTCCAGTTTTTGGCGTATGGAATGTTGCTGCGGAAGCCGGAAAGCCGGAACGGTGTCGCAAACGACAACGCGATCTATCGCAGGGTCAGCCAGCGCTTCGGTGGCGCCTTTCATAAAAAGGCCGTGCGTCGCAAATGCGACCACCTTTTGTGTGCCATGGTCTCGGACGGCGCGAGCAGCCCTTAACAACGTGCCGCCGGACGCAATCAGATCATCCACAACAAGAGCGGTGGCGCCTTCGGCTTCACCGACAAAGAGATCTCCGGAAACCTTGCCGGCGCTGCGGCGCTTTTCGACAAAGCCTCGGCCGATAGGAAATCCGCAAGCGGCCTCAAGCGTCTCCCGGAAAAGCTGCGCCCGCTTCACGCCACCGGGATCGGGAGAAACCACGCACAGATGCTTTTCGCCCAGCGATTTCACATATTGGGCAAGAAGAGATGCGGCGGTCAGTGCGACGGTGCGGCAGCGGAAGGCGTTTTCGAACGCCGCATCGTTGTGGATTTCCATCGTGACGACCGCATCTGTGCCGACGGCTTCGAAAAGAGCAGCCATGTAACGCAAGGTCAGCGGATCCTGCCACTTCGTGCGGCGATCCTTGCGCGCATAGCAGAGATAAGGAGCAACGACGGTGACCTTTGCCGCCCCGGAATCCTTCAATGCGCCGACAAAGAACAGCAGCCGGTTCAGCTTGTCATCGGCGCTCAGATCCGGGCCGGCGTGAAGGCTTTGGACGACATAGACGTCGCGGCCTGCCACAGTCTCAAGCGGGCGGACTTTGTATTCCCCGTCTTCGAAGGTTCGCTCTTCGTGCTGCGCCAGTGGCACATTGCAGGCTTCGCCGATCGCCTGTCCAAAATCTCTTGTGGCGCTGAGCGCAAAAAGCTTCGGCTCGTTCATATCCATCCCGGCGGATCACACTTTGGACAATGTGATCGAAGCTCCATCGAGAACCTCGAGAACGTTCATGTTCAACATGTCCATCATCGCGCCAACGCTCGTCGACCGTTCCAGTTCCTGCGATCGCAATTCGGCGAAAGCATCGGCGCAGGCCTGACCAAACGTCTCGGCGTCGAACACGTCGCACGTTCTTTCCAGAAGCGTTTCATGGCGCTTGTGGATTCGCAGCTTGATCTTCATCCGACACCTCCTGCCGAAATAGAATGGGGCTCGGTCGCAAGAATATTGCGCTCGGTGAAAGACTGGCTTGATCAGGATCAACCTTTCCTTCGCCCAGCCCATTAAAGTCGCCGTGTGGAAAGAGGCATCTTGCAATGTCGCTAGGTCTGCGCAGTCACATTGACATACGAGAGATGCAGATCGGCGCTAGGCGTCTTCCCGCGACCTTGCGCATGCCTGCAGACGCGTTTGCTCTGGTTGCCTTTGCCCACGGCAGCGGATCGAGCCGCCTCAGCCCGCGCAACATCCAAGTTGCTAGAGCCCTGAATTCCGCGGGGTTAGCCACGCTGCTGTTCGACTTGCTCACGCCGGAAGAAGAGAGCGCCCACCATCGCGCGAAGGTCTTCGACATTTCGCTTCTTGCAGACCGGCTCGCGGAAGCCGTGAGGTGGATCGACGAACAAACGCTGCTTGCACATATGGCGGTCGGGCTTTTCGGCGCCAGCACAGGTGCCGCGGCCGCCCTTGAAACGGCAGCGCGGATGCCCACGAGAATAGGTGCCGTCGTTTCACGCGGCGGCCGGCCCGATCTTGCGGGCGATGCGTTGCCGAATGTCGTGGCACCGACATTGCTAATCGTCGGCGGAGCCGATTTCGGTGTTATCGAACTCAACGAGGATGCGTTCGCCCGCCTGACCTGCCTCAAGAAACTCGAGATCGTTCCCGGCGCTACACATCTCTTCCCCGAGCCTGGCGCTATGGAACGGGTGATTGCGCTGACCGAACAATGGTTCACGCAACATCTGCGCACCTGACGAGGAAAGATGCATTTCCGCGACCGCTATGATGCCGGACGTAAACTCGCCGCCGCTCTGGCGGCGTTCAAGGGGCAGGATTGCGTCGTTCTCGCCCTGCCCCGCGGCGGCGTACCGATCGGCGCGGAGATTGCCGAAAGCCTCGGCGCTCCGCTTGACGTTTTGCTGGTGCGCAAGATCGGCGCGCCTTATCAACCTGAACTGGCTATCGGCGCCGTCGTGGATGGCGGCAATCCTATTGTCGTTCGCAACGAAGAGCTCTTGCGCTTGACCGGTACGACGGATCAGACCTTTGACCACATTTGCAAACGTGAGCTTGTAGAGATCGAAAGGCGCCGGCGTGCTTATGTGCAGGGACGAAAGCCCCTGGATCCGGCGGGCCGAATTGCCATTGTCGTGGACGACGGTATTGCAACCGGAGCAACGATGCGCGCCGCGCTACGCGCAACTCGGGCGCGCAAACCGAGCAAGCTGGTGTTGGCCGTCCCGGTGGCGGCGGCTGACACTCTTGCCGATCTGGGCCGCGAAGCCGATCAGACGGTTTGCCTGGCAACCCCCGATCCTTTCGGAGCGGTGGGCCTGTTCTATTCCGACTTCGGGCAGGTGAGCGACGACGATGTGGTTGCCTTGCTGTCAGGCGTGCTCGAACGGAAGAAAGCAAAGCTGTAAACGCCAGCGGCAAGACCCCTTCGGGAATTCACAACCGCTCGACGACGATCTCCTTTGCCAACTGCTCCACATGCGGCCGGTCACAAAGACCGGTTCCGCTGGACAACATCGCGGCGGTACCCGCAGCGACCGCATAGGGCAATGCTTCTGCCGGAGCGGCACCGCCGGCGAGCATCCACACAAGCGCGCCCAAAAAACTATCTCCGGCTCCCACCGCATTCGTCGAATGCATTTCCGGGGCGGCTGCACGCCAGAATTGATTTCCGCTGGCAAGCAACGCGCCGTGAGGCCCGAGTGACAAAGCAACGTGTTCCGCCTTGCCGCGCGATATGACGTCCATACACGCTTGCTTCCAGGCGTCGAGGTCCGGCAACGGGCGGCCAACCAATTCGCTCATTTCGCTCAAACTGGTTTTAAGAAGATGCACGATCTGAAGTCCCAGGCCCCTTAGCGCAGGGCCGGACGCATCGACCACAGCGTGAACGCCTTTTGACTGTGCAGCACGTGCCATCAACGCGTAGAAATCCTCGGGCACGCCGGGCGGGAGGCTACCGCTGCCCACCAGATAGTCGCCGGGCTGTACGAGAGCGATCGCATCGTCGAGACAGGCTTGCCAATCGGTTGTCGCCAGTGCGGATCCGGGGAAAATAAAACGGTATTGCTGGCCGGCCGCGCGATCAATCACATTGAAATTCTCGCGCGTCTCGCCCGCAACCGGAACTGCATGGAAGGGAGTTCCCTCGGCGGTGAGACGTTCGCAAATGATCTTCCCGGTGACGCCGCCGCAGGGAAATATCGCCGTTACGTTTCCGCCCAGCCGGTGAATGACGCGCGCGACATTGATGCCGCCGCCGCCCGGATCACGCCGAACGTCTTCACAGCGCAGTTTGCGATCCGGCATCAGCTTCTGCACGCTCGCCGCGATGTCGAGCGCCGGATTGAGCGTCAGCGTGACGACGGTCCGAGCCATCCTAATGAACCAGGCAAGAATCGGCGCCTACGGCGAGCCAGGTTCCATGAGCCAATGACAATGCTTTCATAGTCAGCTCCCTGGGACGTTATCGGCGCTTCAACAAGCGCCGCAACTCGGCAAGGCCTCGCGTGTTTAGAACGTCCGAAGCTTCGAGCCAACCGCGACGGGCCTGATCCACACCGTAGCGCATATAGGCAAGCGTTTCGGACGTGTGTGCATCTGTCGAGATCACGAGTTTCAAGCCAATCTCCTTTGCCATCCGGCAATGCACATCTGAGAGATCCAAGCGCGATGGCTGGCCGTTGACTTCGAGATGGCACCCGCGCTCCAAAGCGGCTTTCATCAGGCGCTGTATATCGAGCTGGCAGGGTTCGCGCTCTTCCAGAAGGCGCCCGAATGGATGGGCAATGATGTTGACGTTTGGATTGTCCATCGCGCGGATGATCCGATCGGTCTGCGCTTGCGCATCCAAATCGAACTTTGAGTGCACGGCAGCCACGACCAGATCGAGGTCTTCCAGAATCGAGTCGGGAAGCGCCAACGATCCATCCGCCAATATGTCTACCTCGACGGATTTCAGGATTTCGATTCCGTGCAGCTTGGCGTTGAGGGTTGCAATTTTTCGCATCTGTGCCGCAAGACGCCGGACATCCAGTCCATGCGTAATACCGATGTGCTTCGAATGATCGGTGATCGCGATGTACTGATATCCCAGTGCCTTTGCGGCGTCAGCCATCTGCTCTATCGACGCCTCGCCGTCGCTTGCCGCGGTGTGGACGTGCAGATCCCCTTTTATGTCGGCGAGTCCAATGAGTTTCGGAAGTCGGCCGGTTTTTGCGGCATCGATTTCGCCCTGGTCCTCCCGAAGCTCGGGCTCGATGAAGGCCAAGCCAACCTGCGCATAGACCTCCTTCTCGGTCCGCCCTGCGATCCACTTCTTTCCGCGGAAGACGCCATATTCGTTGAATTTAAGATGGCTTTTGAGGCCCAGCGCTCGCAACGCAATATTGTGCGCCTTGGAACCCGTGAAATAGACAAGGGCCGCGCCGTAGCTGCGTTCCGGCACCACTCGCAAGTCCACCTGAATACCCGACTTCAACTTAACCGAGGCGCGGGTCGAACCCTTTGCGAGAATATCCTGCACTTCGGAAAAGGTGACAAATTTCTGAACGACGGCCGCGCTTGCGGCGCATGTGACGAGTATATCGAGATCTCCGACCGTCTCCTTGCGGCGGCGATAGCTGCCCGCCACCGTGACCTTTGCGACGCCGGGGACGCATTCGAGATTGGCCACAAGCGAATTCGCGATCTGTTGTGCATCGGAAAGCTTGTATCGGCGATTCGAGGTCAGGTGCTGTTCAGCGATCTTTAGGATATTGGCCTCGATTTTTGGGCCGAACCCCGGCAGCCCCTTCAGCCGACCCTTTCGCGCGGCAGCGGCAAGTTCCTTCAGCGATTTTATCTTTCGCAGCCGGAACAGTGTTTTGACGCGCTTCGGCCCAATGCCCGGCACCTCGGTCAAATCGGCCAATGCCACGGGCAACCGGTGCTTCAGTTTCTCCAGTTCGCCGAACTGTTCTGTTGCGACGATATCGGCGATCTTGTGAGCGAGATCGTCTCCGATACCGGGAAGTTCCGTCAGGTCCGCGCCCTCACCCAACATGGCAGCTACGTCGCGCGGGAGATTTTCGATCGTTCGGGCAGCGTTCCGGTAGGCGCGAATCCGAAAGGGGTTGGCGCCCTTGATCTCCAGCAGGACCGCATAACGGTTGAACAGGTTTGCTATTTGCGGGTTGTGAATGGTCATTTAATAATCATCGCACCACCAAGCAGGCCGATATTGCGATTCCTCAAACGGTTGGGCTGTGCGTCGCTATTCTGTGCGGGCTATCCAACTGTCGCCGACTTTTTCGTACGAACGTTTCACAGCAGACCACGCAATCTTATGTGCCCGTATCTCCTGGTCTGCTTCTCCCGCGTGAGAGGCAAAGGCGTGGTTGAACGCCTCGCGGTAGATGCTTTGCGCATGAGCAGGCAGATGATGGCGCACCGATTCCGGAAGGTCGGCATTGGCTCGGTAAGGCACATTTTCCTCCATCGCTCGTTTGGGAAAGCCGCGCACGGCAACCGCGCGGACTTCATGACATCGATCAAATGCAGCGAGCTTTTTGCCTCGATGCCGTTTGGATGCGGAACCTGTTCTGCAAAATATCCCGCCGAATTAGGCACTTATGGGTATTTCGCCAGATGAAATTTCCGCCTCTGGTGCTGCAAGGTACGCAGCGTTCGCCGGCCGTTTCTGCTTTGAATCAATCTGCAAGCCTGTTCGGAGAGCTATTTTGTGTGGTCACCAAGGCGTAAGGCCCCATGGAAACTCCGTTTGAACTCGAAATTCAGGGATTTGAGCCCTCCTCTCACCTGAGAGAACAAATCGCAGCCCAACTGTCCAAACTCGAACGCCGCTATGGCCGCATCACTGCTTGCCGCGTTGCCATTCGCGCGCCCAACGCTCATCACAAAATGGGCGAACCATACTTTGTTACGGTTCGCCTCGCGCTCCCCAGCCACCGGGACGTAATGGTGAAGCCCCCGCCGCGCGGCATGGATGCGCGTCAGGGCAATCTCACATTTGCTGTCAACGATGCCTTCCGGCGTGCCGATCGCCAGTTGAGGGACTATGTCTCGCGGATGAGAGGTCGACCAACGGTGAGAGAATCGAGCCCGAAGGGGAAGGTTATTCGCCTCGATCCAAGCGGAGAGTTCGGCTTCCTTGAGACCGAGGACGGCCGAGAAATCTACTTTCACGCTCACAGTGTTTTGGACGGAAAGTTCGACCGGCTGAAGCCCGGGATGTCCGTCGCTTTCCATGAAGAGACTGGAGAAATGGGTCCGCAGGCAAGCACTGTTCGGATGGTCTGAGGCGAAAAGCTGTTCAGCCCATCGAAGAGAGCGGCATGCGCGAAGCTTATACAATCCCGAATTTGATGCAGCATCTTGAAGAACGGGGCAACCGTCCCGCGCTTATTAGCGTGCGAGGGGGTGTGCTCGATATCCTATCCGGCGAAGCGCTCGCCAAACGTTCGCAGGCTCTAGCCCGCCAGTTGCAGGAATCCGGGACAAAACCTGGAGAGCCGGTAGCCCTGATCGCTCCCAACGACTTCGAATGGGTCGTCGCGCGATTTGCTATCGCTGCAGCGAGTGCGATGGCTGTTCCCATCGATGACGCCGCAACGGACACGGACATTCAGGCCATCCTGTCCGGATGCAAAGCCACGCGGGCGATTTGCATTGTCGCAAAGGCGAAAGCCCTGAAGGCGGCAAACCCAAATCTTCGGATTCTCGCACTGGGGGATGGCCCACTGCCGGAGGGTGTGGCGCGATTTGAATATCTGGATTCTGCGACACCATCTGTTCTTGCCGAAGCGCCGCCCACTTCATCGGCAATGCTCGCCTACACGTCCGGCACGACTGGCGCGCCAAAAGCGATTGTGTTGACCTACTCGAATATAGAAGCGAACGTCAAAGCAATGGTGGATGCCCATTTGGTTGGCCCGATCGACCGAGTGCTGCTGCCGCTGCCCCTCCACCACATTTATCCTTTTGTTGTTGGTCTTCTGGCGCCCCTGGCAAGCGGATCGACCGTAGTGTTTCCGCAGTCGGCGACCGGACCGGATATGTTGGAAGCTATCCGGGCCGCAGACGTTTCTGCCATCGTTGGAGTGCCCCGGCTTTACAGCGCGATGACCGCTGGGCTCCTCGCACGGATAGAGTCACGCGGCTCGATGGTGCGGACCTTGTTGTGGGGGTCACTTCGTGCATCCGCCTGGCTCCGCGGTGCAACGGGTATGAATATCGGGGCCCTATTCTTTCAAAACCTGCGTGCCCGGTTCGGCCCGCACTTGCGACTGCTCGTCTCAGGCGGCGCGCGCTTGGAGCCAGAGACGCTATCGACACTGCTGGCGCTGGGATTCGATGTCAGGAGTGGATACGGGCTGGCTGAAACCGCTTCCATGTTTACCGGTCACCTGCCTGGTAGTCAGCGGATGGGAAGCGAGGGGAAGCCTTTTGCGGGCGAGATGCGTATCGCCGATCCCGATTCATCCGGTACGGGTGAAATTCAGCTGAAGGGCCCGCAAATCTTTTCAAGCTATCTCGGCAATGCGGAAGCAACGCATGCCGCGTTCACGAACGACGGGTGGTTTCGGACTGGCGATCTCGGCCATATCGACAGCGACGGATACCTGTATGTGACCGGGCGGCTAAAGGAAACGCTCGTCCTTGGGGGTGGCAAGAAAATCAATCCTGAAGAACTCGAACGCTTGTATGGCAACAGCCGCTATATTCGCGAAATCGCAATCTTCGAGAACCGAGGTGCGCTCGCAGCGATCGTGGTACCGGCGCTTGAAGCCGCGCGAATAAGCGGTGCCGTTCATGTCGACAAGGCTATTCATGTCGACTTGGAAAGCCGAGCCAGAGCGCTGCCCTCATATCAACGAATATCTCAAGTGGTCCTGACGCGAGAGCCGCTGCCGCGCACCAGGCTTGGAAAAATCCGGCGGTTTCTGCTGCCGCAAATATTTGAACGCGCACAACATCGCCAAGCACCCCGCCCTGACATTGAGCTTTCGGAGGACGACCGGGCTCTTCTCAAACATCCCGTTGCCAATCAAATCTATGAAATGCTGTCAAAGCGATATCCGCACGGAAAGCTTGCGCTGGATGCGAGCCCGCTTCTGGACCTCGGCATCGATTCACTGGAATGGATATCGCTGAGTCTCGAAATCGAGGATCGCCTGAAGGTTAGGTTGACAGAAGCCGACATCGGAAACGCGGTGACCGTGCGCGACCTGCTTGTGGCGGCAATGGGGGCGCAGTCCGCGCCCGTTTCGCCGCAATCGGGACTTGCCGAATGGATTGCCCCGACGAACAAGGCCACAGCGCTTGCAGGAGCTGCGCTTTATACCTTGAACCGGCAGGCAATGCGCACGTTCTTCGGCCTTCGCGTTGAAAACCCGTCTCGCTTTCCAGATACGGGTTTCGTCATCATCGCAAACCACACAAGCTATCTCGATGCGCCAGCGCTTGCGGCCGCGCTGAGCTACGCCACGGCGCGTAGGAGCTACTGGGCGGGCGACCCTGTTCTTCTGTTTTCCAAGCGCTGGCAGCAGTCGCTCATGCGGTCCGTGCACGGTTATCCCGTTGCGGAACATGCGCCGGCCGAGGCGCTCGCTATAAGCTCCAAATTGCTGCAACGCGGCGATAATATTGTTTGGTTCCCGGAGGGATGGCGCTCACCGGATGGCCGACTCCAGCCGTTCCTGCCCGGCATTGGCCATTTGCTCCTAAAAACGCCTGTCCCGGTCGTTCCCGCTCATATTGACGGTGCTTTCGAGGCCTACCCTCGCGATCGCCGGTTTCCGAGGCTGGGTCAAATCCGCGTCAAATTCGGTGAGCCGATTACTCCCGAGGCCTGGCGGCCATTGATGGCCGACAAAGGAACCGCGCCTCAGCAAATCGCCGATCTGCTTCATAACGTGGTGTCCAGTCTTGCCCCCAATCGGGCGATAACTGATCCACATCAAACAGACCCCATCGTTGCCCCTTCATAGTTCACCACTGATCGACGATAGGAGACCGACATGAAGGTCAAAGACGCCATGCACAAACGGGCCACCTGGGTAACCCCCGATACGTCCATTCGCGCTGCTGCAAAGCTTATGCGCGACGAGGACATCGGCGCCATTCCGGTCGGCGAAAACGACCGTCTTGTCGGTATGATCACAGATCGCGATATCGCGTGCCGCGGCCTTGCGAACGGCAAAGATGTCGCCAAGCTCACGGTTGGCCGCGTCATGACCAAGCCGATTGTTTATTGCCGGGCAAAAGACAAGCTCGAAGCGGCGGCGAAGATCATGGAGAAGAAAGGCGTACGGCGGCTTCCCGTGATCGACGAAAACAAGCGCATGGTAGGCATGCTCAGCTTGGGCGATATTTCCAGCAAGGCCCCCAAACTGCTTAGCGGTGAGGTCTTGAGAGCGGTGTCAGCGCACCATCGCTGATTTCTGGATTTCCGGCACGCGCAACATGACCAGCGCGCCAATGACGAAAAGCAGAAGCAAGCTCGCAAGGCCTGCGCGCTGACTTCTGCTCACGTCAGTGGTTATTGCGACCAGGGCCGGGCCTAGAAAAGCGGTTGCTTTTCCGGAAAGGGCAAACAGGCCGAAATATTTTGCTTCTTCACCTTTGGGCGCCAGACGCGCCATGAATGATCGGCTTGCAGCCTGTACTGGCCCGACAAATAGGCCCAGCGCACTTCCGGCGATCCAGAACCACTGGCGATCCTGCGCGAAAACCGCACCAACTGACATAATGATGAGGCCGCTCAGCGATACCAGGATCGTCGTGCGCGAGCCGATCCAATCGTCGATCCATCCAAACGCGAAGGCGCCCAGCCCAGCCGTGACATTCAATACGATGCCGAACACGGTCACTTCGGCGAGCGACATGCCGAAAGTTCCGGCAGCAAAAATGCCGCCGAACGCAAAGAGGGCGACCAGAGCATCCGCATAGAGCATGTGCGCGAGGAGAAAAAGAATTGTGTCCGTCTTTGTGGAAACGTCTCTCAGCGCCCCAGCAAGCTGCGTAGCACCCGTCTTTATCATTTCTATCGCGCCTAGATTCGAGGCAGCGCGATCAGGCGTCCAAAGAAAAAGCGGCCAGGCAAACAAGGCGAACCAGACTGCAACAAAGGGACCGATAATCCGTATATGTTCGGCATGAGACCGATCGAGTGGGATCAGATGCGGGCCTGCCCCGACAAAGGCGGCGAGCGCCAGTAGCAGGGCCGCCAATCCGCCCATATAGCCGAGCCCCCAGGCCCAGCCGGACCATCTCCCCACGCGATCTTCCGGCACAAGATCGGGCAACATGGCGTTGTTGAAAACTGTTCCGAACTCGAACCCGATATTGGCGACCACAGACAGAATTATTGCCAATACGATAAATGACCGGCCGGGTTCGACAAACCAGAGCAGCGCAGATGCTGCGATGCACAGCACTGTGAACGCCAAAAGCCACGGTTTTCGCCTTCCACCCGCATCGGCGATCGCGCCCACGATAGGGCTCATGACAGCGATCGCGAGGCCACAGAAGGCGTTCGCATAACCCCACAGCGCTTGGCCCTCTACCTCGCTGCCCACGACGGCCTGCGCGAAGTAAGCGGGGAAGATGAAGGTGACGATCAAAGTCGTGAAGGGGGAATTGGCCCAATCGTACACCGCCCAGGCCATCAGACCGCGCCGTTTGCCGGGGTTCATGGGAACAATTTTATTGGTGCCTGGGGCCATAGCGCCCAATAAGCGCCTTTGTCTGACCGGTCCTTGCGTCAGATCAATCGGCACTCTTGCGCGAAATCAATGTCCGTTCTTGCAAAGGGTGCATCCTGTATTCGGCTAAAAGGGGTTGAAACATGCCCAGCTATATTCGACGGTTCAAAGAGTTGAGGATGTCGGACATTGCCTTGGTCGGCGGCAAGACCGCATCGCTGGGCGAGATGTACAACGCCCTTTCCCCGAAAGGCATACGTGTTCCGGATGGGTTTGCAATAACGGCGAGCGCCTATCGCGATGCGCTCAACCAGGCCGGGGCCTGGAACGAACTGAACCGGCTACTCGAAGACCTTCGCACCGCCGCTGTGCGTGATTTGGCCAAGCGAGCTGCCTCGGCGCGCGAGATCGTCTATCGGGCTACCGGCACGGATGACATCCGCGACCAGATTTTCGAAGCCTACCGTCGGCTCGAACTGGAATACGGACGAAACCCATCCGTCGCGATACGCAGTTCGGCGACCGCTGAAGACCTGCCAAATGCGAGCTTCGCGGGCCAGCATGACAGCTTTATCAATGTGCGCGGCAAGCAGGCTGTCTTCGAGGCGTGCCGCCGCTGTTTTGCTTCTATCTTCACCGACAGAGCCATCGTCTACCGGAACAACAATAACTTCGAACATTCCAAGGTCGGCCTTTCAGTCGCAGTTATGAGGATGGTGCGGTCCGATTTGGGCGCGAGTGGAGTGACATTCACGCTTGATACCGAGTCTGGGTTCCGCGATGTCGTCCTGGTGACGGGCATTTATGGACTGGGCGAGAACATCGTGCAGGGTCGCGCCGATCCGGACGAATTCTACGTTCACAAGCCGACACTCAATACAGGACATCGCGTCGTATTGCGGCGCAGATTGGGAAAGAAGCAATTCAGGATGACGTTTGCGCGAGGAAAATCGAAGTCCCCCACGAGAAATCGCCCGGTCCCCAAGGGTCAGCGGGAGCGCTATTGCCTGACCGACGCCGAAGCTGTGGTCTTGGCGGAACATGCCATAGCCATCGAGAACCACTACTCCCAAATAAATGGCCGCCCTACCCCCATGGATATCGAATGGGCCAAGGATGGGAAGGACGGAAAGCTCTATATCGTACAGGCGCGCCCCGAAACGGTCGCTTCGCAACGCGAAGCCGGAATACTCCAGACCTATTCGCTCAAGACAAAGCAAACGCCGCTGGTTTCCGGCCATGCGATTGGGGAGAAGATCGCAACCGGGCGCGCACGCCTGGTCAGGAATGAAGCGGATCTCTCCCGATTTCAGGCCGGTGAAATCCTGGTGACCGACACGACAACGCCGGACTGGCAGCCTGTGATGAAAAAGGCTGCCGGCATCGTCACCAATCGCGGCGGCCGAACTTGCCACGCGGCCATTGTCGCTCGCGAACTTGGTATACCCGCCGTGGTGGGAACGGCGACGGCCACGGAAATTCTGAAGTCTGGAGCCGACCTCACAGTCTCCTGCGCAGATGGCGATGTCGGTCATGTTTACTCAGGAAAGCTCCCCTTCGAGGCATCGACACTCAGCCTTTCCGACCTGCCGAGGCCGAAAACAGCCATCATGATCAATCTGGGCGACCCGGATCTTGCCTTCCAAACCGCGATGCGCCCCAACGACGGGGTCGGGCTCGCGCGCATGGAATTCATCATCAACGAATTCATTGGCGTGCATCCAATGGCGCTGATCAACCTCCAGAAGGTGACGAACGCATCGGAGAGGCGCACGATTCAGAAACTTGTCCGCCACTACAAGCATCCGCAAGACTATTTTGTTGAACGCCTATCGGAAGGTGTAGGTACAATCGCGGCGGCGTTCTATCCGAAGCCGGTGATCATCCGCCTTTCGGATTTCAAGACCAATGAATATGCCAAGCTAACCGGGGGAGCGCAGTTCGAACCGGTCGAAGCCAACCCCATGCTTGGATTCCGTGGAGCTTCGCGTTATGCGCATCCGGCCTATGCGGCAGGGTTCGCGCTCGAATGCGCAGCTCTTCGCCGTGTTCGGGAAGACATGGGCCTCACCAATCTGAAGGTCATGATTCCCTTCTGCCGGCGCGAGGCGGAAGCGAAGACCGTGGTGGAAGAGATGGCGCGAAACGGACTCAAGCGTGGCGAGAACGGGCTAGAGGTCTACGTCATGTGCGAAATCCCCAACAATGTTGTGAGGATCGACGCGTTCTCCAAGCAGTTCGATGGCTTTTCCATCGGATCGAACGATCTTACGCAACTCACCTTGGGAGTCGATCGGGATTCCGAGATCGTGGCCTTCGACTTCGATGAGCGCGATCCCGGCATGATCGAGATATTGCGAATGGCGGTGGAAGGGGCTCACCGCAACCATCGTCATGTCGGAATTTGCGGCGAAGCACCCGCCAATTACCCCGAGATCGCCAAGCAGCTTGTACGGTTTGGCATCGACTCCATAAGCGTCAATCCCTCTAGCGTTGTGAAAACATTGCACATCGTCGCAGAGGCCGAACACGAGTTGGCGCCATCGATGAAACGAACGGCTTAGCGGCGGCCGGGACACATACTTGGCACTTAATCGGTCGATAGGGACCGGAGAAGGCAATCACATCATCGATCTGTTGCGAGTGAGATTGATCCCTTCATCGGTGGATGGGGATCCAATAGTCATGCCCGCGTCCAAGATGGATCGCCCTTCCTCACCTTCGCGATACTGGCGAATGATCGAACACTATCCGCCGCGAGATTCAGTTGTGGCCAGTCATGCAATTTCGAAATTGGAAAACTACAAAAGAGAACGTAAGTCCAACGCCCTTGTCCAACGCCTCACTTGAATCCAGAGATAAGTCTTTGATTTCATTGGTGGGTGATGAAGGACTCGAACCTTCGACCCGCTGATTAAGAGTCAGCTGCTCTACCACCTGAGCTAATCACCCAAACCGTTGGACCTCCTGATTGCAAATCAGGTGCCTTGGCGCCTGAGCAGGAAATTCCTCCGGGAGGCGGGCCTATAGCAGAGGGGTTTTGGGGTGTCCAGAAAGGGGCTGTGGATCAAATTATGCCGCTGGAACGCTGGGGAATCTCGACCTGGCGGTGGACGTGGACGCTCATAAGAAGGCCGAATCCGAACATCACCGTCAACATGGCGCTGCCGCCATAGGAGACGAGCGGCATGGGGATGCCGACCACGGGGATCAGGCCCATCACCATCAGTCCGTTGATCATGATGTAGAAGAAGAAATTGAGGGTCACGCCCATCGCCACCAGGCGGCCGAACTGGCTGCGCGAGGCCATGGCGATGCGGATGCCATAGAAGATCACGGTGCCGAACAACACGAGCAGGCCCACCGTGCCGAGGAACCCGAACTCCTCGGCGAAGGCGGTCACGATGAAATCGGTCTGCTTCTCGGGAAGGAAGTTGAGGCGGCTTTGCGTTCCTTCGAGGAACCCCTTGCCTGCGAAACCGCCCGAGCCGATGGCGATCTTGGCCTGCGTGATATTCCAGCCCGCGCCCAGCGCATCGTCCTGCGGGTGCAGGAAGGTGAGCACGCGCTGTTTCTGATAGTCGTGCAGGAATTGCCAGACGACGGGAACCGCGGCAGCGACGCCTCCGACGGTCGGCAATATCCACCACCACGAAAGGCCCGCGAGGAACAGAAGCGAGCAACCATCGAGCACGAGGATGGTGGCCGTGCCGAGATTGGGTTGATGCAGGACGAGTGCCGCCGGAATAGCGATCATCGCAAGCGGTACGATGAGTTTCAGCGGCTTGGAAATATCTTCGACGGTGGACCCGTGCAGATAGCGCGCAAGCGCGAGCACCAGCGTGATCTTCATCATCTCCGAAGGCTGGATCTGGAGCGGGCCGAGCGCGATCCAGCGCTGCGCGCCCATGCCGACATGGCCCACGGATTCCACAGCGACAAGCAGAAGCAGCGCGATCGCGTAAGCCGGATAGGCCAACCCCATCCAGACGCGGATGTCGACCAGTGCCACCACGACGAGGATGCCCAAGCCGATGATGAAGCGCAGGATCTGAGCTCCGGCCCAGGGCGAGAAGCTCGATCCAGCGATCGAATAAAGCATCGCGAATCCGGCGCAAGCGATGATGGTGATGAGAAGCAGGAACCCCCAGTTTATTTCCAGCAATTTCTCGCTGTAGGTGAGCGGGCGGCGCGCGGCGACATAGAGCGTGGTGTTCATTGCCCTAGCCTCTTCCTGTCGCCCGGTTGTCCGCCGAGGTGGACGGATAGGCGGTGGTACGATGGGCGACGTCGCGTTTTTGCGCGAACAGAAGGATGTCGCGCGTCATCTGCACCTGCGGGTGGGCGGCGACCGCGCCGTGCTCGACGATGATGGCGCAGGCATAGCGCGGATTTTCGACCGGGGCGAAGGCGATGTAGAGCGCATGATCGCGCAGTTTCCATGGGAGGCTTTCGTTCTTGGCGACGCCATGGGCGCGTTCTTCGCGCGTGATGACGCGCACCTGCGCGGTGCCCGTCTTGCCGGCCATTTCGAAACCGGGCTCGGTGATGCGCCATGCATAGGCAGTGCCGCCGGGTTCGTTGGCCGTCGCGTTCATACCGTCGCGCACGGCGGCCAATGCATCCGCGCTGAACGGAAGCGGGGCAGCCGGCGCGATAGGTTGGCGTTGCGCGCCGATGCTGTGCACCAAGCGCGGGCTCACGGCTTTGCCGCTCGCGATGCGCGCCGTCATGGTGCAAAGCTGCAGCGGCGTTGCCAGCACATAGCCCTGCCCGATCGCGGTGACGAGCGTTTCGCCCTGCTGCCATGGTACGCCATACCTGTGCAGCTTCCATTGGCGGCCGGGAATCGAGCCGCTGCGTTCGCCCGGAAGTTCGATGCCGGTCTTCGCGCCGAGACCCAGCGCGTGGGCTGCTGCTTCGATCTTGTCGATGCCCATGCGGCGCGCGGTTTCGTAGAAGAACACGTCGCAGGAATTCTTGATGCCGCCGCGCAGATCGAGCGTGCCGTGACCGCCGCGTTTCCAGCAATGGAAATCGTGATTGCCGAGCGTGAGGCTGCCCGAACAGAACACCGTGTAGCCCGGAACCGCGATACCTGCGTCGACGGCGGCGGCGGCAACAGCCGTCTTGAACGTCGAGCCGGGCGGATAGGCGCCGCTGAGCGCCTTGTTCATCAGGGGCGAATGATCGTTGGTCGTCAGTTCGTGCCATTCGGCGCTGGAGATACCGACATTGAACAGATTCGGATCGAAGCCGGGCGAGGACTCGAGCGCCAGCACGTCGCCCGTTTCGGTGTCCATCACCACACAGGCGGCGCTTTCGGTGCCGAGCCGCTCGCTGACGAAATGCTGCAGCTCGCGGTCGATGGTGAGATAGATATCCTTGCCGGGTGTGGCGGCTTCGCGGCTCAGTTCGCGGATCACGCGGCCATGGGCATTCACCTCAACGCGGCTGATGCCGGGAGCGCCCCTGATCTGTTCGTCGAACGCCTTCTCGATGCCGCGCTTGCCGATGCGGAAACCGGGAAGCGACAAGAGCGGATCGTTGTCGTTCTTCATGTCGTCGGCACTGACCGAGGCGACGTAGCCAAGGACGTGCGCGAACTCCTCGCCGAACGGATAAGCGCGTGTTTCGCCGACGTCTGGAATGATGCCGGAGAGATAGGGCAGATGGAGATTGATGCGGGAGAAGTCGTCCCAGCTCAGATTTTCGGCCACCACGACGGGCGCAAAGGGTTTGTTTTCCGCCACGTCGTGCAGGATTTTTTCTTGTTGGTGCTCGCCGATGGGAAGAAGACGGGCCACAGCCTGGATGGAAGCTTTCGCGCCATCTGCGGCCTGCTCGGGAACCAGGAGCACGCGATAATTGCGCCGATCGTTGGCGAGTTCGACACCGAAACGGTCGATGATGCGGCCGCGTGCGGGCGTGATGAGACGTTCGTTGATGCGATTGTCCTCGGCCTGAGTCATGAACTCGTCGAAGTCGAGTATCTGTAGTTGATAGAGGCGGCCTGCGAGGACGGCGAACACTCCGGTCATGCCGCCCGCGGCAAGCAACGTGCGGCGGGAGAACGTCGCGTAGCGGCTTTTGTCCTTGCGGTCGAACAAGGGCATCAGAATTGCGTCCTTGCCGAGCCGACAAGACGGCGGTGGACGCCGCCCAGAAGCAATGCCGTCGGCATGTAGAACACGACCGTCACAACCAGCAGGCCGAGTGCGGGCGTCACCGGTGGGATGCGAAGAAAGTAGAAAGAAACCAACAAAAAGGCGCAGACACTGGCGACGAGCGCCACAACGCCGAAGCCCAGGATCGCCGCCCAGCCAGACAGGCTTGCGAAGGAATCCCGCTGGCGGTCGATCAGCGCGTAGGCTGCGATGAACGAGGCGGCCCAGACACCCGGCGGCATCCCGGAGAGAAGGTCTTGCAGAAGGCCCAGCACGAACGCGGCCCATGGCGGCATGAGGTCGGGGCGCACGAGAGTCCAGAAATAGACCGGCATCAGTGCGAGCAAGGGCGGCGGCAACAGGCCCGATGTGAACGAGACGGGAAGATTGGCGAGCACCGCGCCGAGAACGCCGCAGGCGAAGGGAACGATGCCCGCAAAGAGTCCGCCGACCATGACGCTGGCGCGCTCCATCCGTCTTTCAATCACTCATTGCCGTCGACGACGGCCGGAACGGAGGATACGGGTGCTGCCGGCGCTGGAGCGGCTTGCGGCGGCGCGGGCGGAAGATCGGCGGGCGATGGCGCGGGTTGCGTTTCGGGCACGCCCTTGAAATCGAGCACTTCGACGTCGCTGCCGGAATTGGCATCGGCGAACAGCGCCACGCGATAGCGATCGGACCGCACGATCAAGGTGCCAATGGGAAGGCCGGGCGGCAGCAAGCCGCCGTCGCCCGATGTGAAGACGACATCGCCGGGTTTGATCTGGGCGCGCGGATCGAAGGTCTCGATACCGGGATTGGACGTGTTGTTGCCGGAAAGAATGGCCTGTGCGTTCCCCGGCGCGATGGTGACGGGGATGCGGCTGTTCAGATCCTTCAACGGAAGGACCCACGACGTGTGATCGCCCGCGACGAGAATACGGCCGATCAGGCCACGCGCGTCGAGCACGGCTTCACCGGGGCGCACGCCTTCGGCCTTTCCGGCGTCGAGGATCATCGTCTGCAGATAGGGCCGCCCGCTGCGGCCGATGACATGGGCAAGCACCGAGGACGTATCGCGGCGCGGAACGGCATGCAGAAGCCGCTCATAATTCGCCACGCGGCCTTGCAGGAGGATCGCTGCACCCTGCCATTGGCGCAGGCGCGCATTCTCGTCCTTCAGGCGAAGGTTTTCACTGTAGACGTTGAAGATGCCGGTGAGATTGCCGATCCAGTGGTTGAACCCGTCGAACGGCGCTTCGAGTTTGGTGAGCAACGGCGCGGTGGCATCGCTGATTTCGGCGCGGGTGCGGTCGAACACGTTGACCTGCGCGCGGCTCAACATCAGCAGAAGCAAAGCGAGCAGGGCGAACGCGGCCAGCGAGACCCGGTTGTCCCCCCTTACCCTTGCGTTCCTCCAAAACCCGTTCGCCATTCGGCGGTGTCCCTAGAAAGCGGTCGACAGGATGTGACGCATGCCTTTCGAGTTCTCCAGCACTTTGCCCGTGCCGAGCGCCACGCAGGAAAGCGGATCGTCGGCGATGGAAACGGGAAGGCCCGTGGCGTCGCGCAGCACACGATCGAGATTGGCGAGCAGCGAACCGCCGCCGGTCAGCACGATGCCCTTGTCCACAATGTCGGCGGCGAGTTCGGGCGGCGTTGCTTCGAGCGCAACTTTCACCGCCTCGACGATCTGGCCAACGGGCTCGGCCAGCGCTTCGGCGATCTGGCGTTCGGTAATGGTGATTTCCTTCGGCACGCCGTTCAGAAGATCGCGGCCCTTGATCTCTAGCGACTTGCCCGCACCCATGTCCGGCGCGCAGGCGGAGCCGATATCTTTCTTGATGCGTTCGGCGCTGGATTCACCGATCAGCAGGTTAAGGTTACGACGGATATAGGCGATGATCGCTTCATCCATCTTGTCGCCGCCGACGCGCACCGAACGCGAATAAACGATGCCGCCTAGCGAAAGCACGGCAACTTCCGTGGTGCCGCCGCCAATGTCGACGATCATGGAGCCGGTGGGTTCGGAAACCGGCAACCCTGCGCCTATCGCCGCCGCCATCGGTTCTTCAATCAGGAACACGCGGCGTGCACCGGCCGACAGCGCGGATTCTTGAATCGCGCGGCGTTCGACGGCGGTGGAACCGGACGGCACGCAGACGATGATCATCGGGTTCGCGAAGGAACGGCGATTGTGCACCTTGCGGATGAAGTGCTTGATCATCTCTTCGGCGATTTCGAAGTCGGCGATCACGCCGTCGCGCATCGGGCGGATGGCTTCGATGTTGCCGGGCGTGCGGCCCAGCATCATCTTGGCGTCGTTGCCGACGGCGCGAACCTGTTTCTTGCCGCCTTTGCTCATCATGGCGACGACAGACGGCTCGTTCAGCACGATGCCGCGGCCACGCACGTAAACAAGCGTGTTCGCCGTACCAAGATCGATGGCCATGTCGCTCGACAGAACGCCGAGAAGACTGTTGAACATACTTTGCCTTATGCCCCTTTTGAATGCCCCCGGCGTTGCCGCCGGGGGCTTTGGTTCATCTTGCTACGGTGAGCGCTTCCGGCGCCTGCTTTTCACGCTTCACCAGGAGTTTGTTGAGTGCGTTGACGTAGGCGTAAGCGGCGGCCACCAGCGTGTCGGTGTCGGAGCCTTTGCCGGTGACTGTGCGCCCGTTCTCTTCGAGACGCACGCTGACGGTTGCCTGCGCGTCCGTACCCGCCGTCACCGCGCCGACCTGGAACAGTTCCAACGTGGCGCTGTGCGGATAGAGAGCGCGGATCGCGTGGAAGATCGCATCCACCGCGCCGTCGCCGGTCGCCTTGGTGCTGTGATCCCTGCCCGCGATGGACAGCGTGAGTTCGGCGCTCGGCTCGATGCCTACTCCGGCTTCGACACGAAGGGCCTTCACCGAGATGGAGTCGTGGCCGCGCATCACCTCGTCGTCGACCAGCGCGATGATGTCTTCGTCGAAGACGTGCTTCTTCTTGTCGGCCAGTTCCTTGAAGCGCTTGAACGCTTCCTGGAAGGCAGGCGGATCCAGCTCGTAACCCATGGCTTCCAGCTTGTCGCGGAAGGCATGGCGGCCGGAGAGCTTGCCCAGCACCAACGAGGTTTCCTTCACGCCCACATCTTCCGGACGCATGATCTCGTAGGTCTCGACGTTCTTCAGCATTCCGTCCTGATGGATGCCGGATTCATGGCTGAAGGCGTTCTTCCCGACGATGGCCTTGTTGTACTGCACGGGGAAGCCCGTGACGTTGGACACGAGCTTGGAGGCGCGCGCCAGCATTTGCGTCTTGATGCCGGTGGTGAAGGCCATCGCGTCCTTGCGGACCTTCAGTGCCATCACGATCTCTTCCAGCGCGGCGTTGCCCGCGCGTTCGCCGATGCCGTTGATCGTGCATTCGACCTGCCGGGCGCCGCCGATCACGCCCGCGAGCGAATTGGCCACGGCCAAACCCAGATCGTTGTGGCAATGGGTGGAGAAGATCACCTTGTCCGCATCCGGTACGCGGTTACGGAGCATCTGGATCAGCGCCACATATTCCTGAGGCGTCGTGTAACCGACCGTATCGGGAATATTGATGGTCGTTGCGCCCGAACGGATGGCGAGATCGACGCATTGGCACAGGAAATCCGGCTCGGTGCGCGTCGCGTCTTCGGCGCTCCATTGCACGTCGTCGGTCAGATTGCGCGCACGCGCGACCGATGCGCCGACCGCATCGAGCACGGCATTCGGGCCCATCTGAAGCTTGTGCTTCATGTGGACCGGACTGGTGGAAATGAAGGTGTGGATGCGGAAACGCTTCGCCGGCTTCAGCGCTTCGCCTGCCGTGTCGATATCCTTGAAGCCCGCGCGCGCCAATCCGCAGATGACGGCGTTCTTGGTGCGCGTGGCGATGTTGGTGACGGCTTCGAAATCTCCCGGCGAGGAGATCGGGAAACCGGCTTCGATAATGTCGACGCCCATCGCATCGAGAAATTCCGCGACTTCGATTTTTTCTTCGAGCGTCATTGCGGCTCCGGGCGATTGTTCGCCGTCGCGCAATGTGGTGTCGAAAATTCTAACCCTGTTTGAGTCGGTCATAGCTTCGCATTCCTTCCGTACGCCGCTCGGGCGGCTTCAATCGCTCCTTTGTCATGCGTCCCCTAACGACGGCCCGCGCATCGGCGGCACGCAGCGTCAGGGGCAACTAAGGAGGAGAAGCTTGCGAAGCGAGGAACCGGAGGAACGCTTGGAAACGCGCGCGCGAACGGTGGCGGAAGTTCCGCCCGACACGTTCAGCTTGCAGGTTCCCAGATGCATTGTTCTTCCGGAAGCTACGGTTCGTTCAACATAAAGAAATGGTCTTAAGGCCTCGTAAAGACAGCCGTTTTCCGTTTCTTGAGCGTGTTTTTACGCTGATTTTCGGGGGCCGTGCAATAGCGTAAAAACAC
>Ga0207649_10000569_pt1 | contig 25360 bp, 23 predicted proteins | sample KBSC43metaG_FD_184317 | JGI IMG/M metagenome (GOLD analysis project Ga0207649, IMG submission 184317) | Corn rhizosphere microbial communities from Kellogg Biological Station, Michigan, USA - KBS C4-3 metaG (SPAdes) (version 2) | ecosystem: Host-associated > Plants > Roots > Rhizosphere > Soil ... | reverse complement strand
CGCCGGCTGGGACGAGGGCGCGAGCCGCATCCGCTGGAGACGTCGATTCCGGGGATCTTCGCGATCGGCGACGTCCGCCTGGGCTCGGTCAAGCGCGTCGCCGCCGCGGTCGGCGAAGGCGCGGCCGTCGTCGCCCAGATCCACACCTATCTCGCCGCGCTCGATCAACGGCAGGCGGAGCAGGGCCGGGCGGCGGACGGGCGCGTGTCGGAACTCGCCTAGGCCTGTGCGGCGGTTGGAGCTGAACGCTCATCTCGTCATGCCGGACTTGATCCGGCATCCACCTTCTTCTGTCCCGTGCTGCGAAGGAAGGTGGACCCCGGATCAAGTCCGGGGTGACGATCGTCGCCTATGCGGAACCTTGTCCTGCTTCAGCGCTCCCGTCCGGCCTCGTCGAGCCCGCGCGCGATCGGCGAGAGCAGATATTGGATGACCCGCCGCCGCCCGGTGCGGATTTCCGCCTGGACCGCCATTCCGGGCCCCAGAGGCTGCCTCGCTCCGCCCACCGAGAGCCAGTTGCGGCTCAAGCGGATCCGGGCATTGTAGACCAGGGTCGCCGCCGGCTCCTTCTTTCCTTCGGCCGGCCCGCCGCCATTGTCCTGCTGGACGGCGTCGCGGCTGATCGTGTCGACGACGCCGTCGATCAGGCCGAATTCGGTGAACGGAAACGCCTCGACCTTCACCCTCACCCTTTGCCCCTCGCGGACGAAGCCGATGTCCTTGTTGAGGATCTGGGCCTCGACCTCGACATCGCTTCCGTCGGGGACGATCAGCATCAGCGCCTGCGCCGGCTGGACGATTCCGCCGACGGTATGGACGGCGAGCTGCTGAACCGTCCCGTCGACCGGAGAGGTGATGCGCTGGAGCTCGGTCCTCCGCTCGCTCTTGCGCAGGTCCTCGCCCCGGACCGTCGCTTCGTCCTCGGCGGTGGCGAGGTCGGTTCCCGCCTTACGTCCGAACTCTTCCCGCGCCTGGCGAAGCTGGGCGTCGATGTTCGCGATCGCCGCCGAGGCCTTCGCCGAATTGCTGCCCTGGACGTCGATATTATGGATGTGCTCGACCCTCGCCTGCTCATATTCGAGCAGCTTGAGCTTCGGGAAATGGCCGCGAGCGGCAAGCTGCCGGCGCGCGGTGAGCTGCTCGTCGATCAGCGGGAGCGTCTCGTTGAGCTTGGCGACCTCGGCCCGCGAGGCGGCGAGCTCGGCGCCATGCTCGGCCCGGGCCTGGAGCAGCGAGGCGCGCTGGGCCTCATATTCCGCGACGGCGCTGGCGATCAGGCGCCGCTGGGTGTCCGCGACCATCGGCGGCGTGTTGGCCGGCGCCTCGAACCGCGCGGGCCGTCCACGCAGATAGTCGAGCAGCGCCCGGTTGCGCGCCTCCGCCACCTGGGCGGCGAGCAGGCCGCGGCTCGCCTGGGCCTCCTCGGCGCCCGCCACCGTGGGGTCGAGCTCGATCAGAAGCTCGCCCTTGCGGACGTGCTGGCCGTTGCGGACGTGGATCGCCCGAACCGCGCCGAGCTCGATCGGCTGGATCAGCTTGACGCTGGTTCCCGGAAGGGTCTTGCCGCTCGCCACCGCGACGACGTCGACCCGGGCGAAGATCGACCAGGCGAAGGCGATTGCGAACAGGCTGCACAGCACCAGAAGAAGCATTCGAAGCCCCGGGCTCGGCGGAGTCTCGATGATCTCGAGCGCGGCCGGCAGGAACTCGTGGTCGAGCCGCGGCTTGCGCGCCTTGTCGTCGGTATTCTGCTGCCGCCACGCCGCCCGAAGCACCGCGAGGTGCCGCGAAGCGGCCGGAAAGCGGTCGGACATCGCGTTCATGCCGCGGCGCCCATCTGCTTGCTGTAGAGGCTGGCGTAGCGGCCGCCCCGGCCGAGCAGGGCCTCGTGGGTCCCTTCTTCGGTGATCGCCCCCTCCTCGACGGTGATGATCCGGTGGCAGCTGCGCACCGCCGAGAGGCGGTGGGCGATGATGACGACGGTCCGGCCGTGGGCGATCATCCGCAAATTCTTCTGGATGATCTCCTCGCTTTCGGCGTCGAGCGCGGAGGTCGCCTCGTCGAGGATGAGGATCCTCGGATCGTTGATCAGCGCCCTGGCGATGGCGAGCCGCTGCCGCTGGCCCCCGGACAGGTTGCCGCCGCGCTCCTCGATTACCGTGTCGTAGCCGTGCGGAAGGGCGACGATGAACTCATGCGCCCCGGCGAGCTGCGCCGCGGCCATCACCGCCTCCATCGGCCGGGTCGGATCGGCGAGCGAGATATTCTCCCGAACGCTTCGGTTGAACAGGATGTTCTCCTGCAGGACCACTCCGACCTGGCGGCGGAGCCAGGCGGGATCGACGAGCGCGAGATCCACCCCGTCGACGAGCACCCGGCCCTGCTCCGGGACGTAGAGCCGCTGGACGAGCTTGGTCAGCGTCGACTTGCCCGAGCCCGACGGGCCGACGATCCCGAGCATCTCGCCCGCGCCGACGCTAAGGCTGATCCCGCGCAAGGCCTCGGGCGATTCCGGTCGGTAGCGGAAGCGCACCTTGTCGAACTCGATCGCGCCTCGGATGGCGGGAAGGCTGGCCCGGGTCGGGTTGTGCTCCGGCTCGGCGGGCGCATTGAGCACGTCGCCCAGGCGGTCGATCGAGATCCGCACCTGCTGGAAATCCTGCCACAGCTGCGACAGCCGGAGGACCGGCGCGGCGACCCGCTGCGACATCATGTTGAAGGCGACGAGCGCGCCCACCGACAGATCGCCCGCGATCACCGCCTTGGCTCCGAAATAGAGGATGGCGACGCTGGTCAGCTTCGAGACGAGCTGGATCAGGTGGTTGCCCCAGGTCGCCAGCTTGACGACCGAGAAGCCGATCTGGGTGTAGCCGGCGAACTGCTTCTCCCAGCGGTCGCGCATCTGCGGCTCCACCGCCATCGCCTTCAAGGTGCCGATTCCGGTAACCGTCTCGACCAGGAAGGACTGGTTCTCGGCGCCCCGCCTGAACTTCTCGTCGAGCATCGCCCGGAGCGTCGGAGTGATCAGGATCGAGATGAAGGCGTAGATCGGAACGGAAAGCAGCACGACCAGGGTCAGGATCGGGCTGTAGAGGTACATGACCGCGAAGAAGACGATCGTGAAGAACAGGTCGATCACCACCGTCACGGCGTTGGACGTGAGGAACTCGCGGATCCGCTCCAGCTCCCTCACCCGCGCGACGCTGTCGCCGACCCGCCGCGCCTCGAAATAGGAGAGCGGGAGGTTGAGAAGGTGGCGGAACATCCTCGCGCTAAGCTCGGCGTCGACCCGGTTGGTGCTGTGGGCGAACAGCCAGTTGCGGAGGCCCGACAGGAGGGTCTCCCAGGTCAGCACCACGGCGAGCGCGAAGGCCAGCACCTCGAGCGTGGTGACCGATTGATGGACCAGCACCTTGTCGATCACGAGCTGGAAGAAGATCGGCGAGACGAGCCCCATCAGCTGAAGGAAGAAGGAGGCGATGAGGACGTCGCGAAGCGGCTTTCGGTAGCGCACCAGAGCCGGGATGAACCAGCTGATGTCGAAGGCCCGCGTGGCGCTTGCGAGCCGCTCCCTGGCGGTCATCAGCAGCAGCCGTCCGCCGAAGCGGCGGTTGAACTCCTCCCCGGTCCAGATCTCCGGCCGCTCGCTTCCGCCCGGCTGGACGAGGGCGCGCGGCGCTTCGCTGTCGTCCTCGAGCTTGAGCAGGATCGCGGTGTCGCCGTCGGCAAGCTCGACAATGGCTGGAAGCGGCATCTTGGCGACGTCGGCCGGGCGGGCGCGGCGGATCCGGCCGATCAGCCCGAGCTTCTTCGCGGTCCTCGACAGATCCTCGAGAGTCCAGGGATCATCGCCGCGGCCGCGGTCATGGTTGATCTGCCGCGCGTCCGCGGGCGTTCCAAGGAAGCGCGCCACCAGCACGAAGCACTGGAGCGCGGGATCGGTCGCCAAGACGGCGACGCCCGAATCGGGGCTCGGCGCCCCCGCCATCTCTTCCGTTTCCAAGCGCCCTCCAGAGGACGCCCCCGCCCCCTGCCCCTAATGCCAATGTTCGGCTCGGGCCGTTATCGCCCGCCTACGATATGGAAACAACAGGCTTTTTGGCGGGCGATTGCCTTTGGCTTGGTCCCGACGACTACTCGCGGCCGCTTCCCGGCGAAGGCCGGGACCCAGTCCGTCCGGCGGTTCCCCTGGGCCCCGGCCTTCGCCGGGGAACGGCAGGTCCGCTGGCTTTGGCTTGGTCCCGACGACGACACGCGGCCGCTTCCCGGCGAAGGCCGGGACCCAGTCCGTCCGGCGCTTCCCCTGGCCCCGGCCTTCGCCGGGGAACGGCAGGCCCGCTGGCTTTGGCTTGGTCCCGACGACGACTCGCAGCCGCTTCCCGGCGAAGGCCGGGACCCAGGCCGTCCGGCGGTTCCCCTGGGCCCCGGCCTTCGCCGGGGAACGGCAGGCCCGCTGGCTTTGGCTTGGTCCCGACGACGACTCGCAGCCGCTTCCCGGCGAAGGCCGGGACCCAGTCCGTCCGGCGCTTCCCCTGGCCCCGGCCTTCGCCGGGGAACGGCAGGTCCGCTGGCTTTGGCCTGGTCCCGGACGACACGCAGCCGCTTCCCGGCGAAGGCCGGGACCCAGTCCGTCCGGCGCTTCCCCTGGGCCCCGGCCTTCGCCGGGGAACGGAAGGTCCGCCGGCTTTGGCTTGCCCCGACGACGACACGCAGCCGCTTCCCGGCGAAGGCCGGGACCCAGTCCGTCCGGCGCTTCCCCTGGCCCGGCCTTCGCCGGGGAACGGCAGGCCCGCTGGCTTTGGCCTGGTCCCGACGACTACTCGCGGCCGCTTCCCGGCGAAGGCCGGGACCCAGGCCGTCCGGCGCTTCCCCTGGCCCCGGCCTTCGCCGGGGAACGGCAGGTCCGCTGGCTTTGGCTTGCTCCGACGACGACACGCGGCCGCTTCCCGGCGAAGGCCGGGACCCAGTCCGTCCGGCGCTTCCCCTGGGCCCCGGCCTTCGCCGGGGAACGGCAGGTCCGCCGGCTTTGGCTTGCCCCGACGACGACACGCGGCCGCTTCCCGGCGAAGGCCGGGACCCAGTCCGTCCGGCGCTTCCCCTGGGCCCCGGCCTTCGCCGGGGAACGGAAGGTCCGCTGGCTTTGGCCTGGTCCCGGACGACACGCAGCCGCTTCCCGGCGAAGGCCGGGACCCAGTCCGTCCGGCGGTTCCCCTGGGCCCCGGCCTTCGCCGGGGAACGGCAGGTCCGCTGGCTTTGTCTTGCCCCGACGACGACTCGCAGCCGCTTCCCGGCGAAGGCCGGGACCCAGGCCGTCCGGCGGTTCCCCTGGGCCCCGGCCTTCGCCGGGGAACGGCAGGCCCGCTGGCTTTGGCCTGGTCCCGACGACGACACGCGGCCGCTTCCCGGCGAAGGCCGGGACCCAGGCCGTCCGGCGGTTCCCCTGGGCCCCGGCCTTCGCCGGGGAACGGTAGATCCGCCTCGAAACTCGGCCCTACCTAGTCGAGCTCCAGCCACTGCTCGAAAAACCCGCCGAAGCCGCGCTCGCGGTCGATGAAGTGGATTTCGTAGATCCAGCTTCGCCCACGCCCCCGTGCGTCGGGATCGGCGAGCCGGCCGCGATTGGCGGGGTGGAGATAGTTGGCCTCGCTTTCCCCCTGGACATATTCGTGCGGGAAATTTCCGATCAGATGGCCGGCATGCCAATTGACGTATTCGTAGCCCTGCGCCCGCGCCGCCTCGACCGCGAGCTCGTACATATCGGCCGCGGTGACCGTGCCGCGGTTCGCGCGATAATAGTCGCGTCCGTCCTGCCAGGCCTGCTCGACCGCTTCGCGCATCCTCGCCTTGTGTGGATCCGCGCCGATCACGTAGGTCCGGCCGATATCGGCTTCCCAATTGTCGAACACCGGGCCCAGGTCGACGAACAGGATGTCGTCCTCGCCCACGCGAAGGTCGGGCGGGTCGTCGCCGTAGGTCGAAAGCGTGTTCGGCCCGGCTCGAACGATCCTCTTGTGCCAGTGCTTGAACGGCCCGAACATCTCTCGGCCGAGAGCCTGCAGCTCGCGGCTTAGCTGGAGCTCCGACGCGCCCGCCCGGAACAGGCCGCGCGCCTCCGCCGCGCCGAGCCACTCCATCCCCATCGCATGCGCCATGGCCAGCTTCCCGCCGCGCTCGGGAGTCGGATCGTAGGTGTAGGTCATGGCCTATATGGGACGACGGGCCGCCCGGGGTCGAGCGTCACCGCGCTCCCGGCGCCGCCGCCGTTCCGGACAGCGCGACGACCTGTTCCGGACCCGGCGCCGCCCAGCCCCCGCCGAGCGCCCGGATCAGCCCGATCGTCGCGACGTAACGGGCGAAGTTGGTCTGCACCGCCGTCCGCCGGTGCTCGAGGATGGTGCGCTGCCCGTCGACATAGTCGAGCTGGCTGATCATCCCGTTGGCGTAGCGCGACTGGAGTATGCCGGCGAGGTTCCGGTCGTCCTCGGCGACCGAGCGCAAGGTCTCGGCGCGATCGCCGAGGATCCGAACGGCGCTCAGCTGGGTGTCGACGTCGCGAAGCGCGGTGAGCAGCTGGGTGCCGTATTCGGCGGAGGCGAGCTGGAGGTCGGCCCGGGCCGCCCGCACCCGCGCGGCATGGCGGCCGCCGTCGAGCCCCGGGATCGAGAAGAGCAGGTTGAGCCCGAAGCTCGAAGTCGCCGAGCTTAGCAGCGTCTGGAGCGCCGAGGAGGCGAAGCCGCGCTGGCCGGTTAGGGCAAGGCTCGGCAGCCAGGAGGCCCTCGCCGCGCCGACCCGGGCCTCGGCCGCTTCTACTCCGCGAAGCCCGGCGGCGACGTCTGGCCGGCGCGCGATGATCGCGCTCGGGACGTCGGCGGGGACGATCGGCGGATCGCCGAGCTTCCCCTTGACCGCCAGGTCCGACGGCGCCTCGCCCATCAGCAAGGCTAGGCCGTTGACCAGCTCCGCCCGGCGGCGGTCGATCTCGGCGAGATCGGATTCGATCGTCGCCACCTCGGAGCGGGCTCGGGTGACCTCGAACCGGTTGGACAGGCCGTTGCCGAGCTTCTTCTCGACGATCGCCAGCGCCGAGCGCTGGTCCCGGGCCGAGCTGGCGAGGACCGACCGCTCCTCGTCGAGCGCGCAAATCTCGAAATAGGCCTGGACCGTGTCGGCGGCGACCAGCAGCCGGGTGCTCCGAAGCAGGTCGGCGCTCGCTTCGGCATCGAGCCGCGCGGCCTTCTGCGCCTTCGACAATTTGCCGAGTATGTCGATCTCGTAGCCGAGGCTCAGCCCGGAATTAAGCAGGGTTCCGCCGCCGCCCGCCGCGTTGATCAGCGGCCCCGCCTGCTGCGAGGCGCCGCCGCCGCCGCCGATCTGGGGCATCCGGGCGGCCTTGGCGCCGCGAAGCAGGGCCCGCGACTTCTCGAGCCGGGCCGCCGCTTCCTGGATGGTTCCGTTATGGTCGAGCGCCCGGGCGACATAGTCGTCGAGCGTCGGATCGTTGAATATCTTCCACCAGGGCTGGTCGGCAAGGCTCGCGGCCTGGACCGTGGCGGCGGGATAGCGGGTTGCGGAGTTGAATCGGTCGGGGACCGCGGGAGTCGGCAAAGGCGGGCGCGGCTTGCAGTCGGCGGCGCTCGCGAAGGACGCGGCGAGCGGGGCCAGCCAAAGGGCGTTGAACCTGGAAGCGGAACGCATGACTAACGGGACCCGAATGAGCGAGGCTTCAAGAAAAGAACAGCCACCCAGCCAAAGCTGGATGGCCATGCTTGTGCATCGCGGCCGGGTTGGAGGTCCGCCGGTTGGACGGAATGCCCGGTCCGGTCACGTGCAGCGGATTACACGAGGTAGGTCGTGTCGCTCGGAACGCCGCCGCAACGGGTGCTGCCGCCGCAACGGGTGCTTCCGCCGCAGCGGGTGGATCCGGCGCTTCCGGCGCGAACGTTGGTCTTGATCTTCATGGATATTTCCTTTGATCGAGTGGGTCGAGAACGGTCGGGGCGATGACGGCTTCCGTCGCCGGGCCGCTTCGCCGACCGTTCTTAGACCGCGTAGACGGTTCCGCCGCAGCGGGTCGTTCCGCCGCAGCGGGTGGTGCCGCCGCAACGGGTGCTGCCGCCGCAACGGTCACGGGAGAGAAGGCCCGCGCGGATGTTGGTCTTGATCTTCATGATCGTGTTCCTTTGTTGCGAACCGGCAAGGTGACGATGACGGCGAGCCGTCATCGCCCCCCTCCGATACGTCTTAGACCGCGTAGACGGTGCCGCCGCAGCGGGTGGTGCCGCCGCAACGGGTGGTGCCGCCGCAGCGGGTGCTGCCGCCGCAGCGGGTCGAGGCGATCATGCCGGCGCGAACGTTGGTGCGAATCTTCATGATGTTTTCCTTTTGGTTGTCGATGCGATCAGGTGACGATGAGGGCCGGAGCCCTCATCGTCACCCTCCGGTCAGATCGGGTCTTAGACGTAGTAGACGGTGCCGCCGCAACGGGTCGTGCCGCCGCAACGGGTGGTGCCGCCGCAACGAGTGGCGCCGCCGCAACGATCGGACGCCTGGAGACCGGCGCGAACATTGGTCCTGATTTTCATTTTTGCTTCCTTCCACGTTTGCGCGAAGTGCGCGTTCATTCGGCGGCGATCTTCTCCGCCGAATCCTTTGAGTCGTCCGCCCTGACATCTCTCGCCCCTTCCGAGATTGTGATGTCGTCAGCGTCGACTTCGATGGTTATGCCAAGCAACTTGGCGATGTCGTCGATAAGGAATGGGACTTCCTTGCGCTCGTTGCGCGAGTCCGGAGTCTTGTCGAGCCCGATATATTTGGCGAGGTCGCGGCCCCTGAACGGCCGGGTCGGAATCTCGCGGCCGAGCAGGGCGTTGATCCGGCCCTGAACCTCGATCGAGGTCTGCACCGCCACCTGGACGAAGCTGACGAAGCCGGCGAGGCATTCGGCCAGGCTGGTCCAGAGCGCGTCGCCGTCCTCCACGTCGTGGAGATGGCGCGCCCAGGCCGCCTTGAGCTTGGCCATGTTCTCCGCCGACAGCGGCGGCGGATTGCTGTAGCGCTCCTCGAGGCTCGGCTCGGGCTCCCGCCCGGTGAGGCCGATCCCGCACTTCTGGTACATCTCGTTATAGGCGACGAGGCGGCTCTTGCGAAGCGCGTCCTGGGCGAGCCAGCCGACCTGCTGGGTCACTTCGTGAACCTTGTCCATCCGGCCGCGAAGCTGCGCCAGCGCCGGCGAATCCTTGCCCTTCCAGGCGAGGACGACCTCGCGGTGCGCGGCATGGCCCGCGGTCATCGTCGGGAAGGTCGAGAAGACGGCGCCGAAGGCCTGGAGGCCCATCAGGCCATAATCCATCGCGGCGTCGAGGTGCGAGAGCGCCTCCTCCACCTCGGGCTCGAGCTTGTCCGGCCAGCCGCCCTTGGGGTCCGCCTTGTCGAGGATGACGGCAAGGAAGTCCTCGACCATCGCCGGCGGCCCGGCGCAGACGCCGTGCTCGGTGTGGAACGAATAGTTGCGCTCGGCATAGGCATGCGCCTCGGCGCCGGTCATCGGAGTCGTCCCCGACCGGGTCGGCTCGCCGAACGGGACGAACAGCATGTGGTGCATGAGCATGCGAAGGCCGTCGGTCAGCCGGAAGGCCGAGGACAAAGCGGGATGAAGCTTGCCGTTCTCGACCGGGTCGCGCTTCACCAGCATGTAGGTTGGAAGCGCGAGGACGCAGACCGTCATCCGCTCGATGTCGCCCACCGTCCAGCCGCGCTCGGCGACCTCCGGGAAACGGGCGATATAGGCGTCGCTGACCCGGCGGACGATGACCATCATCTGCCGCCACTGGGCGCGCATCGTTCGAAGCGCGGTGACGTTCATCGGCAGGTCGGGCTGGTAGCGGGTTCCGGAATAGGTGCAGGTGCGCCACAAGGTGGGCCGGTCGAGCCGCATGTAGGGCGGGAAGACGTTGGCTTCGCCGACCTGGCGGTTGTCGCCGTCCAGATACATGTGGGCGACCCGGAAGATCGGGATGACCAGCTCGACATAGCCGGTCTCGAGCGGCTCGCCGGAGATGAGCCGCATGACCTCCTCGCTGTCCTCCCACGTCATCGGGCGGCCGCAGCGCTGCTGGAGAAGGGGCGTTTCGCGCTCCTCGTGGCGAAGCGGCGCCGGAATCTCGACCTTCTCGTCGGCGTAGCGGAGGATCCCCTCCTCGACCAATTGCTCGAGCAGGTTGCGGACGTGAGGCCAGTCGCTCTCGCCCCAGCCGGTGGCGTCGCCGGCGCGGAACTTCGACTGCTTTACGAGGGTCTCGCCGAAACCGAAGTCGGCCGGATCGTCGAGGGCGATTTCCTTGTCGCGATAGAAGATGCGCAGCTCCCTGGGAGTGCTTTCATCTTCCCAATACTGCGCTACCGCGCCCTTTGACATCGGAAAGAGGAGCTCGTCGTCCTCGCGCAGGACTCGCTCCTTGGTAGTTCGGACATCCTCGCTAAGATCGATGCCTGCCGCTGCGTTGTCTCCATGATCTTTGGAAAGCAACTCCGAAACGTCATTGGAAATAGACATACGTACGCAATGCTCCGTCACGGTGACAGGCCGAGTGATAGTCGGTCGTGTTCTTAAACCCTTTAGTCCGGCTTTATCGGTATAGCTCTTCGCCGGATCGTGACCTAGCTAGGTCCAGAATGCAGTCCGCTTCAAGCTCAGTCGTGTCCATTTCGGTGCAACAATGGCACGCTAGTCATCCACAATCTTAAAGTAACCGTGAGGCAATTTGCTGCACTGCAAAAGGTTAACACGCGTCTATCCTGTCACGGCGTTGATTTTGTACAACTATTGCATAATTTGCCCCGCTCCTCCGCAACACCGTTGCGCGACGGCAAATCAAATGGTTAGGTTGATTGTGGGGAGAACAAGTTGACGTTTCAGTTTTCCAAAACAACTCAATCGCTGGCGCTCGACTCGCCCCGGCTCGTGGTGGGGTCGCTGGCGGTCGCCGGATTGAGCCTGGTCGCCTGGCTGGCGTGGTTCGGACTCGGCGACGTGACCGTCTACGAAGTGTCGCGCGACGCCCGGCTCGAGGTGGGCAGCGCGCCCCGCGAAGTATCGTCGCTCCAGGCGGGAAGGCTGACCCGCTCGCACCTCGTCATCGGTCAGAAGGTCCAGGCCGGAGACGTTCTCGTCGAGCTGGATTCCAGGCCGCAGCAGCTCCGCCTCGCCGAGGCGGAAGCCCGCCTCCCCCTCTACCCGGCGAAGATCGCCTCGCTTCGGCGGGAGATCGATTATCTCACGCGGATGATGGCCGACGAGCAGGGCTCGAGCCAGGCGGCGGTCCGAGCCGCCGACGCGCGGCTTCGCGGCGCCCAGGCGGCGTCCGCCTTCGCCCGCGACGCCGCCGCGCGGATCAGCAGCGACGCCGCGACCGGCGGATCCTCGGCGGCCGAGGCCGTCCGGGCCGCCGCGGAGGCGCGCAAGGCCGCTTCCGAACGCGACATATCCGCGGCCGAGCTTTCCCGGCTCGGATCGGATTCGCGCCTCCGCGCCGACCAGGCCCGGGTCCAGGTCGAGAAGCTTAGCCGCGACCTCCTCGCGACCCAGGCCGAAGCGGGCTCGACGCGCGATCTCGTCGCCCAGCTTCGGCTCGAGGTCGCCAATTTGCAGGTCCGGGCGCCGGTCAGCGGCGTGGTCGGAGAGACTCGGCCGCTAAGCGCCGGAGCCTATGTCGCGCCCGGCCAGAAGCTCGCCACGATCATCCCGCGGGGCGACCTCCTGATCGTCGCCGATTTCGATCCGACCACCGCGCTCGGCCGGATCCACCCAGGCCAGACCGCGCGCTTCCGGCTCGAAGGCTTTCCGTGGGTGCAATATGGAACGATCGAAGCCAGCGCCGTCCGGGTCGCGGGCGAGATAAGGGACCAGTCGCTTCGCGCCGAATTCCGGATCAAGCGCGACGCGACTCGCGGGTTGGTGCTTCGCCACGGCCTCCCCGGCCGGCTCGAGGTGCGGGTCGAGACGGTCTCGCCGGCCCGGCTCCTGCTTCGGTCGGCGGGGCGACTGACGGAAGGCTCCGGCGGGACTCGTCCCGGCGCCGCGGCGCGATGAGCGAGGCCGAGGCGAAGCCGAGGGAGCGGCGCCGGCTCGCCGTCGAGGTCGTCCAGACCTCCGCCATGGACTGCGGACCGGCGGCGCTCAAATGCCTGCTCGAAGGCTATCACGTTCCGATCAGCCTCGGGCGCCTTCGCGAAGCCTGCCAGACCGACGTCGACGGAACCTCGATCGACACGATCGAGGAGCTCGCCCGGGACCTCGGCCTCGCGGCCGAGCAGGGCATGGTCCCGGTCGACCATGTCACCCTGGCGAGCTCGCAGACCCTCCCCGCCATCATCGTCGTCAATCGCTCGGCGGCGCTCCACTTCCTGGTCGTCTGGCGCCGGCACGGCCAATGGCTTCAGCTGATGGATCCCGGAGTCGGCCGCCGCTGGGTCACCATCCGCCAGTTCGAGCGGGAGATTCACGAGCATGTCGTCGCCGTCGCCCCCGCCGACTGGCGCGCCTGGGCCGCGACGAGCGAGTTCCTCGACCCGCTGCGCGAGCGGCTCCGGTCGATCGGCGCGGAGACCGATTCGGTGGAGGCGCTGATCGCCGAGGCGGTCGCCGATCCCGGCTGGTTCACCCTCGCCGCGCTCGACGCGGGAACCCGGCTCGTCCAATCGCTCGCCAAGATCGACGGCGTGCGCCGCGGCCGCGAAGCCGAAGCGGTGCTTCGCGGTCTGATCCGCGATACGCTTCAAAGCCACCAGTCGGGGCGGACCGAAAGGCTGATTCCGGACTCCTTCTGGTCCGCGTCCTACGGCCGGTCCGACGACGAGCTCAAGGTCAAGGGCGCGGTCGTCCTCATCATCCGCGGCCTCACCGCCCAGGTCGACCCCGCCGCCGCCCAGCGCAAGCCGCTGTCGCGCGAGCTGACCGCGGCGCTCACCGAAAAGCCCGTCTCGCCGCTCGCCTCGCTCTGGAAGCTGCTCGGCGAGGACGGCCTGCTCGCGCCCCTCGCTCTGGTCCTCGCCGCCGTCTTCGCGGTCAGCGCGACAATGATCGAAGCCCTGCTCTTCCGCGGCATCTTCGACATCTCGGCGCAGCTCGCCTTGCCGACCCAGCGCCTTCTCGCGGCGCTTTGCCTGCTTCTCTTCGCGGGCATCCTGCTGACCATCGAATATGCCAGCGGCCTCGGCACGGTGCGCTGGGGAAGGCAGCTCGAGGCGCGCCTCCGAGTCGCTCTGCTCGCCAAGATCCCGCGCCTCAACGACCGCTATTTCCATAGCCGGCCGATTTCCGACATGGCCGACCGGAGCCACAACATCCAGGCGGTGAGGGCGGTGCCCGGCCTCGGCCTTCGGCTCATCCAGTCGGCTCTGGAGCTTTCGATCACCTTCGCGGGAGTGGTCATCCTCGCCCCCGACGCCTGGTGGCTTGCGACGCTTCTCACCGTCACCACGCTCGTCATCCCGTTCACCACCCAGCAGATGCTGAACGAGCGCGACCTACGGGTCCGCAACCATGGCGGCGCTCTGAACAGCTTCTACCTCGATTCGCTGCTCGGCCTCGCGCCGGTCCGCGCCCACCGCGCCGAGCGGAGCGTCCAGGGTCAGCATGAGAGCCTGCTCGTCGAATGGGTGAAGTCGCTTCGCGGCATGATCAACCTTAGCCTGACCACCGATACCCTTCAGACGATGGTCGCGACCGCGCTCGTCGGCCTGCTTCTTCTTCGCCACTTCTTCGCCGTCGGCCAGATCAGCGGATCCGACCTGCTTCTCGTCTTCTGGGTCCTGAAGCTCCCGGCCCTCGGCAACCAGATCGGCCGACTGGCCCACCAATATCCGGCCCAGCGCAACATCCTCTCGCGCCTGCTCGAGCCGCTCGCCGCGCCCGACGACGCCGCGCTCTCACCGGACGAGCTCGCCGCCGTCCAGGCGGCGAAGCAGCGCCGGGCTCCCGGCGGCGTGTCGCTTGAGTTCGACAATGGCAGCGTTCTCGCCGCCGGGCAGACCATCCTTCGCGACGTCGACCTGTCGATCCGTCCGGGCGAGCATATCGCCATCGTCGGCATGTCGGGCGCGGGCAAGTCGTCCCTTCTCGGCCTGCTGCTCGGCTGGCACAGGCTCGCCTCGGGAGAGTTGCGGATCGATGGGCGGCCCGCCCAGGCACGCGACATCGAGGCGCTTCGCGGCGAAACGGCCTGGGTCGATCCGGCGATCCAGATCTGGAACCGCTCGCTGCTCGACAACCTTACCTACGCCTCCGACGACGAGGCCTCGCAGGCGGTCGGCGACGTCATCGCGGCCGCGCGTCTTCGCGGCGTCACCCAGAAGCTTCCGCAGGGCCTCCAGACCCTGCTCGGCGAGGGCGGCGGGCTACTCTCCGGCGGCGAAGGGCAAAGGGTGCGACTCGCCCGGGCGCTGCTCAGCCCGGCGACCCGGCTCGCTCTGCTCGACGAGCCGTTCCGCGGCATGGACCGCACGCAGCGCCGCGCCCTCCTCGCCGAGGCACGCGCCTGGTGGGCTTCGGTCACCCTGCTCTGCGTCACCCATGACGTCGCCGAGACGCTCGGCTTCGAGCGCGTCCTGGTCGTCGAGGACGGTCGGATCATCGAGGACGGAGTGCCCGCCGAGCTCGCCGCCCGGCCTTCCCGCTACCGCGACCTCATCGCCGCCGAGGAGGCCTTGAACGAGACGATGTGGGAGGGCGATTTCTGGCGTCGGATGATCCTTTCCGATCGCCGGCTCCAGCCGGGCGGGGACTCCGCCTGATGGCCGACGCCGGAGAAGAATTCGCCCGGGCTCAGCCGGATGAGGCGGCGCTCGCCGCCCTTCGCCCCTTCCTGTGGCCGCTCGCCCGAATCGGCGAAGGCGTGGAGGAGCTGTCGCGCCGCTCGGGCCTTCGCCGAAGCCTTCCGACCGAGCCGCTCAAGGTTCCCGCCAGCCTCGCCGCGGGTAACTTTCGCAACCTTTCGGACTGGTTCGAATGGGCGGCGGAGCATCTCGGCATCGAAGCCAATCTGGTCCAGACGCCGGTGCCGGAGATACTCGACCTGATGAAGGCGGGCGGTCCGACGGTGTTCCCGATCGGCCTGTTCGAGATCCCGGGAATCCTCCTTCTGGTCCGCTGGCGGGGCGGAAGACCGCATCTGCTGTGCCCCGACCTTCAGATCCGCCCCTGCGACCCCGAGCATCTTCGATCGCTGATCTGCTGGCCGCTGGAAGGGCCCCTCATCCCGCAGATCAACCGCCTTCTGCGCGCCACCGGAATCCCGCCCGAGCGCGAGGCCAAGGTCCGCTCCGCGATGCTCCGCGAACAGCTCGGCCAATGGCAGGTGGAGCGGATCTGGGTTCTCCGGCTCGCCGCCTCGGCCAATTTCTGGAAGCAGCTTTCGAGGATCGGCGCCTTTCGCAAGGTCGCCGGAATGGCGGCGGTCTACGTCGCGAGCTACGTCGCCGAAATCGCCGGATGGGCGCTGATCGGATCGGCGGCCCTCGGAGGCTCGTTCGACCCGAGCCTGTTCGCCGCCTGGCTTCTCCTCACCGCGACGATGATCCCGCTCCAGACCCTGGGCGGCTGGTGCGGCGCGACCCTCGCGCTCGATGCCGGCCGGCTGCTCAAGTCGCGGCTTCTCGCCGGAGCGCTTCGAATGTCGTCCGACAGCGTCAAGCGCCAGGGGGTCGGCCAGCTCCTGAGCCGGGTCGTCGAATCCCAGGCGCTCGAATCGCTGTCGCTGAACGGCGGAATGGCGCTTCTTCGGTCGGTGCTTCAGCTCGGCTTCGCCGCCTGGATCCTTGGCGAGGGAGTCGCCGGCAAACTTCATCTCGTCCTCCTCGGCGGCTGGACCTTGCTCGCCCTCGCTTTCGGCTTCGCTTATTATCGGCGCATGAAAGCCTGGTCGCTCGCCCGGCTGGGGATGACCCACGAGCTGATCGAGACGATGGTCGGCCACCGCACCCGGCTCGCTCAGGAGCCTCCCGAACGCAGCCACGCAAGCGAGGACAGCGCGCTCCAGAACTATCTCCATCTCTCCGCCGGGATGGACCGGACCGCGATGGCGACGACGCTCGGAATCTCCTCCGGCTGGGTGCTCGTCGGCCTTGCCGGACTGGTCCCGGCCTTCGTCAGCGACACGGGAGTCTCCTCGACCGCGATCGCCGTCAGCCTCGGCGGAATCCTGTTCGCCCAGCGCGCCTTCTCGGGAATCGCCGAGGGGCTCGCCGCCGCCGGCCGCGCCATCGTCGCCTGGAGCCAGGTCGGCCCGATGTTCCATGCCGCGCGCAACAAGACTTCGTCCAAGGCCTATGTGACCCTGGAGCAGATCGAGTCGCAGGCGGTCCGAACGCCGCTGATCGACGCCCAGGCGATCTCCTTCGGCTATCCCTCCAGCGGCGAGACGGTGATCGAAGGCGCCGACCTGCTCGTCGCGCACGGCGACCGGATCCTGCTCGAGGGCCCTTCGGGCGGCGGCAAATCGACCCTCGCCGGCCTCCTCACCGGCCTCAACAAGCCGGACGGCGGCCTGCTCCTGCTCAACGGGCTGGACCGGCACACGCTGGGCGACGACTGGCACCGTCTCGCTACCTCGGCGCCGCAATTCCACGAGAACCACATCCTCTCCGGCTCGGTCGCCTTCAACCTTCTGATGGGCCGCGAATGGCCGGCGCCGCCCGCTTTGGTCGCGGAAGCCGAGGCGCTGTGCGAGGAGCTCGGGCTCGGCCCGCTCCTCGCCCGGATGCCCGGCGGGATCACGCAATATGTCGGCGAGACGGGCTGGCAGCTTTCGCACGGCGAGCGAAGCCGGATATTCCTGGCGCGCGCGCTTCTCCAGGGCGCGCACCTGACCGTTCTCGACGAAAGCTTCGCCGCGCTCGATCCGGAGACGCTGGCGCTCTGCCTGGAGTGCAGCCTGAAGCGGGCTCGGACCCTGATGGTGATCGCTCACCCCTAAGGCGCGCCTTTACAGCGGGCGGCGCGAAGGGCAGTTTCGAACGACGTGGAGTGGGGAGAATGAACATGCGCAGCTTGAACCGATTTGCCGGCCTCCTGGTCGGGATCGCCGCGGCGGCGGGCGCGGCGGCGTCCGCGGAGGCGAAGGTGCTGACCTTCCACGTCGCCCTCGACGGAAAATACGGCACCGAGCCGAGCGGCTCCGCCGCCACCGGCAAGGCCAGGATCAAGGTCGACACCGACACCAAGCATGTCTCGGTGGATCTGACGGTCGACGGAATCACTCGGGATGCCTTGTGGGACAAGCTCGTCGCGGCGCCGATCGGCCCCATTCATTTCCACAAATATGCGGTCGCCGGCGGACGCGACGCCGTGCTGGTCCTGCCGCTGCCCTATGGCGCGGATTATCACGCGACGAAGACCGGCCTTCACGTCGACATGAAGGATTACGATTACGTGGCCGGAAGCGGCCTGGTGAAGTCGACCTTGAGCTTCGACGATTTCGTCGCCGCGCTTCGAAGCGGCCTCGTCGTGCTCAACGTCCATACCGACGCCTTCAACGCCGGCGAGATCAGCGGCAAGGTGATCGAGGGCTGAGGGCGGCTGGAGCCACCCCTTGGACTGAAGCGCTTGGTGATACGGACTTGGTCCGGCATCCACCTCCTTCCGCGCGGCGGCGAGGAAAGGTGGACCCCGGATCAAGTCCGGCTCGGCAATTCCACTCCCACGAGAGGCGGGTTACGACGAGAGCAGCTTCAGCGGGTTCTCGATGAGTTTCTTCATCTCCTGCATGAACATCGCCGCGTCCCAGCCGTCGACCACCCGGTGGTCGCAGGACAGCGAAAGGTTCATCCGGCGGCGGATCTCAAGCTCGCCGTCGACGACGACCGGCTTCTCCTCGACCTTGTTGACCGCGACGATCGCCACTTCCGGCCGGTTGATCACCGGAGTCGAGGTGATCCCGCCCATCGGCCCGAGACTCGAAATGGTGATCGTCGATCCGGACAGCTCGTCGCGCCCGGCCTTGCCCGTTCGAGCCGCTTCGGAAAGGCGAAGGATCTCCGCCGCGATCTCCCACAGGCTTCGCCGGTCGGCGTTGCGGATGACAGGCACCATGAGCCCGTTCGGAGTCTGCGTCGCCATGCCCATGTGCACCGCGCCGGAGCGGGTGATGACCTGCGCCTCGTCGTCATAGGTGGCGTTGATCTGCGGATAGTCGGCCAGCGTGCGCGCCATCGCCGCGATCAGGAAGGGCAGCATGGTGAGCTTGGGATTGCCGCCGCGGTCCGAGTTCATCATCGCCCGGGTCTGCTCGAGCGAGGTGACGTCATATTCCTCGACCAGGGTGAAGTGCGGGATCCGGCGCTTGGCCTCCTGCATGTTCTCGGCGATGCGGCGGCGAAGGCCGACGACCTTGACCTGCTCGTCCTGGCGCGGCGCGGCGCGGCCGACCGAGGTTCCGCCGCCATTGTAGAGGAGATAGGCGTCGAGATCGGCGTGACGGACCCGGTCGCCGGCATATTTCACCTGCGACAGGTCGATGCCGAGGTCGCGGGCACGCGCCCGGACGGCCGGGGTCGAGAGAACTCCTCCCCTCCCGCCTGCGGGAGGGGCCGGGGGAGGGGCTGTGACGGAGGAGGAAGCGGGGGCGTCCACGACCCCTCCCCTGTCGCCGCTTCGCGGCTCATCCCCTCCCGCTCGCGGGAGGGGAGGTTCTTCACCCATGCTCGGCTCGGCCTTGGTCAGCTCCGGCCGCTCCTCGACCAGACCGTCGGTGAACGCCACCGCATCCTGCCGCTCGCCGTCCGCCGCGGTCTCGTCGGCACCCGGCGAGTCAGGCGCAGCCGCCTCGCCTTCCGTCTCGAACACCACCAGCACGGACCCGATCGGGATCTGGTCGCCCACCTCGCCGGCGAGGCTGACCACGGTCCCGGCAACCGGGCTTTCCATCTCCACCGTCGCCTTGTCGGTCATCATGTCGGCGAGCTGCTGGTCTTCCTTGACGGTGTCGCCGACCTTGACGTGCCAGGCGACGACCTCGGCCTCGGCAATGCCCTCGCCGATGTCGGGCAGCTTGAATTCGTAGCGCGCCATGGCCTGTTCAGTCCTCCAGGGTCTTCTTGAGCGCGAGGCCCAGCCGGACGGGCCCCGGGAAATAGGCCCATTCCATCGAATGCGGATACGGCGTGTCCCAGCCGGTCACCCGGGCGACCGGCGCCTCGAGATGGTAGAAGCAGCGCTCCTGCACCAGCGCCGCCAGCTCGGCTCCGAAGCCGGCCGTTCGGGTCGCCTCGTGCAGGACGACGCAGCGGCCGGTCTTCCTCACCGAAGTCTCGATCGCCTCGATGTCGACGGGCACGATCGAGCGGAGATCGATCACTTCCGCGTCGATCCCGTTCGCCTCCGCGGTCGCGATCGCCACATGGACCATCGTTCCGTAGGCGAGGATGGTCACCTCCTGGCCTTCCCGGGCCACCGCCGCCTTGCCGAGCGGCACGGTATAATGTCCGTCCGGCACCTCGGCGGCGGGATGCTTGGCCCAGGGCGTCACCGGCCGCTCGTAATAGCCGTCGAACGGGCCGTTGTAGATCCGCTTGGGCTCGAAGAAGACCACCGGGTCCGGATCCTCGATCGCGGCGATCAGAAGGCCCTTGGCGTCGTAGGGGTTGGACGGGATCACCGTCTTGATCCCGGCGATATGCGCGAACAGGGCTTCGGGGGATTGGGAATGGGTCTGCCCGCCGAAGATCCCGCCGCCATAGGGCGATCTAATGACCATCGGCAGGCTCCACTCGCCGGCCGAGCGGTAGCGCATCCGCGCCGCCTCGGAGACGATCTGGTCGAAGCCGGGATAGATGTAGTCGGCGAACTGGATCTCGGCGATCGGCTTCAGCCCATAGGCCGCCATCCCGACCGCGACGGCGACGATTCCGTTCTCGCTGATCGGGGCGTCGAAGCAGCGCTGCTTGCCATGTTCGCGCTGCAGGCCTTCGGTCACCCGGAACACGCCGCCGAAATAGCCGACGTCCTCGCCCAGAACGACGGTCGAGGGATCGCGCTCCATCATCACCTTGTGGGCGGAGTTGAGCGCCTGGATCATGTTCATGACGCTCATGAGCGCTTCGCCTCGAATTCCGCCAGCGCCTGCGCCTGCTGCTCCTTGAGATGCCAGGGAAGCTCGGCGAACACCTCCTCGAACATCGAGGGAATGTCCTGGTAGGGATCGGACTGGAGAGTCCCCATCCGCTCCGCCTCCTTCTGAGCGGCGCGAACCTCGGCGTCGAGCGCGTCGAGCTGCGCCTGGTGGCGCGCCTCGTCCCACTCGCCGAGCGTCACGAGATGCCCTTTCAGCCGCTCGATCGGATCGCCCAGCGGCCAGGCGGCGCCGGCATTCTGAGGCCGGTAGACGGAAGGGTCGTCCGAGGTCGAATGGCCCTCCACCCGGTAGGTGAACAGCTCGACGATCGTCGGCCCGAGATTGGCCCGTGCGCGGTCGGCCGCCCATTGCGTCGCCGCATAGACCGCAAGGGCGTCGTTGCCGTCCACCCGAAGGCCGGCGATGCCGTAGCCGACGGCGCGGGCGGCGAAGGTGGTGAGGTCTCCGCCGGCGATCCCGGAGAAGGTCGAGATCGCCCACTGGTTGTTGACGACGTTGAGGATCACCGGCGCCCGATAGACTCCCGCGAAGGTGCAGGCGGCGTGGAAATCGCCCTCGGCGGTGGAACCGTCGCCGATATAGGCCGAGGCGATCCGGCTGTCGCCGGCGATCGCCGATCCCATCGCCCAGCCCACCGCCTGCGGATATTGCGTGGCGAGGTTTCCGGAGATGGAGAAGAAGCCCGCCTCCTTCGACGCGTACATGATCGGCAGCTGCCGGCCCTTCAGGGGATCGCCGCGGTTGGAATAGACCTGGCACATCATCTGGACGAGCGGATAGCCGCGCGCGACGAGGATGCCCTGCTGGCGGTAGGTCGGGAAGGTCATGTCGTCGCGGTCGAGCGCGTGGGTCGCCGCCACCGCGACCGCCTCCTCGCCCGTCGATTTCATGTAGAAGCTGGTCTTGCCCTGGCGCTGGGCCCGGTACATCCGGTCGTCGAAGACCCGCACCATCATCATGTCGCGAAGGATCCGGCGAAGCCGGTCCGGGTCGAGCTTCGGGTCCCACGGGCCGACCGCTTTCCCCTCCTCGTCGAGCACCCGGACGAGGGTCGTCACCAGATCGTGGGTCTCGCTCGCCGCGGCGTGCGGGTCCGGACGGCGGACGCTGCCGGCGGGCGGGATGACGATGTGGGAAAAGTCCACCGCGTCGCCGGGGCGCGCCTCGGGCTCCGGGACATGAATGGAGAGCGCGGGTCGGTTCGGGCGCTCGGGTGTTTCGCTCATCCTCTACCTTCGTGGTTCGGCTTTTCGAGGGCCCGTACCCCGTCGAGCCCGGCTTGTGAAGCGGCGCCCGCCGGGGCAGGCTAAGGTGAAAGGAGCGACAACATGACCTTGTTCCGTCCCCTCGCGCTGCTGCTCGGCCTCGCCCTCGCCTCTTCGGCGGCGGCGGGCGGACCGCGCGAGCCCGATTTCTACGTCATGCGCCACTTGCAGAAGGGAGCCGGAAATGATCCGGGACTCAGCGACGTGGGCCGGAGGAACGCGGAACGGCTGGTCCAATGGTTCGGCAGGCACCGCCCGCGGGCGATCTTCGTCTCCCGGACCCGCCGGGCCCGCGAAACCGCCGCCCCGCTCGCGGCCAGGCTTCACCTCGTCGTTCAGGAATATGATCCGCTCGACGTGGCGGGAGTCGCGGCACGCGCGAAGGCGGAGCGCGGCCCGGTGCTGATCGTCGGCCACAGCAACACCGTTCCCGACATCGTCGCCGCCCTCGGCGGGACGAAGCCCGCGCCCATCGCGGAGGAAAGCTTCGGCCAGATCTGGCGCGTCCACGGCGCGCCCGTAAGAACGAATGCTCTGCAATTCCCGGAACAGTGACGTTCGCCAAAATGGCGCAATCGCCGGTTGACGTTCATTGCTTTTCGTGTTCCCCTTCCCCCTTCGATGTGGGAGCGGGTCATGAGGCGAACTCGTGGACGGTTCGCGGCGATGGGGATCGCCGCCTGTTTCGGAAGCAGTGGCGCCCAAGCGCGCTTTCTCCAGGTCGACCCGATCGGGTACAAGGATCAGGTCAACCTATACACTTACGTGAACGACGACCCGGTAGATAATCGCGATCCCACGGGTGAAGAATGCGTCAATGGACCAAACGGAACCACGACCTGTATCGATAGGGGCTACAACGTCACGTTCCCGACGCCGAGAGGTTTTGAGAACACAAATCCCAAGGCCGACAATTACCATAGCTACCACGTCGATAACGTGTCACCCAGAAACGCGACCGAAACGCGAGAGTGGGTACGCAACAACCCCACTCCTGGATTTCCGAGACCGGCAACGCCTACCGGAACCCCAAATAATGCGAGTCCCCAAGTGTCGCCGCTACCAAGCCCGGTAATGTCGTATACGGCGAGTAACCGGGTAAGTGGCAATCAAGTCGTCGTTAATGCCACATTGCCCGGCCACCCGCTTGGGAACGGCGTCGTGATCAGAGACACAACGCAGAATCGCGATGGCACGTCGACCATCCACAATATGGGTGAAGGTAACGGTGTTTTACAAGCCAAAGGATCTCCATTCGCCAATTTTTTGAATAACGCATGGGCCTACCCGAGCATGCGGCCTCCCTCTCCTTCATCTGGCTATGACGTTTGTACGGCTCGACCGGGGGCTTGCTAGCGTGAACAACAGAACGGCCGTTGTAAATCGCCCGATGCGAGCCCTAACAGGATTTTTATTTGCGCCGTTGAGCCCTGCAGTCCTTATCTTTCTTGTGGCGTTATTTCAAGGAGGTAAAAACAATGACGGCGGCATCATGCTCATGTCGCTCGTACTTCCTACATCCTACTTAGCTTCGGCCATCGTGGGAGCACCAACCCATCTCTTTTTAAAAAGAATAAGAAGGACTTCACTGATTTATTACGCTACAGCTGGATTGATTTCAGCATTATTCCCAATATTATATATTTTCATTTATCCTTGGTGGCTGACCCGGAATTCCGATGCGCCGGGTTCAGGCTTACTTCCAGTGCACTTTCAAATCATGGCGTACATGCTGCTTACGGGGACTTTGGTGGCAAGCGTGTTCTGGTTCATTGCCCGTCCAGACCAAACGAATCAATCGCGGGGAGAAGGCTAAATTGAAAAGCCTTCCCTACTGGTCGCTGCGATTATGTATTGGGCGCGGCTTCGTAGTTTTGCTTAGCCTCGTGTTATTTACATCCTCTGCACATGCTGCGCGACCAGTGGAGACGGTGCGGACGGTCCTCAGCCCTGCGGGGTCACGCAGCGATTATCTCGACGCGGAACTAACTTTCGAGCAGTCGATAGACAAGGATGCCGACACCGCCGACACCCGCGCAACGGTCGCTCGTCTCGTGGATGCTGCCCGGCAGATGGCCGGCCCCCAGCCCAGCGACACCTACAAGCTCGCGGCGGTGCGGAAGGCGATCTACGAGGCCGGGCCGTGGAATCATAACCGCGCCTTCAGCTACGACCTCGCCGATCCGCTCGGCGCCAATCCTCGTAGCAAGATGCTGTCCACCTATGTGCGTACCCGCAAGGGCAATTGCGTATCGATGCCGGTGCTGTTCCTGATCGTCGCCGACCGGCTAGGGCTCAACGTTCGACTTGCGGCGGCGCCGCTCCACCTGTTCGTCCGCTACACCGATCCCTCGGGCGCCGAACACAATCTGGAGGCGACCAGCGGCGGGCATGAGGCGCGCACCGCCTGGTACCGAGCCAATCTTCCGATGAGCGATCGTTCGATCGAGAGCGGCCTCTACATGCGCACGTTCAGCAAGCGCGAGACGGTCGCGGCTATGGCGACGGAGGTCCTCGACTTCCTCTTCGCCGAACGCCGCTTCCAGGAAGCAGCCGACGCCGCGGACTCTCTCCTCGCGGCCAATCCGCGCGACGGCTACGCGATGACGAAGAAGGGTTCGGCCCTTGGGCTCCTCATGCAAGCGGAGTTCGTCGGCAAATATGCGGCGCCCGGGCTAATCCCGGCGCCGCTGCGCGCGCGCTACCGGACGCTCGTCGCCGGCAACGAGAAAGCCTTTCGCGATGCCGCCGCATTGGGTTGGCGGGAAGATGCTCATTAGCCGGAGCTTCCGCCTTTGTGTTGTTACAAGGCAGAAAAGAGCCTCGGCGGGGGATGAAGCCGCCGAGGCTCCGGGAAGCGCCTCCCCGCGCTTCCCTTAGGGGTCGATGCAGGCGGCGAGGGTCTCGAGCTTGCGGATCCGCTCCTTCAGGTCCGCCATCTCGATACGGTCCGCCGCCGGGCCACGCGACTCGCGGGGGCGGCCGCCGGCGCCGGCCAGCTCCAGCCGCTTCAGGTCCAGCCATTCGCGCCACGCCTTGAGGCCGGCGGCGATGAGGATGGCCGTGCCGGCGAGGGCGAAGGCGGCCAGTGCGATCGTGGTCAGTTCCTGGGTCATTCAAGCCTCCCTGTGGCTTTCTCGTCCCGCGCCCCCGCTTCTTGCGGTCAGCGCAGCGCCTCGATCTCTCGGGCGAGACTGGAATTGTTGGTGGTGACGTAGGTCTCGACCTCGGCGAGTCGGCGGTCGATGTCCCGCATCGATCCGGTCATCTCGGCCGTGGAAGTCCGGCCGAAGCGGACCGGCGCGGCATCCTCGTCGGAGAGATAGACCGGCCTCGGCTTGGCGATCAGCCCGGCGGCGAGATAGCCGATCAGGGTCCAGGGGAAGGCTCCCGCCAGGGTCACGACGATCAGGGCGATGCGGACGAACGTCACGTCCCAGCCGGTCTTGCGCGCGATCCCGGCGCAGACGCCCATCCATTTCTTGTTCTGCTTGTCGAGGTAGAATGCGCCCCTGTTCATTTGATCCTCCTTAGCGTTTCGATGTTCGTGTCGATGGTTCCGGCGGCGGGATCGCAGCCCAGCGCGCGCCAATTGGGGTTTTCGGCGGTCATGATGCGCTCGACCGTGGCGACCCGGTCGTCGAGCCGACGGGCGAGATCGTACAGCTCCTCCAGCATCTTCTCGTCGTCGTTGGTGAGCGTCGCCGAAGTCTTCCAGCGGGTGATGTAGTGGAGGATCAGCCACGGCAGGCCGACGAAGAGCGCGAGTATCGCGAGGACAGGTTCCATCGTCTCACCCTTCCTTGGTGTCGGCGGCGGGGCCGGCGAGCCGGGCCTTCAGCGCTTCGAGCTCGGCATCGACCTTCTCGGCGTTGCGAAGCTCGGCGATCTCCTCCTCCAGGCTCTTGGGCGGCGCGCCCAGGGCCAGGGCGTCGGCGCGGCCCTCGGCATAATCCGCCCGCCGCTCGA
>Ga0207649_10000568_pt1 | contig 25400 bp, 26 predicted proteins | sample KBSC43metaG_FD_184317 | JGI IMG/M metagenome (GOLD analysis project Ga0207649, IMG submission 184317) | Corn rhizosphere microbial communities from Kellogg Biological Station, Michigan, USA - KBS C4-3 metaG (SPAdes) (version 2) | ecosystem: Host-associated > Plants > Roots > Rhizosphere > Soil ... | reverse complement strand
GGATTATTTCGATCTTGCGGAAGATTACGGCGGCGTGCTGGCCGAAGCCTTCCGCGGAACCAAGACGCGCTTCTGCATCGTCTCCTTCACCAGCGACTGGCTGTTCCCCACCGTCGAGAACAAGCATATCGCGCATGCGCTGAACGCAGCCGCCGCCAATGTGAGCTTCGTCGAGATCGACACCGACCGCGGCCATGACGCCTTCCTGCTCGACGAGCCGGAAATGTTCGCAACCGTGCGCGGCTTCATCAATTCCGTCGCGGCGAGCCACGGCGTGAAATGAGCAACGGACTGCGCCCCGATCTCGCCGCGATCGCCGAAGTCATTCCACAAGGCGCGCGTGTGCTCGACATCGGCTGCGGCGACGGCGCGCTGCTCGAACATCTGGCGGCGACCAAGAATGTCGATGGGCGCGGCCTCGAACTGTCGCAGCACAACGTCAATGCCTGCGTGGCGCGCGGGCTTTCGGTGGTGCAGGGCGACGCCGATACCGATCTCGGCGATTATCCCGCGCAGATCTTCGATGTGGCGATCCTGAGCCAGACCATACAGGCCACGCGCTCGCCCAAGACCGTGCTCGCGGCCCTTTTGCGCATCGGCAAGCTGACGGCCGTCTCGTTTCCGAATTTCGGGCACTGGCGCATCAGGCTGTCGCTGCTTGCGAACGGTCGCATGCCGCAGACGAGAACACTCGGCTACACTTGGCACGAAACGCCCAACATCCACCTGTGCACCATCGCCGATTTCGTGGCGCTGACCGAAGAAGTGGGCGGCGTGGTGCAAAGCGCGCTCGCGCTCAGGAAGGATGGGCACACGCAAGCGATGCAGGTGCATGCCTGGGGCCCCAACCTTCTGGCCGAGGGCGCGATCTTCTTCTTGAGATCGAAGAACGCGCCCTCGACGTGAGGCTTAGAGCGTTTTCCGCCGAAGTGGCTACCGGTTCGGCGTAAGAAAGAGCGACAATTAAAGACTCTAGTGCGCCGAAGCCGTGGCGCTGCCGCCGATGGCCTTCAATGCGGCTTCGTAATGCGACATGCCGGCTTTGTAGAAGCCCTTCATGCAGAGGTCGGAGCCGGCCTTCAGCTCTTGTTCTGCTGTGTCATGCGCCGAACCGCTCTGATGGGTGTAGAGCGCGTCTTTCACCTGCTTCGACATCTTCAGACAGTTGAGCGACGTTGCCGGTTCGCTCGCCATCGCATTGGTGCCGAACGCGGCGATACCACCGGCGACGAGTATGGCGCTTGCGATCTTGTAAATGGACATGGACTCCCTCCGTCTTTACTCGCGGTCATCCGGCAATTTCGCCGGTACACTGGAGATAGTCGCGCGCACGAAAGAAGAAAGGGCACATCCGCGTGATCGGGTCACTTCGTCGTGAAGCGCAGTTGACGTGGCGCGTTCAAGACGCATGGAATGGGGATGTGATGAGCGTTGCGCCGGGCGCACATCTTCTATGCGCGGTGCCTATCGCTTCACACCAGTGTGAGCGCGCCAAAAATCCTTAACAAAAAAGAAAATCCTTAACAAAAGAAACGGCACCGGCGCCGATGCGTGACGTAGCCGTCAACACTGTCGCTGGCCTATAGGCAGGATGAATTGTCGGTAACGCTCACGCCCGCGCGAGCAGGCTCTTGCGGTCGGAGACCAGCACCGGTGTCGCGGCGAACAGCGACTTGGACGAATCCACCAGATGCACGCCTGCGAGGCGCGGCCACAACACCTGCCCCACGCGCTCCCAACCCGTGCCGTTGCCGATGAAGCGGCGCGATTTCATCGGCGGAAAGTAGAGCGCGCTTTCCCAGCGCTGCGGCGCGAACATGGATTCGCGCAGCAGCATGTCCAACTGCCCGCGCAAGTAAGGCCGCCCATAGGCGAAGGGCGAGCGCTCGGCCTGCGCCCAAAGGCTCGCGCGGTTGGGCACCACCAGCAGCAGGCGGCCCTCTGGCGCCATCACCCGCCAGATCTGCCGCATCAGCGGACGCGCGGACTCCGCGCTTTCGAGACCGTGCACCATGATCACCATGTCGAAGGTCTCGTCGGCGAAGGGCAGCGACAGCTCTTCGCCCAACGCACATAGCGGGCGGCCGGACGGCCACGCCACCACGCCCTGCTGTGCGGGCATCATCGCCACCACGCGATGGGCCTCGGTCAGAAGCGTGCGCAGATAGGGAACGGCGAAGCCGAAACCCAGCACATTGGTCGGCCGCCGCGCGGGCGTCATCATGCGCAAACGGCGATAGATCATCCGCCGGGCGATCTGGCCGACCGGGCTTTCATAGAAATCGGCGAGCTTGCGGGCATTCAGATGCATGTGACCGGCCGAATCCATGACACTGCCCAATACACCGGCGGTCCCTGCGTTGTTAAGCTGGCCCTCTAAAGGAGCACAAGATGAGCCTGACCGTCACCCTGGTTCCCTGTCTGAAAGACAATTACGCCTACCTGCTGGCCGACCGCGATGCCGGGCTGTGCGCGGTGGTCGACCCCTCCGAGCCGGGGCCGGTGAAGGCCGTCCTCGCCAAATCGGGCCTGAAGCTCACCCACATCCTCAACACCCACCACCACTGGGATCACACCGGCGGCAACGAGGCCCTGAAGGCCGAGTTCGGCGCCATAGTCGTCGGCCCCGGCAAGGACCGCGACCGCATCCCCGGCATCGACGAAGGCGTGAGCGAGGACACCGGCTGGACCTTCGGCCCGCACCGTGCCCGCATCCTCGAAGTGCCTGCCCACACGAAGGGCGCCATCACCTTCGTCTTCGGCGACATCGCCTTCACCGGCGACACGCTGTTCGCGATGGGCTGCGGCCGCCTCTTCGAAGGCGATCCGCCCATGATGTGGAACAGCCTGTCGAAACTGATGACGTTACCCGACGACACCAGAATCTATTGCGGCCACGAATACACGCTGAGCAACGGCCGCTTCGCGCTCACCCTCGAACCCAACAACGCGACCCTGAAGGCGCGCATGCGCGAGGTGGAAGCCGCACGCGCGAAAAACGAACCGACCGTTCCCTCGACGATGGAATTGGAAAAGAAGACCAATCCCTTCCTGCGTCCCAACTCGCCCGAACTGCGCCGCTCGCTCGGCATGGAAAACGCAAGCGACGTGGAGGTGTTCGGAGAAACGCGGAAGAGAAAGGATTCTTTCTGATTCTTTTCACTGTCATGGCCCGCGAATGCGGGCCACCCAGTTGAATTCTGGAAAAGCGGTGGAGAAACATCTCTGATTAAATTTCCACCCAGATGAGCAACACAACCTGGGTGGCCCGCATTCGCAGGCCATGACGATGTTAAAATTGAGCGAATTCTAGCGCGGTGCGACAGTTTCGAATTTTCCGCTCTTGGGATCGAGCAGTTCGAGCTTGCCGTCGGCGATGCCGAAACGCATGCCGACCAGCGAAAGCTTTCCCGCGTTGACCCGTTCGGCGATGAAGGGAAAGGTCATCAGCCGTTCGAGCGACAGCTTGACCGTCTCGCGCTCGAAATCGGGCTGGTCGCGATCGTGACATTTTTCTGCCGCCGGTTCGAGCAGCCTGATCCACGAACCGAGGAATGGGGTGTCCGCGGCCGCCTTCATGTCGCGCGCGGCCGCCACGCCGCCGCATTGGGCATGGCCCATCACCAGGATGTATCTGACGTTGAGCTGCAGCACGGCAAAGGCGATGGCCGAACTGGTGCCGTGATAGCCGCCGCCCTCTTCATAAGGCGGCACGATGGCGGCGACATTGCGGATGACGAACAATTCGCCTGGCCCTGCGCCGAAGATGGTGGCGGGATCGGCGCGGCTGTCGCTGCAGGCGATGACGAGATAGTCGGGATTCTGCCCCTTCTTGGAAAGTTCAGCGTAATGGGCGTGCTCTTCCGGCCAGCGATTGGCCATGAAGTCGCGATAGCCCCGGATCAGCCTGTCCATCTCTCCACCTCCTGAGGGGTTCGCTACAGAAACGCCGCGGCCGTGTCGAGGGTCTTTTCGTTGCGGCCGCAAACACGCGGGCTTATCGTCGCGGCCCATGTCCGACATCCAGTTCAAGCCCGCCTGGCTCCGCGCCGATGCCGCCATCGAACGCGACGCGCTCGCCTTCTGGGACGCCAACAACCTGATGCCGCAAAACGCGGTACCAGCCGCGCGTCTGCGCGAATTGTGCACGGCGGCGTATGACGGCGACCGCCTGATTGCGGTTTCCACCGCTAAGCTCACCGAGGTCGCGTTCCTCAAGAGCCGCCTTGCGATGTGGCGCTGCGCCATCGCGCCCGACCGGCGCGGCCAGCATCTCTCCACCGAAATGGGCCGCTATTCGCGGGACGTGCTCGAAGAATGGTCACGCGCGAATCCGAACGAGCGCGTGATGGGCATGGGCACCACGATCCAGACGACCAATCTCGACGAAAAGAAAAAACGTCCGATCTGGAAAGCCAGCGGATTGGTGTTCGTCGGCTACTCCGGACAAGACCAGCAGATTCGCGTGGCGTGGTTCGATCACGCCGAAATCGAATAAAGATTCTTGCCCTCCCTTGAGGGAGGGTGAATTAACGGGTGAATTCCATCGCGATCGCCGCGAAATGCAGCACAGCGGCGGCCAGCACGAAACCATGCCAGATCGCCTTGTGGAACGGGATGCGTTCGATCAGATAGAACGCGACGCCGGCCGAATAGATGAGACCGCCCGCCATCAGCAGCCAGAAATCGATAGAAGCAAGCGACGTCGACAGCGGTTTGATCGCGGTGACGATCAGCCAACCCATCGCCAGATAAAGAACGATGCTCACCTTCTCGAAGCGGCGCGGAAAAAGCATCTTCAGTCCCACGCCGAACGCCGCCGCGCTCCAGACGAGCGAAAGGATCACATCGCCCACCGGATAACCCAGCCGCGCGGCCGCAAACGGCGTATAGGTGGCCGCGATCATCACGAAAATCGCCGAATGATCGAAGCGCCTGAGGATTTCCTTGAGCGTACCGTTGGGCGCGAGATTGTAAGCCGCCGAAGCGGTGATCATCGCCAGCAGCCCCGCGCAATAGACCGACACCGCCGCGACCGTGACGAACCCGCTCACATTTGACAGCAGCCAGCCCGTCGCCGAAACCGCGAACGCAATCCCCAGCACATGGATCACCGTATCGGCCAGATGCTCGTGCCGGGAGTACAGACGGATCGCTTCCTGGGACAGCGTGGCATTCATGGGGGAACGATAGCGAAAAATCGTGGCGAAAACTTAGCCAATTCGCTCCCAGGGTTAAACAGGTTTCACAGATTTTTCAGCCGCCCGGATAGGCTTGCGGGCCCGCCCGCATCGCATAGACGAAGCCGTCATTGTCGCCGAAATAGATAGTTCCGTCCGCGATCCACGGCGTAGACAGCACCCGGTCTTCGGTGAGCGTGTAGCCAACGATTTTTCCCGTCTCCGCCTCCATCGCGAACACGCTGCCGCCCATGGTGGCCAGATAGAGTTTCCCGTTCGCGATCACGGGCGATGAAAACACCAGATTGTCGAGCGGCGTGGTCCAGAGAAGTTTGCCGCTTTTGAGATTATAAGCGAACGCCGCACGCCCATCGGCGCTGCCGGTATAGACGCGGCCCTTATCGACAGCGGGCGTCGAAGGCACCCAGGAATTCTTCACCGATTGGTGCCACGCCTCGCGCCCCGTCTTCGCGTCGAGCGCATAGAGATTGTAGTCGCGCGCACCGAACAGCACGAGACCGTCGGCAATCGTGGGCGACGACTGGATGCTGCCTTCCGGAAAAACCTTGTTGCCAAGCGTTTTGAACGACCAGAGAAGTTTTCCCGTTTCGCGGTCGAGCGCATACATCCGCCCGTCGAAACTCCCGGCATAGATCGTCTTGCCGTCGCTTGCGGGCGAAGAGCGCACGCGGCCCTGCGTGGCGAACGTCCACAACACGGCGCCCGTCCCGGCATCGAGCGCATAGATCTTTCCGTCCCCGCTGCCGACGAACACGCGCCCGCCGTCGAGCAGGGGCGACGAGGCCCAATAGTCCCAATCCTCGACCATGCGGAATCCCGCCATCGCATCGAACGGCAGGTCGCCGCCGGTCGCGCGACGCCACAACTCATGCCCGTTCAAATCGAGCGCGTAGATCGTGTTGGCGTCGGTTCCGAAAAAGACCCGGCCGCCGCCGACCGCCGCCGTCGAGGTGATCGGGGCGTCTGCCTGGAATTCCCATTTGCGCGCCCCGCTCCTGGCATCGAGCGCGAAAAACTTTCCGTTCTTGGCGCCCGCATAGAGCACCCCTTTCGAAACGACGGGCGACGCCACCACCATGTGCCCCGCATCGAACCGCCAGACCGGTGCGAAGAAGCCGTCAGGCCCCTCCTGCGCAAAAACGCCCAGATGGGCAGGGCCGGCATGGAATTGGGTCTGCTGGGCGCCCGCAGACTGAAAGTATAAAGCAAAAACAACAGCTTGTAACAGTACCAGCCCGGTCCGGCACATCCGCCCCTCCGCCTGCGCTCGAAGCGAGGATAAGCCTTCATCGCGTATCCTCGCGTCACGGCTGCGTGAGCCTGTGGCCGGAATGTTGCGGTGGGAGACATTCGCTTCCGCCGCAACCGGTGCGCGTGACAGGGCCGGATCGATGTGGTGAGTTCCCTTCGGATTCGGCAGGGGATGGCGATGAGCGAACTGGTTCTTACGCGCAGCCAAAATGTGCGCTGGCAATTGCTGGCGGGTGCGTCTGCATTGGCTTTGATGGCGAGCATGGCGGCTGCGCCGGCCCAAGCCGACGAGGACAATCATTTCTATTTCGAGATCGGCGGCAGCTACGGCGCGCAGGCCGGCGGTTCGACCGCCTGGTTCCTGCCCTTCGCGGCGCCCGGCGAACCCACGGGCGGCGGCGAGGGCGGTCCGGGTACGGGCGCACGCATCCATTCGCCGACCGGTCCCGATGGCGTGACCCTTCCCATCGGCACAGGTCCGAGCTGGGATTTCGAAAGCGCGTTGAAGGTTCAGCCCGCCGACACCGATCTGATCTTCTCGCTGGGCATCAAATTCGGCCGCAACGCGCGCCGCAGCGCGTTCGCGTCGTTCACGCAGACCACGCCCTATTCCTATACCAAGCAATACACAGGCGCTGCGACCCATACCGAAAGCCACCTCAATATCGACTTCCAGGTCGGCAAGGATTTCGGCCTCGGCATGTTCGGCATGGAGGGCACGTCAGTGTTCAGCGCCGGCTTGCGCTATGCGCATTTCACCGCGCGCACCAACACGGGTTTCTACACCTCCACCAAATATTTTGCCGGTGGCGGCTCGACGCTCGCCAAGCGCAGCTTCGTCGGCATTGGCCCGATGATCTCGTGGGAAGCCTCAACGCCGCTTTCGGAAATGGACGGCGGCGGCATCTCGTTCGATTGGGGCATCAACGCGGCCGTGCTGTTCGGACGCCAAAAGGCGAGCGGTGTTCTGCTGTATGACGACGGCTATGCGCTGGGCACCTCGCGTGATCGCAACGTCACGGTTCCCGAAGTGGGCGGCTCGGTCGGCTTCTCCTATCGCCCGTCGGATAACGGATTGCGGATCGCGTTCGGCTATCGCGTCGATGCCGCGTTCGGTGCGCTCGATGCCGGCGTCTTCCAGAACTGGCAGGTCGACCGCATCCAGCACGGTCCGTTCCTCAAGATCGGCATCCAGGCGAACTGAAGCCGCTTCAATTCGATTTAAACGCCGCCGGTTTCCTTGAACCTTCGCTAGGACGCAAGGCCGCAGACTCGCGCCCATGAGCGATGCAATGGCTATCGCGGCCGCCGCAATGCGGACGGCCGGAAATCGGGTGAGCGCGGCCGCCAACCAGATTGTCCGGGCGAGTTCCGCCCCGTCCGTCCCGGTTGCCCCGGTCGATCCCTCACAGCCCGGCTCCTATCATGGGGTGCATGTGGCGATGGCAAGCGCCGATCTGGTCGAAGGCATGACCGACCTCAAGCAGGCGGAACTGGACTTCCGGGAAGGCCTCGCCGTCTTCAGGGCGGCCGACCGGATGACCAAGCGCACCCTCGACATCCTGACCTGAGCCGAAAAACACCTATATAGAAAGACTTGGCCGCCAAGCCCGGAATTGCGCTTGGCCGCGGCCCGCTAAAATGAGATACACGCGGGCCCCAAATGGGGACAGCAAGCCCTTACTGGCTGGAACTGGGGGCGGGGCGGGTGTGCCGCCCCGGCTGACAGAATCGTTTTTGCGAGGTTCCGGACCTCGCATCTGAAGGATACGGATGAACGACACGAACGACACGACACGCCAGGCCCGCCCTCAAGGGCGCCAACCGCTGTCGCTGAAAAAGACGGAAACATCGACCGTCAAACAGAGCTTCAGCCATGGCCGCAGCAAAGCCGTGGTCGTGGAGAAGAAGCGCACGCGGCTAGCTCCGGGCGAAATGCCCAAGGTCGCCGAAACGCCGAAGCCGCAGCAGCCGGAAATCAGCAAGCCGCAGGTCAGCCAGTCACAGGCTCAGCGCGATCAGCAGGTTTCGCGCGGTGTGGTGCTTCGCCAGCTCACCGAAGAGGAAAAAGTCGCACGCAGCCGCGCCCTTGCCGGCGCTCGCGTCGAAGAATTGGAAGCGCGCAAACGCGCCGAGGAAGAAGCCAAGCATCGCGCCGTCGAAGAAGCGCGTCTGGCCATCGAACGTGCCGCCGCCGAAAAGCGCAAAGCCGAAGAAGACGCGCGCAAAGCCGCCGACGAACTGGCCAAGCGTCACGCCGAAGAAGAAGCAGCGCGCAGGCTCGAAAAGAAAGAAGCCGCCGCGCCGGTTCACGCCGACGCCGCCGGCCATCGCCGCAAGCCCGTCAACGAAGAAGAAGAAGAATCCGGCGCCAAGAAAGGCCCCGGCGGCAAAGCAGCGCCCAAGAACGCCACGCCCGCGCGCAAATCGCCGGAAGACCGCCGCCGCGGCAAGCTCACCGTCACCCGCGCGCTTTCCGACGACGACGAACGTGTGCGCTCGGTCGCCGCCTATCGCCGTCACCTGCAGCGCGTGAACAAGGGCTCGCAGGCGCAGGCAGCCGGTCCCGCAGGCCCCCGCGAAGTGACGATTCCCGAAACGATCTCCGTTGCCGAACTCGCCAACCGCATGGCGCGCCGTTCCGTCGACGTCATCAAGGTGCTGATGCAGAACGGCATCATGGCGACGGTCAACGACACGATCGACGCCGACACCGCCGAACTCGTGGCCACCGAATACGGCCACGCCGTCAAACGCGTCGCCGAATCCGACGTGCTCGAAGGTCTGAAAGGTGCCGACGATGCGGCCGAGACGATGGTCTCGCGTCCGCCGGTCGTCACCGTCATGGGCCATGTCGACCACGGCAAGACCTCGCTGCTCGATGCGCTGCGCAAGACCGACGTGGTGGCGGGCGAAGCGGGCGGCATCACGCAGCATATCGGCGCCTACCAGGTGGCGCTGAAAAGCGGCCAGAAGATCACCTTCCTCGACACGCCAGGCCACGCGGCCTTCACCGCGATGCGTGCGCGCGGCGCGAAAGTGACCGACCTCGTGGTGCTTGTGGTAGCCGCCGATGACGGCGTCATGCCGCAAACCGTCGAAGCCATCGCGCACGCCAACGCTGCCCACGTTCCGATCATCGTCGCCGTCAACAAGATCGACAAAGGCGACTCCGACCCGATGCGGGTGAAGACCGAACTTCTCCAGTACGAAATCCAGGTCGAAGACCTGGGCGGCGAAACGCTCGCCATCGAAGTGTCGGCCACCAAGGGCATCAACCTCGACAAGCTGGAAGAAGCGATCCTGCTGCAGGCCGAAATCCTCGACCTGAAGGCAAACCCGAACCGCACCGCCGAAGGTGCGGTGATCGAAGCCAAGCTCGACAAGGGCCGCGGCCCGGTCGCAACCGTGCTCGTGCAGCGCGGCACGCTGAAACAGGGCGACATCCTCGTCGCGGGATCGGAATGGGGCCGCGTGCGTGCGCTGGTCAACGATCGCGGCGAAACCGTCGAAAGCGCAGGTCCGTCGGTTCCGGTGGAAGTGCTGGGTCTCTCGGCAGCGCCGGAAGCAGGCGACGAATTCGTCGTCGTGGAATCCGACGCGCGTGCCCGCGAAGTCACCGAATACCGCGCCCGCAAGCGCCGCGAGCAGCGCCAAAAGGCGACCTCGCGCCAGACCCTCGACCAGTTGCTGCAGACCCGCAGCGAAGGCGAGAAGCGTCTGTTGCCGCTCGTCATCAAGGCGGACGTGCAAGGTTCGGTCGAAGCCATCCAGGGCGCGCTCGAAAAGCTCGGCACCGACGAAGTGGCGGTGCAGACGCTGCAAGCGGGCGTCGGCGGCATCACCGAATCCGACGTGATCCTGGCGCAGGCGTCGGGAGCGGCGATCATCGGCTTCAATGTGCGTGCGAACGCGCAGGCCCGCGAACGCGCGCGCCGCGACGGTGTCGAAATCCGCTACTACAACATCATCTACAATGTGGTGGACGACATCAAAGCCGTGCTCTCGGGCATGCTCGCGCCGGAAGTCCGCGAAAAATTCCTCGGAAATGCCGAGATCCTGGAAGTGTTCAACATCTCCAAGGTCGGCAAGGTCGCCGGTTGCCGCGTCACCGAGGGCGTCGTTCGCCGCGGTGCGCGCGTGCGTCTTGTGCGCGACAACGTCGTGATCCACGAAGGTGAGCTTTCCACGCTCAAGCGCTTCAAGGACGAGGTGCGCGAAGTCCAGACCGGTCAGGAATGCGGCATGAGCTTCGCCAACTACGACAACCTCGCCAAGGGCGACGTGATCGAGTGCTACGAAGTCGAGACCATCAAGCGCGCGCTGTAAGAAGCGCGCGCCATGACGGAGCATGGCAATGCTTCCCGGATCGCCGGGCATCGGCCGGCCGCCGCAGCTTCAGGACTATCTCAAGGCGATCGACGGCGCAGTGCGCGCGGGCGACATGCGCCGTGCCATGGCCGTTTCGGGCGAGGCGGCGGACAAGGGATTTGAACATCCCAACATCTTTATCCTCGCCGCCTATCACAATCTGAACCTCAACCAGTTCAACAAGGCGCTCGACCTCGCCACCCGCGCGCGCGATCTGGCACCCCGCAACGTCGATGCCCTGAATGCGTTGGGTGTGAGCCTCACCAAGCTCGACCGCACGCGCGAAGCCATTGCCGTGTTCGACGCGGCGTTGCGCCAAGCGCCCGGCGCCTTCATCACCCATTTCAACAAGGCGACCGCGCTCGAACAGGCAAGCGAACTGAAGCGCGCCCGCGACCAGTTCATCCGCGCATTGTCGCTCCAGCCCAACCATGCCGAAAGCATGACCCACATCGCCCACATGGCGGCGCAACGCGGCGACATGGCGGAAGCGCGAGATTACGCCACCCGCGCGAACAAGCTCGATCCCCGCCAGGTCTACGCGACATTCGCGCTCGCCACCGCCGATCTCGCGGAAAAGAATTACAACGCCGTGCTGAATGCGCTCACGCCCATAACGCGCGATTCCCATGCAACAGGCCAGACCCGCGGGGTCGCGCTCAACATGCTGGGCGATGCGCTCGATGGGCTTGGCCGCCATGACGAAGCGTTCCGCGCCTACACACAGGCCGGCGACACCTTCCGCGCCATGCACGAACCGATCTTCGGCCGCCAGAGCGCGCCCGATCTCACGCGCAAGCTGACCACTTATTTTCGCGCGGCTCCAAGCGAACCGTGGCGCAACGTGTCCAAAGGTTCATTCCAAAGCCCGGTGAAAACGCACGTCTTCCTCGTGAGCTTCCCGCGTTCCGGCACCACCTTGCTGGGACAGATTCTGGCCGCGCATCCGGACGTCGAATCCATGGAAGAGCGCAGTTGCCTGATCGACGCCCATCCCTTCCTGCTTGACGACAGCGGCCTCGACAAACTCGCCGCGATGGACGGCGGCGAACTCGATTCCTATCGCGACGCCTATTGGAAACGTGTCGCGCAAGAATGGGAAGCGCCCACCAAACCCGTCTTCATCGACAAGCTGCCGCTCAATTCCGTCCTGCTCTGTCTCGTCGCCAAGCTTTTCCCCGACGCGAAAATCCTGTTCGCCCTGCGCGATCCGCGCGACGTGGTGCTCTCCTGCTTCCGCCGCCGCTTCGGCATGACGCAGCAGATGTACGAATTGCTCACACTCAAGGGAGCAGCGTCCTATTACGACGTGGTGATGGAGCTTTGCGAGGTTTATCGCGAGAAGCTTGGTCTCGCCGTTTATGACACGCGCTACGAAACGCTGGTGTCGGTTTTCGATGGCGAAACCAAACGCCTCTGCGCCTTCCTGGACATCGAACCCGATCCGGGCATGGCCGATTTCGCGCCGAAAGCGCTCGCCCGCCATATCGACACGCCGAGCGCCGCACAAGTCGCGCAAGGTCTTTTCACGCACGGTGCGGGACAATGGCGCCCCTATCGCGAACAGCTTTCACCCGTATTGCCGATCCTCGAACCGTGGATCGCGCGTTACGGTTATTCCAAGGAGTAGATCATGCCCCGGCATCGCTCATCGCCGCAGGAACGCGGACCTTCGCAGCGCCAGTTGCGCGTTGGCGAAATGCTGCGCCACGCGCTTGCCGAGCTGTTGCGCCGCGACGAAATTCGCGATCCCGATCTTTTGGGCGTGTCGGTCACGGTCACGCAGGTTAAGCCCTCGCCCGACATGCGCCATGCCACCGCCTTCGTCGAACCGCTGGGCGGCAAGAACGCCAAGGCCGTGGTCGATGCGCTCAACCGCCACAAAGGATTCATCCGTGGCGAAATCGGCCATCAGATCGCGCTAAAATTCACGCCCGATTTCCGTTTCGTGGAAGACACGTCTTTCGCCGAAGCGGAGAGAATCGAAAGCCTTCTCAAATCCTCCCGCGTGGCACGCGATTTGGCCGCCGAACGCTCCGAAGACGACGAAGGTTAATCCGGAACCTTTTGTCCCTCTTTGTGGCGTTGTTCGGAAGCCATCGCGCCCGCGTCGCATGGGATCTGGTGGTGCGCCAGCAATATGCGTTTCCAGTCCTTTATGCCGCCGACGCCGCGAAGAAATACGGCTACAGGAACATCACCATCGTTGAATTGGGGGTGGCGAACGGCGCGGACCTGATGAACTTGTGCTGCATCGCCGAGCGCACACGTCTTGCCACCCGCATCAAGCGCACCAGCCGCTGGGTGCTCGGCAACGAATATCTGAGCTAGGAACTTCTGCGACTTGCCTTTGCCCGCCGCACGGGGCAGAAGCGCGCCCTCAAAACGAAAGCAGCAGAGCATGGCGCGAAAGCGCAAAGGCACGCCCGTCCACGGCTGGGTGGTGATCGACAAGCCGAAGGACGTCACCTCCACGCAGGTGGTGGGGATCGTGCGCCGCATCTTCGACGCCCAGAAGGCGGGCCATGCGGGCACGCTCGACCCCATGGCGACCGGCGTGCTCGCCATCGCGCTCGGCGAGGCGACCAAGACCGTCCCCTTCGCGATGGATGCCGAGAAGATCTATCGCTTCACGGCGACCTGGGGCGAAGCCCGCGACAGCGACGACGCGGAAGGAAAGGTCACCGCCACCTCCCCCGTCCGCCCCACCCGCGAACAGATCGAGGCAGCCCTGCCCGCCTTCACCGGCGAGATCGTCCAGGTGCCGCCCGCCTATTCCGCCATCAAGGTCCAGGGCGAGCGAGCCTATGACCTCGCCCGCGAGGGCGAGGAGGTGGTGCTGGAACCGCGCACCGTGGAAGTGCTGGAATCCCGCCTCGTAGGCATGCCCGACGCCGACCACGCCGAGTTCGAAATCCTTTGTGGCAAAGGCACTTACGTCCGGGCCTGGGTCCGCGACATCGCCAAGGCGATGGGCACTTTGGGCTATGTTTCAGACCTCCGGCGGACCCGCATCGGCGGCTTTTCGGCCGAGACCGCGATTGGGCTGGAAAAGCTGAAGGCTTTAGGGCATGGTCCCGCCGCTTTTGAGCACTTGAGGCCCATTGCAACCGCGCTGGACGGCATCCCGGCGCTGGCTGTCACGGGTCCGGATGCGGTTCGCCTGAAAAGCGGCAACTCCGTCCTTGTCCGGGCGAATATCTTCGCCCGGCTCACGGAATGCGTTTCAGGGGACGATCTGCAAGGGCTTACGGTCTTCTGTTCGACACCAGAGGGAGAGCCGGTCGCGTTGGCCGAACTCGAACAGGGCGAACTGAGACCGTTCCGTGTCTTCAACTTTGGAACTGGATGACCGACACATGTCGATTACGACCGAACGCAAAAAAGAAGTCATGTCCGAATTCGCCAAGAAAGACGGCGACACCGGATCTCCCGACGTGCAGGTGGCCGTGCTCTCCGAGCGCATCTCCAACCTGACCGAGCACTTCAAGTCTCACGTCAAGGACAACCATTCGCGCCGCGGCCTCATCAAGATGGTCTCGCAGCGCCGCCGGCTCCTCGACTACATCAAGGCGACCGACGAAAAGCGCTACAACGCGCTGATCACGAAGTTGGGCCTGCGCCGCTGAGCGCAGTGCTTTCCGTAACTGCAAAAAACCACGCGTGGGTGAGCATGGTGCTTGCCCACGCAATACCTGCTGGTCTCAAGAAGGCTTGAGACGGCAACCCCTGCCGCAATCCGGCGGCAGGAAATGAAGGACCGTACGTATGTTCAATATCCAAAAAGAATCTTTCGAATGGGGCGGCCGCACGCTGACCCTCGAAACCGGCAAGATCGCCCGTCAGGCTGACGGCGCCGTCCTGGCCACCTACGGCGAGACCGTTGTGCTCGCGACCGTCGTGGGCGCGCAGGCGCCGCGTGAAGGCGTGGATTTCTTCCCGCTCACCGTGAATTACATGGAGCGCTACTACGCCGCCGGAAAAATCCCGGGCGGCTATTTCAAGCGCGAACGCGGCCTGACCGAACGCGAGACGCTGATCTCGCGCCTGATCGACCGCCCGATCCGCCCGCTCTTCGCCGAAGGCTTCCGCAACGAGACGCTCGTTGTGGCGCAAGTCCTCAGCCACGATCTCGAAAACGATCCCGATGTCGTCGCCATGGTCGCGGTGTCCGCGGCGTTGACGATTTCCGGTCTTCCGTTCCTGGGGCCCATCGGCGCTGCCCGCGTCGGCTATATCGACGGCGAGTACAGGCTCAATCCGCCGCTCGACGATATGCCCAACTCCAAGCTCGACCTCGTCGTCGCCGGCACGCATGACGCCGTGATGATGGTGGAATCCGAAGCACAGGAACTGAGCGAAGACGTGATGCTGGGTGCGGTGATGTTCGGTCACCGCGAAATGCAGCACGCCATCGACGCGATCATTCGCCTCGCCGAGAAGTCCGCGAAAGATCCGCGCCCGGTTCCGGAAAACACCTCCGCCCCGATGGTTGCGAAGATCAAGGCGGCTGCCGGCAGCGAACTTGCCGCGGCATTCCAGATCGCCGTGAAGCATGAGCGCCGCGATGCCATCGCGGCCGTGCGCAAGAAATATGAAGCCGACTTCGTCGGCGAAGGCGAAGGCAAGCTGACGGCGAAGGATTACGGCAACTTCTTCCACGAAGTCGAAGCCGACATCATGCGCAACGCCGTGCTCGACACGAAAAAACGTATCGACGGCCGCGATCTCGTCACGGTCCGCCCGATCGTCGCCGAAGTCGGCGTGTTGCCGCGCACCCACGGTTCGGCGCTGTTCACACGCGGCGAGACGCAGGCGCTGGTGGTCACCACGCTCGGCACCGCCGAAGACGAACAGTTCGTCGACAGCCTGGAAGGCACCGGCAAGCAGACTTTCATGCTGCACTACAACTTCCCTCCCTATTCGGTCGGCGAAACGGGCCGCATGGGTGCGCCCAGCCGCCGCGACCTCGGTCACGGCAAGCTCGCCTGGCGCGCCATTCATCCGATGCTGCCGACGAAGGACGAGTTCCCCTACACGCTGCGCGTGGTGTCGGAAATCACGGAGTCCAACGGTTCGTCCTCGATGGCGACCGTCTGCGGCACCAGCCTTGCGCTGATGGATGCGGGCGTGCCGCTGAAGAAGCCGACCGCGGGCATCGCGATGGGCCTCATCCTCGAAGGCACGCGCTATGCGGTGCTGTCCGACATTCTGGGTGACGAAGATCACCTGGGCGACATGGACTTCAAGGTGGCCGGTACGGAAGACGGCATCACCTCGCTGCAAATGGACATCAAGATCGCGGGCATCACCGAAGAGATCATGAAGGTGGCGCTCGGTCAGGCCAAAGACGGCCGTATCCATATCCTCGGCGAGATGAACAAGGCGATCAATCATGCCCGCGCCGAGCTTGGCGAACATGCCCCGCGCATCGAGCAGATCAAGATCCCGACCGACAAGATCCGCGACGTGATCGGCTCGGGCGGCAAGGTGATCCGCGAGATCGTCGAAAAGACCGGCGCTAAGATCAACATCGAAGACGACGGCACGGTGAAGATCGCATCCGCCGACGGCGAGTCGATCAAGGCGGCGCTCAAATGGATTCGCGGCCTCACCGCGGAACCGGAAGTCGGCCAGATATATGACGGCAAAATCGTGAAGGTGATGGATTTCGGCGCCTTCGTGAACTTCTTCGGACCGAAGGACGGCCTCGTCCACATCTCCGAACTCGCCGCCAAGCGCGTCGCCAAGACGAGCGATGTGGTGAGCGAAGGCCAGGCCGTGAAGGTGAAGCTGCTCGGCTTCGACGACCGCGGCAAGGTGCGGCTGTCGATGAAGCAGGTCGACCAGGAAACCGGCGAAGACCTCAGCAAGAAGCAGGCTGCCGAAGGTCAGGCAACGCCTGCCGAGTAACACCGGTTTGAAATGCGAAACCGCCCGCGAGAGATGTCTCGCGGGCGGTTTTGTTTTATCGTGGCCGCAACGGAGGCACCGATGCCCAAGATCGACATTTCCAAAGCACCATTGCGCAAAGGCTCGCTCTATCCCGCACCATTCAACGAACCCGCCGCAAAACGCGAACGTCAGGCGGTGGGCGATGCGGGCGGCCTGAACGATTTCGGCGTGAACATCCTCATGCTTCCGCCCGGCGCATGGTCGAGCCAGCGGCATTGGCACGACAAGGAAGACGAATTCGTCTACGTGCTCACCGGCGAACTCACGCTCATCACCGATACCGGCGAAGAAATCCTGCGCCCCGGCGATTGCGCGGCCTTCCCCAAGACCGTCGCCAACGGCCACCACCTCGTCAACAAATCCAACGCGCCCGCCACCTGCCTCGAAGTCGGCACACGCACCATCGACGACTCCACCGTCTATCCCGATGTGGACCTGTTCTTCGACGGCAAGCTTGGCTGGTATACGAGCAAGAGCGGCAAGCCTTATCCCAAGCCGTGACCGCCCACCTCGACTTTCCGAACCAAAGGCGCTAGGTTAGCTAACTTAGCTAAGGGCGCCTATCTTGGAAAAGACGGTCAACATCCATGACGCCAAGACCCATCTCTCCAGCCTCGTCGCGGAAGCGGAGGCCGGCGGAGAGATCGTGATCGCGCGCGCGGGCAAGCCGGTCGCCAGGCTGGTGCCGATAAAGGCTAAGACGAAGAAGCGCATCGACCGCAAGCCCGGCTTCCTCAAGGGCAAGATCTGGATCGGCCCCGATTTCGACGATCCGTTGCCAGACGAGATATTGGCGGCATTTCGTGGCGAGAAACCGTGAGGCTTCTGCTCGATTCGCACATTCTTCTTTGGTGGGCCGCGGGCGACAAAAAGCTGGGCGCACGCGCCAGCGAGCTTCTGATAGATACCGAGCATGACCTTTTCATGAGCGCCGCGAGTTGGTGGGAGCTTTCCCTCAAGCGGGCGCTCGGCAGGCTTCGCGTCGACCTCGTACTCACGCGGCATGCCCTGCGGGAAAGAAGCGTTTCCATCCTTCCCGTAACGGTGGAACATGCTGAAGCGGCGGGCGCGTTGCCTGCGTTGCATAGCGATCCGTTCGATCACATGCTGGTGGCGCAGGCCGCAACAGCGGGCTTGCGCCTTCTGACGCGCGACAAGCACCTCAAAGCCTATGGCACAGCCGTTCTTTGTGTCTAAAATCGCCCGCATGTTCAAGAACAGAGCTTTTGCTTTTCTTTCCCGCAAGAACGGCCCCGAACGCGAGCCCGGTGAATCGCCCGGCGGCGGGATTCGCCATCTGGGCAATCCGAAATTCGTTTCCATCACGCTGAGGTTGTTCAGCCTCGCGCTCATCCTTGCCGCGATGTTGCTTCTTGCTATCGACATGCTGAGCTCGCTCGAAGCGGGTGGACAGCTAACGGTGCGGTCGCTGCAACAAGTGTGGGAGCTGGCGAGCGGCGACAGCTTCGCGCATTTCACCGCCTGGCTGAAATCCCATCCCGGTTTCGCAGCGCCCACCGCCACATTCCTTGCGCTGCCGGGGTGGGGCGTAACAGGCGTGCTGGGTGTGCTGATCGCATTTCTGGCGGGCCGTCACCCCGAACATTGAAAATATTTTTTCGGTCGAACGACGCAATATCTGCGCAAACAAGAAGCCGCGCACACAAGTGCATCACCCCACTTTGTGCAAATCCAATCGCTTAACCCCCTGCAGCGTAACGCTCACGGAACTTCGCGCATGCACTTGCAGCGCAACGCTGCACGATGCATAATCTTCAAATCCCCAGAAGACCGCGTTCAGCGATTGGCACCCGGCGTCCACAAGACGTCGCGCTTGCCTTTGTCGTTGGCAAAGCGGCCGGCAACGAACAGATGATCGGAGAGACGATTGATATATTTGATGACAGGCGCACCCAGCTTTTCCTGCTGGCCCAATTCCACGATCAGGCGCTCCGCGCGCCGCGCAATGGTGCGCGCCAGGTGAAGATGGGCGGCAACAGCCGTGCCGCCCGGCAGAATGAACGAAGTGAGCGGTTGAAGTTCGGCATTCATGGCGTCGATCTCGCGCTCCAGCCGTTCGACCTGCGTCTCGGCGATGCGCAAGCGTTCCCCGCCGCGGCGTCCCTCTTCCGGCACGCAGAGATCGGCGCCCAGATCGAACAGATCGTTCTGGATGCGCGCCAGCATCGCGTCCATCTCGCCCGAGGCATGCAGCCGCGCCAGCCCGACCGCCGCGTTGGTTTCGTCGACCGTGCCGTAGGCCGCGATGCGCAGCGCGAATTTCGGCAGCCTCGTGCCGTCGCCAAGAGCCGTTTCGCCCTTGTCGCCGGTCTTGGTGTAGATGCGATTCAATGTGACCATGACGAGAACCTAACCGAAGCCCGTAACGGGTGCAAAAACCCTTGTTTTTATACGCTTGCGATGAAACGTCCGCCCAGTATGATCCGCCCCGAACCGACAGAGCCCGCCATGACCGAAGACAACGCCGCCCTCAAACTCGCGCCGCCCGAGACCATCGAGGTGGATGACACCCGCATCGCCTGCGACGGCGGCGGCGGCGCGCTCGGCCATCCGCGCGTGTTCCTGCAGATCGGCGAGGAAGGCTTCGTCGATTGCGGCTATTGCGACCGCCGCTTCGTCTTGAGAGCTGGGGCGTCAGCGCATTGAGTTCGCCTGTGAAGGGCCGCCCGCTCAAAAAGGGCGATCATCTCTATCTCGTCGATGGATCGGGATACCTGTTCCGCGCCTATCACGCGCTGCCCCCACTCACGCGCAAATCCGACGGCCTGCCGACGGGCGCTGTGTCGGGCTACTGCAACATGCTGTGGAAGCTGCTTGAGGACATGAAAGGTGGCGACAGGCCCAGCCATCTCGCCGTGATCTTCGATGCGGGAAAGACGACCTTCCGCAACCGCATCTACCCGCAATACAAGGCCAACCGCCCCGACCCGCCGGAAGATTTGATTCCGCAATTTCCGCTGGTGCGCGAAGCCACGCGCGCCTTTAGCGTGGCCTGCGTGGAAGAGCCGGATTTCGAAGCCGACGACCTGATCGCGACCTATGCCCGCCTCGCGCGCGAACAAAACGTGCGCGTCACCATCGTCTCGTCCGACAAGGATTTGATGCAGCTTATCGAAGACGGCAAGGTCGAATTGCTCGATCCGGTGAAGAACAAGCGGCTGGGCACCGCCGACGTGATGGAAAAATTCGGCGTACCGCCGTCGAAAGTGGTCGAGGTGCAGGCGCTGGCAGGCGACTCGACGGACAACGTGCCCGGCGTGCGCGGCATCGGCGTGAAGACGGCCGCCGAATTGCTGGGCACCTTCGGCGATCTCGAAACGCTTCTGAAACGCGCCGGCGAAATCAAACAGCCCAAGCGCCGCGAAACCTTGATCGAGAACGCGGAGAACGCGCGCATCTCGCTGAAACTCGTGACGCTGGACAGGAACGCGAAATTCTCCTGCCAGCTTGAGGAGATGGAAGCCGCCGAACCCGAACCGGGCAAACTCATCGCCTTCCTGAAAGCGATGGAATTCGGCACGCTCACCCGCCGCGTCGCCACCCATTTCGAGATCGCAGATCCCGACGCGATCGCGCCCGCCGCCGATCCGGCGCAGCCTGCCTTGCCCGCGCCCGATCAAACCGCGCCGCTCGGCGAGGGAAAGCCCTCGCCTGTCCCTGCCGCAAAAGCCGTCGTGCCCGGAACGCCCGCCAAAGGCTGCGTCGGCGCGGTGATGGATCGCGACAAGCTGTTGAAGCCGATCAATCACGACGCCTACGAAACGGTGACCACAACACAGCGCCTCGATCATTGGATTTCCCGTGCTTATGCCGAGGGCATCGTCTGCGTCGACACCGAAACGACATCGCTCGATCCGATGCAGGCCAAGCTTTGCGGCGTATCGCTGGCGGTCGTACCCGGCGAGGCCTGTTACATCCCGTGCGGCCACACGACCGGCAATAGCCTCGATTTCGCAGGCGGCGCCAAGCTGGAGCAGATTCCCGAAGCGACCGTGCTGAAACGCCTGAAGCCGCTGCTCGAAGACGAGAGCGTGCTGAAAGTCGCGCAGAACCTGAAATATGACGCACTGGTTTTTGCACAGCGCGGCGTCGCGGTGACGCCGTTCGACGACACCATGCTGATTTCCTATGTGCTGGAAGCCACGCTCCATGGTCATGGCATGGACGAGCTTTCCGAACTGCACCTCAGCCACAAACCCATCGCCTTCAACGAAGTGGCGGGCAAGGGCAAGGAAAAGGTCACTTTCGATTGCGTGGGCGTAAAGGAAGCCACGCGCTATTCCGCCGAAGACGCCGACGTGACCTTGCGCCTGCACCAGCTTTTGAAACCGAAGCTCGCGGCAGAGGGCAAACTTTCCGTCTACGAAACGCTGGAGCGCCCGCTCGTCCCCGTGCTGATGGAGATGGAGAAGAACGGCATCATGATCGACGCCGATCTGCTGCGCCGCCTCTCCAACGATTTCGCGGGCGCCATGGCGAAAATGGAAAAGGACATCCACAAACTCGCGGGCGGCGAATTCAACATCGGCTCGCCCAAGCAGTTGGGCGACATCCTGTTCGGCAAGTTCAAACTGCCCGGCGGCCGCAAAACGAAAACCGGTGCCTGGTCGACCGACGCCGACGTCCTGGAAGAAGTCGCCGCCCAAGGTCACGAAATCGCCAAGAAAGTGCTCGACTGGCGCACCTTGTCGAAACTGCGCGGCACCTACACCGACGCGCTGCCCACCTACATCAATCCGCAAACGGGCCGCGTGCATACCTCTTACGCGATGGCGTCCACATCGACGGGCCGCCTCTCATCGAACGACCCCAACCTGCAGAACATCCCCATCCGCACCGAAGAAGGCCGCAAGATCCGCACCGCCTTCATCGCGCCCAAAGGATCGAAGCTCGTCAGCGCCGACTACAGCCAGATCGAATTGCGCCTGCTCGCGCACATCGCCGACATCCCGGCGCTGCGCAAAGCCTTCTCCGACGGCACCGACATTCATGCGATGACGGCATCGGAGATCTTCGGCGTGCCGGTGAAGGGCATGCCGCCCGAAGTGCGCCGCAGAGCCAAGGCGATCAATTTCGGCATCATCTACGGCATTTCCGCCTTCGGTCTCGCCAACCAGCTCGGCATCGCGCGCGGCGAAGCCGACGACTACATCAAGAAATATTTCCAGCGTTTTCCCGGCATCCGCGATTACATGGAAACGACCAAGCAGTTCGCGCGCGACAACGGCTATGTCGAAACCCTGTTCGGGCGGCGCGTGCATATCCGCGAGATCAATTCCAAAGTCCCCGGCATGCGCGGGGGCGCCGAACGCGCCGCGATCAACGCGCCGATCCAGGGCACAGCCGCCGACATCATCCGCCGCGCCATGATCCGCGTGCCGGAAGCGCTGACGAAGAAAAAACTGAAAGCGAAGATGCTGCTGCAGGTGCACGACGAACTGGTGTTCGAGGCCCCCGACAGCGAAACCGACAAGCTCATCACCACGGTGCGCGGCGTAATGGAGAAATCGGCACTGCCCGTGCTCGAACTGAAAGTGCCGTTGGTGGTCGAAGCCCGCGCCGCCCAGAATTGGGATGAGGCGCATTAGGCCGCGATTGAGCGCAGCCCTGTCTCTGCGGTGATGCCCGCCTTTTTCAGATTTTCGGTCAGGTCGTTCATCGCCGCTTCGGCGGTCGGTTGGACGCCATCCGCCGTCAGCGGCAAGTGTGCGGTATACCCGGTAAGAAAACCCGGTTTGCCGATACAGGAAAGTATGATCTCGCGGCCGCGCGCGGACATGTTGCCTTCGGTCAGGACATTGCTGGTGAAAAGTTTGAGAACGGAAACCGCCTTTTCGACAGGCGTGGGAGATTTGCTTTCGATGTTGTCGAACAATTTGACCTGCGCTTCGATGCGGCAGGCGAACTTGTCCAATACCTCGCCGATCTCGCGGCGCTGGATGTCCTGGAATGCCGACCGGCGCACGCGGCCCTGCAAGTCGGCGAGCCGCGCCAGTCGCGACATCGGCGTTGTCTTGCCTTGCAGGAAGCGCGTCTCGAACGCCGCCGAAGTGACGATGGGGATGACGAAGGCGCCCAAATTGCGCTTGTTCTCCTGGCCGATGATGTTTTCCTCGACCATCAGGAGGCGTTCGAGTTTTTCGTCCGGCGTGGCCGCACCGTCGAGATGTTGGTTGATCGTCTCGTTGTTGATCAGGCGGCGCGAACGCAGGGTGAAAGCCGCGATAATGTCTTCATGGGCCAGATATTTGCCCTGCGCCAGCACCAGCGTGTTGGCGACGCGGCGCAGAAGTTTCAATTCCTCCATGATCGCGCCATGCGACAGCCGCTTGGAGCTTTTGAGTTCGGCGAGAATCCGGTTGGCGATGGCGGTGCGTGCATCCTGCAACTCGTCCCTGGCGAAGCGTTCGGCCAGCATTTCCACGCCGCTGCCCATGCCGTCCGTCTTGCCGATGAAGAGGTGCACCAGCGCGAGCAAAGCCTCGCCGAGATTTTCCCTTGCGCCCATCAACTCATGCAACGCCGCCGAGCCGTTGAGGATTTCCGCCACGATGGCGTCGACGGAGGAAAGGAGAAGCGCACGGGGCTTTTCGTCGCTCGGGGCTTCGCGCAACAGCGCCAGCAGCCGCGAAAGCTTCTCGTCCCAGCCCTGGGTGTCCGCAAGATGCAGCGCAATTGCGCCATTGAAGATGTATTTGCCGTCGCCGCTCTCGGCCAGTCTTGTGGCCAGTGCGCCGAATTCACCGGGGGCGGTTTGCGGGAAATAATTGTTGCGCGTATCGCGATAGACCCGATGGATGGATTTCGTCACCAGCTCGTTGAGGCTTTTGACGATCTGCTGCACCGGCATGGTGGTGGAAGATGCCTGGGCGACGGCGATTTTCTGGATCGCGTGCTGATAGAGCGTTCCGGTGGCCTCGAATTTTTCCAGCAGGTCGGCGCGATGGATCAGTTCGGTGACCGTGATCTTCTGGCGGGAAAGGAAATCGTTGATCAGCCGCGTGATGGTGGCGCGCGCATGATAGGAATAGAGATCGTCGGGTTTGAAACAGGGCAGAGCGTGCGGCGTGTCTTCGTCCGCCGGCTCGATCTTCATCTGGTTGTGGCCGTCCTCGAAGATCTTGAGCGAGAGATAGTCGCCAGTCTCTTCGTTGTAGGTCTCCTTGACGACCTTCACACCGGTCGCCTCGTCGCGCGCCATCAAGCCGGTCGCGATTTCGAGTGCGACTTCGCGGCCGCTGACGATTTCATGCAGCGTCCAGCCCCCTCGCGCGCCCTGACGGCGGAAGATTTCGAAATGAACTTGAGACATGCCAACCCCGAGAAAGGCGAGTTTGCAGCGTTCGCTTTAAGGTGCGGTTAAGGATGGCCGGAAAGGTCGCGGATCGTGGGATTCGGTCCGCAAAGGGCGCAGGCCGGGTCCGGCTTTACGGCAACAGTGCGGAAGCGGGTGTCGAGCGCGTCATAGATGAGGAGCTTGCCCGCGAGGCTTTGGCCAAGCCCCAGAATCTCCTTGAGAACTTCGAGGGCCTGCAGCGTACCCATCACCCCGGCCGCTGCCCCAAGGATGCCGGTCTCCGAACAGGAGGGCGCGGTGCCAGGCGGGGGCGGCTCCGGGAAGAGGCAGCGGTAGCATGGCCAAGCCCCCGTTCGGTCGAAGGCTCGATAGGTCGCAAGTTGCCCGTCAAATTCGGTAACCGCCGCAGAAACCAGCGGTTTCTGGGCAAAAAAGCAGGCGTCATTGAGCAAAAAACGGGTCGGGAAATTATCGGACCCATCCGCCACGATGTCATAGCGCGAAATGAGGTCCATCACCCCGGGGGGGGATATCTTCAAATTGTGAGGTTCAATTCGGACATGCGGGTTGATCGCCAGTGCGGCTTCGGCCGCCGACTCGGTCTTGGGCCGCCCCACATCCCGCGTCCGGTGGGCAATCTGGCGCTGGAGATTGGAGAGAGAAACGTCATCGAAATCCGCCACCCCGATGGTGCCGACCCCTGCCGCCGCCAGATAAAGAATGACCGGGCTACCCAGCCCTCCCGCCCCAACAACCAGCACCTTGGCGGATTTGAGCTTGGCCTGCCCCGTGCCGCCCACCTCGCGCAGCACAATATGCCGTGCGTAACGATCGAGTTCCTCGTCGGAAAGGGCCATGGATCAAGCTCTTAGACCGGAGTCGGAAGTGCAGGAACAGCCTGCGCCCGCGACGTTGCGTCTTCACCTTAACCTGCGGTGTGCCTTGCACTTTTTCCGGCGGACAGGCTAGGGCTTTCCTTGTCGGGCCGGGCGGGCAACGCCTATGCTCGGCGATGCATAATACTTAATGACGATGCGGGCCGCACGGCCGCACCAACAGGAGCGATCATGTCGAAGGACACAGGCCAATCGGGCGCGTTCGGGCTTGAGGGTCATGGGTTTCGGAATCTGAAAGCAGTGAACTGGAACCTGACTGCGGCTGCGCTTTATGAGGAGGCCGTGCGCCGTGGCGAAGGCCATGTGGCGAAGAATGGTCCGTTGGTGGTGCTCACCGGCCAGCACACCGGCCGTTCCGCCAATGATAAGTTCGTCGTGCGCGACGCGGCCAGCGAGTCCAACGTCTGG
>Ga0207649_10000557_pt1 | contig 25678 bp, 24 predicted proteins | sample KBSC43metaG_FD_184317 | JGI IMG/M metagenome (GOLD analysis project Ga0207649, IMG submission 184317) | Corn rhizosphere microbial communities from Kellogg Biological Station, Michigan, USA - KBS C4-3 metaG (SPAdes) (version 2) | ecosystem: Host-associated > Plants > Roots > Rhizosphere > Soil ... | reverse complement strand
CACCGGCCGAGTCGCCGACGCGCTTTCAGCGTGGTCCATGGGGCCTCGGGGTCACTCGCGCATCAACACATCCGAAATCGAGAGTACGAATGATCACGATTACCCGGACACGGTGGCGCAGATGAAGTCGGGCAATCCCTACCTGAGAGCGAACTCTTTGCCTGAGTTGTTGGCGTGGGATGATGTCGCTTTTGTACGTTGCGCCTTTGTAACGGTCCTCGGTCGACAGCCGGATTCGGAAGGCGAAGCTTACTACACAGATCGCGTTCGCTGCGGGCATTCGAAAATGGAGATCCTGTGGCAACTCCGGAATTCAGCCGAAGCGGCGCGGCACGATCCCGGCATCGCCGGTTTCGACCGCGCTTTGAGAAAGTCGCGCTGGGAACGCGGCCGCGTGGGTTGGCTGATCCGGTTCTTCACTCGCGGTGAAGGTGACAGTGGCGCTTGGCGGTACCGGCGCGTACTCATGAACGAAATCAAGAGTATGCGCACTGAATTAGCGCAGCGGCTTGCAGAGCCGGTGGCCGGCGTCAGCGCCGAAGCTTCACGCGAGGCAACTTCGAAGACGGGCGACACCGGCGATTCAGCAGTCAACCGCACAGAGTTTGCGCATCTCAACAGGGGCACTCAGCGCATTATTCGCAAGCTGCTCGCCGTCTAACTGGAGTTTGAATGCGTATTCTTTTGGATTTGCAAGGTGTTCAGACACCCGGCTCCCGCAACCGAGGCATGGGCCGGTATTCAATGTCCCTCGCCAAGAACATGCTTCGCCATGGTCAGGGCCACGACTTCCATGTTGTACTCAACGGCGCTTTTATGGACGCTGTCGAATGGATTCGATCGGAACTCCAAGAATGGGTGCCGCAAGACAATTTCCACATCTTCCCCGCAATCACCCCAACCGCGCATATTAATCGTGAAAATGATTCGCGTCGTATAGCTGCCGAAATATGTCGCGAGGCATTCATCGCTAACATACAGCCGGATATTGTTCACATTAGCAGCCTTTTCGAGGGTCTTTTCGACGATTCTGTCAGCAGCATCGGGCGGCTGCAGTCCTGCCCTGTCGCTGTAACACTTTACGACCTCATTCCGCTCATACATCGCGAGCTCTATCTGCAGAACCACGACGTGGAGCGCTGGTATGAGGATCGACTGTTGCACCTCCGCAGGGCGAATCTACTGCTCGCGATCTCCAGATCCTCGGCCCAGGAGGCAGTTGATTACCTGAACTTTCCAGTAGACCGGTCTATCAACATAGGAGCCGATGTAGACCCACAGTTTGAATCTTCTCCGATACCTGCGGATCGTATCCGGCAGACTCACTCTCGACTGGGCGTCACGAAGCCCTTTGTGATGTACACTGGCGGCATAGATTGGCGCAAGAACATCGAGGGACTATTGGAGGCATATTCAAATCTACCAACCAATTTGCGCAGGAAACATCAGCTCGTGATCGTTTGTTCGATACAACAGGATCAGAAACATAAGTTGGAGAATCTCGCGCAAAAGCTAGGTCTCGGCTCCCAGGAGCTGCTGTTAACTGGCTTCGTAAGCGATGAGGACCTGATTACGCTCTATAAGACTTGTAAGTTGTTCGTGTTCCCCTCTTGGCATGAAGGATTCGGCTTACCTCCGCTAGAGGCGATGCGTTGCGGCGCGGCGGTTATCGGAGGCAATCTATCCAGTCTGCCTGAAGTCATCGGTTTGCAGGAGGCGCTCTTTGATCCGCGGAATGAAGCGGATATGCGCGAACGCCTGCGCCAAGGGTTAGTCGATTCAGGTTATCGCGACCGGCTTGTCGAGCATGGCTCTCGGCAAAGCCGTAAGTTCTCTTGGACGGAGACGGGCAAAAGGGCTCTGCAGGCATTAGTGTCGCTCGGTTCTCAGCGGTCGAGCGGCACGATAGAAATCAACGCGCCCACTCGACAACGCCTGGCCTTTGTCTCTCCAATGCCGCCGGCCGCGAGCGGAATTGCAGATTATTCAGCGGAGCTCATCCGCGAATTGAGTCGCCACTACGACATCGAGATTGTCGTGAAGGATGAGCCATCCGCCAACAGCATCACTGATCCTTTCGTCACTTCCAATTTGCCCGTCCGTACTATCGATTGGATGAAATCAAACTTCAGCTGGTATGATCGAGTATTGTACCAATTTGGAAATTCAGATCACCACAACCATATGCTTGCGGCCCTGCCAGACTATCCGGGCGTAGTTGTCCTGCACGACTTCTTCTTGAGCGGATTGATTTCGTTTGAGCAATATCACTACAAGGTGCCCGATGCGTGGTTCGAGGCGACTTATCGCTCACACGGATATTCAGCCATTGCCTTCCAACACAACGCGAGTGACCTGCATGCCGCGGTCATGAAGTACCCCGCGAATCGCGATGTTGTAACACAGGCGATGGGAGTGATCGTCCACTCTGAACATAGCAAGGATTTAGCGCGCCAGTGGCTGGGGAAAGAACTGCCGGAGAACTGGCGGCTCATTCCGCACTTGCGACAGCCGGTTCATTTTATCGATCGAAAGGGTGCGCGAGAAAGATTGAACATCGCTCCCGACGAATTTGTGGTCAGCAGCTTTGGTTTCGTGAATCCGACAAAGCTCAGCCGGCGAATTCTGGACGCTTGGTTAAAGTCCCCGTTGGCGGAACAGCGACAATGCAAACTGATCTTTGTAGGGGCCAATCACCCCGGCGACTATGGTGCCGAGATGCTTGCACGGATCCGTGAAGCAGGACACGACGAATCGATTCGCATTGTGGGATGGACGGACCAAGCGCTGTTTCGCGATTATCTTGCGGCAAGCGATGTTGCAGTTCAGCTCCGAACTCTGTCCCGCGGAGAGACTTCCGGTACCGTTTTGGATTCGATGAATCATCGCCTAGCCACCGTGGTAAATGCCCACGGATCTATGGCCGATCTTCCGTCGGAAGCAGTAGTGATGCTTCCAGACGAATTTACAGACGATCAACTGATAGAAGCGCTTTCCAAATTGTATTTTGAACCTGACTTCCGCGAGCAAATTGCTGAGCGCGGCAAAGCTCGAATCGAACGGGATCATTCGCCGCGCTTGTGCGCGGAGGCATATGCACACGCGATCGAGTCGGCCTATTCTGCAGCGAAGTCCACAACCTCACCCGTCATCGATGAACTCCGAAATCTTGACCCGGAGGAATGGACAACCGGTGATATTCGCCAAGTCGGGATGGCTGCTCAGGTTGCGACCGAGCGGGCCCCGCCAACAAGCTACCTAGATGTGACGGAACAGCTCGACAACGATCAAGTGCAGTTCAGCAGCTCAGAGCTTAAAAGCAAGATTCGTGAACTGTTCGCGGAAGACCTTCCGCGACGCCTGGAGCCTGTCTTCCGAGACTCGGCTGGCTGGCGGTACGCGCGAAAGGCGACATTCGATGCCATTGGAATGGGTGCCGAGTCACTTACTGATGACCCGGTTGTCTTTGCCTCTTCTTCGGACTTGCTTACGTTAGAGGGCGCGCCAGACAAATCGTTGGAGGGTCAAGACGCAATGAATGCGCCATTCGTCCGATCTTGGAAGCTAATTGCTACCCAGCCCCGGACAAAACAACCAAAGGTTGACCATCCGCTTGCCGCCGCGCTGCAAAAGCTGGGGTTCACAATGACTATTCAAAATGCCGGCTAAGAAAAGATGAAATCTGCAATTGTTACCGGCATTACCGGACAGGACGGCGCATACCTTGCCGAGCTGCTGCTCTCGAAAGGATACCGCGTCTTCGGGACGTACCGGCGGACCAGTTCGGTCAACTTCTGGCGCATCGAGGAGCTTGGCATAAAAGAAGATCCCGAGCTGCGCCTGGTCGAGCACGATCTTACCGATCTCTCCGCGACCATTCGCCTGTTGCAACGTGCTGAAGCAAGCGAAGTATACAACCTCGCCGCGCAGAGCTTCGTCGGGGTTTCGTTCGATCAGCCGATCACGACCGCGGAAATCACCGGTATCGGCGCATTGAAGCTGCTTGAGGCCATCCGGATCGTGAATCCGGGCATCCGCTTCTACCAGGCAAGCACATCGGAAATGTTTGGGAAAGTCCGGGCGGTTCCTCAGACCGAGGACACCCCGTTCTATCCTCGCAGCCCCTACGGAGTCGCCAAGCTCTATGCGCATTGGATGACTATCAACTATCGGGAAAGCTACGGCATATTCGGAAGCAGCGGGATCCTGTTCAATCACGAAAGCCCGCTTCGCGGCCGCGAGTTCGTCACTCGAAAGATCACCGACGGCGTCGCAAAGATAAAACTCGGCCAACTCGATTGCCTCTCACTTGGCAACCTCGACGCCAAGCGCGACTGGGGTTTTGCCAAGGAATATGTGGAGGGCATGTGGCGCATGCTGCAGGCCGATGAACCGGATACCTTCGTGCTCGCCACCAACCATACCAAGAGCGTTCGGGATTTCGTCACGATGGCGTTCAGGGCGGCGGGAGTTGAGGTTGAGTTTCGCGGCGCCGGCGAAGCAGAAACAGCGGTTGATACTGCGACTGGAATGACCGTCGTCCGGGTCGATCCGCGCTTTTATCGGCCCGCGGAGGTCGACCTGCTGATCGGCGATCCCGCCAAAGCCAAGGCAAAGCTGGGCTGGCATCCGATGACGAGACTGGAAGAACTGTGCCGGATTATGGTTGAGGCCGATTTGCGGCGAAACAGCGCCGGCTCGTCCTTCTAAGGCGTCATCGGCGGCAGCGCGAAACCGTGGCAAGGATCCTCATCACCGGCGCTGGCGGCTTTACCGGTCGCTATCTCGTGCGGCAACTGGCTGCTGCCGGTCATGACGTTCACGGGACGATGCATGCTGACGATGCCTTGCCGGTCGAGGGCCTCTCGACCCAGCACCCGTTAGACCTTGCAGATCAAGAGGAGGTTTCCAGAATCGTCGCAAACGTCGCGCCCGAAAAGGTCGTGCACCTCGCCGCGATTTCATTCGTCGGTCACCGCGATGTGCACGAAATGTATCGCACCAATGTCGTCGGTACGCGCAACCTCTTCGACGCACTGGCGCATGGAGATGTAACGCCAAGCGCGGTCGTGCTGGCGAGCAGCGCCAACATCTACGGGAACGCAACGGAAGGAGTGCTCGATGAGAGCTGTCCGCCGGCTCCAGTCAACGACTATGCCGTTACAAAAGCGGCTGCAGAGCTGGTTGCTGGGCTTTACAGGAAACGTTTACCGGTCATCATAGCGCGCCCATTCAACTACACAGGCCGGGGACAATCTGAGCGATTCCTCGCGGCAAAGATCGTCGCACACGCCCGTCGGCGCGACCCGGAGATCGAACTCGGGAATCTCGACGTGGCGAGGGACTTCTCCGACGTCAGGGGCGTGACGGACGCCTATTGCCGGTTGCTCGACCGCCCTGCTGCAATTGGCGAGACGTTCAACATCTGTTCCGGCCGAGCGACTGCACTTCGTGAACTGATCGAGCTCGTTGAACGAATCTCCGGGCACCGGTTCAAAGTCCATACGAACCCACGATTTGTCCGGTCTGACGAGGTAGCGACGCTGTGCGGATCACCGCGGAAACTGGAACAAGCCATTGGGCCACTCTCGATGCCACCGCTCGAAGAAACGCTTCGCTGGATGATCGAGAACTGATCCGATGGACGTCACAATTGTGGTGGATTCTCTGGGCCCACAGCTTAGTGGCATTGGCCGGTACACATGGGAACTTTGCAGGAGAGTTCCCCTTGAGCCGGATATCGAGCGCGTAGGATACTTTGCCAACGGCGCCTACGTGCAAGAATTGGATTCAGTTCTCGATAGGCGATTACCAGCGCGAAACTGGTTGTCCAAGCGGTTGGCGCGTCATCTCGCCAAACGTCGCCTGAACCGCACCCTGGTTCATGCTCCAAACTACTTTCTCCCCCGAGAAGCAGAGACAGGCATCATCACTGTTCATGATCTTTCTGTCTACCGCTATCCGGAAACGCACCCAACTGACCGGATCCGCGCATTCGAACGCCACTTCGAAAGCTCGCTCGCGCGCGCTCTTCATGTGATCACCGATTCCGAAACGGTGCGCAGCGAACTTATTGCAGATTTCGGCGTGCCCGAAAGCGCAGTCACTTCGGTCTTTTTGGGGGTGGCGGCTGCCTTCTATCCGCGCGGAGGAGCAGAGATTGCCGAACAACTGGCGGCGCTGGGAGTCTCCCCGGGCCGTTATGCCTTGTGCGTTTCCACACTTGAGCCGCGGAAAAAAGTTACGGAGCTCTTGCACGCCTGGGGTGGATTACCAACTCGCATTCGAAACTCCACTCCTCTAGTGCTTGCCGGAGGGAGCGGGTGGCTCAATGAACCCCTACGCGAGCAGATACGCGACGGGGTCGCCGCCGGTTGGTTGAGGCATCTCGGCTTTGTTTCTGAGGCAGATCTCGCCCTCCTGTACGCCGGGGCGACGCTTTTTCTTTATCCGTCGATATATGAGGGATTCGGTCTGCCGCCGGTGGAAGCCATGGCGAGCGGGACACCGGTCATAGTCGCGAACAGCTCTTGCTTGCCTGAGGTCTGTGGCGATGCCGCCCTCTACATTGATCCAAACGACATCGCCGGATTCAGCTCCGCAATCGCCGCTGCTCTGACCGACGCGGAATGGTGGACGGACGCTCGCCAACGAGGGTTGAACAGAGCAGCTCGCTACCAGTGGGGCGAATGTGCCAAACAAACGGTTCAGATATATCGCCAATACCACAGCGGACCTTCCTGATTGTTGCCTCCAGGCGCCGCAGCTGCTGTCTAACGCTTTACAGATACGACAACCCCTCCCGAATTCCGGAAAGTTGCTGGCCCGCCGTCGGTAGCTATTAGCAGTGCGTCAGGGTGCCTGCGCCTCATTTCCTATTATCTCACTGGGTTATCGTCTTTACGGCTGAGAAGGGCAGGATAGACGAGGCAATCAGGTTTACGAAGCGCTGCAGGTCTGCGACCGACGAATTGGAAATGTAAAGAACATCGCCGTCGCGCATTCTAAAGCGCTGCGCTGCAAAATAGGTCGCAGGGTCCTTTAAGTCGGCTCGGTAGATTACCGGAATACCCAGGGACGAACTGCCGGAAGCCGCATTTGGCATATCGGCCGGGTGTTCCCACCTGAAAATGAACACGCCTTTTGGATCAGCACGATCGCTGGCTAATCCTCCCACGCGCCCGAGAGCCTGAGACAAACTGAGGCCGACGCCCTCAAACCGCACCTCGTCATTTTTTCCTGCCGCGCCTAGGACGGTAAAGCTGTATGGCTGGTAGAGAGCCGTGATCACATCCCCGCTCTTCAGCACCACGTTGTTGCGCGGATCCGCAATAAGATCACGCGCCGCTATTCGGCGTACGATTGGCCCGCGCGTCACCTGAATAGTCATTCTGTCGAGCGGCTCACTCGTTCCGCCAGCCTCGGAAAGAGCGTCGAGAATTCTTTCGCCATGCGGAGTTAGCGGAATTTCACTTGGGTTCTTGACGTCACCCAGGACGCTTACGGTGGCAGTCACGTTGCGTGCGATTCGGACCTGCGCTTGTGGCAAGTGTGCCTTACCTTGCAATCGGCGTACGATTTCCTCCTCGATCTCTCTCAGAGTATGGCCAGCGGCGGGCACCTGGCCCGCAAATGGCACGGTAATGGTGCCGGATGGTCCAACCTGCATGCCAGAAAGCGTATTGGGTTGGCTGACCGCGATTCCAGAGCCAACTCCGTTGTCGAGCCTCGCGGTGCCGAACAAGGCTGGCGGCGACGCCTCCCAAATGGTGACCTCAAGCGTGTCGCCGACACCCACTCGCGTGCCGCCAGGCTGCGCTCCTCCCAGTACCTCCGCAAAGCTCTCGGGTGAGCCATCGGACGATGCATTCTCCGCCGTCACCGCTTGGGCGATGTCTTCCACTCGCAGACCGGGCAAAGTCGCAGCGGACGCATGTTCTACAGTCCGCCTGCTTGGTCCGGTCGAAGTCCCCATTACTGAGCAACCTGCGAGCGCCGGCAGCAAAGCGCTTAGCACGAGAATCCGAACATTCAGACGAGGCAGGAGATCAGGCGCAGCGCCTCGGCCGCACAACAGGCGTAGCAAGTTCAAGGACGAGCCCTTTGGAAATCTCGATTCACGCAGTGAGTAGCGACGGTAATACGGCCGAACAAGCCCCCTGTAATAGTGAAAAACCGAAAGAACCTGCCATTTCAATAGCATGACGGAAGGCATGGAATGCCTTAGGCTGGTCAGGCGCGCGACCGCTGCGCCTTTGCACTTGGGATCCGCAAGAGTACGGACCGAGGGGAGAGATTAGTTTTCGCTGAAGCGGGCACGGCTAAACATGTTGCAATCGATGGAATTTCGACAATTTGACCTACCTGGGCCGGTGGAAATCCAGCCAGGTCGAATCGCGGATGAGCGGGGCTACTTCTCGGAAATTTTTCGACTTAACGAATTTTCGAGGTACGTTCCCCATGTCCAGTTCGTCCAAGAGAATCAATCTCTTAGCGTTAGCGTTGGCACCGTTCGCGGGATTCATTTTCAGGTTCCGCCGGCCGCGCAAGGCAAACTGGTCCGATGCATCGCGGGCGCGGTGTTCGACGTAGCCGTAGACTTGCGGCAGGAATCGCTCACGTTCGGAAAATGGGTTGCTGTGATCCTTTCGTCAGATAAGAACAACCAACTCTGGATTCCGGCAGGGTTTGGCCATGCTTTCTGTACGTTGGAGGCGAACTCGATAGTTAGCTATCGCGTGACGGCCTACTACAGCCCCAGCAACGATAAAGGGTTGATATGGAATGACCCGGAGGTTGCGATCGAATGGCCCGACATTGCCGACGCCGAGACTTTATCTGCAAAGGATCGCAACCTGCCGCTTTTGGCTGACCTGCCCGCATATTTTTCACAGAAGGCGGGCTGATGCGCGTCCTAGTGACTGGCGGGGCCGGATTCATCGGCTCGGCGCTAGTTCGACATCTCGTGCTCGACAAAGCGTACGATGTGCTAAACATGGACGCGCTCACCTATGCCGGCTATCTGCCTTCGCTCCGGCCTGTCGAGGGAAATCCTGACTACCGGTTCCTGCAGGCCGACATATGCGATGCAGCTCGCGTGACCCAGGCTATTGGCGAGTTTCAACCTGATTGGATCATGCATCTCGCGGCCGAAACGCATGTCGACCGATCAATCACGGGTGCAGCCGATTTCATCAGGACCAATGTGATCGGAACCTTCACATTGCTCGAAGCCGCAGCGGACTATTGGTCGAAGTTGGATCGAGACCGAGCAGAAAGTTTTCGCTTTCTCCATGTGTCCACGGACGAAGTATACGGTTCTCTCGGGACCGAGGGGACGTTTCGTGAAGATACCGCATACGATCCCAGTTCCCCCTATTCCGCATCGAAGGCCGCAGCGGATCACCTCGCGAAGGCTTGGCACCGCACGTATGGATTGCCGGTAATCGTCTCGAATTGTTCAAATAACTATGGACCCTACCAGTTTCCGGAGAAACTCATCCCGCTCATCATCCTGAATGCGCTCGAAGGCGAGCCTCTGCCGGTCTATGGGAAAGGCGAAAACGTCCGTGACTGGCTTCATGTCGAGGACCATGTCCGAGCGTTACATCTGATTGTCGAGAAAGGGCGGATAGGGGAGACCTACAACGTCGGCGGAGGCAACGAACGCCGCAATCTCGACGTGGTCCGCTCCATCTGTGAGGCGGTCGATGCGATTCTGCCGGCAGACCGCCCTAGGGAAGAACTAATCGAATTCGTTCCGGACCGGCCTGGTCACGACGCCCGCTACGCTATGGATGCGTCGAAACTCCAAGACGAACTAGGGTGGCGCCCCACCGAGCATTTCGCGACTGGTATCCGTAAGACGGTGAAATGGTACTTCGATAACGAATGGTGGTGGCGCCCTCTTCGCGAACGCTACCGCGGCCAGCGTCTTGGGCTGGTCCCCACTGCAAAGAGCTGATGCGTGTCCTCGTTACGGGTCGCGAGGGGCAGGTTGCCCGTTCGCTTGTCGAGCGCGGCACAGCGGGCGGACATGATGTCATTGCTCTTGGACGGCCTGACCTGGATTTGGCCGGTGAGCCTGAGGCTATAATCGCTTCAATCAAAGCAGGCGATCCCGAGGTCATCGTTTCGGCGGGCGCCTACACGGCAGTAGATGCGGCCGAGCGGGAGCAAGAACTGGCATTTGCAATCAACGAAAGAGGGGCCGGAGCAGTTGCTCGCGCCGCTTCAATGCTGGCGGTTCCACTGATCCACCTCTCCACGGATTATGTTTTCGATGGAAAGAAGCCTTCTCCCTACGGCGAAGCGGACCCAGTTAACCCCATCGGCGTTTACGGAGCATCCAAACTGGCGGGAGAGCGAGCGGCAATCGCAGCCCATCAGGATATCGTAATTCTTCGAACCGCTTGGATTTATAGCCCTTTCAGCTCCAACTTTGTGAAGACGATGCTTCGACTGGCCGGCGAGCGGGGTGAAGTTCGAGTGGTTGCAGATCAGCTCGGAAATCCGACAAGTGCGTTGGACATCGCCGACGGCATTCTGACCATTGCCAGCAACCTGATGCGCTCAAGCGAGCCCTCACTGCGCGGAGTCTTCCACATGTGCGGTTCTCACCAAGCGAGTTGGGCCGGCTTCGCGGAAGGCATAATGGAGACGTCGGCGCTGTACGGCGGACCGTTCGCTACAGTGAAGCCTATTGGGAGCGCCGATTATCCGACCACGGCCAAGCGCCCGGCGAACTCACGACTGGATTGCCGCAAGCTCCAGCAAATCCATGGGGTAAGATTGCCCCGATGGACAGAATCTCTCAAAGCCGTTGTGAGACGACTGGTTGAGGGGGCGGAGAGGTGACTGGATCGGGGAAATCCGCATCGATGAAGGGCATAATTCTGGCAGGCGGCAGCGGTACCCGGCTACACCCGATGACTCTCGTCGTGTCGAAGCAACTCCTGCCCGTCTACGATAAGCCTCTGATCTACTATCCGCTTACGACACTGATGCTGGCTGGTATCCGTGACGTCCTGGTGATTACCACCCCTCGCGATCGGCAAGCCTTCGAGCAACTGCTTGGAAATGGCGACCAGTGGGGCATATGCATTGAATATGCGGTTCAGCCGAAGCCGAAGGGACTCGCACAAGCGTTCACCATCGGAGCCAGCTTCCTGGGAGGAGGCCCCTCCTGTCTCGTCCTCGGTGATAATCTGTTCTTTGGGCACGGACTTTCGCAGCAACTCCAACGAGCACGAGCACGGGAAAGTGGCGCAACGGTATTCGCTTATCGGGTGAGCGATCCAGAACGCTATGGCGTAGTGGAGTTCGACTCGGCGGGTCGGGCGGTCAGCATTGAAGAAAAGCCAGTGAAACCGAAATCCAGCTGGGCGGTGACCGGCCTCTACTTCTACGACGAGCAAGTAGTTGAGATCGCTAGGGGTCTTCAACCATCGCCTCGGGGCGAACTGGAAATCACTGACGTCAACCGCGCGTACCTCGAACGAGGTGAGCTTCACGTTGAGATCATGGGCAGGGGAAATGCATGGCTCGACACCGGTACGCCCGACAGCTTCCTCGAGGCGGCAGAATTCGTGGGCACGCTCGAACGTCGGCAAGGGACGAAGATTGCCTGCCCGGAGGAGATCGCATTCCGCATGGGGTATATCGATCAAAGAAAGCTCAGCTCTCTCGCCGCCGCTCATGGGCCGTCAAGGTACGGAGCTTATCTTCGGGCACTGATGGAGCCGTGAAACGTGCGCACCGGCCTGGTACGCAAGCGCTGCCATCGCAGGAGGGGCGCCGTTCAGAGAAATACTGGGCTGAGGTTTGAGTGGTCGCGAGTGATCGCCGAATTCTGATCGATGTCTCGCGCCTGATCTGGCGATCGTGGCGGGGAAACCGGCCCACCGGCGTGGACCGGGTCTGCCGGGCGTATGTCCAGCGATTTCACACCCAATCCCTGGCCGTGGTGCAACGCGGCGGCCGCCATTGGGTTCTGAATTCGAAGTATTCCGAGCTTCTATTCGAACTTTTCACTTCCGGCCTGAATAACTTCCGCTCCAGATTTTTGCGCCTGTCTGCATCGGCGTTTTCGACAGCACGACAGCGCCCGCCGCGGGATCGGATGCTCTACCTGAACATCGGCCACACGGGCCTTGACGAGCCGTCGCTGCCGAAATGGATCGCTCGCAATCGGCTGCGGGCTGTTTACCTGGTTCATGACCTTATCCCGCTACTGCACCCGGAATATTGCCGGCCGGGGGAAGAAGCCAAACACCGCCTGCGGATGGAGAATGTGCTCAAGAGCGCGCATGGCCTCATCGGCAATTCTCAGGCTACCATCGACGACCTGGCTTTCTTCGCCGCCGCGAATGGCTTGCCGATGCCTCCGGCCGTGGCTGCGTGGATTGCCGGCTCCCAGATACCGACCTCGGTGACCGCAAAATCCTTCGACAGACCGCATTTCATCACAGTCGGAACAATCGAAGGCCGGAAGAACCACAGCCTCCTTCTCCACATCTGGAAAAGGCTGGTCAGGCAATATGGGCTGGATGCGCCATTGCTCGTGATTGTCGGCCAACGGGGTTGGGAGGCGAGTCACGCGCTGGCGATGCTCGACCGTGCTGTGGACCTGAAGGATCACGTACTGGAACTGGGCGATTGCGGCGATGTCGAACTGGCAAGCCTTATCGCAGGCGCTCGAGCGCTGCTGATGCCCTCGTTTGCGGAAGGATTCGGAATGCCTGTCGCCGAAGCCCTCCAGCTTGGTACGCCGGTAATTGCCACCGATCTGCCGGTGTACCGGGAATTCGCTGGAGATATTCCAAGCTACCTGGACGCGATCGATGGAGCGGGATGGACGTCGGCTATCGTGGACTTCACGGGCGACTCGCTCGAACGGAAACGGCAATTGCAGGCGATGCAGGGTTACAAGGTCCCGGACTGGAAATCCCATTTCGACAAGGTGCAAGAGTGGCTAGCGGCGATTGATGGCGGAATCGACCCACGTTGAACGGCCGCTCGATGACGGCGCCAATCCCATATTCAGCCTTGCTGCAAGGTTTGGGTCAGCGGGTCCTGTGGATCGAAATCCAGCAGCTGTAGGCTTCCTTCGAATTCCCCCATTTCCGGGAGCCGAGCTGCCCCCGCTTGGAAGCTCTTCCGCGGCCTGCGCGCCGATTTCTGATCGCGCTCTCGACGTATTGCTGAGTCGGGTCGCGGAACTGAAGGTGGGCGGGACTTATTGGGGCACCCAGCCTGACTTACCTCGTTCGGGCTACACGCTGACTCGAACAACCGATCCAGAGGCCCGCGCGAAAATTCACAGCCTGGGGGACGCGGTCCTGGAATTGTCGCCGAATTCCAACGTCGACCCTTGGCACGTGCTCAGCGCAGCAGGTGCTGTTGTAGCGGATGCCGACGATGAACTCATTCTACTTGCCGCAATTGCCGGCCTTCCCGTCAGATGTGTCGGACAAGGCCGCTTCTCGGCACTCGAAAAGGGTGACCGTTCCGTTCTGCGCGAGATATTTCGAGCGATTGCAGCGGAAGGAGTTAGTTACCGAAACCCGTTCAGCAACGATGCAATGGACCTCGCCGAAGCGATCGAGCTTTGCGGGTTCTGGAGAGGACTGATCGACAGCAACAGGAGCCTCGCAGGCGCGGTGGGCTTCGCCTTGTGGAAGCGCAAAACTGTTGCTCCGCTCCTTTGGGATGGAAGCCGAAACGCGCCATTTGCGCGGCAGTGGCGCTCGTTCAACCCGGGCGACCGAGTGGTCGTATGGAAATCCCGCACCTCGGCGCTCGCCCTTCGACGTCTTGAGCGGTGCGGCGCGCAGATCGTCGAGGTCGAAGATGGCTTCATCCGCTCGGTGGGTCTCGGCGCAGATTGCATCCCGCCGCTGTCAATCGTCGTCGATTCACAGGGAATCTACTTCGATCCGCGGCGCCCCAGCGATCTTGAGCAACTGTTGCAGCAAAGCCGCATGGATCCGCAAATGCTGCGTCGGGCGACACACCTCCGCCAGTTGATCGTCAACCTGGGGATCAGCAAATACGGCGCAGGCGCCCCGAAGCTCGAACGCCGAAGCCCCAAACGCCATCTATTGATTGTCGGGCAGGTCGAGGACGACCGGGCCGTCCTCGAAGGCCTTGGCCCCTCCTCCAATGCTGAGCTGTTGCGAAAGGCTCGCGAAGGCAATCCAGGTGCGTATATCATCTACAAGCCCCATCCCGATGTCGAGGCAGGGCATCGAGCGGGCGCGATCCCCGACGCGATCTGCCTTCAGCTGGCGGACGAAGTTGTTCGCGATGCCCCCATCACGTCACTGATCGATCTCGTGGACGAGGTGCACGTCAACACATCTTTAGCGGGATTCGAGGCATTATTGCGCGGTAAGGAAGTGATTACTTACGGAGTTCCATTTTATGCCGGGTGGGGATTGACCATCGATCTCGGACCGATACCCAATCGACGAAGTACAAAGAGAAGCATCGATGAACTTGTCGCGGCGGCATTGCTGCTTTACCCTCGATATCTCGATCCAATAACTGGTCTACCATGTCCGCCCGAGATTTTAGTGCGTCGAATTGGAGAGGGGAATTCCAACCCCAGGCCGGCGCGATTAGTGCGGCTGCGGAGATTGCAGGGAAAGTGGAAGCGAAAGCTCGCGATATTCCAGCGCAATCGATGAGGAACAGCGAGGACCGCGTCTTTCTCTTTCTTCAAGGTCCGCCCGGGCCGCTCTTTCAAAGGCTGGGCGGGGCAATGGCCGAACACGGCATTACGGTACATCGCATCAACATTTCCGGGGGGGACGCGCGGGATTGGAATGAGGGCGCGACTAACTTTCGGGGTCGCTTTTCCGACTGGCCCGCATTTTTCGACCGCTACCTGCGTCAGCATGGCGTAACCGATTTGATGTTGTTCGGGGACTGCCGCCCTTACCACATCTCCGCACACGGCATTGCCCAGCTTCGAAACATCCGCATTCACGTCCTTGAGGAAGGCTATCTCCGGCCAAACTGGATGACGCTGGAACCCGAAGGCGTGAACGCCCACTCCACCTTGAGCCGGGACAAACACTGGTTTCTCGCTGAAGCCGAGCACCTGAAGCCGGATCCCTACCTGCCGCCCATCACTGCAAGCTTCCGAAGGCGCGCGCGCGACAGCTACTGGCATTATCATAGCGTCGTGACCGGGCTTCTCGCATTCCCGCACTACCGGTCACACAGGCGCAGCTCGCTCATCCTTGAGGGGCTTGGCTGGCTCTGGAAGCTGGCGCGACAGAAGCGCCGCGACCAACGGGCACAATCTGTGCTGCAGCGACTCGCAGGCAAGGACTATTTCGTTTTCCCGCTGCAGCTTTCGACAGACTCGCAGATTCGCGTGCACTCACTGTTTCCGGACATGCAGAGCGCGGCGGCATTCACATTGGAAAGCTTCGCTTCGAATGCGCCCGCGGACGTCCACCTACTTATAAAGTCGCACCCTCTGAGCCCCAGCTTCTTCAGCTGGTCGCGGTTCATCGGCAGAGCTACGCGGCGGCTGGGCATTGAGGACAGGGTCCATTTTGTCGACGGGGGCGATCTCGACGCGATGCTCGAAGCTGCGCGCGGCCTGGTCTGCGTCAACAGCACCTCTGCCACGCTGGCACTCGCACGCGGCATTCCCGTCTGTACGATTGGAGAAGCCATTTACGACATGGATGGCCTGACCCATCAGGGACATCTCGATTCCTTCTGGGCGGATCCGACCCCGCCCGAGCCCGGAGTCTATCCTGCCTTCCGCCGCGTGCTGGTCGACCGCTGCCTCGTGCGCGGAGGACTGGCGAGCGAATCGGCAGTCGAGATTTTGATTCAGTCGATCCTTGATCGGCTGAAAATCGGAAGAGAAGCAAAGTCTGCCCCCGAAGACAACGGACGGGAGATGGAGCGGCTCTACGCGCGGCTGGGAATTTCAAGAACGACCGCCGCAGTCCGATCTAAATAGCAGCCTGCATACCGATCACCGCGGCGCGGGCTGAGCATAGCCGAACCATCCCGCGACGGCTTGTCCCGAGCGATTTAGCGCCGGGCGGAAATGCAGCCGTTCACGGGCGAGATCGCAGATTGTCGAGTCGATCGATGGGACCCCGGTCCCCCGGTCGACCATGCACTCGCTCACATATCCGGTCGGATTCACCCGCAGCCGAAGGAATACAGTCGCGTTGCGTGGCCATTGATCAAGAAGGCCCGACTGGAAATCACGCCCGCCAAGCACCGGGGTCGCGAGATGCGGCGGTTCGGCAATTCCGCCGTCGCCGCCGCCGCCATTTCCGTTCCCGCCTGAGCCGCTGCCGGTTCCGGCGCCGCTCCCACCAGCGCCCGTGCCTATGCCTGGGGCGCCCGCGCCCTGCGTCGAGGCGCTCCCGGTGTTGGGAGTGGCCGTTGTGGTGCTGGGGACCGGCACCGGAAGCTGGATAGGCGGAGACACTCGCTTGACCGGTGTCGCGTGGCTTTTGATGTTCGTCGGCGCGGAGGCGGCCTCCTTCTGCTTCGGCTTAACCTGCGCGTGCTGTACCGGTGGAGAGGGTGGCGGCGGAGGGGGCACCGGCACCGTGTCGAACATCTTCAACGCACTTTGCACATCCGGGATCGGCATCTTGCCCGACAGGTGCAGCAAGCCCAGCGCCAGCAGAGCGTGAACGGCGACGACCGCTACGATTGCGCCCGTCTTGTCCTGAGGCTTCAGGTCCGATCGATACATCCCGCGAGACCAACGCTGCGCGGGAAGCGCCGGTTGCAGTTAACGAGTCGACGAGCTCCGGCTCTTCCCGCTCGGCCGACGGCCGCCACCATGGCTCGCGCGCCCGCCTTTCGCGGCGATCTCTCGTTGCTTCTCGGGGCTCATTGCCGCGAATCCTCGCTTGGAACCGCTCTTGCTGGTCGCCATGATCTGCTCCTCAGATGCTAACCGAAGCACAAACGGCTGTCCGAAACAGCAGTTCTCATTCTTGACGGAGGTTAGCTAGATTCCGCCGAACCGGAGGCCCAGCCACAGCGTCCGGGGGGTGGCACGCTCGACCGAGCCGTCGCCGTTCAGTCCGGCAATGACAGTTTCGTTGAGCAGGTTCTCGCCGCGGGCGATCAACTGAAGGCGCTTGCTCAACGGCCAGGACAGAAATCCGTCCACCACCGTCGCGGGCCGAATCCGCCGCTGATTCAGGTCGTCTTCGAATTGAGCGCCGGCTCGTCGAACCTGGAGCTCGATCGAACGGCCTTCTTTGTCCCAACCGACGCCGCCGGTGAGGACAAGCTGCGGGGTCTGGGCCGGCCGAAGACCATCCAAATGCGCGGCGGCGCCGCTGGCCGAGACATGCGCCTTCGTAAGACTTGCTCCCAGGCGCAACGACCACGGCCCGCGCGTCGCTTCCGCAGAGGCTTCGACCCCGTGCACGTTGATGGCATCGACATTTTCACGCTGCTGATAGAGACCGGAGACGAAGCCGACGCCGGGGAAGACCCCCGGCCCTTGGGCGAGGGTGACGTTTGCAATGGCATCCGAAAGCCGGTTCACAAAGCCCGTCAACGATGCCGAGACGCTGTCTCTTGCATATTCGACGCCCGCTTCCGCCCCCGCCAGCCGCTCCGGCTTGAGAAGCGGATTGGCGGCCGTCGCGTCCGCACCGGCACGGAAGGGACGGAACAGCTCGTTGAGAGTCGGCAGCCGCCATCCAAGATAGGCTGCGGAGCGAAGGCTGAGCCCTCGCTCAACGTGGAGGACGGCGCCCGCGCGGGCGGTCGGGAGCCATCCCTTGCGCGTGGCATAGCGATCGGCTCGTGTCGCGGATCCTGTGGCAAGCAGCCATTCCAGCAATTTCCCGTTCGCAATGTGCCAATGATCAAGCCGCCCGCCGGCGCTTAAAGTCAGCGGTCCTCGAGCGAGGCTGGCCTCGGTGAACAATCCCTCTGTTTCCGAACCTCCACCCGCGATCCTTCGGCGCGTCGGCTGACCTGAGACGTAGCTGTAGAGTTCGCGGGACTCGCCGTTGGCGAAGCGAGCGTCCGCTCCAATTCGCACTTGAAGGTTGGGCCCGAGAGACGGCCTTATTTCGACGCTTGTTCCGTAGCCCTCGGCCGGCACGGAATCCTGGAGGGATACCCTGCTGGCGCTACTCCGGCCGGAATTGACGCTGGCGAAGCTGCTCCGGAAGTTGCGCCACTGCCCGTAGACCAGCGCCGACCACTGCAGATTGCCGTGCCCCACGATGCGGGCCGAAGCGTCCAATCCACGCGTGCGATTGGCGGTGAACGGAACGCCGCGATTCCTACTATCCACAAACGCAAGGCCGCTCAGCTGCAATTCTGTATCGCTGGCGACCGGAGTGACCCACCGCGAGCGCAGACTTGCTTCGTCATAGGGTGCGGGGCGGTCCACCGGTCCGCGCGTCGCTGCGGTGATGGGGGTGAAGCCATCGCTCCGCCCCGCCCGCCCGCTGAGGGTGAGAACGCCGCCTCCGGCATCGGCCCCGGCGTATCCGCTGGCCTCGACAGAATTGCGGCTTCCGGCCTCGATCGATCCTTCGCCTCCGGCATCGTTGCGGCTCGTCATGTCGATCACGCCCGCGAGAGCGCCTGGCCCATAGGGCACGGTTCCTCCGCCCCGGGTCACGCGCACCTGCTCGAGGCTCGAAGGATCGTAGGCCGGCCAGTCGATCCAGCCTCCGAAAGGATCGCCCTGCGGTACCCCATCCAGAACGACGAGCGCCCGGCTGGACGCGTTGCCGCCTAGCGCGCGAAGCGTCACGCCCTGACTTGTGGGATGGGCGCTGGTGGCATCCGAGCGGCGAAACAGCTGCAGTCCGGGGATCTGCTGCAGGATGTCCTCGATCTGGTGCGAAGGCGCGTTCGCCAGCTGCTTCTTCCCGATCGTCTGCACATCATAGGCTTGCGCAGCCGCAGGATCGGGCAAAGCCTTGCCCGTGACCACAATCGCCTGCTGCTGTGGCGGGTCAGGAGGCAGCGCCTGCGCCATCAGAAGTGCGCTCGGAATTCGGTCAAGGTCGCCCCCTCTCCTTCACCCGCAATACGGCGGGAGAAGAGAAAGGTTGCGCCCGGTTCTCAGGGAAGCGTTAGCGCGCGGCCCTAAATGCCCGCATACCAGGCGTAGTCGGACGCGTCCTCCCAATATCCGCCCTTGCCGCCGCCGATCCCGGCGAGGCTGTCCACCGCCTCGATCCGCTGCACATATTTGGCCTGCTTGTAGCCGAGTTGCCGCTCGACCCGAAGGCGAAGCGGCGCGCCATTTTGAACCGGCAGCAGGTGATTGTTCATTCCCCAGGCGAGGATCGTCTGCGGGTGGAAAGCGTCCACGAGGTCGATGCTTTCGTAATAGGGCGTGGAGCCGAACCGGTCGGCGCAGTGAAAGACGATGTATTTGGCGCGCGTGCTCAGGCCAGCGGCATCGAGCAAGCGCGATAGCTGCACGCCGTGCCATTTGCCGATTGCGCTCCACCCTTCGACGCAGTCGTGACGGGTGATCTGGGTGCGGTAGGGCAGCGACCTGATGGTCGCGAGCGGGATCGAGAGCGGATGTGCGACCAAGCCATCGACGGCGAGCCGCCAGTCTGCGAAGTTGTTGGCGAGATGCTGTGCGTATTCGGTCGTGTCCGGCATTGCGGTCCCGTTGGACCGGAAGATCGGCGACAGATCGGCATCGGTATATTGCGGCGCCAGCGCATTGCGTCCGAGCAGCCGCTGACTTCCCTCGGCCAGCGAATCCGCCGATCGAAGAAGACCCTTGAAGGCGGGACTCTGATCCAGCTTGTCGCAACCGCCGAGCAGCAGGCTCGACCCTCCCGCGACAACGAAATTCCGCCTGCTGATCATGCCTCGCTCCTGTCGGGCGGCACGCGATAGCGGCCGGTGATCATCGATCGGACCTCGTTGATTGGCCCGGCGAGCACCACCATCGCCAGGTGAACGAGAATGAACAGCACGAGGAGCGCCGCCACGATGAAATGGATCGAGCGCGCCGACTGGCGCCCGTCGAACACCACGGGCAACCACGGCCACGCCGCATCCATCGCCGGCGACATCGTGAGCCCGGTCAGGATCATCAGCGGCAGGAGCACAAAGATCACGCCAAAATAGCTCAGCTTCTGAAGGATGTTGAAGCGAAGCGCCGCGTCGCCCGTGGGAAAGTGCAGCCGCGCATGCTCCTTCACGTCATGCCAGATGTGGCCCGGATGAAGCTCCGAAGGCGTCGGGGCGAGATCGCGCTGCACATGGCGGTTCAACAGGCTGGTGATCAGGAAGGCGATCAACCCGATGACGAGGAGCCAGGCGAAAGCGAGATGCCACCGCCGCGCTCCTGCAAGGCTGTAATAGGACGGGATTGTCGCCCAGCCGGGGATCGGACGCCCCTTGAACGACAGCCACGGGTGATCGAAATTTGCGCCGTACTGACCCCAGTAGAGATGCGGGTGGGCATTGAAGATCATCAGGCCGCTCATCAGCATCACGAACAGGGTGATTGCGTTGACCCAGTGCCAGATTCGGGTCGGGAGGCGGTGGCGGTAGGCGATCCGCGGCGGTGCGCCTGCTTGTCCCGCCGCATCCGCTCCTTTGGCCATTGCGTCCATCGAACGCCTCCCGCCTCGCGACCATAGCTGAGCGCCCTTTGCCGCGAAAGCTTCACGTTGCTGTTACGGCAGCGCGGGCTATGCGGCGGCGGAGGGGCATAGATGGATACGGCCACAATCATCTCGCTTGCGCTTCTGTTCGCGCTTGCCGCCGCGCTTTATTCGAGCGTCGGGCACGGCGGCGCCTCGGCCTATCTCGCGGCGATGGCGTTCTTTTCTGTCGCGCCGGACACGATGAAGCCGACCGCACTCACGCTGAACCTGCTGGCCGCAGGCCTCGGCGCCTGGCGTTATTCGAGACGGGGTCTCATCAACTGGAGGCTTCTCTTCGCCTTCGCGGTAACGGCGATGCCGGCTGCCTACATCGGCGGGGCGATTCACCTGCCGCCGCTGTATTACGATCCTTTGGTGGGGATCCTGCTGTGGCTGTCGGCGGCGCGACTGCTCTGGAAGCCGAAGCGGATTGCGAACCAAGCTGTCAAGCCGCCGCCGCTTTCGGTGACCTTGCCCGCCGGTGCGGTTCTCGGGCTCCTTGCCGGCCTTACCGGAACCGGCGGAGGAATCTTCCTTAGTCCGCTCATCATCCTGTTCGGGTGGGAGGAAACGCGGCGTACGTCGGGCGTCGTCGCCAGCTTCATCTTTCTCAATTCGGTCGCCGGGCTGTTCGGGAACCTCGCGTCCGTCGGACATTTGCCTGGCGAGCTGCCCATCTTCGCCGGAGCGGTGCTGGCGGGATCACTGTTCGGCACCTGGCTCGGGGTTGACCGGCTTCCGCGCGAGTGGCTGTTGCGCTGCCTCGGCGGGGTGCTGACGGTCGCCGGAGCCAAGCTGCTGTTCGCCTAAGGTCACAAAGTTCGTCTTCGATCAGCTGAAAATCGAGCCGCTCTCCCTCAGTGCGCGATACACAAAGTGTGACTTTCGCGCGGGGACGGCCGCAAAGGGATTTTTCGATTTTCAAAGACCGGTCCGGACGGAAGCAACCGAGTTCCTATTTTGCAACAGGATTAAAACGTCAGCACCTCGACGCTGTCGCCGGTCGCCGCCGCCGGAGCGTTCGCGGTTCGCCGCACCAGCAGCTCGGCCATCGCAAGCGCGCGCTGCGCGCCGGAGTCCTGGTCGCTGAGCGGTTGGACCAGATCGCCAGCCCAGTATGCGCGAGCGAAAGTCTCCCGGTCGCCGGACGGGGGCAGCGGCGAGGCGAGGGGAGCTTTCCGCCAATGCAGCGACGCGGCGGGATCCCGGCCTGTGAGCCCACTCAGCAGCGGCGCAAGGAACAGTCGCGCGGTGACCAGCGCCGAGGTCGGATTCCCGGGAAGGCCGAGCACGAATTTGCTCTGCGCGCGGCCGAGCCACACTGGCTTCCCGGGCTTGATCGCCACCTTGGAGAACAAGAACTCGAGCCCGGCGGATTCGAACATCGCCTTCGCGAAATCCTTCTCTCCCACCGAGGCGCCGCCGGTGACGATCACAAGGTCCGCAGCCCCTAGTGCCTCGCGGCCCGCTGCTTCCAGCTGTTCCCTATTGTCGCCAATGCGCGACCGAGCCACGCACTCGCCGCCCCATTGTGCAGCCAACGCGGCAACCCCGAGCGAGACGCTGTCGGGGATTGCTGCAGCCTTTTCGCGAGCGGATCCGGGCGCCGCCAATTCATCTCCTGTGGCGACGACTGCCACTCGTGGCCGGCGGAAGACGTGGATCGCAGCTATGTCGGCAGCAGCGGCAGCGACGATGCTTCGCGGTCCGAGCAATGTTCCGCTCGCCAGCAGCCGCTCGCCCGAGCGAAAATCGGAGCCTTGGGTGCGAATATGACGTGCCAATCCGGGCTCTCGCTCGAAGACCGCCCACTCGCCCTCGCGCCGGACGATCTCCTGAATGACCACGCGGTCGGCGCCCGCCGGAACGGGAGCGCCGGTGAAGATGCGAACGCACTCGCCGCTCGCAATCGGCGGCGGAAGCTGGCCCGGAAAGCTCTCTCCGCTGACGGGAAGGCGCGCAGGGAAGCTGGCAAGGTCCGCTTCGCGCACTGCGTATCCGTCCATTGCCGATACGTCCGCGCGAGGTGAATCGATCGCTGCGATCACGTCCGCGGCGAGGACCCTACCCGCCGCCTGCTCCAGCTTGACGACTTCGGTCCCGATAGGCCGGGCAGCAGAAGCAAGAATCGCTTGCGCCTCGTCGAACGAAATCACTGCGCTTGCAATTCCCAGTCACCCGACTTGCCGCCGCTCTTCGCGAGCAGGCGAACGTCGCCGATGACCATCGTCCGGTCGATCGCCTTCAACATATCGAAGAGCGTCAGACAGGCGATCGATGCGGCGGTCAGCGCCTCCATCTCTACACCGGTTGCCGCGCGGGTGCGGGCTTCGGCACTCACCTGGAATCCGGGCAGATCGTCATCGGGTTCGATCGTCACCACCACCTGGGTCAGCGGCAGCGGGTGGCAGAGCGGGATCAATTCGCTCGTCCGCTTCGCCGCCATGACGCCAGCAAGTTCGGCAGTCGCGATGACTGCGCCCTTGGGAGCTTTTCCATCTCGCACAATTGCCACGGTTTCGGGCGAGCAGGTCAGGGTCGCTCCCGCCCGGGCGACACGAAGTGTCTCCTCCTTGTCGGATACGTCCACCATCCGCGCCCGACCCTGCTCGTCGACATGGCTCGGACGCCTCATGCGCACAGCTCGCGAAGCCGCGGAATTTGCCCCGCCAGCGAACAGGGACGGTAGCGGCTGTCGAGCTCGAGCCCGAGCACGAGATCCCACCCGTCGCGGCAGGCGCCGGTCGAACCGGGAAGGCAGAAGATGAACGTGTCACTGGCCTGCCCGGCGAATGCCCGCGACTGCAGCGTCGATAATCCCACCGTCCCAAAGCTCGCCTGGTGGAAGAGCACGGAAAATCCGTCCATCTCGCGCCGGAACAGCGGCCGGATCGCTTCCGGAGTGACATCGCGCGGGGCAAAGCCGGTCCCGCCGGTGGTAATCACGACATCAACTGCGCCGTCCGCAATCCATGTTTCGGCCTGCGCCCGAATGGCTCCAACCTCGTCCGGAACGAGGGCTCTGCCCACAAGCTCGTGACCGGCCGAAGTCAGCCGCTCGACAAGCAGCGCGCCGGATTTGTCAGTCTCCACCGTCCGCGTGTCAGAGATCGTTATCACCGCGATCCTCAGCGGGTAGAACGGCAGGCTCTCGTCAATCCCGGCCATCAGCTCTCCCATCGATCGCGAGCTGCATAATCCGCATCGCTCGGTTCGATCCAGCGCCGCCCTTCCGGTCCTTCCTCCCGTTTCCAGAAGACGGCATCGGTCTTCAGCCGGTCCATCAGGAAGTCGGCGGCCTCGAATGCCGCCCGACGGTGCTCAGAGGCTGCGCCAGCAAAGACGATTGCCTCGCCCGGCGCAATGGCGCCGTAGCGGTGAACGACCCGGATATGTCGGACCTCGAAACGATCGAGCGCTTCATCGGTGATTGCTGACATCGATTGCTCCGTCAGCACCGGATGATGGTCAAGCACCAACGCCTCGACTGCACCTTGCTCGCCAAGCGGCCTTGCTAGTCCAACGAAGCTCACGACTGCGCCTGCGCCGAGCGAGCTCGAAATGAGTTCGCGAAGCTCCCGCTCCGGATCGAGCCGCTCATGCTCCAGACGGACGGAGCACCTCATCCTCAGCCGCCGGAAACAGGCGCGAGTATCTCGACTGCCTCGCCCGGCGGCAGCAGCGTGTCGTCACCGACGATCGCGCCCGCAACGCACGCCCGAACGCGCTGGTCCGCCAGCCCGGCACCGGGAAATGCGCGATCCAGCTGCGCACGGAGTTCCCCGACGGTGCAGGGTGCGGCAAGGTCGAAATCGATCCGCCGGGAAATGGAATCCGCCAGCTTCCCGAAGAAGTGCACCGTCATACGCGCCGGGTTAAGCCGCAGCTTGCTGCAATGCAACAACGGGTGCGGCGACCCGGTCGGTCAGGCAGCAGCGTCCAGCCGCTCCAGCAATGGGAGCAATTCGCGGTTCTCGCGGGTGAGGCGATTCATCAAGGCGTCGAGTATCGCACGCGTTTCACGGCAATACCCGTCCCAATCCGCTTCGATCGTTCCGGCGTGCCATTTCTCCGAGTAAGCGAGGAAGGCGGGAGCCAGACCCCCCATCTCGTCCTTGAACGCCTGCCCGGCAGTCGCAGCTTGCTCGTCATCGCTCTCGATCAGGCGCGGATAAAGCGCCCAGTCTTCGAGCTTCAGATGCGCAAGGAGAGTTGAAAGCAAATCGCCGCGCAATTCGAAGAGAAGGACCTGCGGCGGTGGAACCGGCCGCTCGATCTCTTCACCCAGCCTGCGAAACAGCCGAGCCAATTTCGCATGATCTTCCCGAAGCTTCATCAGTTCCGACATGAGCGTCCCCTCCTCGCTGCAGACAATTCGAAGGGTCAGTGTGCCGGACAGGCATCGAGGTTCACCACTGTCCCGATTTGGGAGAGAGCCAGCTCAACAGGGGATTGGGCCGACCCCCTCCCGACCGGTCACTGCGGCTGGTTCGCGCAGGCGACGTCGTATTGAGAGACCGACGCCGAATTGCGGGAATTTTGCGGCTGTGATCCGGCATACATTGTGCCGGCATGACCGTCAGTTTCGTTGAAGGCTGAACCCGGCGCGGTAGACGTATTGCCGGGGTAATCCGGACCTGTGGCGCCTCCATTGATGTCCTGACAATCCTGGTCTGGCTGACCCGTCGTGCTCGGGCCATTGGTGTGCCAGTAGCCCTGACCGTTGTACTGGCCATTGCCGGGCGCCGTCTGGGCCGAGACAAGCGCGGGCGCGCACGCCATGGCGGCCGCGCCGAGAACGAGAATCGGATATCTCATGAATTCCTCCTTCGGGTGTGCACCGGAACGCAGCTAAGTGGGGTTGCTTGGTTACAGGCGCTCCGGTGCGTGCGGTCTGTGCCTGCACAAGGCGACCCGGTTCACTGCGTGCGATGAAATGGTTGGCGTGTCGGCTAAAGCGCGTAGTCGATCCCGAATGCGAGGGCGTGACCCGCGGAATAATCGCCGTAATAGGCCTCTCGCGG
>Ga0207649_10000556_pt1 | contig 25712 bp, 21 predicted proteins | sample KBSC43metaG_FD_184317 | JGI IMG/M metagenome (GOLD analysis project Ga0207649, IMG submission 184317) | Corn rhizosphere microbial communities from Kellogg Biological Station, Michigan, USA - KBS C4-3 metaG (SPAdes) (version 2) | ecosystem: Host-associated > Plants > Roots > Rhizosphere > Soil ... | reverse complement strand
GGCCGGCGAGGTAGATCTGGCCTCCGACGTAGGTGAGGGTGCCGCCGACTCCCGAGCCCGCGAGGGTGGAGCCGAGGCGCGAGGAGGCCGGGCAGGAGGGTGAGGCGATCTCCTCGTTGCCGCTGCGCGACTTGGCGGCGGCGATCGCGGAGTCAGGGCAGCGGGCGATGCCGGCGATCTTGCCGGTCAGGCCCTTGGGCAGGACGGTGTCGAGGCGGGTGATCGGCTGCTGGCCGTCTGAGCGCTGGGCGCGGAGGACGAAGGGGCTGAAGGAGCCTGCTTTGTTGTTGGTGGTGCCGGCTTCAAGAGAAGGGCCGAAGGGAAGCTGGGCGGGCGGGCAGGCAGAGCCGCCGGGGCCGGAGTTGACTTCGAAGTCTGAAGTCGTGGTGAAGGGGGCTTCGGGGTCGGCGGTGGGGGTGAAGGTGGCGGTGGTGGTGTATTTGCCGCAGTGGTCCGGGGTCGAGAGGGCGCTGCGGTCGCCGCCTTGGAAGTGGAAGCGGAAGTGGGAGAAGGGCAGCTGGGGGAGATCTTCGAAGGTGGTGGCGATCTGGCCGGCGTTCGGGCCCGATTCCACCGGGGTCACCTTGCCGGCGAGCTTTATGCCGATTCCCTTTTCGGGTTCCTTGATGGTCATGTAGAGGGCTAGGAGGCTGTTGAAGGGGTTGTCGTAGGGGGCGGCGACGAAGACGTGGCCTTTGAGGACGCGGCCTTCGAGGAGGGGGGTTTCGACCTCGACGGTGCCGATCGACGAGCCCGCGGGGCAGCCCTGCCCGAAGGCGGTGTTCGCCTTCTCGGCGGCGAGCTGGGCGGGGGTGCAGGCCGCGAGGCCGTTGGCCTGGGCGGGGTTGATCTCCACGCCCGGCGGCAACGTCACCGTGGTCGCCTTGATGTCCGACTGGGCGTTTCGGTCAGGATCGGTCAGCCCGGGGTCATCAATGTCGATGTTGAAGTCGAGAGCGGCCGCGCTCGAGGATGAGGTCGTATCGGGATGCGAGTGGATTTCGGCCTCGAAGCCAAGGTTCTCGCACCCTTTCAGGGGCGGGCTTTCGGCGAAGTCTTCGGCGTAGGCGTTGTCGACCTGCCAGGAGCGCGCACGGAAGGTCGTTTTCAGCGGTTCCGAGCAGGTGGGCGGAAGGGTGATGAAGGCCCGCGGCGCGTATTCGGCATGGCAGACGTCCCGCGGAGGCGGGGTACCGAGGCCGATGTCGAGGCAACCCCCCCGTTCTTCGTCGTGAGCAGGATCGGCGGGGTTGCCCCAGAGGGTGAGGTCAGCGCCGTAGAAGGGTGCCGTCTGGGGGATGTTCACGAGAGAGCTGACGACGTTGTTCGGCAGTTCTTCCTTCACCCCCACCCCCATAGTCACCGGCACCGAGAAGCCCAGGAACCCGATACGGGCGGCGGTTCCGGGAGACGGTTCCAGATTGAAGACGGGGAACCTACGTACGAAGCTTCCGGGTTCCAACCGCAGGGCTATAACCCCGATTGCCGCGTCATCCGGACAGGCGGAGTAGCCCCCGGAAAGGGTGGTGCGAAACAAGTCATTCGGGCAAGTTGGAACGGCATCGGGATCTCCTACGAAGCCCGGCGGCAGTTCCACCGAAAGGTCGCGAATCGATTCGTCGGGGCCTTCTTCGGCTTTGTCGTTGAGGATCGTGCTCATGTCGATCCGCGTCATCATCGCGAAGGGATGGGAGCCCGCCTGTTCCGCGGCACTCCCTCCTTGTTCTTCGAATTCGACCGCGAGGTCTTTGAAGCCGATGGAGGCAGTGGCCGGCGCCGCGACGGCCAACGAGGCGAGACAGGCGAATAGGAGGGCTAGCGAGCGCCTGGTCATCGTCACTTCCCCTTCAGCTTGGCGTTGCATCTCTTCGCTTGCGCTGAAAGGCCCTTGGCCTTCTTGCCTGCATTCTTCGCCTGCTTGCGCAGCGACTTGGCTTTAGCGCCGGCAGCGCCGTGCGCCTTCCGACGCAGCCTCGCCGCCTTTCCACGCTGCTTGGCGGCTTTGGCTTCCAGCTTCTCGCAGGCCGTGAAGTCGGGGTTGCCGCCGGGTCCTGGGGGACTTGGCTGGGGGGGCGGTCCGGGTTCTTGGGGCGTTGGCGGTGGCGGGCAGCCGCTGGGGTCGGAGCAGCTGGCTGGGGGAGGAAAGCCCCCGTTCACTCGCGCGTCGTAGAGGTCGACGCGGTTGGGATCCTGGGGTAGGAGGCTGGTCGAGGTCTTGAAGAAGACATTCGAGGCGTCTGGGGTTGAGTCAACGAAGACCGCGTCGTCCCCTCCGGTCCCCGAGGAGATGAGGCTGATGCATCCCCCAGCCTCCGCGTCGAAGAGTTCCGCGCCAATCGCCGCGCACGCACCCTGATCGGCCGCCCGACGCCACATGTAGACGTCGACAGTGCCATTGGTATCGCGGGAAACAAGACGCTCCAGGCTTTCGAAGAAGACCGAGGAGCCATCTTCGGATATGACTCGTGGCCGGTGGAACTGGTTCTTCCAAGTCGGGATGCCGGCGGCATAGCCCTGCTGACTGCCGTTAAAGCCGTGGATCACCCGGCCACTGGCCCTAGTGCCGGTCGCGGGGCACGAAATACAGCGCAGCTCTCCCGTGTTGGCTTCGTAGTAATAGGCCTCGGTGTCCGGCAAGCCACTCATCGCGTCGGCGTTGTCGTGGCCCGTCAAGCTAGCGCTTGAGGAGAAGGCAAGGAAACGCCCATCTTCGCTGACGCTTGAAGTGCGCAAGGGTGGCACCTGATTGGCCGGACGCAGCGGAATATTGTCGTTGACGTCGTTTGGCGAGAGGGTCGCAATGAACGAGGTAGTGCCTTCGTCGAAGAGGTAAAGGTTCGGGCGGCCCGCCACCGCTCCTCCCCCAAGGTTTTTCTTCGAGAGGAAGTAGGCGTGGGAGCCATCTTCACTTGCGCCCAGAAGGCCGATGACTTCAGTCCCGACCACCGTCGATTTCTTTTCGGCCAGGTTGAAACGCGACAGTTTTTCGCCTTCGCTGTAGTAGGCGAGGGACCCATCCGCGGAGGCCCACAAAAAGCGGGCGCTCGAACTCGGCGAGACTTTGAAGGTCGTGAGTCCGCCGACCCGCACGTAGAGTTGGCCGGGCCCTGCCCCAGCAGCGGTCCAATAAACGACCTCTCCGTCTTGGGAAACCGCATTCTGGACCAGGCTCTCCCGGCTTTCGGCGAAGGCGAGGCCATTGATACCCGTGGCGCCGGTACCCACCGATGATTCGAGAGTCGACGCCGCCCCGGCCGGCAGAACACTGACCAACCGGGTTTCACCGCACCCTCCGCCGGCGACATGTTCGTATAGCTGGGAGCCGCTGATGTCGGCGGCTTCGGGTCCGCTGTCGACCAAGAGCTTGGTGTTCGCCCTGAAGAAGGCCCGGGTGCCGTCATCCGAGACCCCCTGTATTTCCGGAACGTAGGCGAGCGGTTTAGTGCTGACATCCGGCTGCTTAGTGGTGATCGCTTCATAGCCGTCCGTCGAGTTGTTGCGACGGTATAGGTTGATGAAGCCAGCGACGGCGCAGCTGTCGAGCGGCGGGTCGGCTTCGTGCATAAGCCAGGCTTCGTCGAGGTCCGGGCTGAAGCGCTTGAACTGGAGGTCGAGTTCGTAGGGCTGGGCACTGCCCGCGGGACCAAAGAGATTTTCGCGCGGCGGCGAGATCGCGTGGGTCTGCCAGCCACTATCCGGATTGCGCTTCGCGATGTACTGGGAGGTGTAGGGGGCGCTAATTGCGTCGGCGAAGGCGGTTGCGGAGGAAAAGGTAGCGCTGTTGCCGTCAACAGAATTGAGGTCCAGGGCTGCTGGATAGTCTTTGAAGCTCTTCTGGGTCATGATCTCCCCACCCTCTTTGTCGAGTGGCGAGACCATCTCGAAGGCACGGCAGTCGGGAAGAAACGCGCCCGCGCCCGTCCGGAAGGTTTGATTGGGGCAATCCGATCGCGGGGACAAGGGGCTCGAGAAAGTGCGAAACGACGAACTCTCTCCTTCATTGCTTTCAGTGCCGCCAATCCCAACCACCGGTCCGCCACCACCGCTCTCGGCTACGAAGCGATAATGATAAACAGTGTCAGGCTGCAATCCTTCGAGGAGGATCGGCTCGGTCGCCAAAGCGCTACTGACAATTTGATCGGTGAGGGTCAGGCCCGGCGAGGCGGGCACGGTCAAGCAGCCAGTCGACCAGCCGCTATCGAGACATTCTTGCGGACCGTATTGAACATAATAGGTGGTGTCGGTCCAAAAGTGGGGATTGATTCGGGAGCCAACTTCGGCGGTAGCGGTCCCCACCAAGGTGGCGTACTGATCGCCGATGCTAGGGGCTACCTCAGGCTGCGGGCAGTTGACTACATCCTGGGGAGGGGACCCGTAGCTCTGAAGATAAGAAAGACTGGGGACGCCGCCGACGAACGCCGTCACATACAAGTCGCTTCCTTCGATTTCGCAGGCCGCACTAGCCGCCAAGCCGATGAGAGCTACATCGTTTGATCCCGCCGAAGCCTGGGCCATCCCAGCGCCGCAAATGAGGCAACCGCCAGACGGATCAAATTTGAGAACTTCAAAAGGACCTTGGATTGGACTATTGGGCCCATGGTCCACGACATATAGATTTCCCGCCGCGTCGACGGCTATGCCAGCGGGGTTGACAGGAAAGGTTCTGCTCTGCCCGCTAATCTCCACCGTATCTTCGATCGGTTCGACGCTGTCTCGGGAGGGAGAAATTCTGTATAAGCCCGGCTCCCCAGCTTCCGAGGACAAATAGATTGCACCATTGGTCGGATCAACGGCAAGGCTATAGACAGAGAAGCCAGAGAGAGCTGACAGGTCGCCCGAAAAGGGTACTTCTGATTTGAAGGATCCATCGGGTTCGAACTCTTGGATCCTGCCTACATCCCCAACAAAAATGGTGCTGGCAGGCCCAGCCTCGATGAAGTCACTGACATTGCCATTTTCGAAGAACCCTGAATCAGGCCCGGGAACGCCCGCTCCGCATTCCTCGCCCCCTTCCGCGTCTCTGAGAGTGCAGATCTCACCGCCGGTCGTTTTATTGACATCGCCGCCAAAGGTCAAAACAAATTTGCCCGATTCGTCGTACTTGCTCACCCGGTGGTTGAGATTGTCATACACGTAGACACCGCCGCCTGCATCGACCGTGACTCCAACAGGACTTCCTAACTGCCCGGCCGCCTCTCCTTTAATGCCTTGCTGGCAGCCACTTTGAGTGGTGCACACCTGCAATTCACTCGCTCCGTCATCGACGCCGAAGCCCCAGGCCATGACGAATTCCCCCCAAGCGGTGAACTCGTCGATTCTCGCGTTTGCAAAATCAGCCACGATTACTTTCCCAGTGACCGGGCTCGCAGCCACACCCCTGCCGTTGCTGAGGCGCCCTGCTTCGGAGCCTGGTTCGCCGTCAGTGGGAACCTGCCACAGCAATGGAGCGGGTGCTTCCGCGGCCACCGCTGTTACCGCCCCCATCCCCAAACCGCTCAGCAAGCAAAGAGATACGGCAACACATACCTTGTAGACGGATCGCCCCAACTTCTCTGCCATCTTTCCCCCACTCGCTCTTTGACCCCCGTTACAGCTTCCGACATTAGGCCGGGCCGGGCCAGGATGTCAAGGTACCCGGATCATTCAGCGGGTGACAACCTTTCAGCCATAAGACGGGGCGGGCAAAGCCCGCCCCGTCTTAGAGTGCTTAAACCGAACTGTTATTCAAGTGTAAGCGGAATGGGTTCACCGGCTGTATTGAGCGCCTCCACTGTTGATGTACCGGTGTAGGTACCATTGGTGAAGGTGCCTGCGGTGCAGCCCGGGAATGATTTCGAGTGCTGCGTGTAGGTAATCCCCGTGAGACTCACGTGAATAAGGAGATCGTGGGCTTTCAGCGATTCACCTGTTGTGTAGGTGATGCTCCCGAGGTTGTTCTGGTTTCCGACTGTCACCCAACAGTTGAAACCTGTGACGGTAATCGGTTCGAGACAGCCTACGATGTCAACTTTGCCGACCTTCGCAACCGGCTGTGTGAAGAGATATTCACAGCTGCTCGGAACGTCGATCGTCGTGTTGACGAAACCGAAGGCAGTGCATTCGCTGTAGGTCGGTTTAACGCGCTGTTCTTTAACTGTCGTCGCAGACGATGTGCCGTTGTACGTTGCTTTCTTACATTTTACCGTGCCGGCGTTCACGGTAAAGGTATCTTCGGCGACCTGCGTGCCTCGAATGATTGAGTGTGCTTCCGAACTGTGGAATAGTTCTTCAGCACTTGCGGTTGCGGCCGAGATGGCCGCCATCGCGAATACCGCGATGAGTGCAAGGCCGAGAGCCTTGAGCTTGCGAGACATTTTCTTCCTTTCGTAACTCTTGACCGGGCTGAAGCCCGTGCCTCCCTATGAGGCGGAGACAGGAGTAACTGAAACTTTTTGAGCAATCAAGCGTTTTGCGGGTGACAGGTGCGGCTTGATGCCGTTCTCACCCCGCAGGTGCGGGTTTTGGCCGCTACTTGATGCCGATGATCAGCTTGGCCTTGGCGAGGTCGTCGGATGCTTCGGACCCGATTGCCAGGTAGCTGATCTTCTGGAGGTACTGCTCGGCTGCTTCGAATTCTTCGGCTTCTTCGCCCGCCGGGATCAGGGCCTCGGCGAGGTTGAGGGCCGAGGGGCCGTTGACGAAGAGGGCGATGGGAGTGCTGCCCAGGGCGTCGAGGGATTCCTTGTACGGCGCCGAGTCGGCGAGGGTCTTGCCCGATTCCTGGAAGCTCGCCAGGGTCGGGGCGAGGCCGTAGCCGATCGCTATCCGGCTGCCCTTGGCGACGACTACTACCGGTTGGCGGCCCAGTTCCGGGCTGCGGATCGAGAAGCCGCTGGCGCCTTCGCTGATCTTGGTGATCCCGGGGGTGCCGGTTTTGCGGAGGAAGAGGCCGATGTTGGAGACCGTGTTCGCCGCCTGCGTCTCGTCTTCGGCTTCGAGGATGAGGGCGCCGCCTAGGGTCTTTTCGCTGTTGCCGGTGACGTAGGCGCCGACGTCACCGATCGAGGAGGCGATCGATTCGAGGTCGATGCCCGCCTGCTTCAGCGTCTTTTTCAGCTGGTTCGGCGGCACCTGGCCGGGGATCCCCTGCTTGTCGATCTTGTCGATGCCTTCGTTGAAGCGCTTGCCGAATTCGGGCGAGGCGAAGGCGGCGACCGAGGTCGCGGGCAGCGAGCCGAGCAGCTCCGAGGCGTCGCCCGAGGGCGGGTTTTCGCCGCTGAGGTCGCTGCTGAGGTCGATCTCGATCTGATCGGAGCCGGGGACGAGGCTGGCGACCGCGGTCGCTTCGTCGGGTTCGATCCCGACCGTGTCGAGGAAGGTCTGGGCTTCGAAGTCGATTTCGCCGCCGGCTTCGTCGATCAGGCCGCCGATGTCGACGAAGACGTCGGCAGCGCTGCTGTCGGGAGCGCCGGCGATCGCGCTGCTGTAGTCCTCGTCGCCGGCCAGGTTTTCGCCTTCGGAGGCGTCGACCATTTCCTTGAAGGTTGCTTCGTCTTCGGCGAAGACGACGAGCCCGTCGAAGACGCCGATCGTCGTTTCGTCTTCCTGGACCTTGAAGTCGACGCCGTTGTAGGAGCCGTCAGTGGCGGCTTCGTCGCCGTTTTCGACCTCCTTGTCGACGAAGTCGCTGGCGGCGCCTTCGTCGGTCGTCTGCACCGCGGCGCCGTAGCTTTCGAAGTCTTCCTCTTCGTAGCTCTGCAGGAAGATGCCGCCTTCGTCGCCGAGCCAGGGCTCGATTTCCTTTTCGAAGTCGAAGCCTTCGCCTTCGCTCGCCGCCGAACTTTCAAGTTCTTCGACGATCAGGTCGCCGAGGTTGTCGACGCCAGCGATCGTCTTGGCCAGCGCTTCGATGTTTTCCTTCGTTTCGCCTTCCGGGCGGACGGTGAAGCCGATGAAGACGGGGGCTTTGACCGGGGCGACGCTCGCCGGGTCGGTGCCGCTACTGCTACCGCTGTCGCTGCCGCCGCAGCCGGCGACGAGCAGGGCGGCGGCGGCCGCGAGAAGGACTGGAAGGACGAGGCGAGACTTCACGGAGGCGGGCACTCTAGCGAGCGCTTTGGACAACTTCAGCCGACCGGCCGCCGCTCGGACGGAACGTCACTCGACCGTGACGGTCTTGGCCAGATTTCGCGGCTGGTCGACGTTGAGGCCGCGGGCGCGGGCGATGTCGTAGGCGAGCAGCTGCAGCGGCAGGATCGCGACGATCGGCTGCAGGATCCAGTCGGTCCTGGCCACCTCGATCGTCGCCCCGGCCACCTCGGCGACCCGCTCGTCGCCGGCCGTGGCGATCCCGATCGTCTGGGCGCCGCGGGCGCGGACCTCCTCGACGTTGGAGAGGACCTTCTCCAGGATCGGGCTCTCGGTGGCGACGCAGATCACCGGCGTCGACTCGTCGAGCAGCGCGATCGGGCCGTGCTTCATCTCGCCGGCGGCGTAGGCGTCGGTGGGGATGTAGCTGATCTCCTTCAGCTTCAGCGCCCCCTCGAGGCAGACCGGCAGGCCGATGTGACGCCCCAGGTAGAGGAAGAACTCCCGCTCGCCGTGCGCCTCGGCGATCGCCCGGGCCGGCTCCGCGGCCGCGGCCAGCGTCTCTTCCATCCGCGACGGCAGCCTCTTCATTTCGGCGACCAGCTCGCTCAACCGCTCGGGCGGGAGCGTTCCCCGCAGCTCGGCGAGCCGCAGGCCCAGCAGGTACATCGCCGCCACCTGGGCGACGAAGGTCTTGGTCGCGGCGACGCTGACCTCCATTCCGGCGCGGATGTAGAGGACCGCGTCGGCATCGCGGGTCGCCTGGCTGCCCATGATGTTGGTGATCGCGAGCACGGTGGCCCCCGCCTCGCGGGCGAGCCGCATCGCCGCCAGCGTGTCGGCGGTCTCCCCTGACTGGGTCATCCCGATCACCAGATCCTCGGGCCCGACGACCGGGTCGCGGTAACGGTACTCGGAGGCGATGTCCATCTCCACCGGAACCCGTGCCCACGCCTCGATCGCATAGCGACCGACGAGGCCGGCGTGGTAGGAGGTCCCGCAGGCGACGATCACGATCCGCCGCACCCCGCGCAGGAGCTCATCGGAGAGGTCGACGTCGGAGAGGTCGACCCCGTCGTCCTCGGGCAGACGGTCGGTGATCGTCTCGGCGACGGCGTCGGCCTGTTCGTGGATCTCCTTCAGCATGAAGGTCTCATAGCCGCCCTTCTCGGCGGCGTCGGCGTCCCAGGTCACCTCTTCGGCGGCACGCTCGACCGGGTTGCCCTCGGCGTCGGTGAGCCGGACGGAGCCGGCTTCGATTTCGACGATCTCGCCGTTTTCGATCGGCACCGCCGTGCGGGTGTCGGCGAGGAAGGCGGGGATCGCCGAGGCGAGGAAGGTCTCCCCCTCGCCGACCCCGGCGACCAGCGGGCACTCCTTGCGGGCGCCGAGCAGCCGCTGCGGCTCGTCGGCGTGCATGGCGACGAAGGCGTAGTGGCCGCGCAGCTCGGCGTAGGCGGCGCGGACCGCGGCGGCGAGGTCGCCCTCGTAGTGGGCGGCGATCAGGTGGGCGACGACCTCGGCGTCGGTCTCGGAGGTGAAGACTTGGCCTTCGCCCTGGAGGCGGCGGCGCAGCTCCGAGTGGTTCTCGACGATCCCGTTGAGGACGATGTGGACGCGGCCGGAGCTGTCGTCGTGCGGGTGCGCGTTCTCCTCGGTGACCCGCCCGTGGGTGGCCCAGCGGGTGTGGGCGATGCCGGTGGCCGACGGCGGCAGCTCGCCGGCGCCGTTGTTCGCCCGCTCCTCCACCGCCGCCCGCAGGTTGGCGAGGTTGCCGACGGCGTGGACGCTCTCGACCTCGCCGTCGGCGAGCACGGAGAGGCCGGCCGAGTCATAGCCGCGGTATTCGAGCTTTTCCAGCCCCGAGAGCAGCAGCTCCTCGCAGGGCCGGCTGCCCACGTATCCGACGATGCCGCACATAGAAGGCGAGTAAGGGTAGAGGGCGGGGCCCGGAAGCTCGCCTAGGAGAGCTCTCGGCGCACGAGACCGGCCAGCCGCTCGCAGACCGCCTCGGCTTCCTCGCCGTTAGGCGCCTCGGCCATCACCCGCACCAGCGGCTCGGTTCCGGAGGGGCGCAAGAGGACCCGGCCGCGGCCGCTGAGCTTCTCATTCTCCTGCTCGACCGCCTCCCAGACGGCGGCGGCGTCCTTGATCGCCTCGCGGTCGGCGACCCGCACGTTGACCAGCACCTGGGGCAGCTTCTCCATCGGCACCGCCTGCTCGAGTCGGCCCTCGCCGAGCTCCCGCATCGTCATCAGCGCCGCCGCGATCCCGTCGCCGGTGGCGACGAAGTCGGAGGCGATGATGTGGCCGGACTGCTCGCCGCCGAGCGGCCAGCCGCGCCGCTGCATCTCGTCGATCACGTAGCGGTCGCCGACCTGGGTCACCGCGACCTCGATCCCGGCCTCCTCCATCGCCCGGTGGAAGCCGTAGTTGCTCATCACGGTGACGACGACGCCGCCGTTCAGCTCTCCCCGCGCCGCCATCCCCCGCGCCGCCAGGGCGATCAGCTCGTCGCCGTCGTGGACGCGGCCGGCGCCGTCGGCGGCGAGGACGCGGTCGCCGTCGCCGTCGAAGGCGAAGCCGATCTCCGCGTCGGAGGCGGCAAGGCGCTCGGCCAGCGCCTCGACGTGGGTGGAGCCGCAGCCGGCGTTGATGTTGCGGCCGTCGGGCTCGACCCCGATCGCCTCGACCTCGGCGCCGAGGCGCTCGAAGATCGCCGGCGCGGCCCGGTAGGTGGCGCCGTTGGCACAGTCGAGGATGACCTTGCGCCCGGAGAGGTCGAGCGGGAAGGCCGCCTCGAGCTCGCGCAGATAGTCGTCGAGGCCGCCGTTCAGCTCACGCACGTGGCCCGATTGCTCGGCCGTCGGCGCCTGGTCGATCAGCGCCTCGATCCTGGCCTCTACGTCGTCGGCGAGCTTGACCCCGCGGCCGTCGAAGAACTTGATCCCGTTGTCGTGGAAGGGGTTGTGGGAGGCGGAGACGACGGCGGCGAGGTCGAGGCCGAGGCGGCGGACGAGGATCGCCGCGGCCGGCGTCGGCAGGACGCCGGCTAAGAGCGCATCGCCACCGGCGGCGGCGATCCCGGCGGCCAGCGCCGCCTCCAGCATCGGCCCAGACTCGCGGGTATCGCGGACGATCAGGACCTGCGGCCGCTGGGCCTCCAGCGAGGCGGTCGTCGCGCGGCCGAGGGCGGTCGCCAGCTCGGCCGTCAGGAAGGTGCCGGCCTCCCCTCGGACCCCGTCGGTTCCGAAGAGCTTGCGCGCGGTCGTCAAGCCGCCCTCGTCAGCGCTTGCTGAACTGAGGCCGCTTGCGAGCCTTCTTCAGCCCCGCCTTGCGGCGCTCCTTGACGCGCGCGTCGCGGGTGAGGAAACCGCGGCGCTTGAGGTCGCCGCGAAGCTCGGAGTCGATCTCGGTGAGCGCGCGGGCGACGCCGTGGCGGACCGCCCCGGCCTGGCCGCTGATGCCGCCACCGTGGACGCGGACGCGGACGTCGACGTTGCCCTCGTAGCCGGAGACGGCGAGTGGCTGCTTGACCATCGTCTGGTGCAGGGGCCGCGGGAAGAACTCCTCGAGGCTGCGCTTGTTGATCGTGATCTCGCCTTTGCCGGGCAGCACAGTGACGCGGGCGATCGCGCTCTTGCGCTTGCCGGTGGCGAGGAAGCGCGCGCCTTTCTCCATTTTGGCGGGGGCGCGGCTCGCGGTGGCGGTGTCGTCCTCCTCGGCCGCGGCCAGCGCGGCTTCGCGCCGCGCTTTCTCTTCTTCCTCGGCTTCGAGCCGGGCACGCTCCTCGGTGCTGAGCTCGCGCTGCTCGGGCTCGACCAGGATCGGCTCCAGGTCGGCGCCGGGAATGACGTCTTTTTTCTTCTCCTCGGCCTTGGGCTCCGGGGGAGCCTCCTCGGTCTGCTCCTCGACGACAGGCTCCTGATCAGCCTCCGGAGCGGTCACCTCCTCGGCAACCGGCTCCTCAGCGACCTCCTCCGCCGGCTGCTCCTCAGCGGCATCTGCCGATGGCGAATTCTCCGGCTGTTCCGGAGAATCGCTATCGGAGACAGGACCCGCGGCCCCAGCGCCCTCGTCCTGTGAAGTCTCGTCCTGCTCCGGCGTCTTCTCGTCGTCGATCATTCGGTCTCCATCGGTTTCGGCTGCTGTGCCGCGTGCGGGTGGTCCGGCCCGGCGTACACCTTCAGCTTGGTCAGCTGCTGGCGGGCGAGGCGGTTGCGCGGCAGCATCCCCTTGACGGCCTTGCGGATCACTTCCTCCGGCTTGCGCTCGAGCATCTCGCCGAGCGTGCGGGACTTGATCCCACCTGGATAGCCGCTGTGGCGGTAGTAAGTCTTCTGCGCCAGCTTGTCGCCGGTGACGCGGATTTTCTCCGCGTTGACGACGACGACGAAGTCGCCGGTGTCGATGTGCGGCGTGTACTCCGGCTTGCGCTTGCCGCGCAGCGTGTTGGCGATCTGCGTCGCCAGCCGACCCAGGGTCTTCCCCTCGGCGTCGACGACGTACCAGTCTCGCTGGCGGGTGGTTGGCGTGGCTACAAAGGTCTTCATCGCGCAAAAACCGCGCGGTCCTTCCCACGCGGCCGGGGGATGATAGCCATCTCGCCGCCCCGAGGGGGCTCCGGAGGGTTGCTTATACTGCCGCCCGAGCAATAGCCGAATTCCGTGCAGGCCACTGTGCGGGAGCGGAGGAACCGTAGGGACCTTGCAGGTCCCAGGGGCGAATCGGACGAAAAGCGTCCATAGCGCAGCTCTTTCAGCGCGAGCCCGTCAGCTAACTCCGCAGGCGATGGAAAGAGAGGGCTAGCGGTTTGAACAGAGGGTTCGTCCGGCCGAGCGCGGCCGGCAAAATTTGGCTAGTGGGCATGGCGGCGATCGTCGCGCTGCTCGGCTGCCTCGCCGGCACCGCCGCGGCGACCACCGGCGGCGCCGGGGCTCCGGGCGGAGCACCGACGGCGAAGGGCAGCCCCTCCGGCACTCCTGCCTCCTCCCCAAGTGCCGGTGTTATCACCCTCCTCGCCGGTAAGACCACGCCCCGCAAATCCTTCTACTTCGGCTATCGCTACCCCAGCCTCAGCTTCACGATCGGCAGCGACCAGCCCGAAAACGACCTCCAGATCGACGTCGTCAACGCGGCCGCCGAAGTCGTCAAGACCTTCTACCGGGAAAACGTCGCCCCCAACGTGGCCACCAAAGTGCGCTGGGACGGGACGACGAACGAAGGGCGCCCGGCGCGCAACGGCCGCTACAGCTTCCGGATCAGCCCGCAGTCGCCGACCGCGACGGCCCCCGCCGCCCGCAAGTCCTCGAGCTCGACCGCGCTCAGCCTCGGCTTCGCCTTCTACGGCTACGCCTTCCCGATCCTCGGCGCCCACGAATTCGGGATGGACGCCGGTCGCTTCGGCGCTCCCCGCAGCGGCCACACCCACCAGGGCCAGGACGTGATGGCCGCCTGCGGCACGCCGCTGGTCGCCGCTCGCGGCGGCGCCGTGCAGATGTCGACCTGGGACGACGCGGCCGGCAACTACCTCGTGATCGACGGCAAGGGGACCGGGAACGACTTCATGTACGCGCACCTGGCGGAACCTTCACCGCTGAAAGTCGGCGAAAGCGTCCGCACCGGGCAGCCGATCGGGATCGTCGGCGACACCGGCGACGCCCAGGGCTGTCACCTCCACTTCGAGATGTGGGGAGCACCCGGCTGGTACGAGGGCGGATCGCCCTTCGACCCGCTTCCCTATCTCCAGAAGTGGGACGCCTACAGCTGAGCCAAAACCCGGCTTAGCGCGTAGGTACATACACCCACCGGTTAACGATCCTTTTCCGAAAACGGGGTGTTCTGGATTAGGCCAGCTGAATGGTCTATACATACTTATTGCATGACGAACGCCGCCGTACTCACCCCCTCATCCCAAGGAGCCGATCATGAAGGAGCCCCTCCCAGACGCCATCGATCAACGGCTGGTCCGATCCCTCGCGCATCCTCTGCGGATCCAGATCCTCGAGCTCCTCACCGACCACGTGGCGAGCCCGGCCACGCTCGCCGGCCAGCTGGACGCCGCTCTCGGCGACGTCGCCTACCACACCCGTGCGCTCGATCGCTACGGGGCGCTCGAACTCGTCGACACCGCGCAGAAGCGCGGCGCCACCGAGCATTTCTACAAGGCCACCCCCGGCGCCTTCGTCGGCGGGCCCCCCTGGCGCAAAGTGCCGAAATCGATCCGTGGGGGGATCTCAGCCGCCACTCTGCAGACCTTCCTCGACAAGGCGATAGCGGCGCTGGAGGCGGGAACCCTCGACGGGCGCGACGACACCGTCTTCCGCTGGATGCCCCTTTTCCTCGACGAGCGGGGCTGGAAAGAGGTAGTCGCGATCATGGAAGAGGCAACCAAGCTGATGCTCGCGGCCCACGTGCGCAGCCAGGACCGGCTCAGCGAGAGCGGCGGCAGGGGTGCGGTGTCAACCGTGGTCGGTCAGGCGGCTTTCGAGACCGCAGGGTCTGTCGAAGCTGCCTAGGTGTGCAGGGGAGGTGTTGGTGGGGGTGCCTGGGAGCACCTCCGCCGCGTGAACTAAATGCGTTTGGGCTGCCGCCTCGGGCCGTTCTGGCGCGGCTCCATGCCAAGTACCCAGTCACCCCCACCAACACCTCCCAACGACCGAGCGCTGGCATGTCGCTGATTCACGAGACCGCAAAAATCATTCCTGGAGAACCAATTTTGCGGTCTCGGTGAAAAACAGCTCGCTACCGGAGCTCGCTCGATGGAGGGTGCCGGTGGGGGTCTCCTGGGCACTTAGCACGAGGCGGGCTGACCACGACGGGGCGACAGCAACAGAACGCTGACCCGCCGAGCTGCGCCCAGGGGACCCCCACCGGCACCCTGCCCCTAACTGGGGAAGGTCCTACTCCCACTCGATCGTCGCCGGGGGCTTCGAGGAGATGTCTAGGGCTACTCGGTTGACGTCGCGGATCTCGTTGATTATGCGGTTGGAGACCCGCTCGAGAAGGTCGTAGGGGAGGCGGGCCCAGTCGGCGGTCATCGCGTCGTCCGAGGTGACGGCGCGGATCACGATCGGGTAGGCGTAGGTGCGGCCGTCACCCTGGACGCCGACCGAGCGGACGACCGGGAGAACGCAGAAGGACTGCCAGAGCTGGCGGTAGAGCTCCGCCGCCCGGATCTCCTCCTGGAGGATCGCGTCGGCGGCGCGGAGGATGTCCAGCCGCTCTTTGTTGACCTCGCCGCCGACGATCCGGATTCCCAGGCCGGGGCCCGGGAAGGGCTGGCGCCAGACCATTCGCTCGGGCAGGCCGAGCTCGGCGCCGACCGCCCGCACCTCGTCCTTGAACAGCATCCTCAGCGGCTCGACCAGCTCGAATTCGAGGTCGTCGGGGAGGCCGCCGACATTGTGGTGGGACTTGATCGTCGCCGCGTGGTCGGAGCCGCCGGACTCGATCACGTCGGAATAGAGCGTTCCCTGGACGAGGTAGCTGACGTCCTCGAGCTTCGCCGCCTCCTCCTCGAAGACGCGGATGAACTCGGTACCGATGATCTTCCGCTTCGTCTCCGGGTCCTCGACCCCGGCGAGATTGGCTAGGAAGCGCTCTTCGGCGTCGACGTGGACGAGCGGGATCCCGAACTGGCCGAAGGCCTCGACGACCTGCTCGGCCTCGTTCATCCGCATCAGGCCGTGGTCGACGAAGACGCAGGTGAGCTTGTCCCCGACCGCTTTGTGGACGAGGAGGGCGGCGACCGAGGAGTCGACCCCGCCGGAGAGGCCGCAGATCACCTTCCCGTCACCGACCTGGGCCTGGATCTTCTCGACCTGCTCGGCGATCACCGACTGCGGCGACCACTGCTCGGTGCAGCCGGCGACGTCGCGGAGGAAGCGGGTGAGGATCTCGGTCCCGTAGGGCGTGTGGACGACCTCGGGGTGGAACTGGATCCCGTAGAGGCCGCGGTCGGGTAGCTCGAGTGCCGCCACCGGCGAGCTCGGGCTCGAGGCCAGTGGCGTGAACCCCTCCGGCGCCTCGAAGACGGCGTCGCGGTGGCTCATCCAGCAGCTCTGCTCCTCGGGCAGGCCTCCGAGAAGGCGGCCACCACCGTCGCGGAGGACGAGGTCGGTGCGGCCGAACTCGCCCGTCTCCGCCGACTCGACCCGGCCGCCGAGGGCGAGGACCATCGCCTGCATCCCGTAACAGATGCCGAGCATTGGAATCTCGAGGTCGAGCAGCTGCGTCGGGAATTTGGGGGCGCCGGGCTCGTAGACCGAGGCCGGCCCACCCGAGAGCACCAGGCCCTTCGGCTTCCGCTCCCGGATCTTCTCGATCGAGGTGTTCGCCGGCAGCATCTCGGCGAAGACCCCGCATTCCCGGATCCGGCGGGCGATCAGCTGCGAGTACTGGCCGCCGAAATCGAGGACGAGGACCTCCTCGACGGCTTGGGTGTCCTCCGCAGGCAGCTCGCCGCCAGGCTCGACGATCGGGTCGTCGCCGATCCTGGCGGCTACCTGCTCAGTCATCCGAGACGGCTACCCCGGTCGAGACGGCGGCCCGCCCGTTGGACCCCATCCCGACGTGCTGCTCGTTCTGCAGCTTCTTGCCCTCGCTCATCAGCGCCGGCGCGACCATCACCTCGGCCCGCTGGAAGCTGCGGATGTCCTCGTAGCCGCAGGTCGCCATCGAGGTTTTCAGCGCCCCCATCAGGTTGAAGGTGCCGTCGTTCTCTTTGGCCGGGCCGAGGAGGATTTCCTCCATCGTCCCGTCCTGCTTGGTCGAGACGCGGGTGCCGCGGGGCAGCGACGGGTGGAAGGTCGCCATCCCCCAGTGGAAGCCGCGACCGGGGGCCTCTTTGGCCCGGGCCAGCGGCGAGCCGATCATCACCGAGTCGGCGCCACAGGCGATCGCCTTGGAGACGTCCCCCCCGGTCCGCATGCCGCCGTCGGCGATCACGTTCACGTACTCACCGGTCTCCAGCATGTGCTGGGCGCGGGCGGCCGCGACGTCGGCGATCGCCGTCGCCTGCGGGACGCCGATCCCGAGGACGCCGCGGGTCGTGCAGGCGGCGCCGGGGCCGACGCCGACGAGGACGCCGACGGCGCCGGTCCGCATCAGGTGCAGGCCGGTCGAGTAGGAGGCGCAGCCGCCGACCACGGTCGGGACCGGGACCTCGGCGATGAACTCCTTCAGGTTCAGCGGCTCGACGGTGGTCGAGACGTGTTCGGCGGAGATCACGGTGCCCTGGATGACGAGGATGTCGAGTCCCGCCTCGACCGCCACCTCGTAGTACTCGCGCACTTTCTGCGGCGTCAGCGAGCCGCAGACGACCGCGCCGCGGGACTTGATTTCCGCCACCCGCTTGGCGATCAGCTCGGCCTTCACGGGCTCGGTGTAGATCTGCTGCATCAGCCGCGTCGCTTCGTGCTTGGGCGCGGCGGCGATCGCCTCCAGCCTCTCCTCGGCGTCCTCGAAGCGCGACCAGATCCCCTCCAGGTTGAGGACCCCGAGCCCACCGAGCTCGTTCGTCAGCACGGCGGTGTCGGGCGAGACGACGCCGTCCATCGCCGAAGCGACGAGGGGAATCTCGAAGCGGTAGGGACCTAGGGTCCAGCTGACGTCGATGTCGTCGGGATCGCGCGTCCGGCGGGAAGGAACGATGGCGATGTCGTCGAATCCATAAGCCCGGCGCCCCTTCTTGCCGCGGCCGATTTCAATTTCCAAGTCAATCCTCCAAGGCGTGGCGTTGAACCACTGAGCCTACACTTCGGCGGGGACCTCCAAGTCGTGCACCGAGACCTCGCCGAGCAGGCGCTCGACCTGGTTGCGATCGACGGTGCCGGCGCCGAAGTGCTGGGTCGACTCCGCCCCGCAGGCGACCCCGTAGGCGAGGCAGTCCTCGGGCGAGCGGTCTTCGTAGCGGGCGGCGACGTAGCCGGCGACGAAGGCGTCCCCCGAGCCGACCGAGGAGACCGGCTCCAGCGGCTCGGTGTGGACCTCGAGCAGGCGCCGCGAGCTGCCCTCGCCGACGGCGGCGACGCAGCCGTCGGGGCGGGTGATCGCGGCCTCGCTCGCCCCCAGGCGTACCAGTTCGAGCAGGCCCTGGGCGAGGTCGGAGCGCTCGGGGAACTCCTGCCCGACCAGCTCCTCGGCCTCGGTCTCGTTCGGCGTCACCATCGAGGCGCCGGCCCGCACCCCCGCCAGCATCGCCTCCCCCTCGGCGTCGAGGACGACGGGGACGCCGCGGCGCGTGAGGTCGTCGACCAGGCGCGCGTAGAGGTCGTCGCCGGCCCCCGGCGGCACCGAGCCGGCGAGGACGCAGATCTTCGCCCCGCTCGCCAGGTAGCCGATCCGGTCGAAGAGCCGCTTCACCTCCTCGGGGCTGACCGCCGGGCCGCGCTCGTTGATCTCGGTCTGCTCGCCGGAGGTCGGGTCGATCACCGCCAGGTTGATCCGGGTCTCCGAGGCGATCTCGGTGAAGTCGGTCAGCACCGACTCCTCCTGGAGCTGTTCCAGGACCTGGGTGCCGGTCGGGCCGCCGACGAAGCCGGCGGCGATCACCGGACGGCCCAGCAGGCTGAGCGCGCGGGCGACGTTGATCCCCTTGCCGCCGGCGACGGTGCGGCTCTCGACGGCGCGATGGCGCCGGCCGAGCCGGAAGTTCGGTACCGCGACGGTGCGGTCGATCGCCGCGTTCAAGGTCACGGTGAGGATCACTTGGCCTTCACCCGATTCTGCTCCTGGAGTCGTTTGCCGCGGGCGCGCAGGCGCAGCACCAGCGCGACCATGAGTATCACGAAGACCACGATCGCGATAGGGATCGAGTTGTCAGCGACGAAGCTCCGCGCCCGGTCGAAGGTGCTCGCCTCGGCGACCGCGCGGCCTGCGCGCAGGGGTACCGACCCGACCTCGCGGCCGGCGACGAAGACGTTGACCGCGCCGAGGCGGGCGCCGCGCCGGATCGGCCCCCCGACCTGCTCCGGCGCCCGCACCCGCACGTCGATCAGCTGGCCGCGGCGGATCCCCACCTGCAGCGAGCGCGAGGCCCGCAGCGGCAGCTCGCCGCCGGAGTAGCGGACCTCGGGGTCGGCGAAGTCCTGGCCGCGGCGCACCGGTAGCCGCCGCTGGTACTGGGAGAAGCCCCATTCGAGCAGTTCGAGGCTGTCGCTGAAGCGTTCTTCGTCGGTCCAGGTGCCGACCACGGCGGAGATCAGGTCGACTCCGTCGCGGCTGCCGGAGCCGACGAGGACGTACTGGGCGCCGAAGGTGTGGCCGGTCTTCACCCCGGTCACCCAGGGCGCCATCAGCAGCAGCTCGTTGATCGTCGCGATCCGCCGCGGCGGGTGGACGCTGCGCAGCTTCGCGGTGCGGGAGTCGGCGACCTTGGCGAAGGCCGGCTCGTCCAGCAACCGCCGGGTCAGCGTCATCAGGTCGAAGGCGCTTGAGTAGTTGCCCTTCTCGTCGAGGCCGACCGGATTGGCGTAGTGGGTGTGGGCGAGCCCGAGGGCGGCCGCGTAGCGGTTCATCTCGGCGACGAAGCGGGCTTCGGAGCCGGCCGCGGCGATCGCCAGCGTGTGGGCGGCGTCGTTGCCGCTGCGCAGGATCAGGCCGTAGATCAGGTCGCGGACGCTGATCCGCTCCCCCGCCCGCAGCCCCATCAGCGACTCGCCGTATTCGGCCGCGTAGGGCTGGGCGCGGACGATCTTGTCGAGCGGCAGCTCCCGCATCGCCACGTAAGCGGTCATCAGCTTCGTCGTGCTGGCGATCGGCAGCTCGCGGTTGCCGGCGTGGGAGGTGAGGACGTCGCCGGTGCGGGCGTCGATCACCCCCCAGGAGCGCGCCGCCAGCTGCGGGCCCTGCTGCTGTGGCGCCTTTGCTTCCTGCGGTTGCGCCGCGGCCCCGGCGGGCGCCAGCAGGCAGAAGAGCGCCGCGAGCAGCGGCAGGGCGCCTCGGCGGCGGCCGCTCACCTGAGCTTCAGCGTCTGGCCGGCGATCAGGATCTGCGGATCCACTTCAGGGTTCAAGGCGAGGATTTCGGCGACCGGGACGCCGGTCTTGTGGGCGATCGCGGTCAGGGTGTCGCCCGATTCGACCGTGTAGGACTTCGCCTTGGTGCGGTGCTTGGTCTGCTGCTTGGCCTGGTGGTCCTTCTTGTGATGCGAAGAGGAGGAGCTGCTGTCCAGCGCCGAGGTGGCGACGGCGATGACGACGACGACCGCTGCCACGAGGGCGAGGGCGGCGACGATGCGGGCGACGGCGCTGGAGCGTTTTTCCATGGACTGGGCGAGTGGGATGGGACGGAGCGGCCTGATCGTAGTCGCGATCGCCGTTCTCAGGCGGTGGATATCTCCCAGACCGACTGCCGCAGGCGCTCGGCCGCGGCCGCCGGGTCGGGATCGGCGGCGATCCCGCGGGAGGCGGCGACCAGCCCGGCCGCCCGACCGGCCGAGAAGACGGGTCCGAGAAGCTCCGGCTTGCCGCCCTGGGCCCCGACGCCGGGGATGAGGAAGATCGAGCGCGGCATCAGCTGCCGCATACGGGCGAAGTGCTGGGGCTCGGTGGCGCCGACGACCGCGCCGAGGCCACTCAATCCCGAATCCCCTAGTAGCCGCTCGGAGAACTCGTTGACAATCCCGGCGAGGCGCTCGTACAGCGGCGCTTCCGGAGCCGGCAGGTCCTGCAGGTCGGCGGCGCCGGGGTTGCTGGTGCGGACAAGGACGAACATTCCCGCCCCCGCCTCCGCCGCGGCGGCAAGGAGCGGCTCGAGGGCGTCGCGCCCGAGCAGGGGGTTGGCGGTGAAGGCGTCGGCGCCGAGGCCGCGGACGGGTCCCCATGGCGTCGGCGTCTCGCCGACGAGGGCCTGCGCGTAGGCGGCGGCGGTAACCGGCACGTCCCCGCGCTTGCCGTCGGCGACGACCAGAAGGCCCGATTCCTGGGCGGTCCGGCAGACCGCCTTCAAGGCGACCGCGCCAGCGGTGCCCAGTCGCTCGAAGCAGGCCAGTTGCGGCTTGACGGCGACGCAAGCAGGGCCCGCTTGTTCGATCAGGTCGCTGCAATGCCCGGCGACCGCGATGGCCGCCTGATCCGCAGCCGTCGCCTCGGGATCGGCCACCCTCGACCCGGCGAGCTTCGCCGGGTCGGGGTCGAGGCCGAGGCAGATCTGGCTGCGGCGCTCCTCTACGAGCGCCGCGAGCCGATCGGAAAAGCCAGTCAGCGAATCAGCCGCCCTTGACTTTGGTCTTCAGGGCCGAGCCGGCGGAGAAGCGCGGAACTTTGCCGCCCGGGATGGTGATCCTTTCGCCGGTGCGCGGGTTGACGCCCTGGCGAGGGCCGCGCTCGGCGACGTGGAATTTGCCGAAGCCGGTGAACGCGACCTCCTCGCCGCTGCTCAGAGCACCGGTGATTGCGTCGAGCACGGCGTCGACGGCGTCGCTCGCCGCCTTTTTGCTGCCGAGCCGATCATCGTTGGCAAGTTGGTCAAGAAACTCAGCCTTGGTCACGTCGAGATTCCTCCTCGGGGTTTGAAGATCGGCGCAATCTAACAGTGGCCACGGCGTAAGAAATTCGCGCTCTAGAGCCAGATGTCACGAACCGCTGATCGCCATCTCGGCGACCAGCAGCGGCGGCGTACTGACCGAGCCCCCGAAAGGAACCCAGCGAGGCTCGGCGCCGGCGGCCTCGACGGCGCTCAGCATCGCCACCAGCTCGCCGGCGATCGTGAACTCGCGGACCGGCTCGGCGAGCGCTCCGTCGCGGATGATCCGGCCCGAGGCGCCGACCGAGAAGACGCCGGTGACCGGGTTGACGCCGGAGTGGAGGCCGGCGACGTCGGTGACGTAGACCCCCTCCCCCGCCTCGGCCAGCAGCTGCTCCAGGCTGAGGCTGCCGGGGGCGACGACGAGGTTCGAGGTCGAGACCGAGGGCAGCGAGCGGTAGCCCTGCCGCGAGGCGGAGCCGGTCGAGGAGGTGCCCTCGCGGTTCGCGGTGTAGGTGTCGAAGAGGTAGGAGCGGAGCCGGCCGCCCTCGATCAGCGCGGTGCGGCGGCGCGGCACGCCCTCGGCGTCGAAGGGCGCCGAGGCGGGCCCGTCCGGGTCACGGCCATCGTCGTAGAGCGCGAAGGCCTCGCTCGCGACCTCGTCTTCGAGGCGACCGGCGAATGGGGAGCGGCCGCGCTGCACCGCTTTGGCGCCGAGGCCGCCGCCGATCAGGCCGGCGAAGCTGGCGGCGACGGTCTCGTCGAGGACCACCGGGCAGGAGCGCGAGGCCGGCTTGCCGGCGCCGATCATCGCCAGCGCCCGCTGCGCCCCTTCGGCGCCGATCGCCTCCGGATCGAGGCCGCGCGGGCCGCGGGCCAGGCCGAACCCGAGCCCGGTCTCCCGCGCCCCCTCCCCCTCGGCGAGCGCCGAGAGGTAGGCATAGGCGCTCGAGGCCTCGTACTCGCCGGCGACACCGGCCGAGGAGGCGATCGCCACCTGCTCGTCGGAGTCGGCGTAGACGGCGACCTCGACCCCGACCAGGCGGGGATCGGACTCCAGCGCCGTGCGCTCGACGGTGAGGGCGAGGTCGACGACGCGCGAGGTGTCCCATTCGGCGATCGAGGGATCGCCGAGGCCGGGGAGCGCCTCGACCTCGGCCGGTTGCGGCGGCTCCGCGAACTCGTCTTCGTCGGCGGCCGCCGCCGCCTCGGAGGCGCGGGCGGCGATCTCCTCGACCCCGTCGTCGGAGAGGTCGGTGCCGTAGGCGTAGCCGACCCGGTGGCCGTGCCAGGCGCGGACGCCGACCCCCGTCTGGGTCGCCGCCTCGAGGCTCTCGACCTCGCCGCCGTGGACCCTGACGGTGCGGCCCCCGTCGCGGGAGACATAGGCCTCGGCGTCGCTCGCCCCGGCGGCGGTGGTCGCTTCGACCGCCCGCCGCGCGACCGCGCTCAAGTCAGACATAAAACGCTCCCGCTGTCATCGAACGCTCCCGCTGTCATCTCTCGGTACCCCCGACCGTCATCGTGGCGACGCGGACGTGGCCCTGGCCGGTCCCGACGGGGACTTTCTGGCCGCCCTTGCCGCAGATCCCGGTCTTCATGAAGAAGTCGTCGCCGACCGCGTCGATCGCCGCCAGGGCGTCGAGGCAGTTGCCGATCAGGGTGGCGCCGCGGCAGGGCCGGGTCACCTTGCCGGCCTCGATCAGGTAGCCCTCGGAGACACCGAAGACGAAGTCGCCGGTGGCCGGGTCGACCTGGCCACCGCCGAAGGAGACGGCGTAGAAGCCGCGCTCCACCTCGGCGATCATCTCCTCCGGGGTCGAGTCGCCAGGGGCGATGTAGGTGTTGGTCATCCGCGGGATCGGCAGGTGGCGGAAGCTCTCGCGGCGGCCGTTGCCGGTCGAGGCGACGCCGTCGCGCTCCGCCGTCAGGTGGTCGTAGAGGTAGGAGGTGAGGCGCCCTTCCTCGATCACCTGCGTCTTCTGGGTCGGCTGCCCCTCGTCGTCGATCGCGTCGCTGCCCCATTCGTTCGGCAGGCGGCCGTCGTCGTAGGCGTTCAGCAGCGGCTGGGCGACCTGCTCGCCGAGCTTGCCGACGTAGACGCTGGCGCCCTTCTGGATGTGGTCGGCCTCGAGCCCGTGCCCGGTCATCTCGTGGAAGAGGACGCCGCCGAAGCCGCCGCCGACGACGACCGGCATCGAGCCCGAGGGGGCGGGGACGGCGTCGAGCAGGGTCAGCGACTTCGCCGCCGCCTGCTCGGCGATCTGGCCGGGGTCGTCTTCGAGCAGCTCGAAGCCGCGGTGGGCGCCGAGCGTCTCGGCCCCGGTCTCGACGGTGCCGTCGCGGCGGGCGACCGTCTGCACGGCGATCCGGGTGCGGGTGCGGTCGTCGCCGCTGAAGAGGCCGTCGGAGTTGGCGACGGTGACCTGGCGCCGCGCCTCGGCGTAGACGGCGGTGACCTGGGCGATCTCGTCGCCCTTGCCGCGGGCCCGCTCGTCGAGCTCGCGCAGCAGCTCGGCCTTGCGCTCGGCCGGCACGTCTTCGGGCCGCCGCTCGATCGCCAGCGGCGCCACCTCCCGGGCCTGCAGCGGCTGCGGCGCCCGGCGCTCGGCCCGCAGCGCCGCCGCGGCCTCGTCGGCGGCGCGCTCGAGCTCGGCCGGCTCGAGGCCGTCGACGTGGGCGAAGTAGGTGGTGTTGCCGTCGACGACCCGGACCCCCGCGCCCTCCTCGGCACCCGACTGCACCGCCTCGATCCGGCGCTCGTCGATCGACATCGACTGGCCGCGGCGGCTTTCGGCGAAGACCTCGGCGAAGCGGCCGCCGCTGGCGAGCGCCCGCGAGAGGATGCGCTCGGCGAGATCCTGGTCGATCAGATTCGTCATCCCTTCTCCCTCTTGCCCGCGACCTCGATCAGACGCCCGGCGGCGACGAAGAGCTCGGCGCCGCTGCGCGAGTCCTGGGCGTGGTCGGCGCTGCGGCCGTGGGGGTAGTAGAGGCGGGCGAAGGGACGGCGGGCGACCCGCCGCCGGCGCATGAAGGCGGCCGCCTCGTCGGCGTAGACCGAGACGCGGTCGAGGAGGACCCGATGCGGCTTCTGCATCAGTCGTCCCTCCGAGGTTCGGTCCCCCCTGGGGTACCGAAGTTCGGAGAGGCGAGCTGCCTAAGGGTCGAGCGCATGTCGAAGAGCATCAGCGAAGCGAGGGCGAAGCGCTCGGTGACGGTGACGGCGGCGAGGCCGGCGTTGCGGATCGCGAAGACCTCGCCCTGCTCGGTGGCGATGTGGACCTGCTCGACCGGGACGTCCTCGGCCCCGTCGGCGGCGGCGAAGAGCGCGGCGGCGTCCTCGCGCCAGCGCTCCGGGCCCTCCCCCGTCGCCGCCAGAACCTCGCCCTCGGGGCCGAGGATCGCCGCCCCGCGCAGGTCCGGCGACATCTCGGTCAGGAAGGCGAGAGCGGCCTCCGCGGACTCCTTGTCGGGAGCGGCGGCTGGAGCGGCGTCGGCCATGTCGGCGAAGATACCGGGAGTGACCCTCGCCCGAGCCTCCTGGATCATCACCGTGGTCGTCTGCGCGATCGCCGCGATCCTCTTCGCGATCAGCGGCTACACCGGCTACGCGATCACCCTGGTCGCGATCGGCCTCGCCGCCAGCGTCAATCTGCTGCCGCCTGCGTAGGCGTGTCGAGTTATGCGTCCGTATGGGCGCATAAGTCGACACTGCCTCACCCCGAGCGGTAGGGGCCGCTTTCGCGCTCGCGGTAGGAGGTCTCCGGCTCGGCGTGGATCAGGACCTCGGCCTGGGGAATCTCGGCCTCGATCGAGTCGCGCATCTCGTGGGCGAGCTCGTGGGCGCGCTCGAGGCTGGTGCCGGAGCGGTACTGGACGTGGAAGTCGATGTGGCGGCGGCGGCCGGCGCGGCGGGCACGGAGCTTGTGGTAGCCGGCGACCTCGGGGGTGCGGGCGGTGGCGATCGCCTGCTCGATCCGGTCCATCTCCGCGTCGGGCAGGGTTTCGTCGACCAGGACCCCGGAGGAGCGGCGGATGATGCTGATCCCGGCCGAGACGATCGCCGCGGCGACGATCAGGGCGGTGATCGAGTCGAAGGCGTCGACGCCGGTGATCTGGACCAGCGCCAGGCCGAGGAGGACCCCGGCGGAGGTCAGCGCGTCGGTGCGAAGGTG
>Ga0207649_10000553_pt1 | contig 25817 bp, 20 predicted proteins | sample KBSC43metaG_FD_184317 | JGI IMG/M metagenome (GOLD analysis project Ga0207649, IMG submission 184317) | Corn rhizosphere microbial communities from Kellogg Biological Station, Michigan, USA - KBS C4-3 metaG (SPAdes) (version 2) | ecosystem: Host-associated > Plants > Roots > Rhizosphere > Soil ... | reverse complement strand
CCGGGGATGAGCTGGAACAACATCCCGACGCGATCGGGCACCGGCACCTCGGCCTTGACGATGGACGACAATGAATTGCCCGTGACCGTCACGCCCGGCGCGATCGGCGCGGTGCCCAAGGTCGAGTTGCCGGCTTATTATACGGTCGATAACCGGCTGATCACCGTCGCGGGCAGTAAAAGCTCGGTCGAGTTCGACCGCGCGCCCAATGGCTACGAGCTCCGCCTGACCGGCACGATCGGCGCCGACGCCAAACCCGACAAATTGCGCGTCGGGATCGACGATCCGGCGCGCTACGCGGCATGGCGCTTCGCCCAGCTGTTGAAGGCCCGCGGCGTCCGCATCACCGGCAAGGTCGACGTCCGCCACCGTCCGCTGATGCCGAGCGACGATCCGGCGATCCGCGGCAACGCCCCGCCCGCGCGACCGCCTTTGCCGCCGGTGCTCGCCAAGCTGACGCCGCCGCCGCTGATCGACGACATGCATCTGACGATGAAGGTCAGCCAGAACCTCCATGCCGAATTGTTCCTGCGCCGCTCGTCGCTGGTCGCCGGCAGCGGATCGATCGCCGACGGCCAGGTCGCGGTGCGCGCGATGCTGGCCAAGGCTGGGGTGCCGCGCGCGGCGTTCGACTTCTCGGACGGCTCGGGCATGTCGAGCTACAACCGCGTCGCACCGCGCGGTGCGGTGATCATGCTGCGCTGGATCGCGACCCAACCTTGGGGCGCGGCGTGGCGCGAGACGCTTCCCGTCGGCGGCGTCGATGGCACGCTGGCGAAGCGCTTCGGCGGGACGCAGCTCGACCACAAATTGTTCGCCAAGACCGGCACGCTCAACGCGTCGGCTGCTTTGTCGGGCTATATGATCGCCAAGAGCGGCCGCACGCTGACCTTCTCCACCTATGCCAACGACATCCCGCCGGGCGTCGAGGCGACCAAGGCGGTGGATGCCGCGCTGGAGCTAATCGCTGCGGAGAATTGAAAGGAGAGCGTCAGCGACGTGTCGTCCATACGCCGCGCGACCATCAATGCCTGGTGTAACCGGTCAGCTCGAATGCGAATGCTTGCCGTCAATGGAAAAGGTCGCTGGCCCTGGGAGAGATCGAGTAGCCCTTGGCCTCATTGGGCCGGAGCACCCATGTTTTTCCTCACATCTTCTAGCTTGAGAGGCTCCGCCGGCAATGCGAAGCGTGCGGCAGATATCGTGTCCTGGCTGATGGTATCGAGTTGCATGCCGGTGAACACCAGCGGAGCACCGGTCTTCAGTGTGTCTTGCATGCTCTTGAATGAGTTCGAACTGCCGAGAACTTGACCCATCATCGCGACCGACATGTCAAACTGATGCGCCATGGCAGCGCCAAGTGGCGCGAGCTGAGGGTCGGTGCTGATCACAATGACGGGCTCGCCGCTAGTCTCTTTACCCAAATAATATGCGATTCCCTGGCGACCCCGGATCGTAACAAGCCCTCCCTTTACTAGCTGCCACGCCGGCTCATCCCTGCCCTTGTCCGCTGGCGAGGCCGGCATAATCTTTTTCATCTGTTCGGCCATCACTATGGCCATGTCCTCGACACGCATTACGGCCGGACCGTTGAAACTGGCCTGAATGACATAGCCGTGACCGTCATGCGTGATGAAGTAGCTGTTCGGATTGGAAGTGGCCCCTCGCACATCGCCATTCGAGGCAACTTCGATTTTCAGGGTCATGGCATTGTTGAGACCGACATAGTTCGCCGTGATGTCCGCGGAAGCTGGCGCGCCCAGGGCCAACAGCGAGATGACGAACGATCGTACAACAAGGTTCATGAGAAGCCCCTTCATCAAACGGGGCCGCTCATATGCTCTGATCCACGAATGTCGGCAATCGAGCTTACGTTCATTCCTGCCGGGCGTGGACCGTTGCTGTGGTGACTAAGGTCAGTTCCGCCGGCGGGATTTCCACAAAATCCGCCTAGCTCAGAGGGCGGCCACCGCACCGTCGGAATCCCAGACCCGAAAGGCGCCCGATCAGACCCGCGCATCGCCTGTCGAAAAAAATTGTGCACCCATGTCGATTTCCGACAAGCTCGTTCGTCGTCCCGATGAGACGCCAATTGGGGCAGGCTCGACCAAGGAGACAGACGATGCGTGTAATGGTGCTGGTGAAAGGCAACGAGGACACCGAAGCGGGCCTGGCGCCCACCCCCGAAATGCTGGAGGCGTTCGCGGCGATGGACCGCTTCACCGAGGAACTGGTCGAGGCTGGCGTCTTCATCGCCGGGGCCGGACTCAAGCCCGGTACCGACTCGAAGCGTATCGCGTTCGGGAGCGCCGGCAGCACGGTGATCGACGGACCGTTCGCCGAGGCGCGCGAACTGGTCGCGGGCTTTTCGATCTGGGAAGTCAGGGACATGGATGAGGCCGTGGCCTGGGCCACGCGCTACCCCATGATGGCCGGCAGCGAGGTCGAGATCCGGCCGTTCTACGAGGCCGCGGACCTGGCCGATTTCGTCACGCCGGAGGAACTCGCAAACCCGCGCGGCGGTGACCGCGGCAAGCTGGGCGTCGCCTGATCGCGTCGGCTGGGGCGGCAAAGCCTCTCCAGCCGGCCCATAATCATCGGAGATAGACGATGACCATCACCATCACCGCGTTCGAACGGTCGCCCGACGGCGGCAAGGGACTGGCGCGCGACACGCGGGTTCGCTGGGCGCTCGAAGAAGCGGGCTTGCCCTACGACGTCCGCCTCGTTTCCTTCGCCGCGATGAAGCAACCCGCGCATCTGGCGCTCCATCCTTTCGGTCAAATACCCACATATGAAGCAGGCGATCTTGCGCTGTTCGAGACCGGCGCGATCGTCTTCCACATCGCGGAACAGCATGAGGCACTGCTGCCGACAGACGCCGACGCGCGGGCGCGAGCGATCATGTGGATGTTCGCCGCGGTCAACACGGTGGAGCCGCCGATCCTCGATATCACCAACGCCAGGATCATCGAGGGCGACAAACCCTGGGCGCAGGAGCGGCTGGCGCTTGCCATGGACCGCGCTCGTGGGCGGCTGAAGCAAATGTCCGATCGCCTGGGCGACGCCGAATGGCTCGACGAGGCCTTCACCGCGGGCGACCTGATGATGGTGTCGGTGCTGCTCCGCTTCCGGATGCCGGGTCTGCTGGACGAATATCCGAACCTCGCCGCCTATGTCGCGCGCGGCGAGGCGCGGCCCGCTTATCAGCGCGCATTCGCGGCTCAATTGGCGATCAACGCACCAGCAGCGAGCTAGGCCCGCTTGCGTCGCCGCTGTCCCTGACGGACAAGCGGCGGCGTGGCGGCGAGCGAGACGAATAGCAACGGCGAAACACATCGCGCGATCGAGGCGACCTTTCGCATCGAACGGGCCAGGCTCATCGCCGGCCTGGCGCGGATGGTGCGAGACATCGACCGTGCCGAGGAACTGGCACAGGAAGCGCTGATCGTCGCGTTGTCCGACTGGCCGCGGAGCGGCGTCCCGGCCAATCCCGGCGCGTGGCTGATGGCGGTCGCCAAGCGGCGCGCGATCGACGCCATCCGCCACGACCAGATGCGCGACCGCAAGCATGAAGAGATCGCGCGGACGCTCGACGAGGAAGCCGAGGATGCGACCGCGGCGATCGACGCCGCGCTGGACGACGATCTCGGCGACGAATTGCTCGGCCTGATCTTCACCGCCTGTCATCCGATGCTGTCGCCCGACGCCCGCGCGGCGCTCACCTTGCGTGTGGTCGGCGGGCTCACGACCCACGAGATCGCCCGCGCCTTCCTGTCGAGCGAGGCGACGATCGCGCAGCGCATCGTCCGCGCCAAGAAGGCGATCGCAAAGGCCGGTCTGGCCTTCGAGGTGCCGCGCGGCGCGAAGCGCGCGGCACGTTTGCCCGCAGTGCTCGAGGTCCTCTACCTCATCTTCAACGAAGGCTATGCCGCCACGGCAGGCGACGATCTGGTCCGGCCGGGGCTGGCGCAGGAAGCACAGCGGCTCGGCCGCATCCTGGCGGGACTGATGCCCGACGAGCCGGAGGCGCTCGGTCTGCTGGCGCTGATGGAGATCCAGGCATCGCGGCTCGGCGCGCGCACTGGGCCGGATGGCGCCTTCGTGCCCCTCACCGAGCAGGATCGGTCGCGCTGGGATCAGTTGCTGATCCTCCGCGGGCTCGACGCGCTGGCCCGCGCCGACGCGCTCGGCGGTCAGGGGCCTTATGTCCTGCAAGCCGCGCTCGCCGCTTGCCATGCGCGCGCGCGCCACGCTGCCGACACCGACTGGGCAAGGATCGCGGCACTCTACGATCGGCTGCGCGTGGCGACCCCCTCGCCCGTGGTCGATCTCAATCGCGCCATCGCGCACAGTATGGCGTTCGGACCGGACGCGGGGCTCAGGCTGATCGACGAGATTCCCGATGCCGACGCCTTGCGCCACTATGCGCCATTCCCCGCGGCGAGAGGCGATTTCCTGTTCCGCGCGGGCCGGCTGGCCGAAGCGCGTTCGGCATTCGAGGCCGCTGCCGCATTGACCCGCAATGCGCGCGAACGGGCGTTTCTCCTCGCACGAGCGGATGCCTGCGGACCCTAGCCGCCTGCAACTAAGCCTCGCGATGCGCGTCCCAGGCGGCGATTACCGCATCGCCGGTCGCGGGCCTGACCTCGAAGATGCTCTTCCCCGACTGGCTATGCCGCGACGGATGGACACGGTTGGTGAGCAAGGTCCAGGCGATGCCGCGGTCGAAATCGACCCATAGGCCGGTGCCGGTGAAGCCGGTATGGCCGATCGTCTCGCCCGAACAGGCCGCCCCGCCCGACCAGCCACCGAAGCGCCGTTCCCAGCCGCACGTGCGGTGGTCGTAGAAGGGCGTGCGGATCGCCTCTAGCATGGCCGGCGACGCGCCACTGCCGTCGAGCAGTCCCAAGGCGAAATCGAGTACCCCGGCGACCGTCCCGAACAGCCCTGCATGGCCGGTCTCGCCGCCCATCGCGAAGCAATTCTCGTCGTGCACTTCGCCCTTGAGCACGCGCCCGCGCCACTGGCAAAGCTCGGTCGCGACCGCCGGCCCCGGCGGCGGGCCGTAACTCAGCCCCTCACCCAGCGGCCAGGCCGAGAGCGGCTGCCCGGTGATCCGCTCGATCGCGATCCCCAGCAGAATGAAATTGATGTCCGAATAGACCGGCGGCCCGTGCTGCCACTCGCGCTGCAGCACGAACGCGCGCAACCGCGCCGGGTCGTCGCCATAAGTATAGATCGGCTCGACCGCAGGGAGGAAGCTGCGATGCGCCAGGCAGTCGCGAAAGCTGAGCTTGCGCTCGGCGGCATTGGCCACGTCATATTGGCGCAGGTCGGGAATCGCGTCGGTCAACGGCCGGTCGAGATCGAGTTTGCCCTGATCCGCGAGCGTCAGGATCATCGTCGTCGTCGCGACCACCTTGGATACCGAGGCAAGGTCGAACCAATGATCGAGCGTCAGCGCCTCGCGTTCGGGGACGAGCGCCGCCATGCCGGCATGCGTCACCCAGCGCCGCCCGTCGGCCGCGACCACGCCCAGGGTCGCGCCGGGAATCCTGCCCGCCGCGACCGCGGCGGCGGCAGGCTCGAACGCTTGCTCGATCATGCCGCCACGACCTCCGCCGCGTCCGGATCATCGTCGGGTCGCGGCTTTGCCCGAACGATGAACGGCAGCAAGACCAGCACCGCGACGCTCATCGTGCCTGCCATGATGAAGAACCCATCATAGCCGATCGCTTTCTGGAACACCCCCGACAACCCCGCGAGCAGTCTCGGTATCAGGAAGGCGAGACCGGAGAACAATGCATATTGCGCCGCCGGAAAGCGCGGATTCACCAGCAGCGAGAGATACACCACGAACACCGCGCCTTCGAACCCATGGCCGAATTGATCGACCGCCATCGCCAGATAGAGATCGAGATCGCCGGCCGACACGCCAAGACCGAATAAAGAGAATAACACCGGCCCGCCCGGCGCCTGATGCGCGAGCCAGGCGAAGATCCAGTTGCTGAGCGCCGACATCACCCCGCCGATCACCAGCGACCAGCCCATCGACACCCTGGCCGCCAACAACCCGCCCAACGTCACCCCGAGTAATCCCGACACCAACGCAACGACACCATCGGCCGCGCTGATCTGCTTGAGCCCATACCCCAGCGCATTGAACATCGGGTGCGACAGCGTGTTCGCCATCACATCGCCGGTCCGATAGATCGAGATGAACAACAGGATCGGAATGACGACGAGGCCGTATCGCCATGCCACATCGACATAGGGCCCGACCGCCAACGATCGGCGCAACGGCGCGTGCCAGGGCAGCTTCTTGAGCCACGGTACCGCCGCACCCAGCACCAGGAAGGGCAGCAACCCGAGACCGAACACCCAATATTTCATGATGTCGGGATTATCGATCCCGATCGAGCCGATCGCGGACAACAGGACCCAACCGATCACGGCGGTCGCGACGGTGATGGCGGCGATCGCCACGGCACTGACCAGCAGGCCGGTCAGCAAGGCGGCGAACCGGCCGTCGCTGCGACCGCTCTCGGACCGCATCGCGGTCAGCAGCGGAAACGGCAGGAACGCCAGCACGGCGATCGCCAGATAGGCGAAGGTCCAGTTGGCGACCGCGGCGAGGTAGATCGCGCCGCCCCCGGCCACCACCATCGAGATGCGATAACCCCATTGATTGACCGCGACGAGCGGCCCCTGCTCTTCGGCGGTCGGCGCCAGTTCGACGCGCCACCCGTCCGCCGCGATCTCGAGCGTGCTCGTCCAGAAGGCGAGCAGCAAGGCGAACAGCGCGGTCAGTTGCAGGCTGTCGTCCGATGCGGTGAACGCCATCCCGACGGTCGACAGGAAAATGCCGAGCTGGGACACCATGATCCAGCCGCGCCGCCGACCCCAGAAGCGACCGAACCCCGGCATGTCGTATTTGTCGAGCAACGGCGCCCAGGCGAATTTGAACGTCGGCAACAGCGACACCCAGGCGAAATAGCCGATCGTGACGATGTCGACATTGTGCCGCGCGAGACGCAGGAACAGCACGGTGTTGAACATGTAGAACGGCAAACCGGCGGAAAAGCCGAGCAATGTATACAGCGCCAGTCGCCCGAACCCCGGGCGCAGCACCGCACGCTCCGCCGCACCGGAATCCGTCACGCCGACCGTCACGCGTGCAGTCCGAGCAGGCGGCTGGTCAGGTGCTGCATCGGCGATCCTCTCTCATGCATCGGCGCCACGGTCCGATGCTCGCCCGACCGCGTCAATGACTACTGTGTTGCAACCACGCAACGCTTTGCCCCTTCCGCGCATAAAAAAGGAACCGGTTTCACCACTTGGCGCAAAAGAAAGGTGGCAAGACCTGTCCATTCTGATGCTTAATGTCGCCAATGAACAGCGCCACGGGAAGGGCGCGTCCAGGGGGACCATAGCTATGACCGGATCGACCTCGCTTCGTCTTATATTGGCGTCGGGCACGGCGCTTGCCACCTTGTGCGCGCTGCCGGGCGCAGCGTCGGCGCAATCCGCGCCCGACGATCAGACCACCGCGCCAGCTGCAACGCCGACGGGCGCCGCCGCGCCGGTCGATGATGCTCAGGGTGACAGGGGCGGCAATGGCAAGGAAATCATCATCACCGGGTCGCGCATCAAGCAGGACCCGAACCGAAGCGCGCTTCCGCTCCAGATCATCACCACCGCCGACATCCAGCGCAACGGCATTTCGAGCCCCGAGCAACTGATCAGCTTCCTGCCTGACAACGGTAACAGCTCGGACAATCTGGCGTCCAACTCCGACGTCGTCACCGCCGAGCGCCGCGGCAACAATGGCGCCTCCTACGCCAATCTGCGCGGCCAGGGGTCGGCGGCAACGCTCGTCCTGCTCAACGGCCGCCGCGTCGCGGCGCAAGGCACTACCGGAGCCGCGGTCGACGTCAACCAGATCCCATTCATGGCGCTCGACCGGGTGGAAGTGCTCAAGGACGGCGCCTCGGCGATCTACGGCACCGACGCGGTCGGCGGCGTGATCAACTTCATTACCAAGTCGAGCTACAAGGGCTTTGGCGCCTCGGCCTATTCGGACGTCACCGAATATGGCGACGCGCCGATCTATCGCCTGTCCGCGATCGCCGGCTTTGGCGATCTCGACAAGGACGGGTTCAGCGTCTTCGGCACCGTCGGCTATAGCTGGGTCAATCCGCTGCAGGCCAAGGACCGGCCCTACATCAACACGTTCCAGCACGATAAGGGCTTGGGCGTCGACACGCGCGGCACGCCGTTCGCGACAATCGTCAACCTGGCCGGAACGTCGTTCCTTACGGGCGCCTCGTTCCCGACAATTCCCGGCACCACGCAAACCGCAACCGGCGGCATCAACATCCTCCGCCTGCCTGGACAGGCGGGCTGCGCGTCGGGCACCGACATGGATATCTATGATACGCAGGTCTGGGCCGCGCCCGGCAATGGCCTGGCCTGTTCGTTCGACACCGGCAAGAACGTCTATCTACAACAGCAGCTCAAGACGCTGACCTATTATGGCCGCGGCGCGCTCAAGATCGGTGCCAGCACGCTGTCGCTGGAGATCGTCGGGTCGGACGCCAAGTCGAACAAGGTGTTCTCGCAGGTCCAGATCACGCCAAATACCTCAACGCAGAACTATAATTATCATCTCGCCGCGGACGGCAGCAATCTCGGCGTGATGACTAATCTGGTCAACATCCTGAAAGCAAGCTTCCCGACTAATGCCAACATCCAGTCGCTGACGCCGCAGACCGCCAAATTCTCGTATCGCTGGCGTTGCATGGAGTGCGGTGAGCGCCAGATCTTTACCGATACGACCACGTTCCGCGCGCAATTGGGCCTCGAAGGGCCGCTGCCGTTCGGCGACTGGGATTATCGCGCCGGCGTCTCCTATGCCGACAGCATCTCGAGCTCGAAGCTGGGCACGGGCTATTATTATCAAGATACACTGGTCGCCGCGCTCAACAGCGGCCTCGTCAATCCATTCCTGTTCTCCGGCCAGACCCAGTCGCAGGCCGGGCTCAACGCGATCCAGGCCGCGTCGGCGGCGGGTGTCGTGCTCTACGGCGGCAAATATTCGGTCAAGCAAGGCGACTTCTCGGTGTCGGGCTCGCTGTTCGATCTGCCGGGCGGAACGGTGAAGCTCGCGGCCGGCATCGATTACCGGCGTGAACAATACAGCTTCAAGGGCGACCAGCGCGCCACCAAGCGCACGATCATCGCCGCGCCATTCGACGACGGCAACGCGCTCAACGGCGTGCATCGCGACATCAAGGCGATCTATGCCGAATTGCTGGTGCCGGTGTTCAAGGGCTTCGAACTATCGGCCGCCGGGCGCATCGACGATTATACCGGCTTCGGCACGACCAAGAACCCGAAGATCTCGATCAAGTATCAACCCATCCCGGAAATCATGTTCCGCGGCTCGTTCAATACCGCGTTCCGCGTGCCGGCGTTCAACCAGATCTTCAACCCGGACACGTCGTCCATCTATACCGGAGCGGATTTCGCCGACCCGAAGAACTGCCCGGGCGGCAAGGTCAACGCGGCGACCGGCTGCCTCGCCTTGAGCGCGGTCAACGGTTCCGCGATCAACATCATCAACGGCGGCAATCTGAATCTCGGCCCGGAAACCGCGCGCGAATGGAGTGGCGGCGTGGTGTTCCAGCCGATCAAGAATTTCAGCTTCACCGCGGACTGGTGGTCGATCCACCGCGAGAACACCATTCAGGTGCTGCCACTGCAATATCTCTTCTCGAACTATTCGATCTTCCAGTCGCGCTTCCATCGCGACGCGAATGGCGTGCTGACCGATATCGACCAGAGCTATTCGAACGCCGGCGCCACCCGGACGCAGGGCATCGATTTCACCGTCCGCGCCTTCGTCGATGCCTTTGGCGGCACGATCTCGGCGGGCGCCGATGCGACGTGGCTGCTCAAGAAGGACGAACAGGTCAACGCGTCGGCGGCGTTCATCCAGGAGCTGGGCGTCTATTCACTGGCCTCCGACCTTGGCCTGAAGTGGAAGCAGAACACCTTCATTTCCTACGGGAACAAGGACTGGAGCTTCACGCTGACCCAGATCTATCGTTCGGGCTACAAGAACCAGGTGTTGCCGGGCATCGCGAACGGCTCGTTCGATCCTTGCTGCGACGTTGCCAACGTCAAGGCATACTGGCTCTACAACGCCTCGGCGAGCTTCACTGCCGCCAAGGGGCTCAAACTGACCTTCGGCGTCAAGAATCTGTTTAACGCCAAGCCGCCGTTCGCAATCTCTTACGACACGAACAATGGCACAGGCAGCGATTGGGAACCGCGCGTCGCCGACCCTCGTGGCCGCTCGTTCAACATGCTCGCAGAGATCAAGTTTTAAGCGGGCACTGGCCAATTGACCAAAAAGGGGCGTCCGGCAACGGGCGCCCCTTCTTCTGTTGGTTAAGAGCACGCTGCGCGGAGGCGGACGCCGGTTATCCGCGAGTCTAGCCCGCTGAATCGGCGACCGAATCGTCACCAAGGCGGGCCGATAGCCCCGATTCGAAGCAAAAAACTGCGCAAATTGCGGATTTTGTCCTCGGGGCCTGTCAATGGTCGCGCAATGCGTGCGCGCGCAAACCCCTGCTCCATCAGCGAACAGGTTTGCATGCGACCCACAGCGACATTTTCACCCGCCCCTTCCAGTCCCTGGCCGGCGCTCGCGCCGGTCGGATTGTTCGTGGTCGCCGCCGCCGTGCTGATCGTCGGACGCACACCGCCGACAGCGATGTGGCTGGCGCCGGTCTGCTTCGGCGCCTTCGCCTCGTTGATCCTGCTGTGGCGGTCGGGGGCGCCGGTATTCGTCCAATCGGGCTTGTCGATGCTCGTCATCACCGAGCTCATGGTGGTCGGCGTGCGCAGCGACGCGCTGGGGATGCGCAAGGTCGAAGGCCAGGTATCCACCGCGATCGCCTCCTCCGGCACCGAGGGTGGCGATCCGGGGGCCTCGACGACGCCCGCGCCGGCATCTCGCGTGTCGATCGCGACGACCTCCACCGACGCCGCAAGCGAAGCCGACGACTTGTCGCGCAAGATTCAGCAGAATCTGCCCGAGCACCTGCGCAACAGTGAAATACGGGGCGATCTAAAGGTCGATCGCCTCCGCTCGGATATCAGGCTGGCGCTGTCGTGGTCGCTCGGGCCGGCGGGCAGCGCGACCTGGTGCGGATCGACCAGCGTGTTCGCGGCCGACGCTCGCGCCGGAGTCGCGCTGCTCGCCGCGGAAGTGGCGAAGCGGTTGTCGCCGCCGCCCGGCGCGCGCCCCGCATGCGGCAGCCGGCCTACGTAAAACTGCGTAGTTTGAGCAATCGCATCGCGCCGGCCGCTTAGCGATTTCGGCAATGCCGCTCGCCTAACCATGTCGTCATGACGAGCCATCTCGCATCCCTGTCTGGCCACCGCAGCGGCCGTCCACGACTTCTTCGCGACGAACGCGGCGCGGCACTGGTGGAGATGGCGATGGTGCTCCCCGTGCTGATGCTGCTGATCATGGGGATCATCGTTTACGGGCAATGGCTGGCCTGTGCGAACGCCCTGCAACAAAGTGCGAACGAAGGCGCGCGCGCCAGCCTGTCGGGCTTGTCGCAGGACGAGCGCGCGCTGACCGCACGGCAGACCGTCGCGGACTCGCTGTCGCATTATGACGGCATCGATCAGCGCAAGGTGGTGGTCGGCATCCAGGACGACGGCACCACACTCAACGTCACGGTCAATTACGACATGTCGGATCAGCCGGTGATGAAGCTGCCATTCGTGCCCATTCCCGACAAGGTCGTATCGCGCAGCGCCGCCGTGCGGCTGACCAGTTTCTGAGGGGGACCGAATGCGCGCCAAGCCGTCCCTGTTCGCGTCGACCAGCGGCAACGTCACGATCCTGTTCGGCGGCGGCCTGCTCGCGTTTCTGGGAGTCGCTTCGCTCGCGGTCGACGCGACCAATCTCTATTTGGCCAAGCGCCACGCTCAGGGAATCGCCGACGCTGCGGCGCTGTCCGCGGCGGCCAATATCGATGATGCGAGCGGTGCCGCAGCGGCGGCGCGCAACGCCAATACGATGCCGGGACTGTCGATCACGAGCGTCGAGCCTGGCCAATATGTCGACGATCCGACGATCGCGGCGAGAACGCGTTTCGTCGTCGGTGCCGACGGTGCCAATGCCGCACGCGTCCGCGTCCATGCCGATGTGCCGCTCTATTTCGCGCGGATTTTCGGCAAGCCGACGGCGCCGGTCGAAGCGAGCGGCACCGCCGCCCGAATCGACCTGGCCGCTTTCTCGATCGGCTCGCGGTTGGCCGGAGTCAGTGGCGGCCTGCCCAACGCCATGCTGTCACAGCTCGCGGGCACCGACCTGCAACTCAGCGCAATGGACTATCAGGCACTCGCCGGAGCCCAGATCGACATCCTCAAATTCAGCGAAGCGCTTCGCTCGCAGCTCAATGTCCAGGCAGCGACCTTTGGCGACTTGTTGAACATGCAGGCGACCCTGCCCCAGATTTCGCGCGCGATGGCCGCGTCGGTCACCGACGCCCAAGCCTCCTCGGTACTGAGCGCCGTCGCCAACCGGCTGCCGCGCAACTCGACCAAATTGTCTTCGTTGATCGACCTCGGTCCGCTCGCCGAAAACACCCAGTCCGACCCGTCGCGACCGATCACCGTCGACGCCTTCTCCTTGCTGCGCGGCACGCTCGAGCTTGGCGGACAGCATCAGATCAGTACCGATCTCGGCGCGACCGTGCCGGGGCTCACTTCGACCAAGCTGTGGATCGCGATCGGCGAGCGGCCGGCAAATTCGCCCTGGCTCCGGGTCACCGCGGCGCACGATGTCGAGGTTCGCACGGCCCAGACGCGGGTCTATCTGGACGTCCAGGTCGCACCGCAACTCGGCCTCGCCTCACTCAGAGTGCCGATCTATGTCGAATTGGCCGCCGCCAGCGCGAAGCTGAAGGAGATATCCTGCGCGGGCGGCGCGAACAAGGCGACGGTCAAGCTGACCGTGACGCCTTCACTGGGCGAAGCCGCGATCGCCGACGTCGACCCAACCGCACTGGGAAATTTCCAGGCCGCGCCGACGCTCAACCGCGTGACGATGCTGAACACGCCGCTCGCCAACGTGTCCGGCTTCGCCGATGTCAAATTGGGCGGTGCCGATCCGCAAGACGTGTTCTTTTCGGCAAGCGACATCGCCAACCACACGGTGAAGCAGGTCAGCACCAACGATCTGCTGCAGGGCGTTGCGTCCTCGCTGATTTCGGGGATCGACCTCAAGGTCAACGTACTGGGGTTGGGGCTGGGCGTGGGCACGCTGACGGCATTGGTGGGTCAAGTGCTCAGTCTGGCCGCCGCACCATTAGACGGCGTGCTTGGTCAGGTCACGTCGCTGCTGGGCGTTCATGTCGGGCAAGCCGACGTGTGGGTGAATGGCGTGCGATGCGGCACGCCGGTGTTGGTCGGATAGCGACCGGGGTGGGGAGGAAATGGGTAGATCGAATTTAGTCTTCAGGCGTGACGATAGCTGGCGGCCGCTCAGCTATCGGCTCGAATTGCCGGCCGAAATCCGTGAATTCCGGTCGTGCCGGCTCGACATATTGCTGCTCGAACTGTCGGTCGCCGGCTGCGGATTATGGGCCGGATTCAAGATCCGGGTCGAACGCCCGATTACCTTGTTCGTCGAGGGCTTCGCGCCGATCAAGGCGAGCACCGCGTGGAGCGACAGCGGCTTCGCCGAACTGATGTTCGACCAGCATCTGCATCTCAGCGTCGTTCAGCACATGGCCCGGGAGTCGGCCGCCTGTAGCCGCGATGCCAAGCCGTTCGGCGTGCCGAGCGCCGCGCATGCCGAGTTCGCGGCGCTGTCGCAGGAACTGGGCAGACCGCTGCAGATCTGAACGGGATACCGCGGGCGCCGGTTCGCTGCCGCCCGGGCCGCCTATTTGCGCGTCACCACCATCACCGCGCCTTCGCTGCCATAGATGCCGCGCAGGTCCTTGATGGCGCCGACGGCCGGCACGGTGGTGCCGTCGTTGCGCAGGAATTCGGTCTCGAACCGTTGCGTGCCGCCATGGCTCAGCACGTTTTCGATCACGTCGCGCAGCATCACGCGCTGACCGACCGGCACGAGGTCGACGACAGACACGTTGGACAGTCGGTCGCGCGGAAGCTGGAGCATTTCGCACATTGCCTCGTCGACCTCCTCGATGCGGCCGCGCACGTTGAACCAGATATAGCCAATTCCGCCATGCGCCAGAATCGCTTCGATCAGCGCCTTCTTGGTGTCGGCCAGCCGATAGGCCTTCACGTCGTCGGTAATATCGCGGGCGAGCATCACCACGCCCTGGTGCGTCCGGAATGTCTCCATCCGATGCCAGGTGTCCGTCCCGAACAGCCCCGGCAGCTCGAACGAACACGGCTCGCCCGTGCGCTCGGTCCGATTGCAATAGCTCTCGAACATGGTTTCCTTGAGCGCCGGGAAGGCGTTGAATAAGCCGCGCCCGGGAAGCGTTCCTTCCGCCTTGCGCGCAATCGCATGCGCGGTGCGGTTGGCCATGACGATGTTCCGCTCTTCATCCACGACGACGAGCAATAAAGGCAGCCAGTCGGCGAGCTCCTGGTTGGAAAAAAGCGAGTCATGATCGCCGCTTTTCGCGCCGGCGAGAAATTCGTTATAATTGGCGATCGGAAGTAAGGCGTGGGTTTCGCGCCCATGATGCGTGACGAACACCGTCCGGCCCGCTTGGCTCAGATGCCCGAATTGCCGAGCAAACTCTGAAGCTCTGACAAAAATCCCCTGCACTCCGCCTCCCCATCCGGCAGCGTCATACATGCGTCGCAGTAATCTACACCAACCTGGCTTGGGTGTATAACCAAATCGTTCAATGTTCATTACTTGGCAGAGCATTTTCGTCCGAAATGGGGAGGATATATAAATAGATATATCCAAACCAAATTCGTTTATGTTTTGCGCAACTGTATACGTTGCTCACAATTGCGGTGGCAGTCGGAGGAGCGGATGGGGTTGGGCATACGCCCGACACCCCGAGTCGTCACCAGATCGCGGCGCGATCAGGAGGCGCCAGATACAAGGCGTCCCCGGTGCCAACGCCGAACGCACGCACCCACGCCTCGAGGTTGCGTGCGGTCCAGACCCGCTGCGCGGCGGGCGCATGCGGGTTGGTCAGCAGACGCCGCCTGAGATCGGCGTCGCGATATTTGAGCCGCCAAATCTGCGCCCATCCAAGGAAAAACCGCTGGTCGCCGGTCAGCCCATCGATCACCGGCGCTTCTCGTCCGCCGAGCGAGGCGCGATAGGCGTCATACGCGATCGTCAGCCCGCCCAGGTCAGCGATATTCTCGCCGAGCGTCAGCGCGCCGTTGACGTGCAGGCCGGGCAGCGGCTCGTATTTGTCGAATTGCGCGGCCAGCACCGCGGTGCGTTTCGCGAACGCGGCGCGATCGGCCGCCGACCACCAGGATGCAAGCCGCCCCTGTTCGTCATATTTGGCGCCCTGATCGTCGAACTGGTGCGTCATCTCGTGCGCGATCGACGCGCCGATGCCGCCATAATTGACTGCCGGATCGACCGCCGGGTCGAAAAACGGAGGCTGCAGGATCGCGGCGGGGAAGGTGATCGCGACCTTGGGGTAATTGGCGAACGCGTCGACGGTCATCGGCGTCGCGCTCCATTCCCAGCGATAGATCGGACGCCCGATTTTGGCCGCTTCCCAAGCGTGATGAAACTCGGCGGCACGCACGGCGTTGCCGAACGCGTCGCCGTCGCGCATCGTGAGGCCGGTATAATCGTGCCAGCGGTCGGGATAGCCGATCTGGGCATGGAACGCCGCCAGCTTGCGGCGCGCGCGCGCCTTCGTCTCCGACGTCATCCAATCGAGCGCGTCGATCCGGCGGCCGAACGCGGCGACCAGGTTGGCAACCATCGTCTCAGCGGCGGCACGCGTGGCGGGCGCGAAATGGCGCGCGACATAGATTTTGCTGACCTCGTCGGGCACTGCATCGAGCACGAAGGCTATCGCGCGACGCCAGCGCGGTTCCGGCGTGTCGACGCCATCGATCACATGACCATAGAAAGCGAAATCGGCCGCCCGAGCGTCCGCGGGCAAGACTTCAGCGTAATGATGGAGCGTGCGGACGATCAGCATGGCGCGTAGCGTCGCGACCGGGGCCGCATCGATCAGGCGCAACGTGGCAGCAATGGCATCGGGCTGGCGCAGGATGATCCGCGGCGTGCGATAGCCTAGGGCCCGCACCAGCGTGGCGACGCGATAGCGGCAGCGCCCGGCATCGAGCGCCGACACGGCAACGGGATTGTAGGTCCGGGCGGCATCGCGACTGTCGGCCGCCGACCATTGGGTTGCCGCGATCGCCGTCTCCAGGCGAAACACCGCATCCGCGGCGCTGTCCGGCGCCGCGACGCCCGCTACCCTCAGCACCCGGGTCAGGTAATCGCGATACGCGGCGCGCGCTTGCCGAATCGCCGGGGCGTCGGACGAATAATAATCGCGATCGGGCATGCCGAGCACGCCTTGCGATACCGTGAACGCATAATGACTGGGATCGCGGTCGTCGGGCTCGACCGCAAAGGCAAGCGGCAGGTCCACGCCGCGCCTGCCGGCTTGGGCGGCGGCCGCCCAATAATGGTCCGGCGACCGGACCGCCCGCAGCTTAGTGAGCCAAGCGTTCGCCGGCGCCATGCCCAGCCGGTCGACGCGATTCTGGTCGAGGAACGCGCGATAGGCGGTGCCGGCGCGGCTCGCCCGGTCCCGTGCCAGCTCGACGAGGATGGCGTGAACCTGCGTCCGGCTGAGATCGTCGAGCTGGCCGATCGTGCCGACGCTCGACCGGTCGGCGGGGATCGCGGTGCGGCGCTCCCAACCGCCATTGGCGTAACGGAAGAAGTCCTCCCCCGGCGCGACGTTCCGATCCATGCCGCCGACGTCGAATCCCGAAGCCGCGGGCGTGCTGTCCGCACCGCCACGGGCAGGGATCGCGATCGCCGCTGCGACGGCCAAGGCCGGCGCGCATTTGCGGGCTATCCCGACCAGTCGCACGATCGCAGGTCGTTGAATTAATTGACGCATCCCGTCGCGGCTCCTCCAGAACCGCCTAGCAGCGCGCGGCCCGCCCGGGCTAGTGCAACAATTCGGCGAAGCTTGCGGCAAAGCTATGCGCATCGCCCGGCCAGCGCGCGGAGACGTACTTCCCGTCGCGCACGATCCAGGCCGGGCGGGCATCGTCGATCGTGTCGCGCACCAGCCCGCTCGTCTTGCGCCGGAAATTGGACGCGTCGCACGGCACGTCGACATAATCGCCAGGGCTGGCCAGCGCGCGCGTCACCTCTGCCTCGACCGACATATGGCCGTTGGGCTGGCCGGGTTCTTCGACATAGGTGCGGTAATAATCGCGATCCCACCAGCGTCCGATATGCGCGAGCGTGCTGGCGGCGCGCTCCTGCGCCCAGGTCAGCGACGCGGTGCGGCGGCCGTACAGAACCGATTTGCCGTCGTCGCGCAGGCTGCGCGCGGCAAGCAGCACCCCGTGGCAGATCGCGCCGACCGGCTTGTCCGCATCGAAGAAGGCAACCACCAGCCGCTGCAGCACCGCGCTTTCGAGATAGTCGCGCATCCCGCGCGCGCGATGTCCGCCGGGAAGCACCAGTCCATCGAAATCGCCGGCCAATACTTGATCCCAGCGCAATGGCGTCCGGAAATGCGGGTCGCGCTCGAGTTCGGCGTAAGCATGCCGCGCATCGCGATTGGCGCGCAGCACCAGCCCGATCAGGCGGATATGCCGTAATCCCGGTAAGCGGCTCCACGGATCGAGCCCGATACCGTCGAGCATGATCGGATCGGCCGTTGCGGGTCCGCCATCCGGCGTCGCGAAGCGCACCTCATGTCCGCGATCGGTCAGCACGCGCCAACTGACCGCTACTTCCGACGGATCGAAATCGCGATGCGGCAGCGGCATGATGACGCGGGCCATCGGCAATCCTCTCCAGTTGGTTCCGCGATCGTGCCGCAGCGATCGGGGCAAGGCAATCGACCACGCAAGCGACGACTGGATGGGAATGCGACTCGACCGAAAATCGCATTCATGCCCGAATATTTTTCACTTCATCGCGCATAGGGAACGGTTTGCCGCTGCGATAGCTCGACTCGTCGATCAAATGATCGCGAGATAAAGTGTCACCTTCGAAACGATTGGCGTTTTAGTCGCGAGAATCGCTAGCGGGTCCGAAAAACAGCTGAAGACCGGAGCCGATAGTAACACGATCGAATACTACCATCCGAATCTTGCCGAACTATCGCGGATAGATCGCGCTTAATACGCCGACAGGCCATTTAGCCTGTCCAGATTGCAGCAACATATTGCTTTGATCTAAGTATAGCTTGCCGCAATTGTAAGTAATTATCGTCATATACTATATAAATACTGTTGATTGTTAGTACGGATAGGCGTATCTGAACCCCGTACTCGAACTAACGGGTTCGCCATGCCATTGCCACACACAGTATTGGACCGTTCCGCGGTCCTCCTCCTCGGCGTGTGCGCCGGGGCTGCCATAGGTCTCGGCTTTGCCGGGCACGCCGGTTCTGGCGCGTCCGCAATAAAAGCCCCTGTCTGCGCGATCCCCGCCAAGACGAGCGCCGCGCCGTCCGAAGTCGCCGCCGCGCGCTTATGCGGATCGGTGCCGCAAAAGCAGCTGATCGCCACCTTGCGCCAGGGCCGTCCGGTGCGTGTCGCGGTGTTCGGCGATTCGTATGGCGATGGTGTCTGGTCGGGGCTGCAGCGGCAATTGCCGCGCGCGAGCTTCGAGGTCGTCAAATACAGTCAGCCGGCAACCGGCTTCACGCGCTACAAGCGGCTCAATATCGAGGCACATACCGCCGAGCAGATCGGCGCCGAGCCGATCGATATCGCGGTGATCTCGTTCGGCGCCAACGACGTCCAGGGCATCATCACCGATGACGGCAAATACGGTCCGATGCTCGGCGACCGCTGGAAGGCGCAGATCGCGACCCGGATCGACCGTTTCGTCGGCCTGCTCCGCCGCCACCATGCGATGGTCTATTGGGTCGGCCTGCCGCGCATGCGCGAAGCGCAAACCGACAGCGACATGGGCGCGATCAACGACTTTTACGCGAGTGAAATGGCCAAGCTCGGCGTGCCGTTCGTCGACACGCGCCCGCTCGCTTCGGACAAGAACGGCCAATATGCCGCCTATCTGCCCGATCCCAAGACCGGCGAGCGCACTCTGGTCCGCGAAGGCGATGGCGTGCACATGTCGATGACCGGCTATCTGTGGATCACCAAGGGATTGGCAGCGCGGATCCGCGATTATGTCGATGCCACGCGAGCGATCGACACCGCGCCCGCCGTCGCACCACAGGTCGCGCGGTGAAGGCACTCGTCTTTGCCCTGGCATTGCTGTTGCCCGGCACCGCCGCAGCCAACGATTGCCAGCGCGAGGCGTGCAATCTCGCCACCCTCAGGCCAATCTTCGCGCGGCTCGACGCGGCGCGGGCGGGAATCCCGGGCATCCGCCCAGTCCATATCGTCCAGATCGGCGACAGCCATACCGCCGGCGACGTGCTGACCGGCGCGTGGCGCGATCTGCTCCAGGCGCGTTACGGCAATGGCGGGCGCGGCGTGCTCGCGCCGGGCCGGCCATGGGACGGCTATATCACCCACGGCGTGACCGCGACGATGTCGCCCGGCTGGCGGGTCGCGGCGAGCTTCGGCAAGGGCTCCGAGAACGGGGCGGTGCCGCTCGGCCTGTCGAGCTATTCGCTGACCTCGCTCCAGCCCGGCGCGACGATCGGGCTCACCACCGACAGCCCAGCGATGGATTTCGACCGTTTCGTGCTGTGCGCGATGGCCGGCCCCAATGATGCGACGGTGACCGTGCGGCTGAACGGGATCGACCAGCGCATCACGCTCGACGCGCCCGTCCCCACCCCGCGCTGCACCACGATCCGCAGCACCACGCCGCAATCGTCGGTCAGCGTGGCCGCCGGAGATCGCCCCGCGACGATCACCTCCTGGGCGACCTTCCGCGACCAGGGCGGCGTGGCGCTGTCCAACCTCGGCGTGGTCGGCGCGCAGCTGCGGCATTTCGGCCGGACCGACGATGCCGTGATCGCCGAGGAATTGCGCGCTTATGCGCCCGATCTGATCGTGCTGGCCTTCGGCACCAATGAGGGCTTCTCGCCGCACCTGGACCCGCGCGAATACGAGACGAGCTTGCGCGGCCAAATCGACCGGATACGCACGCTCGCGCCCGGCGTCCCGCTACTGCTGCTCGGCGCGCCCGACGCGCTGACCCGTAACCAGGCGCTCCGGAACAATGCCGACGGCGCGCTGCTCGGCTGCTCCGACGCGGTAACGCCCCCCTTGATCGCGCCGCCGGCACTCGGGCGGGTTCGCGGCATCCAGCGCGAGGTCGCGCGCGATCTCGGCATCGCTTTCTGGGACTGGCAGGCAGCGATGGGCGGCCCGTGCGCGGCGCGCGCGTGGACGAACGCGATGCCACCGCTGATGCGCCCCGACCATGTCCATTTCCGCTGGCCCGGTGGTCAGGCGCTCGCCGCCCGGCTTCAGGTCGATCTCGACGCTGCGATGAGCGAGTGACGCGATGCTGTTCCCGACGCTGACCTTCGGCCTGTTCTTCCTGATCGTCTTCCCCGCGGTATGGGCTGCGCGGTCGAACGAGTGGCGCAAGCTCCTGCTGCTCGTCGCGAGCTGGGTGTTCTACGGCGCGTGGGACTGGCGCTTCGTACCGCTATTGATCGGCTCGGCGCTGATCAACTGGGGCACCGCCGCGCTGATCGCGCGCGGCGACGATGCGCGCGCGCGCAGGGCGCTGCTGATCGGCGGCGTCGCGGCCAATCTCTCGGTGCTCGGCTTCTTCAAATATTTCGACTTCTTCGCCGAACAGGCGGGCAGCCTGCTCACCTTGTTCGGCATCGGCCAGGACGCGTCGCTGATGCAGGTGATCCTGCCGGTCGGCATCTCGTTCTTCACCTTCCAGGGGATCAGCTATGTCGTCGACGTGCACCGCGGGCGTGTGCCCGCCGCGCGATTGCTCGACATTTTGCTGCTGATGTCGTTCTTCCCGCACCTCGTCGCCGGGCCGATCGTCCGGGCCGCCGATCTCGTGCCCCAGTTCCAGCAGACCCCCAAGCTCAATCGCGGAATGGTCTCGATGGGGCTGCTGTTGATCGTCTGGGGATTGTTCAAGAAAGCGGTGATCGCGTCCGAGCTCGCGACGCAATTCGTCGACCCGGTCTTCTCGGCACCCTCGGCGCATGGCTCGCTCGACCTGATCCTCGCGGCCTATGGCTATGCGGTCCAGATCTATTGCGACTTCTCGGCCTATTCGGACATGGCGATCGGCATCGCCGCCTTGCTGGGCTATCGCTTCCCGCGCAATTTCGACCGGCCGTACCGCTCGGCCTCGCTCCAGGAATTCTGGCGGCGCTGGCATATCAGCCTGTCGCGCTGGTTGCGCGATTACCTCTATATCGAGGCACTGGGCGGCAGCCGCGGCGGCAAATTCAGGCTCTACCGCAACCTGATGATCACCATGCTGCTCGGCGGGCTGTGGCATGGTGCCGCCTGGACCTTCGTGATCTGGGGCGGGCTGCACGGCGCGGCCCTGGTGGTCGAGCGCGTCTGGGCAACGAGCCCGCGCACTCGAGCGATCGTCCTGCCGCATTGGGCCAAAGTCGTACTGACCTTCCACGTCGTGACCCTGGGCTGGATATTCTTCCGCGCGGCGAGCTTCGGCGACGCGCTGGCCTATCTCGGCGGGATAGTCGCACCGGCGACGGGCGCGGTCACCGTCACCCCGCTGATCGTCCTGCTGATCGCGTTCGGCCTGGCCATCCATGCCTTACGCTGGGACTCGATGACGCGACTGGCCGAGCGGCTGCGCAGCTTGCCCGCTCCCGCCCTCGCCGGCGGCCTGATCGCGGTGATGCTGGTGGTCGACGCGATGCGCTTCGAAGGGATCGCGCCCTTCATCTACTTCCGCTTCTGAGAGAGCCGATCATGTCCGACCTCTACGAATTCCCCGCCGACCTCCCCGACCAAGGCGATGACGGCCGCGCGACGCTAAAATGGGCCGGCACGATCGTCGCGTTAGCCACCTTAGGACTGGCGCTGTTCAACCCCACCGCGATCAGCTTCTGGGTCGACGACCTGCCGCCGGGACCGACCAATATACGCCTGGCCGCGATCGGCGAAGTCTGGGCCGAAACCGCCGACCGGATTGGCCTGGGCATGGGGCACGCCAGGCTCCACGCCGCGTGGAAAGCTGCCGAGCGCACCGATTGGAAAGGCCGCCAGCCGGTCGAGATGGCCGCAACCGACCAGCCCGCTACGCCGTGAGGTCACGCAGGCATGCGATCAACGTGCGCCGCGCCAGCACGATCTTGAAGTCGTTATGGCCGTACCCGCGCGCGTCGCTCAGCAGCGCGTCGGCCGCCGCTTCGAATGCCTCGGTTCCGGCGGGCTTGCCGACCAATGCCGCTTCGGCGTCGGCGCTGCGCCACGGCACCGGCGCCAGCCCGCCAAAGGCCAGCCGCGCCGAGGTGACGACACCATCCTCGACCGCGACCGCCGCCGCGACCGACACCAGCGCAAAGGCATAGGACGCGCGGTCGCGCACCTTGCGATAGAGTTGCCGCCCCGGCGGCGGCGCGGGCAGCTCGATCGCGGTGATGAGCTCGCCGGGCTGGAGATTGGTTTCGATCTCGGGCGTATCGCCGGGCAAGCGGTAGAGATCGCCGAGCGCAATCCGCCGCGCCGCGCCGTCAGGCAGCGCCGTCGCCACCACCGCGTCGAGCGCACGCAGCGCCACTGCCATGTCCGACGGGTGCGTCGCGATGCACGATTCCGATCCACCGAGCACCGCATGGATGCGGTTGAATCCGCCGATCGCGTCACAACCGCTGCCCGGCTGGCGCTTGTTGCAGGCAGCGGCGGTTTCGTAGAAATAATAACAGCGCGTCCGCTGGAGGAGATTGCCGCCGGTCGAGGCCTTGTTGCGCAATTGCACCGACGCCCCCGCCAGCAAGGCGCGGCTGAGCATCGGGTAGCGCACGCGGATCAGCGGATGCGCAGCGAGATCGCTATTCGGCACCAGCGCGCCGATCCGCACGCCGCCGTGATCGCCCTCCTCGACCCGATCGAACGCCAGCCGGCTGATATCGACCAGTTTGTCCGGCGTCTCGACCTGCAATTTCATTAGGTCGACCAGATTGGTCCCCCCGGCAATGTAACGCCCACCGTCGGCGCCGGCAGCCAGGGCCTCCTCGACGGTCGCGGCGCGCGCATAATCGAACGGCTTCATTCCGCCGCCGCCGCCAGGCGCTCGGCATCCGCCACCTCGCGGATCGCCGCGACGATCGTCGGGTAGGCCGAACAGCGGCAAATATTGCCGCTCATCCGCTCGCGTATCTCCACGTCGTCGAGCACGACATGGTCGAGATCGTCGCTGACATGGCTCGGCCAGCCCTGGGCGACTTCATCGAGCATCGCGGTCGCCGAACAGATCTGTCCCGGCGTGCAATAGCCGCATTGGAAGCCGTCATGCCGGACGAACGCGGCCTGAAGCGGGCTCAGCTGGTCGGGCGTGCCCAGCCCCTCGATCGTCACGATCTCGTCGCCTTCATGCATCACCGCCAGGCTGAGACAGGCGTTGATCCGCCGTCCGTCGACCAGCACCGTGCAGGCGCCGCATTGGCCGTGATCGCAGCCCTTCTTTGCGCCGGTCAGGCCGATATGTTCGCGCAACAGATCGAGCAAGGTGGTACGAACGTCCGCCTCCACCTCGCGATCTTCGCCGTTGACGGTGATCCGCATCGCCTTCTCCCGGGAAAAATCGCGCCGTCAGGATGGCACCGGAACGGCACAATTCTGCGACAATTCAAATGTAGTGGCCTGCGTTGCTCCCGACCAGTAGCGGAAATTAAATGCGTCGTTCGATCAGCCTTGTCCTGTTGCTTGCCGGCAGCGCGCCCGTCGCGCTCCACGCCCAGACCGCGCCTGCGCCCGCGCCGACCCCGACGCCTGCGCAGCCGCAGCCCGCCTCTGCGCCGCAATCAGACGATGACGCCCCGGAAGAGAACGACATCGTCGTCACCGGCTCTCGCAGCCTGCCCGGCGCGGTGGTCGGCGACATTCCGCCCGAACAGTCGCTCGGCCCGGCCGATGTCCGCTCGTACGGCGTCAACAGCGTCAGCGACCTGTTGAACGAACTCGCGCCGCAGATCCGCAGCGACCGCGGGTCGGGCGGCGCGCCGGTGGTGTTGCTCAACGGCCGCCGCATCTCGAGCTTCGCCGAAATCCGCGACCTGCCGACCGAGGCGATCGCGCGCGTCGACATCCTGCCCGAGGAAGTCGCGCTCAAATATGGCTATCCGGCCGACCAGAAGGTCGTGAACATCGTCCTGCGCGCGCGCTTCAAGGCGATCACGACCGAGCTCGGCAATCAGGTCGCGACCGAGGGCGGCAGCAACACGCCGTCGGTCACCGCCGATATCGTCACCATCCACCGCGACAACCGCTTCAGCCTGCATGTCGGCTATACCGACACGTCGCCGCTCTATGAAAACGAGCGCAACATCAGCGACCTGTCCAGCCAGTTCACGGCGCTCGGCACGATCCAGCCGGATTCCGGTCGAGCGCTGCCGCCCGGGTCCCCGTTCGAGATCGATCCCGCGCTCAGCGCCCTGGTAGGCCAGCCCGTCACCAGTGCCGGCGTTCCGGCCGGGGCGGCGAACGGCGCGCCCACGCTCGGCGATTTCGTCGCGACCGCCAACAATCCCGGCAGTTTCGACGAACGGCCCTATCGGACGTTGGTGTCGTCGAGCCGCAACTTCCAAACCAACATCGTCTTCGCCAAGCCGCTGGGCAAGGTGAATGCGACGATCAACGGCTCGTTCCAATATACCGAATCGACCGGCGCGCAGGGCCTGCCGACGATCAGCCTGACCTTGCCCGCCGGCAATCCCTTCTCACCGTTCGGCGACAATGTCATCCTCGATCGCGTCGCCGCCACCGGCTTCGATCCGCTCAAGCAGCGCAATTCGGCGCTGACCTATCATCTGGGTGGCGGGTTCAACGGCCAGTTCGGTCCGCAATGGCGCTGGTCGGTCAACGCCAATTACGATCGCGTCGACAGCGAGACCTTCACCGAGACCGGATTCGTCACCTCCGACCTCCAGGCGCGGCTCGACGCCAACGACCCGACGTTCAATCCGTTCGGCCCGATCAACCCGCCCGATTATGCCATCGCGCCGGCCAATCGCGGCCAGTCGACCTCGAACAGCGGCGGGATCGACGCTTTGGTCAACGGCAAGCTGATCAAGCTGCCCGCCGGCGACATCTCGACCGCGATCCGCGTCGGCGGGTCGCTATCGTCGCTCGACAGCCAGTCCTATCGCTACGACATGCTCAACCCGGGCAATTCGGGGACGATCAGCGCGTCGACCACGCGCAACATCGGGTCAGGCCAACTCAATGTCGATGTGCCGATCGCGAGCAAGTCGAAGCACGTCCTCGCTTTTCTCGGGGACCTCTCGATCAACGGCAATATCGCGGTGAACCAATTGTCGGACTTCGGCACGCTGACCACGCGCGGCTATGGCGCCAATTGGCAGCCGATCCAGGGCGTGCGCTTCATCGCCTCGGTCACCGATCAGGGGGACGCTCCGTCCGCCACCCAGCTCGCCAATCCGATCGTCGTC
>Ga0207649_10000549_pt1 | contig 25943 bp, 26 predicted proteins | sample KBSC43metaG_FD_184317 | JGI IMG/M metagenome (GOLD analysis project Ga0207649, IMG submission 184317) | Corn rhizosphere microbial communities from Kellogg Biological Station, Michigan, USA - KBS C4-3 metaG (SPAdes) (version 2) | ecosystem: Host-associated > Plants > Roots > Rhizosphere > Soil ... | reverse complement strand
CGCGTGACGACACCATTTTTTTGGGCCGGATCGCGATCACCGCGATCGCGACCATGAACGGCGCCAGCCGCATATCGGCATAGGCCGAACCGAATACGATGCGCGGCAACAGCACGAAGACCGCGATCAGGAACAGGGTCGAGAGCCCGACCGCACGCGAATATTCGAAATTGGGGTCGCGCACCGCCTTGTAGATGACAAGTCCGATCATCGCGACCGAGGCGATGTCGAACGCCATCCAGCGATCGCGCAGCATCATCGTCAGCCAGCTGATCTTGGCCTGCCAGTTGAACCAGTCGCCGGTCTGTCCCGACACGTGCTGGCCGTTGCGCCAGGCGATCATCATCAGCATCGGCAGACAGAGCGGCAGGCAGTGCAGCCCGGCGCGCACGAATCCCATCGCCCAGCGCTTGGCGCCTTCGCGCGTGATCGGCCCGATCCGCGCGCCGACCTGGTCTTTAATGCGATCATGCTCGCGCACCATTTCCGCCGAGAAGGCGAGCACACCGAGTACCCCCCAGCCGAAGGTGTGGCAGACCCACAGGATGCACGACAGCGGCACGAAGATGATGGCGCGCAGCCGGAACTTCTTGAGCCGCGCGAGCCGCAGCCACAGTGCGAACATCGGCAGCGCCCAGGCCATCGACAGCATGAAATTCACGAAGCCGAATTGCAGCGGGTAGCAATAAGCGAGCGGCAACGCGAACAAAGCGGTGGGCGGGATGCGCCCGTGCACTTCGCGCGCGATCCACAACAGCCCGATCACGATCAGCGGCGGGATCGACAATACGATCAGCTTGACCGACAGTTCGAGCCCGAAGATCGGATGCATGATCTGCACCAGCAGATCGACGCCGAGATTGCCGATCAGCGACCATTGGAAATTGTACCAGTCGAGCAACCAGGGATAATTCTGGAGATCGACCTGGACGCGATAGCGACCCATATGGCCGGGCAAATCGACCAGCGGCGGGATGTTGGGCCATAATAGCGGCACCATCGACAACAACGCCATCGCGACGACGAAGGTGCGCGTCTGCCACCAATTGAGCTTGCCGATGCGATCCATTGCCGGCGGCTTTAGGCGGGGCCGGGGTCGTCCTGCAAGGTCAACGCACCCGCCACACTTTCGCTGGTGAGCCTGCAAGCGCCACCGGCGTCAGCCAGGCAGGTATCCGGCCGGAATCGAGACGTGCCAGGAACCCAGAGGGCGATTCGCTTTCGTAGATCATTATCTCGGGCAGACCGGGGCAGAACGCGACATAGTCGATTCGCCGTCTGAGAATGATGGCGTGCGCCTGATCCTCGGTGCCGACAAACGCCGCGATCACGTCATGCATGGCGGTTGCGCCACGATGATGCCCACTCGCAACGGCGTCGTGCGGCGTGAGCAGCAGGATGGCGGGCGAAATATCAAGCGGCGCAAGGACGTTGCCGCGCGGCAAAGCGTGGAGCGCCTGCATGTCGCTGGCGTCGAGGCACCCCATCGCCTGGTGCACCGTTGCGACCCGCGGATCGGGCGCCAACGCGGCCAACGACGTGTCGAAAACAGCGCCCGGTGCCGCCGCGGCGAAGACACCGAACGTTGCTGCGAGCCGCTTGGGCAGGCTGTCGATGGCCCGCGCCCGCAGGAGCAGCGGATGAAGCAGGCGCACCACCCCCGTGATCGCCAGCAGGTTGGCGACGCCGCCCGACCGCTGGACGAAGATCGCCGCCGCGGTCGCCGCGCCCAGCAGGAACAACGAGGTGATCCAACGTACGCGCTCTTCGCCGATGCTTGCCCTCACCGCCAGCATGGTCCCGGCCAGCCCGAGCAGCGGAAGGGCGATCGTGTTGACGATCGCGAACGGCGTCTGGTCCCATAACGGCAGGCCCTCGGCCACGTTCATGTACCAATAGTGATGGACCAGCGGATCGAGTTGGCCGAACGGACCCGCCGCGCATTGCGGCGCAAGCAAGGGAAGCGGAGCGAGCGCGGCCAAGCCGACGCCCGCCAGTCCGACCAAACGACCGACGATCGTCCGGATCGGCAGCGCGGTCAGGGCGATCGTGCCCGCAGCCGCGACCACGAGCATCGCCAGATAGACAGGCGACACCGCGTCACACGGCGAGACCAGCCATGCGCTCGCCGGATGCGATACCAGGAAGAGGAAGACTGCGCCCAGGCTGGTGGCGGCCACCGTCACCGTCAGCAGCGGGCGATTGGCCGGCATCACCGCCCATTTCAACGAGACGAGCACCAGGATCGCCGCGATCATCGGCAAGCCTTCGAGCGAGATCGACAGCCACACGGCAATCGCCGCTCCGGCCAATAATCCCGCCTTGCGGGTCGGAGCGCCGACCAGCGCATAGACAGCGAGCAGTGCGGTTGCCATCTGCCAGCCGTGATGGTCGATCCGCATCGGCCGAAGCTGGTGGAGGACTTCCACGCCCAAAGGCGTAATACACACCGCCACCAGCGCCGCGCCGTCGTTCCCGAGCAGCCGCCGGGCAATCGCCGCTACCAATGCCATCACCGCACCGAGCGTCAGCAGCGGCACGACCACCAAGGCGACATGTTCGGCGGCGAGTTGGCCGAGCAGCGGTCGCAGCGTCACGATCACCGCCGCGATCGGCAGATCGACCACGCGCGACCAGTGCATCGGCACGCCGACGGGATCGTTGAGACGGTGCTGGGTCAGATCGAACCAGCTCTGCCCCGCCAGCCAGTCGCGGACCTGCAACAGCCGCATCTGGTCATCGGGGTCGGGAAAGCGCCACGCGACAATAGCGCTCCAGGTGATGATGACGAGCAGGACCGAGGTGATCGCCCAGATCGCCGCGACCGACAGCCAAAAGCGCTGCCGAGTCATGCGAATACGATCTTAGCCCGCAAGAGATACGTAGCCTGGAAGCTCGCCGCGACCGCGACCAGTTTCGCCAGCCGGGCGTCGAGCCCGAACTGGACCGCAAGGCTAACGATCGCGACAGTGATCAACAGGCCGGCAAAGGCCGAGAGCAGGAACAGCGCCTGTTGCCGCGCGCGGTCGATACCGATGGCGCGCAGGTCGCCGGCGAACACCAGCCGGCTCGATATCAGCCAATGCACCAGAATGCCCGCGCTGTAACTGAGCGCCGACAACAGCGCGACCGGCATGCCGCTGGCCTGGAGCACCAGGAACAGCGAGACATCGACGCCAAGCGCGACGACGCTCGCGGCGAGATAGCGCAAATAGGTCGCTCGCCACAGCATGGCCATGACGCGATTCATCATGCGGCCGCCCCCAGGCGGGCAGGTACGAGGCGCTCGGAGGCCAATGCGGCGCGTTCGCCCTCATTGCCGCTCTCGTGATATTCGGCGTCCTCGTTGACCGCCCAGATATCGTAGATGCGCTCGCCTGCCTGGATGTTCCGGACGGTGAGCATCGCGGTCATCATCGCGTGATCCTGATTGTTGTAACGATGCATGCCGTTGCGGCCGACCAGATGAAGCGTCGGGTAACGCGCTTCGAGCTCGCCGCGCATCTCCTCGACATTCGTCCGGTAAGCGTCGTCATAGACAGGATAGGCCTTTTCCTGCCGTACGACGCGGCCGCCGACCACGGTGGCCGGATCCGCCAGCCCCAAGGTCGCGAGTTCCTTCGTCGCCAGCGCGACAAGATCGTCGTCCGACGCCGACCACAGACCATCGCCCTCGAAGCAGAAATATTCGAGGCCGACACAAGCGAGCGATTCGTCGGGCACCATTTCGGGCGACCAGCTGCGGAAATTCTGGACGCGACCGACCTTCACGCGGGGGTCGTGGATATAGATCCAATTGTCGGGGAACAGATCGTCCGACCGGATCATCAGCGCCACCGTCAGGAAGTCGCGATAATTGAGGTCGAGCGCGTTGGGCAGAGTCGCGGGCAGCGGATGAATCCGTCCCGCCAGCTCGCGCATCGGCGCGGAAGAGATGACGTGACCGGCATTGATCGTCAGCATCTCTTCGCCGCGCCGCGCCGCGACCCGCCAGCGCCCGGTCGCCTGGTCCTGGCTGATCTGATGCAGCGCGGTGCCCATCAGCACGCGGTTGCCCCCGGCCAGCACCTTGTCGCGCGCCGCATCCCACATCATGCCCGGCCCCTGGCGCGGATAGCGGAAGGTCTCGAGCAACGTCTTGACGGCCATACCGTCGTTGCGACGCTTGTTGAGCCCGAGTGAGCGCTTGAGCCCGTCGATCACGGCACCGCCCAGGCTCAATCCCTTGATGCGCTGCGCGGCCCAGTCCGCCGACATTTCGTCGCACGGCATGCCCCAGACCTTCTCGGTATAGGTCTTGAAGAAGATCGAATAGAGTTTGTGGCCGAACTGGTTGACCACCCATTGCTCGAACGAGCGCGGATCCTTGGTCGGAAACGCTTTCGCCTTGGCATAGCTCAGCATGCACATCGCTGAGCGCCAGATGCCGAGGTTCATCAGCGCCTCGAACCCGCGCAGCGGATAGCTGTAGAATTTGCCCTCATAATAGATGCGGCTCATCCGCGGGCGTTCGATGAAGTCGTCGGGCAGGATCTCGTTCCAGAGGTCGACCACCTCTTTCGATTTCGAGAAGAAGCGGTGGCCGCCGATATCGAACCGGAAGCCATCATGCTCGACGGTGCGGCTGATCCCGCCGACATAGACCGGATCCTTCTCGATCACCGTAACCGAATAGCCGAGCTTCGTGAGCTGATAGGCGGCAGTCAGGCCCGCCGGGCCAGCGCCGATGATCGCGACATCGACTGCCTGGTCGTCCCGCATGTCTTCCATTCCCCCTGACCCGATGATCAGGAGGAGCCTTGGCCGCAAAGTGGTTAACGGTTGGCTAAAACGCGCGTGGTGAAGCGGTGGAATCGAGTTATTCGCACTCGGTCACCCACGCACCAATCCGTCACCCCAGCGAAAGCTGGGGTCTCGAGCGAAGGCACGATGCGGCTTGAGATCCCAGCTTTCGCTGGGATGACGGATGTCGGCTCAGCGGTCGCGGCGTCCCAACAATCGCAGCCGCAGCGCGTTCAGTTTGATGAACCCAGCCGCATCGCGCTGGTCGTACGCGCCCTGATCGTCCTCGAACGTCACGACTTTCTCGCTGTAGAGCGAATAAGGCGACTTGCGGCCGATCACGTAAACCCCGCCCTTGTAGAGCTTGAGCCGCACCGTGCCGGTGACCTTTTCCTGGCTATGGTCGATCGCCGCCTGGAGCATCTCGCGCTCGGGCGAGAACCAGAAGCCGTTATAGATCAGCTCGGCATAGCGCGGCGCGAGCTCGTCCTTGAGGTGCGCGGCACCGCGGTCGAGCGTCAATTGCTCGATACCGCGATGTGCGAGGTGATAGATGGTGCCGCCCGGCGTCTCGTACATGCCGCGCGACTTCATGCCCACGAAGCGGTTCTCGACCAGGTCGAGGCGGCCGATGCCGTGACGCTTGCCGAGCTCGTTGAGTTTGGTGAGGAGCGTCGCAGGGGACATGCCCTCGCCGTTCAACGCGACGCCATCGCCGCGCTCGAAATCGATCGTGATGATCTCGGGCGTGTCGGGCGCGTCCTCGGGATTGTCGGTACGCGAATAGACGTAATCGGGCACTTCCTCCCACGGATCCTCGAGCACCTTGCCCTCCGACGAGGTGTGGAGAAGGTTGGCGTCGGTCGAGAACGGCGCCTCGCCGCGCTTGTCCTTGGAAACCGGGATCTGGTGCTGTTCGGCGAACTCGATCAGCCGGGTGCGGCTGGTCAGATCCCATTCGCGCCACGGCGCGATCACCTTGATGTCGGGAGCGAGCGCGTAATAGCCGAGCTCGAAGCGGACCTGATCGTTGCCCTTGCCGGTGGCGCCGTGGCTGACCGCGTCGGCATTGACCAACTTGGCGATCTCGATCTGGCGCTTGGCGATCAGCGGCCGCGCGATCGAGGTACCGAGCAGGTACAGGCCCTCATAGAGCGCGTTGCTGCGCATCATCGGGAAGACGTAATCCTTGACGAATTCCTCGCGCAGATCGTCGATGAAGATGTGCTCGGGCTTGACCCCGGCCATCTCGGCCTTCTTGCGCGCGGGCTCGAGTTCCTCGCCCTGGCCAAGGTCGGCGGTGAAGGTCACCACCTCGCATTGATAGGTCTGCTGGAGCCATTTGAGGATGACGCTGGTGTCGAGGCCGCCCGAATAAGCAAGGACGACACGATTGATCTTTTCCGACATGGCGGCTCCGAACGCTGAATTGGGGAATCGCGAGCGCGTCTAAGTCCCGGGGGACGGTTCCGCAAGCGGCGGGGGCGTTCCGACCTCTCGCAGCAGCCCCGGCCACCACAGGCCGAGCGCGGCGGCGCGGTAGACGTAGCTCACGGTCAGCGCGATCCACACGCCGAGCGCGCCCCAGGGGCGCATCGCGAGATCGGTCGCGATATACAAGGCGGTCGACAGGATCGCGGCGTTTCTCAACGCCTTGCCGCGCGTCGCGCCGATGAAGATGCCGTCGAGCAACCACGCCGGCGCGCCGATCAGCGGTTGCAGCGCGGCGAATGGCGCGAGCGCCAGCGCGCGCTCCTGGACCTGCGGATTGCTGGTCATCAGCTCGACCAGGAAGCGGCCGCCGAACGCGATCGCCATGACGAACACCAGTCCGCTGGCGAAGGAGAATTCGCCCGTCAGCCGGATCGCACGGAGAAAATCGCTCCGCGACTTCGCCCCGATCGCCTGGCCGACGCGCGATTCGGCGGTGAAGGCGAAACCGTCCAGCACGTAGGCAGCGAGGCCGACGAATTGCGACAGGACATGATTGGCGCCGAGCTGGACCGGCCCCAGCCGTGCGCCGGCATTGGCGAACCAGCCGAACAGGATCAGCAAGGCGATGGTGCGGACCATGATGTCGGCATTGACTCCGAACAGCCGCTTGAGCGCCGCCGGGTCGAAGGCGCGCACCGCTTCGCTGCGGATCGCGGCTCGGCCGTCGCGCCCGAGCACGACCGCGGCAATGACCAGACCAGTGGCGAGCGCGATCCATTCAGCGCTGGACGTGCCGAACCCGACGCCACGCGCGCCCCAGCCGAAATGCCAGACGAAGATCAGGTCGAGCGTGATGTTGGCGGCGTTCATCACGACCTGGAGCAGGAGCGCCGCGCGCGTCCGTCCCAGGCCCAAGAGCCAGCCGTTGATCGCGAAACCGGCGAGCGCGGCGGGCGCTCCAAACAGGCGAGCGGCGACGAATCCTTCGGCCACTGCGTCGAGCTCGCCCGACCCCGCGAAGATCCGAAAGGCAAGCGGGACGATCACCGCCTGGAGCGCGAGCAGCGTCGTGCCGAGCCCGACCCCCAAAGCGATGCCGCGGATCAGCAGCGCGCGGACCTCGACCGAATCCCCGGCACCTTCTGCCTGCGCGGTCAGCCCGGTCATTCCCATCCGCAGGAAGCCGAAAGTCCAGAACAGGAACGTCACGACGAAACTGCCGAGCGCGACCGCCGCCAGCGCCACCGCATCGCCCGTCCGGCCGATGATCGCGGTGTCGACCAACCCGACCAGTGGCACCGTGATCTGGCCGATCATGATCGGCCAGGCCTGTGCGACGATCGAGCGGCGAGTGATCGCGGAGGCGGTCATGGCCGTGGACCTAATCGGCAGTGCGGCCGGCGTCACGTCGAGATTGGCGAGCGGGTGGGCTCAAATATAATCATCATGCCGGCATCCACCGAGCCGCTTGGCCCAGGGATTGGGGCACGGTGGACCCCGGCACAAGGCCGGGGTGACGGCCGTATTTTGTGGCGCGGCCGGACGCTGCTGCCGGCGCTAAGGCTTAGCCCCGATCTCGCTCACGCTGCCGGCGAATTCCTCGAAATCCTTCGCTTCGGTGAAGTCCTTATAAACGCTGGCGAAGCGGATATAGGCGACCGAATCGAGACCCTTCAGCCCTTCCATCACCATCTGGCCGATCTGGTCGGCGCGGATTTCGGGATCGCCACTGGTTTCGAGCTGGCGCTGGATTCCCGACACCAGTTTCTCGATGCGCACCGGATCGATCGGGCGCTTGCGCGTCGCGACCGCAATCGACCGCATCAATTTCTCGCGGTCGAACGGCTCGCGGCGGTCGTCGCTCTTGAGCACCACCAGCTCGCGCAGCTGGATGCGCTCGAACGTGGTGAAGCGCGCCGCACAGCCTTCGCATTGCCGTCGCCGGCGGATCGCGGCGCCATCCTCGGTCGGACGCGAGTCCTTAACCTGGCTGTCTTCGTGGCCGCAAAAGGGGCAGCGCAAGGCGGATCAGTCCTTCGTCAGTCTGTCGAGCGCGGCCGCACCGGCGCCGATCACCGCGCCGCCGATCAGACCGATGCCCGCGACCGGCAGGGAGACGATCGCCCCCAGCACCGCGCCGCGCTTCATCGCGCCACCGACGCCCGGTTCGGGCTCGCCGCCGCGCGAGCGGTGGAGAGCAGCGCGTGCCGCCGCGAGCGTGTCGTCCGAAGAACTCATCAAAGTCCCCTTATTTGGCAAACCGGTTATACGCCATGATCCCGGCGCCGATCACCGCACCCGTCACCATCGAGATCGGCAGCACGATCGCCGCCACCGCACCCACCGCCGCGGCACCCGCGATCTTCTGCGCATCCTCGTTCTTCATCAGCTCGCGCGCGGTCTTTTCGGCCTCGGACGCGCTGTTCATCACGAACGCCTTGGCTTCTTCATAGGTGGTCGAGCCATCGCCGGTCGCCACGCCGCACGCCGGGCAGAATTTCGCGCCCTCGGGCAGTGCCGCATCGCAATGCGCACACATCCGCTTCAGATTGTCTTCACTCATGACTCAGGTCTCCGGATAGATCGGGAACCGGTGACATAGTGCATTAACACGCTCACGCACAGCCATTTCGACTTGCGCGTCGCCTTGCTCGCCATTTTTGGCGAGTCCATCGAGCACGTCGGCGACCATATTGCCGATCTCGCGGAACTCGGCGGGGCCGAATCCGCGAGTGGTGCCGGCGGGCGATCCGACCCGGATACCGCTGGTCTTGACCGGCGGCAGCGGGTCGTTGGGGATGCCGTTCTTGTTGCAGGTGATGCCCGCGCGTTCGAGCGCTTCGTCGGCATCCTTGCCGGTGACGCCGAGCGGGGTCAGGTCGATCAGCGCGAGATGCGTATCGGTGCCGCCCGAGACGACCGCCGCGCCGCGCTCGGCCAGCGTCGCCGCCAGTACCTTGGCATTCTCGATGATCGCCGCGGCATAGAGCTTGAAGTCGGGGCGCAACGCCTCGCCGAACGCCACCGCCTTGGCGGCGATGACGTGCATCAGCGGGCCGCCCTGCAGCCCTGGGAACACCGCCGAGTTGATCTTCTTGGCGATCGCCTCGTCATTAGTGAACACCGCGCCGCCGCGCGGGCCGCGCAGGGTCTTGTGCGTCGTGGTGGTGACGACATGCGCGTGGCCGAACGGCGTAGGATGGACGCCGCCAGCAACCAGTCCGGCGAAATGCGCCATGTCGACCATGAAATAGGCGCCCACCTCATCGGCGATCGCGCGGAACTTGGCGAAGTCGATCTGACGCGGATAAGCCGAGCCGCCGGCGATGATCAGCTTCGGCTTGTGCTCGCGCGCCTTGGCCGCGACCTCGTCGAAATCGATCAAATGCGTCGTCGCGTCGACGCCATATTGCACCGCGTTGAACCACTTGCCCGACATTGCCGCCTTGGCGCCGTGGGTCAGGTGACCACCCGAATCGAGGCTGAGCCCCATGATCGTCTCGCCCGGCTTGACCAACGCCAGCATCACCGCGCCATTGGCCTGCGCCCCCGAATGCGGCTGGACGTTGGCGAACTCGCAGCCGAACACTTCCTTGGCGCGATCGATCGCCAGCTGTTCGACTTCGTCCGACGGGTGGCAGCCCTGGTAATAGCGCTTGCCCGGATAGCCTTCGGCGTACTTGTTGGTGAATACCGAGCCCTGCGCTTCGAGCACTGCCTTCGACACGATATTCTCCGACGCGATCAGCTCGATCTGGTTCTGCTCGCGCGCGAGTTCGTGGCGCACCCCGGCGAACACCGCCGGATCGGCCTCAGCCAGGCCGCGGGTGAAATAGCCGTCGGGCTGGACGTCGTGGAGCGTGCTGGGATTGGTGCTCATCGGTCAGGCTTTCGTTGAATTGGTAGGTATCGGCTGGCCGAGCTTGTCGACCCGGTGCTGGTGGCGGCCCCCGGCAAAGGGGGTGGAAAGAAAGGCTTCGAGGCAGGCTATCGCCATCGCCTCGCCGGTCAGCCGTGCGCCGATCGCGATCGCATTGGCGTCGTTATGCTCGCGGGCAAGCGCGGCGGACAAAGGTTCGGAGACGAGCGCGCACCGCACTTTGGGGTTGCGATTGACCGCGATCGAGATGCCGATACCCGACCCGCAAAGGGCGACACCGCGTTCGGCCGCGCCCGAAGCGACCGCTTCGGCGAGCTTGTAGCCGTAATCGGGATAATCGACGCTCGCGCCGTCGTGCGGGCCCAGATCGTCGACCTCATGCCCGGCCGCACGCAACCATTCCGCAAGCACTGCCTTGAGCGCGATGGCGGCATGATCGGACGCGATGGCGATGCGCATGAACTGGGCGCGGGTCCTTTGAGCTGTCGTGTGAGACGCCCTTACCGAGCCCCGGCGCGTTACGCTACCCCGAGCTTGGGTTTTATCTTGAGCCAGCCGCGCGCACGGACCGCGGAAAGGTAGGTATCGCTGACCGGCAGCCGCGTGCCGTCGGCGAGCACCAGCCGCCACGCCCGCCCATTGCGCACCGCGCCGTCCAGCCCGGCGGCGGCGATCCAGGCGCCGCGATGGACCTGCTCGCCGTCGATCCCCGCCAATTCGGCGCGAAGATCGGCGAAGCGCGCCAGCACCAGCAGCGAGCGTCCGTCGGCTAGGTAGACGCGGCAATAGTGATCCTCGGCGCGTAGCGCGAGTACCTCGGCAAGGTCACGCACGCCGGCGCGGAACAGGATTCCGGTATCGGCCGGGATTGCCGCTTCCCGCCGCCTCGATCTCCGCGCCAGGAACAAGGCGACGAACAAGGTGACGCTGATCGCCGCCGCCTCGATCCAGGTCCGTGCGGGATCGATCTTGGTAGTGACCCCGAACAAGCGGAGCGCGAGCGGAATTTCGAGCGGAGGCGGCAAGTTGATCAGCAATGCACCGATCGCCGCCGCTCGGCGCCAGTCCTGCGGGCGCCGCACGCGCCAAGCGAACCAGGCGATCCATTTGGCGATGTTCCAGCCGATCAGCAGCGACCAGAAACCGAGCCGCGCGGGATAGGCCATCGCGATCGTCCCGAACGCCCCGGCGATCGTCGCCAGGACAATCGCCGCGAGCCCGCTGGCCGTCAGCGGCACGAAACCCGGCAGAGCGCCGACACGGTTCACGAAATTGCGTGCAGCATTCGCGAAGCCGCGGTTGCGCGGCCGTCGCCGCTCGGGCTGGTCGGAGGAAAGCGTCGCCATCGCGGCCGACGCTGCCACGAAGCGACGCGGAGGACCATATGCGGCGGATTATCCTGGGAATGCTGGCGCTGGCGATCGCGGCGCCGATCACGCCGGCAAGCGCGCAACAGGCGGACCCGGCGGCGATCGCCGCGCAAAAGGACGCAGCAGGCAAGTTCGCCTGGATGGACGGCACCTGGCGCGGCACCGCCATCACGCGCGGCCCGGGCGGCGAGCATAAAGTCACCCATACCGAACGCATCGGCACTATGCTCGGCGGGACGTTGAGGGTGATCGAGGGCCGATCATTCAATGCCGACGGATCGATCGGTTTCAACGCCTTTGCGGTGATTTCGTACGACCCGGCGAAGAAAGCCTATAATTTTCGCTCTTATGCACTCGGCCGTGGCGGCGACTTCGTCATCACGCCGACCGCCGATGGCTATGTCTGGGAAATTCCTGCAGGCTCCACGACGATCCGCTATACCGCAACGTTCAAGGATAAGGTCTGGACCGAGATCGGCGAGCGCGTCGCGCCGGATCAGCCGCCGGCGCGCTTCTTCGAAATGCATTTGACCCGCGTCGGCGACACCAGCTGGCCCGATGGCGGCGCGATGACCCCGTGATCGGCTCAGCCCGTCGCGAGTCGCGGGGCCGTCATCGAAACGTCACCGGATTGCCCTAGCGCGAAAAGGTCGGGCGCGGTAAAGCCGCGCACCTCTGGGACACTTCGTATGGCCACTGCCCTTGCTCCGCAAAAAAACCGCGCCGTTCAGGATGCGGTCCACCGCCACGACCATCTGACCAAGCAGGGAATCCTCGAGCGCGCCTTCACCTTCGCCTTCCGCGGGCTGGTCTATGCGCAGATCTGGGAAGATCCCTCGGTCGACATGGAAGCACTGGCAATCGAGCCCGACAATCATGTCGTGACGATCGCCTCGGGCGGATGCAACGCGCTCAGCTACCTGACCGCCAATCCGCGCCGGATCACTGCGGTCGACCTCAACACCGCGCATATCGCGCTCAACAAATTGAAGCTCGCGGCGGCGCGCCACCTGCCCGATTACGATGCCTTCCACCGCTTCTTCGCCGAAGCGAACACCAAGGCGAACATCGCCGCCTACAAGACCTATATCCGCCCGCATCTCGACGAGCCGACCCGGCATTATTGGGAAAGCCGCGACCTGATCGGTCGGCGGCGCATCGGCGGGTTCGCCAAGGGGCTGTACAAGCGCGGACTGCTCGGCGGGTTCATCGGCGCGGCGCACATGCTGGCGCGGCTCCACGGGCTCGATCCCAAGGCGATCCTCAAGGCCAATACGATCGAGGAACAGCGTGAGATATTCGATCGCGAATATGCGCCGTTCTTCGACAAGGCATTCGTGCGCTGGCTGACCGATCAGCCGGCCTCGTTGTTCGGCCTCGGCATCCCGCCCGCGCAATATGAAGCGCTGGCCGGCGACGCCAAGATGGCGACGGTGTTGCGCGAGCGGCTCGAAAAGCTCGCCTGCGACTTCGATCTCAAGGACAATTATTTCGCCTGGCAGGCGTTCGGCCGCGGTTATGGAGAGGGACCGGAGGCACCGCTGCCGCCCTATCTCCAGGCCGACAATTACGCCGATGTCGTCGACCGGCTCGACCGGATGGAAATCCTCCATTCAAATTATACCGAATTCCTCCGGCGCCAGCCCGACGCCTCGCTCGACCGCTATATCCTGCTCGACGCACAGGACTGGATGACCGACGAGCAACTGACCGATCTGTGGACCGAGATCACGCGCACAGCACGGCCGGGGTCGCGCGTGCTGTTCCGCACCGCGGGAGAGCCAACCATCCTGCCAGGGCGCGTGCCCGACGCCGTGCTCGGCCGCTGGACCTATCGCGCCGAGCAATCGCTCGACTACACGCGGCGCGATCGCTCCTCGATTTACGGCGGCGTGCATCTCTACGTGCTGGGGGACGCCGCCTGAGCGAGCAGCCGCACGCGGCGCAGATGGACGCGATCTATCGCTCCCAGCGCCACTTTTACGACCTGACCCGTAAATATTACCTGCTGGGACGCGACGCGCTGATCGAGGGCCTCGCGCCGCCGCCGGGCGGCAGCGTGCTCGAGGCCGGGTGCGGCACCGGGCGCAATCTGATCGTCGCCGCGCGGCGCTGGCCCGACGCGCATTATTACGGCGTCGATATCTCGGAGGCGATGCTCGAGACCGCACGCGCAAACGTCGCCAAGGCGGGGTTGAGCGACCGCATCACCTTCGCCCAGGGCGATGCCACCGCGTTCGATGCGAAGGCCATGTTCGGCCGCACCGAGTTCGACCGCGTGTTCCAATCCTACACATTGTCGATGATCCCCGACTGGACTGGCGCGATCCGCGAGGCGGCGGGCAAGCTCGCGAGCGGCGGGCGGCTCGACATCGTCGATTTCGGGCAGCAGGAACGCCTGCCCCGCTGGTTCCGCGCGATGCTGTTCGCCTGGCTCGGCAAGTTCGATGTTACCCCACGCGCAGACCTGTTCGACGTGGTGGACAAGGCGGGGCTGAACGCGCAACACCGCGCGCTTTATCGTGGCTATGCCTGGAGCGCGCGCCTTTCCCGTGACTAAGAGCACAGAGACTTCTCAGCCCATTATCGTCCTCGTCCGTCCGCAGCTTGGTGAGAATATCGGCAAGGCGGCGCGCGCCATGCTCAATTTCGGGCTGACCGAGATGCGGCTAGTGGCCCCGCGCGACGGCTGGCCCAACCCGCAGGCGGGGCCCGCGGCATCGGGCGCCGATGTGGTACTGGAACGCGCGCGGGTATTCGACAGCGTCGCCGACGCCGTCGCCGATTGTCCTCATGTCTATGCCACTACTGTTCGCAAGCGCGGGGTTACCAAGCCGGTAATGACTCCCGAAGCCGCGGCGCGCGAGATCCATGGCCAGCCCGGCCGCTCGGCGATCCTGTTCGGGCCCGAACGTTCGGGGCTCGAAACCGACGACGTCGCGGTCGCGCGGACGATCGTCACCGTGCCGATCAATCCCGATTTCGGCAGCCTCAATCTCGCCCAGGCAGTGATCCTGGTCGCCTATGAATGGTCGAAGAGCCTGGCGCTGGCGCAGCCGACCGATACTGATCTGCCGCTGCCCGCGCCGCAGGAAGAACTCGACGGCATGATCGGCCAACTCGACGCGATGCTCGAAGGCGCCGGCTTCTATTTCCCGCCCGATCGCGTGCCGACGACCAAACGAACATTACGCACGCTGCTGACCAAGCCCGGCTGGTCGAGCCAGGAAGTACGCACGTTGCGCGGCGTCTTGTCGGCACTTGCCAATCCGCGTCAGCGAGGCTGACGTTTTTGTCTTCCGTTACCGTCAAGGAAACGATAAGCAGCCAGTAATCCAAAAATGTGGAGTTACTGATGCGTTTCAACACGATGGCGTTCGTTGCCGCTATGTCTCTCGCCGCTCCCGCATTCGCCCAGACCGCGCCCGCCATCGATTCGGCGACGCCGAAACCGGTCAAGGAAAAGAAGATCTGCCGTCGCGAGGCGCAGACTGGTTCTATTCTGGGCGGCACTTCAGTCTGCCACACAAAGGCGGATTGGGCGAAGATCGACGCCGCCAACGGCCGCAATGCCGACGACGCGCTCGCACGCTCGCGATCACTGCAGAACGGCGGGATCAGCCGCTAGGACTTGACTCGAACGAGCACCTCTGCGAGAGGCGCGCCCTTCGCAAACGGCCCCGCACTTCCGGTGAAGCGGTGGCCCTGCCGATCTCCTGATCTCAGCAGAGCGATGACCGGAATTAGCGCTGCCTTTGGGCGGCGTCGTTGTTGGCAATTGCAAAGGAATATTTATGTCGAAGCGCAACAGCGCCAAGCACAAGCTCGACCGCCGGATGGGCGAAAACATCTGGGGTCGTCCCAAGTCCCCGGTGAACAAGCGCGAATACGGTCCCGGCCAGCACGGTCAGCGCCGGAAGGGCAAGATGTCGGACTTCGGCATCCAGCTGCGCGCCAAGCAGAAGCTCAAGGGCTATTACGGCGATGTCACCGAGAAGCAGTTCCGGCATTGCTATCAGGAGGCCGCCCGGATGAAGGGCGATACCTCGCAGAATCTGATTGGCCTGCTCGAGCAGCGTCTCGACATGATCGTCTATCGCGCCAAGTTTGCGCCGACCATCTTCGCCGCGCGCCAGCTAGTCAGCCATGGCCACGTCCGCGTCAATGGCGTGAAGTGCAACATCGCGTCGCGCCGCTGCTTCGTGGGTGACGAAATCACGCTGGGTGCCAAGGCCAAGGACATGGCGCTGGTGATGGAAGCGCAGCAGCTCGCCGAGCGCGACATTCCCGATTACGTCTCGCCCGACGGCAATGCCAAAGTGACCTTCACGCGCGTGCCGACCCTGGACGAGGTGCCGTATCCGGTGAAGATGGAACCGAACCTGGTGGTCGAATTCTACTCGCGCTGATGACGCGGATCAGCGTGAGCTGATCCGGACAGCAGCGCGAGCGGCCGGCCTCGCGCCAGCGAGGACCGACGACGCGGTTTTGCCGCGGCGCCTGACCAACCTCACGAAAGGGCGGTCCCTGCGGGGCCGCCCTTTTGCGTTGAAGGATAAATAATCTAGGAACTCTGGAGCTTCGCCGTGCGGTCTAGGGCTCCCACCAACACGCGCTGGTGTCGCGAAATGCGCGAACCGGTAGACGGCAATGGGGAAATGTGATCGATATCCTGCAACGATACCCGGATGTCGCTGGCGAGCCGCTCGCGATGGCGATGCTGTGCCAGACGCTCAAGACTAAGGGGCTGGCCGGCGATGCTTACGCCCTCGGCCTGGCCGCGGTTGCGGCGGCACCCGAAGATACCGATGTACGCGACCTGGTCCGAGCAGCCCTGTCGGCGGGCGTACCGCATTGGCACGCGCCGATGCTGCGCGACGGCCCCCGCAACGCTTGTTATGCCCAGGCGATCGCCCGGCTGGTGACACCGGGAATGCGCGTGTTGGAGATCGGGACGGGAGCCGGGCTGTTGTCGCTCCTCGCCGCCCGCGCCGGCGCCCAGGTCATCACCTGCGAAGCCAATCCGGTGATCGCGGCGGCGGCGCGCGAGATCGCGCAGCGCAATGGCCTGGCCGATCGCATCACGGTCATCTCCAAATATTCGACCGATCTGGAAATGGGGCAGGATCTGGCGGAGCCAGCCGATCTGCTGATGTCCGAATTGTTCGACGACGCACTGTTTGGCGATGACATCGTTCGAGTCATTGCCGATGCACGCGGACGGTTGGTCCGGCCCGACGCGCCGATCCTGCCGCCGCGCGCCGAATTGCGGTGCGCGCTCGTCGCGCTCGACCACCCGGCCGAATGGCCGCTCGGCATGGTGGAGGGCTTCGACATGTCGCCTTTCAACCTGCTCGCCGCGCCCTCTCCGGCGGTGTTGCGCGTGCGCATCGATGGAGCCGCCCGCCGGTCGCACCCGACCAGCCTCCTCGCCATGGACTTCGAGGCATCGACTTTCGGCCCGACCCGAGAGACTGCGACACTGATCTCCGATGGCGGCGTGATCCATGGCGTAGCGCAGTGGCTACGCGTCGATTTCGGCGCCGGGGTGACCTTCGAAAACAGCCCTTTCGACGAGTCGCGTTCGCATTGGGGTGCGCCGATCCATCCGCTGTCCGAACCGATCGAGACGATGGCGGGCGAAGCGATCGAGGTGACCGCGCGGCTGGTGGCGGCGCAATTGCTGATCAGCGCGCGGCGCGCCTGATCTCCCCGGCCCTATAAGCCCATCGCGCTGCGCAGGAAGGTATCGGCCTTGCCGAGCATCTCGGCACGTGCGCTATCGTCGGCAAGCTGGTGGTCCAGCCCCTTGAACTCGACCAGTTCGACCTTCCCGCCCGCGCTCTTGAGCTTGTCCACCATCAAGCGCGATTCGCCGATGCCGACATTAACGTCGCGATCGCCATGGAACAGCATCACCGGCGCCTTGATCCGGCCGGCGTTGCGCGCGGGCGAACCTTCGATGACCCAGGGGCCGCGGCCGATAAAGGCGTCGACCTGCGGGAAACTGGAATAATCCCGTGCCTCCTGCCGCAGTGTTTCGAGATCGGTGACCGGTGCGATCGCGACGATCGCCTTGAACAGATCGGGGTCAAGCACCGACGACTGCAGCGCCGCATAACCGCCATAGGACCAGCCGACGATCGCGAGCTTCTTGGGGTCGGCGATCCCTGATTTGACCAGCCAGCGCCCGGCGTCGTTGACGTCGCCGATCGCCGTCCGCCACGATTGGAAGCCGTTCCTTTGGTACCAGGCGTCGCCGTAACCGGTTGATCCGCGGAAATTCGGCTGGATCACGGCAAAGCCGCGCGCCGCGAAATATTGCGACAACCAGTCGAAGCCCCATTCATCGCGTGCGCCCGGGCCGCCATGCGGCATCACGATCGCGGGCAGGTTCTTGCCGTCACTGCCGGCGGGCAAGGTTAAATAGGCCGGGATGCTCGTGCCGTCGGCGGTCTGGTAGGTGACCGACTTGACCGTCGCCAGCTTGATGTTCGCCAAATCCGGCCGGGACGGCAGGATTTCGGCGAGCGCGCGCGTCTTCTTGTCGAACAGATAATAGCGGCCCGGATCAACGTCGCTCCAGGCGAAGAGGATCAGCCTACTTTCGTCGGCGCTCGCATCGACGAAAGCGATCAGGCGTCCGGGCAGCGCCTTGCCGAGGCTGGTCTGCAGCGCCTTGAGCGCGGGGTCGAAGAACACCGCCGCCCGGCGATCGGTGACATAGCTCGCACCGACTACGCGATTCTGGCGCCCGATCGAGATCAGGCCGTCGATATCGACGTCGGGACGCTCGACCACCAGCTTCTTGGTCAAATTACCATCGAGCGAGACACTGTAGAGTGCAGTACGACCATTCAGATTCTCGAAGCCATAGGCGAGATTCTGCTCGCGATCGACCGCGAGTGGAGAGAAACCGGACGCCCGCCCGGCAGTGATCGTCATCGTGCTCAGCGGCTTCCAGTCGCGATTGCCGGCGAGGCGATAGAAATAGAGGATGCGGTTTCCGTCATAACCGCTGTTCGTTGTGCCGCGCACGCCCATCGCGCGGACTGTGCCGGCGCCGTCGCTGACATAATCGACCGCACCGCCGCGCGGCGGCTCGACGACCTTGTGGGTAAGCGTGTTGGTATCGACAAGATCGACCCCCAATCCTTCGCGGCTGCTCGACACCATCGTGCCGGTGCTGAACTCGGGCACGTAGCTGCGTGTCATCAATGCCGATCCGGTGCCGTTAGCACCCCAATCGATCAGCGAACCGCCATTCTGCATGAAGCCGAGCGCCTGGCCGCTCGACTTGGCGGTCATGTCCTTGAGCCCGGTGCCGTCGGCGTTGATCGCGACGATCCGAGTATAGCCGATAATCGACCTGCCGTCGTTGGTGGTCAGGTAGATGCGGCAGATCAACCTCGTCTCGGTCGACCAATGACAATCGGTCAGCTGGTCGTGGTCGCCAGTGGAGGCGAGTATTGCCCGGGTCGTCATGCCCTTGGTCGTATCGGCAACGACCAAAGCGAGGCCGCGTCCCTTGACCGCCACCAGCATCGCGATCTTGGTACCGTCGGGCGACAGGCTGATCTGGTCGATATATTCGCGCGCGCCAAACGCCTTGGCGAGATCGGTGCCCGGCGGCGCGGTCTGCGCCTGCACGCCGATCGAGACCAATGCCGCCAAGACGGCAGCGGACATCGCCCACCCCAGTTTACGCATTATGAAACCCCAAAAAACCCCCAGGGAGAAGGAGATATCCGCTGAGCACGTGGTTGCCAAGGCGGCGGCAAGCAAAAGATCAACCGTTATGGACGGATAGCGGGGATCGCCACCACAGCGTTCGTCTTGCATGCGCGCGGGCCCGCTGCCAGACAACGCGCATTGCCCGATCGAAAGGCCCCGGATGCGTCGTCTAGCTCTTTCTCTTGTCGCGCTCGTCGGAGCGCCGGCGCTTGCCCAGTCGAGCGCCCCCGCCATCTCGGTCGACACGCTCAAGGACGTCACCAAAACGCTGTCCTCCGATGCGTTCGAGGGACGCGCGCCGACCACGCCGGCGGAGGATAAGACGGTCGCCTATATGGTCGAGCGGATGAAGGCCGCCGGTCTGAAGCCGGGCAACAACGGCAGCTGGTTCCAGGACGTGCCGATGGTCCAGCTGACCGCTGAGAATATGACGCCGATGACCTTCACCGGCGGCAAGGCACCGGTCAGCCTGGTCTATCGCGACGATATGGTGGTCTCGACCTATCGTGTGACGCCCAAGATCGACATCCGCAATTCCGACGTCGTCTTCGTCGGCTATGGCATCAACGCGCCCGAAAAGGGCTGGAACGATTATGCCGGCGTGAACGTGAAGGGCAAAACCGTGGTCGTGCTGGTCAACGATCCCGACTGGCAGGCGCCGAACAATCAGGGCCTCTTCGAAGGCAAGGCGATGACCTATTACGGCCGCTGGACCTACAAGTACGAAGAGGCCGCGCGCGAAGGCGCCGCCGCAGTGATCATCGTCCACGACACCGATCCCGCCGCTTATGGCTGGGGCGTGGTGCGGTCGAGCTGGTCGGGCGCGCAGCTCGAGCTCGACGAGAAGGGCGACCATATGGACCAGAGCCAGGCGATCGGCTGGATGCAGCTCGCCAAGGCCAAGCAGGTCTTCGCCAGCGCGGGCAAGGATTTCGACCAGCTCCAGGCAGCGGCCAAGGTGAAGGGGTTCAAGGCCGTCCCGCTCGGGGTCAAATTCTCGGTCGGCTTCACCAATAGCATCAAACGCCAGGCGTCGAAGAACGTCATCGGCATCCTGCCGGGAACCGAGAAACCCGACGAGACGGTAGTCTATTCGGCGCATTGGGACCATCTCGGCCATTGCACCCCGGTCAAGGGCGACGATATCTGCAACGGCGCACTCGACAACGCCTCGGGCTCGGCCGGGCTGATCGCACTGGCGGAAGCGCAGGCCAAGGCGGGCCCGGCCAGGCGGACGATGGTATTCCTGTCGGTGACCGCCGAGGAATCGGGGCTGCTGGGGTCGAAATATTATGCCGAACACCCGATCTTCCCGCTGGCGAAGACGGTTGGCGGGGTGAACATGGATGGGCTGAACATCATCGGTCCGGCGAAGGATTTCGTCGTCACGGGCTGGGGCAAGTCCGAACTCGAGGATCTGATGAAACCGTTGGTCGAGGCGCAGGGCCGGGTGATGAAGCCCGAGCCCAATCCCGAACGCGGCGGCTATTTCCGCTCGGACCATTTCAGCTTCGCCAAATTGGGCGTGCCGATGTTCGACGGCGGGTCGGGCGAGGATCTGGTCGATGGCGGCGTCGCCAAGGGCCATGCCGCGACGCTCGACTATATCGAGAACCGCTATCACAAGCCGCAGGACGAATATAATCCCAGCTGGAACTGGGCGGGTGCGGTGCAGGATCTGACGCTCTACTATCAGCTCGGGCGCCAACTCGCCGACGGCTCGACCTGGCCCAATTGGTACAAGACCGCCGAATTCCGCGCCATCCGCGATCGCTCCCGCGCCGGGGCGCGCGCCGGCCAATGACCAGGATTGCCCCTCCCCGGCCCGAATGGGCGCCGCACAAGGCAGTGTGGATCGGATTCCCGAGCCATCCCGAATTGTGGGAGCTCGATCTCGAACCCGCGCGTGACGAAGTGACCGCCTTCGCGCGCGCCGTCCATGCCGACGGCAAGGGCGAGCAAGTGCTGCTGGTCGCCGCCGACGAAGAGGCCGCCGCCGCAGCGCGGCGTCGCGCCGGCGATGTCGCCAAGGTCGTGGTCCAGCCGTTCGGCGACATCTGGTTGCGCGACACCGGGCCGATCATCCGCGGCGACGGCGTCGCGGCCGATTTCGAGTTCAACGGCTGGGGCGGCAAATATGATCTGCCCGGCGACGACGATATCGGCGTGCGGCTGGCCGAAGCGCGCGGCAAGACGGTCGAGACCTTCAACTGGGTGCTGGAGGGCGGTGCGATCGACGGAGACGGCGAGGGATTGGTGGTGACAACCGAGCAATGCCTGCTCAACCGCAACCGCAACGGATCCACGTCGCGCGCCGAGATCGAGGAACTGCTCCATCGAGACCTCGGCTATAGCGAAGTGCTGTGGCTCGGCGACGGGCTGCTCAACGATCATACCGACGGACATGTCGATAATCTCGCGCGCTTCGTCGGCACGCGGCGACTGGCGATTCCCGAAGCAAGCGAGAACGACCCCAATTGGCAAGTCTATCAGCGCGCCACCGCGCGCGCGCTCCAGCATGGCGATATCGAGGTGGTACCGGTGCCGTCCCCTGGCCGCGTGCTACGCGACGACGAGATCATTCCGGCCAGCTACATGAACTTCTATATCGGCAATGCCAGCGTCGTCGTGCCGCTCTACGGCACCGAGAATGACGGCGCCGCGATCGAAGCGATCGGCGCGCTGTTCCCGGGACGCAAGACGGTCGGCCTGCGCGCCGACCATATCCTGACCGGCGGCGGCAGCTTCCACTGCATCTCGCAGCAGATACCGGCTTGAGCGGCTGCTTCGTTCCTGGCCTTGCCGATAAAAGCCCTGCTATTCCGTCAATTGGCTCCAAAATCGATGTAACTTTTCTTGACGCACCACAGGCGCGACGAGCAGTCTGACTGCCGTCAACAAGGGGGTTTCATGTCAGATTTTCACACGCCCGGCGCGCAGCCGCCGGAATCGCCACAGCCGGTCGCCAAGCGCGGACTTCACGGCTGCGTCTGGGCGATCATCGTCGTCGTCGGTCTCTTCATCGTTATCGCGGTCATCAGCGCTGTGGTCGGCGGTGGCACGAAATCGGGGAATGCCAGCGCACCGGCGGCGCCAGGGACCGCAGCTACGGAGTCACCTGCCGCCGCTGGAGACGGCTCGTCCTGGACCTATTCATCCGAAAAGGACGCCGTCCGCAATTCAACGGTGAACTATGCGGTGATCACCAGCGACAATACGGTTCAGTTCGATTTCCCCTATAATGGCGGATCGACGTTGAGAATGACGATCCGCCACGACCATCGCGGCGACAACGTGATTCTCGACATTTCCAAGGGCCAGTTCGTCTGCAGCATCGAATCGTGCGGCGGCGAAATGAACATCGACGGCGTCGCACGGCATCTCACGCTGGACGAAGCGGCCGATGGCAGCGCCAACACGCTCTTCGCCCGCGGCGAATCGGGCATCATCAAATCGTTGAAATCGGCGAAGAAGATTATCATCGAGCTGCCCTTCTATCAGGCGGGCAACAAGCAATTCACCTTCACGACCTCCAAGGGGCTGGTCTGGCCGCCCGCCCAGTCAGGGGGCCAGGCGACCAAATAGCGTTCGGCGTCGGATCCGCTGCGCCGCGCCGATCGCGGCCAGCGCAGCGGGGCGAAGCTGAATTGCGCATATCCGCGGCGCATCTCGTCGTCCGCGATCAGAAAGATATGGGACTCCGTCGGCGCGAGCCGGCGGAGTCCCTGCATCAGCTTGGAGCATCGCGCGGAAAAGTGGGTACCGGTTTTCTGCAAAAAGCGATGCGACATCGGCGGTCTGGTCGAACAGACCGTCGCCGGCCGCACTGTCTGTGGCAAACGCACCTATGCCGCAGCCGACAGCCATGTTGCCTCGGTCACGCCGCCTTATTGCAACGTCACCCGGTCCTCGCCGTCGTGGCGGCCGAAGAATTGCATCAATTGCACGATCAGTTCGGCGCGTGTGGCCAGGTCGGCAGCCTCGAGCAACGCTTGTTTCGCCGCCGCGTCGAACGGTGCGATCTGCGCGATGCCGTTGACCAGCGCTTCGTCGTCGAGCCGCGCCACCGAATCCCAGTCGACCGCATAGCCCTGTGCATCGGCAAACCGCCGCGATTCGGTTTCCAACGCGGCGCGATGCCCCAACGACAATGTCTCGGATTCGTTCGGCAGCGGGATCAATTCGGCCTCGACCTGGCGGAACGGCGTGGCGACTTCCAATTCGCGCGCCACGCGGAACAGCGCGGTCCCCTCGAGCACGATATTGTAGCGGCCTTCGTCCAGCGCCTCGACCTCGGCGATACGACCGACACAGCCGAGGTCGAACAGCGGTGAAGGATCGCCAGCGCCACGCGGCTGGATCATCCCGATGCGACGGTCGCGCGCCATCGCGTCGGACACCATCGCGCAATACCGCGGCTCGAAGATGTGCAGCGGCAAATGCATCCGCGGAAACAGCAACGCTCCGGCCAGCGGGAAGATCGAGAGCCGCGTGGTCGTCACGTGAACAGAATCGCCGACAGCCGGCGGCGCTGCGCCGATACCCAGGGGTCCTCCAGCCCGACCACTTCGAGCAGCTTCAGGAATTGCGTGCGCGCCGCGCCGTCATTCCAGGCGCGATCCTTGGCTATGATCGTCAGGAACGAATCGGCGGCGGCATCGCGCTGCCCCGCGGCCATCTGCGCATTGGCCAGATCGAACCGCGCCTGCAGATTGTCGGGATCGGCCTCTGCCGCCGCGACCAAGGGCGCCAGGTCTTCCGCCGGCGGAGCCGAGCGCGCGAGGTCCAGCGCGGCGCGGGCGCGATCGATCTCCGCGCCCTTGGCGGCATCGTCGGGCAGGGCTGCGAGCACCGCCTCGGCATCGTCCAGCCGGCCGAGCGAGACCAACGCGCGGACGCGGCCCGACACCACCTCGGGATGATCGGGCGCGATATCGGCGATCTGTTCGAAATAGGACAAAGCGCGCTCCGCGTCGCCGTCATGCAATATCTGCTCGGCGGCCGCGACCAAGGGCTCGATCTCGGCTTCCTGCTGCGCCTCTGCGCTCTCGACGGGCAATTGGCGGAGCACCTGGTCGAGCATCGCCTTCAATTGCGATTCGGTCCGCGCGCTGGTCAGGTCGGCGATCAACTGGCCCTGGAACATCGCATAGACGGTCGGGATCGACTTGATCTGGAATTGCGCGGCGATGAACTGGTTCTTGTCGGTATCGATCTTGGCCAGCACCACGCCCTTGTCGGCATAATCTGCGGCGACCTTTTCCAGCACCGGGCTCAGCGCCTTGCACGGCCCGCACCATTCTGCCCAGAAATCGATGATCACCAGCTTGCTCATCGACGGTTCGACCACGTCCCGGCGGAAGGCCTCGACGGCTTCCTTCTGCTCCGGGGTCATTCCAAGCGTAGCCAAGTCTCTTCTCCGTCAGCGACAAAGGCCCTTATGTGGGCGCTAGCGGCGCGAAGCCAAGGCTTTTCGCTCGCGTCGCAACAGGGGGTTGCGGACCCGCGGGAGCGCTGCTAATGGCCCCGCTCCTTACCCGCCCGTGGCTTCACGGGCCGGCGCCAGAGCGGGCGTAGCTCAGGGGTAGAGCACAACCTTGCCAAGGTTGGGGTCGAGGGTTCGAATCCCTTCGCCCGCTCCAGTTTTCCAAATGATATCAGAGATATATCAGCGGGATTACTGCGCTTTGCGTGGTTGCGAAGCGTCACACGCACGCACTCGTCTCCAATTCATATCCATCGAAAATCGCGTTGACGGCTAAGATCGGCGGCAAATTTCGGATTTGATTAAGGGGAAAGCCTTCCCCCCACCGCCGCGCCAATGTCGCGGCAGACCCTTTTTGCGGGCGGTTCCGCCCCCGCAACGTCCCCGAGAGTGAGAGAGAAGCTACGCCAATCTGAGGCAATCCGGCGGCTCGACGCGTAGTCGTCCGAGACGATGCCTTTGCGGCATTTTCCGACGATCCATTTTCTGAAAATCGACAGGAATAGAATTCACGATGCTTAACCAAGCGAATCTCTACCACATCGGTGTCGTTGTCGATGACTTCCAAGCCGCGATGGATCGCTACGGCCGGCAAATGGGGGTGACCTGGTCGCCGCTCATCAATGTCACGGTGCGGATCTGGACGCGCGATCATGGGGAGATGGAGTTGCATTCCCATGCAATCTATTCCCAGCAGGAGCCGTGCATCGAGCTGGTGAAAACGCTGCCTGGCACCTTCTGGGTGCCGACCGAGGGACGACCACTCCATCATCTGGGATATTGGGTCGATGATCTCCCCGCTGCTTCAGCCGATCTCGAAGCGCGGGGCTGCCCGAAGATCGCCTGCGCGTTACACGAGGGCGCCATGATGGGTTTCGCCTATCATGAAATGAAGGACGGGCCCTATATAGAGATGGTCGACCGCGCCGTTTTCCCGGACTGGCCGGCCTTTCTGGCTGGCAGGACGCAGCATGAGGTCATCCACAAGGACTGACCTGCTGACGACGAAGCGGCAACGACCCGCCCGTCATCTAGGAAGCGCCGATGATCACACTCTATGGGATGTTCAGCCCCAACATGGGTCCGATCCTCCTCGCTTGTCATATCATGCGGCACAGCTCCGCGAACCGCTGCATCTGTGCCGCAACAGTACCATCACGCGTTTCGAAGGCGATACCAGCGCTCATGATCAATCGGACGACGCCCTGGATGACAGGCAAGAGGTGATCGGCGACCGCCGAGGTCCTCACCCCAAGCG
>Ga0207649_10000548_pt1 | contig 25947 bp, 14 predicted proteins | sample KBSC43metaG_FD_184317 | JGI IMG/M metagenome (GOLD analysis project Ga0207649, IMG submission 184317) | Corn rhizosphere microbial communities from Kellogg Biological Station, Michigan, USA - KBS C4-3 metaG (SPAdes) (version 2) | ecosystem: Host-associated > Plants > Roots > Rhizosphere > Soil ... | reverse complement strand
GTACGGCATCCATGAGCGGGATGGATTTTACCGCGATGAAAAACAGGAGCTGGCAAATGGAGCCGGTGACGCTGCGGAAGATGTGCAACCCGAGGTGATCCGTGCGCAGCGAGCCGATGCCCTGGCGCGCAACGACCGGCAGAAAGACGGCGAAGCTGATGCCGTATTGGAGAAAGAGAAGCTGGAGCGCGGGCACTCCGGCCGCAGCCTTGCCGAAGGCGCTCATCACCGCCGCGCAGAAAAATGCCGCGACAATGAGCGTGATGCCGAGCCCAAGATTTTCCCGCGGCGCGGGCCCGGCGATGCTGGCGGTGGCGGCCATGCGGATGGGTTTCGTCGGCCGTCGCGGGCAAGGCAAGTTTTCTCGCATAAGCCGCGTGCATTTTTCCGTGCGCGCGGCTACGACGGGTGCCTATGAAGCTCGACGGCAAGGTGGCACTCGTGACGGGAAGCGGACAAGGCATCGGCCAGGCGATCGCAATTCGCCTCGCGCAGGACGGAGCGGACATCATCGTGGATGACCGCAAGATCGGCGAAAGCGCGCAGGAAACGGCGGACGCGATCACGAAGCTCGGCCGTCGCGTGCATCTTTTTCAAGGCGACCTGGCGAACCCCGACGACAACCGCCGACTCGTCACCGAGGGCGTGGCCGCGCTCGGCAAGATCGACATTCTCGTGAACAACGCCGGCGTCGAGAAGCGCGCGGATTTCTGGGACGTCACCGAGGCCGACTTCGACTTCGTGCTCAACATCAACCTGCGCGGCACGTTTTTCGTCACGCAGGATTTCGTCCGTCACCTGCTCGACACGAAGCGCCCGGGCCGCGTGATCAACATCAGCTCCGTTCACGAAGAGCTGCCGTTCCCGCATTTCTCGACCTATTGCGCGAGCAAGGGCGGCCTGAAAATGCTCTGCCGCGATCTGGCCGTGGAACTTGGGCCCTACGGCATCACGATCAACAACATCGCACCCGGCGCCATCGAAACGCCGATCAACGCAAAGCTCATGAGTGATCCCTCGCTGATGAAGGCGCTCGTCACGCAAATCCCGCTCGGCCGCCTCGGCCAGCCCGGCGACGTGAGCGGACTGGCGGCCTTCCTCGCCTCGGACGAAGCGGCCTACGTGACGGGCTCGACGTTCTTCGTCGATGGCGGCCTGCTGTGGAATTACCACGAACAATAGACCGCTGAGGCCCGCGGGATAACGCGTGCCTTCCTCCGCACCTCCCCCTCATGGAAACGAATCAGCTTCCCGCCGAGATCATCCGGCTGCTCGAGGACGGGCGGCGCGAACGCTTCTGGAAATTGTGGGGGCCCTATCTCTCCGAGCGGCAATGGGGGACCGTGCGCGAGGATTATTCCGCCGACGGTGACGTGTGGAATGCCTTCCCGCACGACGCGGCGCGCAGCCGCGCCTATCGCTGGGGCGAGGATGGCCTGCTGGGATTCACGGACCGCTTCGGCCGACTCTGCTTCGCGCTCGCGCTGTGGAACGAGCACGACGCGATCCTCAAGGAACGCCTGTTCGGGCTCACCGGGCCGCAGGGAAATCACGGCGAGGACGTCAAGGAACTCTACTACTACCTCGACTCGACGCCGACGCATTCCTACGCGAAGGCGCTCTACAAATACCCGCAGGCCGCGTTCCCCTACGGGCCGTTGATCACGGAGAATGCACGCCGCAGCCGCACCGAGCGCGAGTATGAGCTGATCGACACGGGCGTCTTCGAAGGCAACCGGTATTTCGACGTCTTCGCCGAATACGCGAAGGCCGGCATCGAGGACATTCTCATCCGTATCACGATCGCGAACCGCGGTCCCGAGGAGGCCGCGATCCAGGTGTTGCCGACGCTCTGGTATCGGAACACGTGGGCCTGGGGCGCGATCCACGAGGAATGCACGACGCGGCCGGAGATCCGGGTCGATGGTCCGGGACGCTTGATCGCAAGTCACGCGGTGATGGGCGACTACGTGCTCGATGTCGAGGGAGCGCCCGCCTTCCTCTTCACGGAGAACGAGACGAACGCTGAACGGCTCTTTGGCGGCAAGAATACGCACCCCTACGTGAAGGATGCGTTCCACGATGCCATCGTTCACGGCGACAGCTCGCGCGTGAATCCCGCGCAGACCGGCACGAAAGCGGCCGCGCATTTTGCATTGCACGTGCCCGCCGGCGGCGAGGTGACGCTGCGTCTGCGCCTGCGGGCGGCCGCCGAGGCGGACAAGGAAGCACCGCCGTTCGACGCGAGCTTCGACGACATTTTTGCGCGGCGGATTCAGGAGGCCGACGAGTTTTACGCCGGGCAGATCGAGGGCTCGCCGAACGTCGAGGAACGCCGCGTCGCGCGACAGGCCTACGCCGGCCTGCTGTGGTCGAAGCAATTCTACAACCTCGTGCAGCCCGAGTGGATGGCCGGCGATTCCACGCAGCCGCCTCCGCCGCCGGCGCACGCGCTCCGCAACGCGGATTGGATGAATCTCTTCAACCGCGACGTGATCTCGATGCCCGACAAGTGGGAGTATCCCTACTACTGCTCGTGGGATCTCGCGTTTCACACCGTCTCGCTCACGCGCGTCGATCCGTTCCTCGCCAAGAGCCAGCTCGCGCTGTTTTTGCGCGAATGGTATATGCACCCGAACGGCCAGATTCCCGCCTACGAGTGGAATTTTTCGGACGTGAATCCGCCCGTGCATGCGTGGGCTGCGTGGCGCGTTTATCGGCTGCCATGGGACACGCAGGAGGATGGCTTCCGCTTCCTCGAGACCGTTTTTCAAAAGCTGCTGCTCAACTTCACCTGGTGGGTGAACCGCAAGGATCTCGACGGCAACAATCTCTTCGCCGGCGGGTTCCTCGGACTCGACAATATCGGGGTGTTCGACCGGTCGAAGCCGCTGCCGACCGGCGGCACGCTCAAGCAGGCGGACGGCACGGCATGGATGGCGTTCTATTGCGTGCAAATGCTCTCGATCGCGCTGGAGCTCGCGCAGAAGGATGACGTGTATGAGGACATGGCGTCGAAGTTCTTCGAGCATTTCGTGCGCATCGTCCATGCGATCAACGAGCTCGGCGGCACCGGCCTTTGGAACGAAGAGGACGGCTTCTACTACGACATGCTCGAGGTCGATGGTCGGAACGATCCGCTGCGCATTCGCTCCATCGTCGGCTTCATGCCGCTGCTGGCGGCGACGATCATTCCGAACACGTATTCCGAACGCCTGCCGGAATTCAGCGGGCGCGTGCAGTGGTTCGTGAAGAACCACGAAGTGCTCGTGCATCACCTCGTGGAAAACAACGCTGGCGAGACGCACGGCATGCGGCTGCTCGCGATCACGACCCGCGCGCACCTTCAGCGCATCCTCTGCTACATGTTCGACGAGGAGGAATTCCTGTCGCCGTTCGGAATTCGGTCCGTCTCGAAGCACCACGAAAAGCAGCCCTACACGTATTGGGCGCACGGCGTGGCGTATTCCGTCGATTACGAGCCGGGCGAGGGAACGTCGGGCATGTTCGGCGGAAATTCCAACTGGCGCGGCCCCGTCTGGCTGCCGATCAATTACCTGCTCGTCGAGGCGCTGCGCACCTACCACCGGTTCTACGGCGATTCGTTCCTCGTCGAATTTCCGACCCGTTCTGGCAACATGATCACCCTCGGCGAAGCTGCCCGCTTGCTCTCGCAGCGCCTAATCTCGCTCTTCGTGCCCGACGAAAACGGCAACCGCCCCTGCCACGGCGGCGAGCCTCGGTATGCGGCGGATCCCCATTGGAAGGACCTCCTGCTCTTCAACGAATATTTCCACGCGGAAACCGGCCGCGGCTGCGGCGCCAGTCATCAAACCGGCTGGACCGCGCTCATCACCGATCTGCTGAATCTCCGCGCCCACTGGGACATCGCCGAAACTCCGGCTGCGGCGCGGTAGCGGCCTCGATCCCGGTTTTGGGCCGGGCTCCGCGGTCAGCCATTGTCGGTGATCTTAATCACGCGGGCGGCGTCGAGGATTTGCTTGCCGCCGCCAAAGGTCTTGATGAGGAGCACGCTGCCGAACGCCGTGATGCCGCTCACGTCCTTGATCGTCTCGGTCTGGCCCGAGTTGAGGTAGAGGATCGCGACCGACGTTTTGTTCATGGCCTCGAAGGCAGTCGCATAACCGAAGGCGAGGGCCTTGGCATCGGGGTTCGCGGGCGGTTCCGCGCCGGCGACCAGCGGGAGGAGGACGGCGGCGGCGAGAGCGAGCGAGGGAGCATTCATGGATGATTCCTCAACGCCGCGGCGCGAAATCTATTCATCGGAAGCCGTATGGGGTTTATTCCGACATGGCGATGGCGGACGGGAAACAATTTTGTTAACCCAGCCCCACACCATGGACATCGCACCCGTCGAGAAGTTTGCCATCATTGGAATCGGCTGTCGGATGCCCCCAAACGCCTCCTCGCTCGCGAGTTTCTGGCGATTTCTCCTGCGCGGCGGCAATGCGCTGCGACCTCACCGCAAGGATCGCTGGGACTGGCGGCAGTTCTACGACGAGGACCCGCAACGCCCGGGGAAAACCTACGCTCCGAAGGCCGCCACGCTGGACGCCGACGTGCAGCAATTCGATCCCCTCGCATTTGGAATGTCGCCGCGCGAGGCGGCGTCGCTCGATCCGCAGCAGCGGCTTTTGCTCGAGGTGACGTGGGAGGCGTTCGAGGACGCCGGCCTGCCGCTCGAGCGCATGTCGGGCTCGGCCACCGGCGTCTTCGTCGGCGGATTCTGTCTCGACCATCTCGTGCTGCAGGCGCAACCCTCGAATCGCCATCTCATCAACGCGCACTCGGCGGGCGGCGTGATGATGACCGTGCTCTCGAACCGCCTTTCGCACGCCTTCAACCTCAAGGGCCCGAGCCTCACGCTCGACACGGCCTGCTCGTCGTCGCTCGTCGCGCTGCATTACGCCTGCCAGAGCCTGCGGCTGCGCGAATGCGATGTGGCGCTGACTGGCGGCGTCAACGTGATGATGCGGCCGGAGTTTCCGATCATCATGAGTAAGGGGCACTTCCTCTCGGCTCATGGCGAGTGCCACACGTTCGACGAGACCGCGGCCGGCTACGCGCGCGGCGAGGGCTCCGGCGTGCTGGTGCTCAAGCGGCTGGACGATGCGCTGGCCGCGGGAGACAGCATTCATGCGGTCGTGCGGGCGTCGGGTGTGAATCAGGATGGTCACACCGACGGCATCTCGCTGCCGAACAGCGAGGCGCAGGAGACGCTCGTGCGGCGCGTGTATGCCGCGTCGGGCGTGCCATTCGCGGAGGTCGATTACGTCGAGGCGCACGGGACCGGGACGCAGGCCGGCGACACCGCGGAACTCGGCGCGTTGAATCGCAACTTTGCCGCGGGCCGCACCGACAAGCTCGTCGTCGGCTCGGTCAAATCGAACATCGGCCACCTCGAGGCTGCGGCGGGCGTTGCGGGCGTGCTCAAGGCCATCGGCGTGCTCAAGCACCGGCAGGTGCCGAAGAACCTGCACTTCAAAACGCCGAACCCAAAAATTCCGTTCGACGAGTATTGCTTCGACGTGGCGCGGGAGACGCGAAAGCTCCCGACCGCGGAGGAAAAGCCGACGCTCTACGCCGCGATCAATTCCTTCGGCTACGGTGGCACGAATGCGCACGTCCTGATCGAATCGGCGCCGGCGATGGAAACGCCATCGGCGCGCGACGACGGCGCGAAGCGGTTGATTCCATTCTCCGCGTGCAGTGAGGACGCGCTGCGCGATCTCGCGGGCAAGTTTGCATTCCTGCTCGGGCAGGGATTGCCGGGCTCGCTGGCGGACCTCGCCTACACGGCGGCGTTTCGGCGCAGTCATTTGCCCGTGCGGTTGACGGCCTTCGCGGGGAATCTCGATGAACTGCGCGATCAGCTGATCGCCGCCTCGACCGGACAGCCGCACGAGAGCGTGGCGACAAGCGGCAAGGGCGGCCCCGCGAAGCCGCCGCTCGTGTTTGTCTATACCGGCATGGGCCCGCAGTGGTGGGGCATGGGACGCGAACTCATTCGCGATGAGCCGATCGTCGCGGCGGCCATCGACGAGATCGACGGGCATTTCCGCGCGCTTGCGGGATGGTCGCTCAAGGAGGCGATGCTCGCCGGGGAATCCGCGTCGCGCATGGCGCACACCGAGGTCGCGCAGCCGGCGAATTTCGCGCTGCAGGTCGCGCTCACCCGGCTCTGGGCGGCGCACGACATTCGGCCCGCGGCGGTCGTCGGGCACAGCGTCGGCGAGGTGACGGCGGCCTACGTGGCCGGGGTTTACACGCTCGAGGAGGCGGTGGCCGTGAGCTACCACCGCAGTCGCCTGCAGCAAACGGCCGCCGGACTGGGCGCGATGCTCGCCGTAGGGCTGGCCGAGGACGAGGCGCTGCGGGAAATTGCCGGGTTGCCCGCGGTATCGGTCGCCGCGATCAACAGCTTCAACGCCGTCACGCTCTCCGGCGACAAGGCGCAGCTCGAGCAGGTCGCGACGGCGCTCGAGGCGCGCGGCGTGTTCCAGAAATTTCTGCGCGTCGAGGTGGCCTACCACAGCCCGCAAATGGATCCGCTGCGCGAGGAATTGCTCGCCGCGCTGGCGGGCCTCGCGCCGCAGCCGGCGACGTTGCCGCTCTACTCGACGGCGCATGGAAAAATCGTGCCCGGCGAAACGTGGGACGCGGAATACTGGTGGCACAATGTCCGCCAGTCGGTGCGTTTTGCGGACGCGACGCGACAACTCATCGAAGATGGCTTTTCGGCCTTCGTCGAGGTTGGACCGCATCCCGTGCTCGGCAATTCGATCAAGGAATGTGCCGCCACGCTCGAGCGCAAGGTGACGTGCTTCACGTCGCTGCGACGGGCGGAGCCGGAACGCCCGCGGTTCCTGCTCACGCTCGGCGAGCTTTACTGCGCGGGCGTCGATCCCGATTGGTCCGCGCTCGCGCCGACGACGGGCCGCTTCGTGCCGGGGCCGCAGTATCCCTGGCAGCGGCAGACGCATTGGGTGGAGTCCGACCGCTCGCGAATGGAGCGGCTCGGCCTGCCGGGGCCGGTGTATTTGAACCGCACGGTGCTTGCGCCGAATCCGACGTGGGAGGTCGAGATCAACCGCAATTACTTCCCGTTTCTGTTCGATCACGGCGTGCAGGACCAGACCGTGTTTGCTGGGCTCGGCTATATCGAGGCGGGGCTCTCGCTCAGCCGGCAGGTGCAGGGGACGCCGGCGATCGTGCTCGAAAACGTAAGCTTTGAGCACGTCCTCATCGTGGATTCCGCCAGTCTCCAATACCTGGTCACGGCATTCGATCCGGAGGGCGGCCGCTTCGTTGTTTCCAGCCGGGTGGAAGGCGTGGAAGGGAGCTTTCAGCGGCATTGCACCGGGCGAATGCTGTCGCAATCGGAGCCGCGCGCGGAACGATTGGATATCGCCGCGTTCAAGGCGGAATGTTCCGACGTGGTGGATGTCGATGCGTTTCACGATCATCTCGTTCGCTGCGAGCTGCATTACGGTCCCGCGTTTCGGCCGATTACCGAGGTGTGGACGGGCGAAAATTGTTATCTGCTCAGGATCGACGCCAGCATCTCCGCGGCCGAGGAGGCGCATCTGCTGCATCCCACGCTGTTTGATGCGGCGATCCGGGGCGTGATTTATTGCGCGAGCGGCGAGCGGTTGTTCGTGCCGTTTTCGTTCGAGCAATTCCAATATTTTTCCCGCCCGGAATCCGCGGAATGCTACGCCTTTGGCCGTTTGCTGAGCGAGAGCGAGACGATGCTCGTCGGCGACGTTTGGCTGATGGATGCCGACGGCAACGTGCATGCCCACGTCCGGCACATGACCTTGCAGGCAATCGACATGAAGGCGGCCGGCAAGGAGGCCCCGCTTTTCCACCGGCCGGAATGGAAGCCGGCTCCGCTGAACGAGACGCCGGAAACGCTGAATGGAGCGGACGTGCTGATTCTCGCTCCGCAGGAAAGCGAACTTGCGGCGAGCCTGCCCGGTGCCGCGTTTTTGCGATTGGATGCGACGCCCAACGGGATTTGGAAAAACGAAATGGTGCAAAGCCTCTCTTCGGCGCAATGCGCCGGGCGAAATCGACTGATCGTGATTCCGGGCGAAGGCGACGCGTTGCTCGAAAGTGAATGCTTGATCGGAATCCTGCAGGCCGTGGCGGAGGTGCATCCGGGCGGCGCGGAGGTGACGCTGATCACCCGCGGGGCGAAAGCGCTCGAGAGCGAGTCGCTGCATCTTTCGGCATTTGCGTTGAGCGGCGTGGCCTTCGTGGCACAAAACGAATTTCCTGCGCTGACGTGTCGCTCCATCGATCTGCCTCCGGACAGGGCGGACGATTCGACGCTCGTCGTGGCCGAACTCGCGGCGCGCAGCCTTGGCGATGTGGCGTATCGGGACGGCCGGCGTTTCGAGAGCGTGCTTAGCCCATTTCGGGAGGACGCGGCCGGGAAAAAAGTTGTCACGCGATCCGTGGAGGAGGCCGTCGAGGTGGCGTTGGAAGTGAAGGGAAAGTTGGAGTCGTTGCATTTCCGAGCCGCGGAACGGATCGATCCCGGCGCCGGCGAGATCGAGGTGCGCGTTCATCGCGCCGCGCTAAACCACAAGGATCTGCTCAAGATCGAGGGGCGGCTGCAGCCCGGGGAGATCGAGCACACGTTCAGCGGTGCGGCGGTCGGCGAGGAATGCGCGGGCGTGGTCGTGCGCTGCGGTTCGGGCACCGCGTTCGCGCCGGGGGATCGCGTTGTCGCGGTGGGCGCGAGAGGGTTTCGCAGCTACGCCACGGTGCCCGGGAATTTTGCGGTGAGGATCCCGGAAGGGCTTGGAATGGACGCGGCGGCAATTCCGGTGGTCTATCTCACGGCTTATTACGGGCTCGTCGAGGTTGCTCGGCTCCAGCCGGGCGAACGGGTGCTCGTCCACCATGCGACGGGCGGACTCGGCCTGGCGGCCATCGCGATTGCGCGCTGGATCGGCGCGGAAATTTTTGCCACGGCGGGCTCCGACGAGAAGCGGCAGTTCCTGCGGGATCGCGGGATTGCGCAGGTGTTTTCCTCCCGCGGTCTGGACTTCGGCCAGCGCATTCACGAGGCGACCAGGGGAGAGGGGATCGACGTGGTGATTGGCGCCCAGACCGGGCAGGCAATGCACGTCGGCCTGGGCACGCTGCGGACGGGCGGACGATATATCGAGGTCGGAAAGAAGGACATCGCCGAGGATAACAGCCTGCCGCTTCACGCCTTCCATCGGAACCTGATCTTTGCGTCGGTCGATATGGACCGCCTTGCGAAGGAACGGCCGTCGCTGGTGGCGCAGCTTCTACAGACGGTCTTTGCGCATTTCGAGAAAGGCGATTTTTCTCTCGATCCGGTGCGGATATTTCCCGCGCGGGAGATTCGTGAGGCTTTTGCCGAGATGGCGCGCAGCGCGCACATTGGAAAACTGCTCGTCGATTTTTCGAGCGGCGACGTCGAGGTGCCCGAGTCGCCGGGGATCGTGCCTGTCGTGAAACGGGATGGATGCTACCTCGTCACGGGCGGCACGTCCGGGTTCGGCCTGGCGACGGGGCGATGGCTCGCGGAGCAGGGGGCGGGCAGGGTCGTGCTGGCGAGCCGGTCCGGCGGCAAGGCGCCCGGAATTGCGGAAACGATCCGGGCGATGGAAGCCGCGGGCGCGGAGGTCGAGGTGCGGGCGGCGGACGTGACCGATCCCGCGCAGGTGACGGCTTTGATCGCGGAATGTGAGGCCGGGCCGTTCGTGCTCCGCGGCGTCGTGCATGGCGCGATGGTGCTGGACGATGCGATGATGGCGGATTTGACGGCGGAGCGCTTCCGCCGGGTCTTTCTTCCGAAGGCGGTGGGCGCCATACATCTCGCGGAGGCGCTCGCCGGACACGCGGACCTGGATTTTCTGGTTTTCTATTCGTCGGTCTCGGCGCTGATCGGGAATCGCGGACAGACGAGCTACGTCGCCGCGAATGGTCTGCTCGACGGGCTGGCGCACCTGCTGCGGGCACGCGGGCTCCCGGCGATCTCGATCAATTGGGGCGCGCTGGCCGAGACGGGAGTGATCGCCCGGGACGAGCGGCTGGGCTCGGTTCTCGCGTCGTCGGGCATCACCGGACTCGGGAATCGGCCGGCGTTTGCCGCGCTCGAGCGCGCAATTCGTTCGGGGGAGCCGCAGCTCGGGGTGTTTCTCGTCGATTGGGAAAAATGGCATGCCGCGAATCCCGGGTTGGCGGATGATCCGCGGTTCCGCGCCCTGCGCGGTTCGTCGGTGGATGGCGGAAACGACGCGGCTTCCGCGATCCGGCAGGCGTTGGCCGATTCCTCGCGGGAGCAGCGGCTGCGGGCGCTCGAAGATTGCCTGCAGGACGTGCTCGCAAATACCCTGAAAATGACGAAGGATACCGTCCCCGTGGACCGCAAACTCAACGAAATGGGCGTGGACTCGCTTTTGGTGCTCGAGCTCAGCCTCGGGATCAGCGAGCGAATCGGGGTGAGTTTTTCCGCCATGGAATTTCTCAAGGGCCCCAATCTCCAGCAGCTCGCTGCGATGGCGGAAGGCCGGTTGTGGAAGAACGGGAAGTAATCCATCCAAGCTTCAAATTCGTAACGCAACTCTCACGTGGAAAAAGCACTCGCCGGCATCGACAGCCTCGTTTCCTTCACGAACACGTCGGGCATCCAGGGACGCGGAACTCTCGTTCACATTTCGCGCTCGGTGGCGGTGTTCGAGGTTTACAATCCCTATTCGCTCGTCCAGCTCAGCGAGGTGCTCCAGGAAATCGCGGTGATGCGCGGCGAGCGCGTGATCTATCGCGGCCGTGGCGTGGTCACGAGCCTCGTCGCCACGGGATTGATGGTGATCGCATCGGTCACGTTGATCGATTCGTGGAGCAATCTCGACCATCTCGAGCCGGGGCCGGGCCTGAGCAATGAGGTCGAAAAATTCATTCACGATTGGGAGGACGGCCGCGACATTTCCGAGAGCTACCAGCTCGCCGTGAACAAATTTTCCAACTTCCTCGCGGCGACCAGCCGTTGGATCGAGGAGGCGGAGACGGCCATTGTCGGCGATATCGAGACGAACCGCGAAAAGGCGCTGCGCTTCCGCGAATCGCTCGAGCGCCCCGTGGCCAGCAAGCTCGGAGAGCTGCTCAACAATTTTCAGGCGGCTGCGCTCCAGGTGCCTGAGGAGGACGCGACGACCTACAAATCGTTCGCCCAGCGCGAAATTCATCCCTACATGCTTTGCGCGCCGTTCGTCTGGCGCACATTTTACAAGCCGCTCGGTTACGCGGGCGACTACGAGATGGTGAACATGATGTTGAAGGAATCGCCTTCCGTCGGGACGACCACCTACGCCCGCATCTTCCACGACCTCACGTCCAGCGTCGCCGCCTGCGTGGCGCACCGCAATCGCGTCACCATCATGGAACGCATCCTCGCGGAGGAGGCGGAGCGCGTGACGGACGAGGAGCAGCGAATCTTTACGGCGCTCACGGTCGCGTGCGGACCAGCGGTGGAAATCCAGCGTTTCATTCGCAATCACGAGGTCGCGAACCAGTGCGCGCTGCACTTGATGGACTTCAACGAAGAGACGCTTGCCTACACGAAGAAGCGCACGGCCGACATCATGGCCGAGACCGGGCGCAAGCCGGCCATCAAGTTCATCCAGAAGTCGGTGGACGATTTGCTCAAGAACATTCACCTCGAGAGCGAGGGCTTTCTGCCGACTTACGACATGATTTATTGCGCGGGGTTGTTCGACTATTTCCCGGACAACGTCTGCCGGAACCTGCTGCAGCTCTACTACAAGTGGGTGCGACCGGGCGGCCTCCTGCTCACGACCAACGTGCATCCCAACAATCCCGAACGCCCGCTCATGGAGCACCTGCTCGAGTGGTATCTCATCTACCGCGACGAGGCGCACCTTGCTTCCCTCGCGCCGAAGGGAACCGACGGGGAGGTTTTTGCCGACGAAACGGGGGTCAACGTCTTCCTGACCATTCGCAAAACCGAATGAACGCCGCTGCCGAGAACGAGCCGTTGACGGCAGCTTACCGCGAGCACAACGCCCGGTTGCTCACGCGCAGCGTCATCGTCGCGAACATCATTGGCATGATCGGCATGCCCTCCGGCGCGATGCTGGATTATTTTCTCTATCCGAAGAACTTTCTCGAATTTCTCGGCATTCGGCTGGGCGACGCGCTTGTCCTGCTGGCGGTGATCGGCATCCTGGTTGCCGGGAATCGACAGCCGCGATTGATGAAGGCGAAGGCATTCGGGGTCATCTCCGCCTTGTCGATCACCACGGCCATCAGCCTGATGATTTATCAAACCGAGGGCGCCATGTCGCCTTACTTCGCGGGCTTGAACCTGGTGTTGATGACCTTCGCGAGCCTGGTGCCCTGGTCGGTCGTCCAGACCGCGATCATGTGCGTGGGTTCGCTGCTGGTCTATGTCACGGCATGCGTGGCGAATCCCTCCGTCACCAACGCGTCCTTCCTTCCCTACTTCGGGTTCAACACGTCCTTCATCTTCATCGCGACGATCGTCTGTCTCGGGACCACGATTTTCCTGTCGCGCATCCGCTTCGAGGACTTTCGTCTGCGGCATCAGCTCGACTCGCAGAATCGCGAACTGCAGGACCTCGACCGTCTGAAGACGCAGTTCTTTTCGAATGTCAGCCACGAGCTGCGCACGCCGCTCACGCTCATCCTCGGCCCGGTGGAAACGCTCCTCACCCGCGGCGAGCAGCTCGACGCAAAAATGCACGAGGGGCTAATCCTCATTCATCGCAACAGCCTCCGCTTGCTGAAGCTGATCAACGATCTCCTCGATCTCACGCGGCTGGATCTCGGCGGCGAGGTGCTTCGCAAGAAGGCGTTTCCCGTTGGACCGTGGCTGAAGGGCGTTGTCGAATCGGTGCGCCACCTCGGCCTTTCCAAGCAATTGCGACTCAAGGTGGAGGATGGTGACCCCAAGGTGGAGGCCCTGGCCGATCCCGCGCGGTTGGAAAAGGTCCTGCTCAATCTGCTGACCAACGCGATCAAATACACGCCCGCCGGCGGCGCGATCACCGTTCGCTGGCGCGGGGCGCCGACCGGTGTCGAGATCGAAGTCGAGGATACCGGTGTGGGGATTCCGCCGCAGGATCTGAAGAAGGTCTTCGATCGGTTTCACCAGGTGCAGAGCAACGCCGGCAATCAGCTGCAGGGCGTCGGCATCGGGCTGGCGCTGGCCAAGGAACTCGTGGAGCAGCACGGCGGGAAGCTGGAGGTGGAAAGCGTGGTCGGCGAGGGTTCCGTGTTTCGCGTTTTGCTGCCGGCGAATCCAGCGGAAGTTGCGGCGCCAGCCATCGCCGATGCCCCGGAAGTTGCCGTCGAATCGAGCGAGCCCTTCGAAAAAGCCTTTCGCTCGGCGGATCGCACGCTGCGCACCTACGGCGACCCCGCGGCCGATGAAAATCTTCCCGTTGTGGGTCACGGGCCGGAGGTCGTGCTGGTCGCCGATGACGAGAACGACATGCGGCAGTTCATCGTCTCGCTGCTGGCCGAGGAACATCGCGTCGTGCAGACGCGTCACGGCGGCAACGTCGCCGAGCTTGTCGCCGAGCATTCTCCCGCATTGGTGCTGCTCGATTGGATGATGCCCGGCAAGAGCGGGCTGGACGTTTGCCGCGAGCTGCGCGCCGACGAAGCCCACCGCGACCTCAAGATCGTGTTGCTCACCGCGCGCATCGACGAAAAGTCGAAATTGGACGCATTGAAGGCGGGCGCCGACGATTTTCTCACCAAGCCTTTCAGCAGCATCGAGGTCAAAACCCGCGTTGCGAATTTGCTCCGCGCGGCTCGGCTCCAAAAGGATCTCCGCGTCCGCAATGGCGAACTCGTGACCATGTTGGACAAGCTTCAGCGCACCGAGATGATGCTCGTCCAGAGCGAAAAGATGAACGCCATTGGCTCGCTCTCGGCCGGCCTGCTGCACGAGATCAATAACCCGCTCAACTACACGATGACCGCGATGTCCATCGTGCAGCAGCAACGCGAGACGCTCACGCCGGACATGCAGGAACTCGTCGCGGACATCGAGGAGGGGATGACCCGCGTGCGCGATGTCATCACGAACCTCAAGGACTTCGCCTATCCCGAGAAGCCCGGCCAGCTGTCCACCTTCCCGCTTGCCGACGCCCTGCGCGACGCCCGCAAGATGACGGCCCGCGAACTCGACGGCATCCGCATCGAGGGCGAACTGCCCGCCGACCTTGTCGTCAAGGGCCAGAAGACCCAGCTCACGCATCTGTTCATCAATCTCCTCAGCAACTCCGCCCGCGCGCTCCAGCAATCCCCGAACGGGGCGCCGAAGATCATCAGCGTGCGCGCCTCGGTCGCCGAGGAACTTGCCACCATCGAAGTGGCCGACAGCGGGCCGGGCATCCCGCCGGAAATCATCAATCGCGTGTTCGAGCCGTTTTTTACGACGCAGGAAGTGGGGCAGGGGATGGGCATGGGCCTCAGTGTCTGTCACACGATCATGGAATCGCACGGCGGAGGCATCCGCGCCGGGAACCGCAGCGAGGGCGGCGCCATCTTCACCATCCACATTCCAGTCGCCGAGAGGGCACCCAAATTATGCTAAATTCCGATTCCACCCCCCGCTGCGGTGTTCTCTACGTCGATGACGAAGAGAAGGCCCTCAAATATTTTCGAATGGCCTTCGAGAAGAAATTCGCGATTTTCACCGCGCCCACGGCCGCGGAAGGTCTGGAAATCCTGCGCCGCGAAAAAGGGCGCATCGGCATCGTCGTCTCCGACCAACGCATGCCGGAAATGCTGGGCGCGGAATTTCTCGGCCTGGTGCGCGAGGAGCATCCCTACGCGGTGCGAATTCTCGCCACGGCCTTCTCCGATCTCAAAAGCGCGATCCAGGCCGTCAACACCGGTCACATCTACCAATACGTCACGAAACCGTGGGACCCCGAAGAGTTCAGCATGGTCCTGCAGCGCGCCTGGGACTACTACCGCGTGCTCTCCGAGCGCAACGAGCTGCTCGCGCTCAAGCTCACCGCCCTCCAGCGCATCCTGTGCAGCGACCGCTTGAAGTGGCTGCTGCTGTGGAGCCGCTCGCTGCCGGAATCGGAACGCGCCGCCGCTCGCCGCGCCCTTTGCGCCTTCGTCGAGGCCATGCCGGACGATTCGAATCCGCTCGCCGCCGGCCGGGTCGCGGGCGGTCCCCGGCAATTCGAGATCGGCGATCTGCTTCGCTCCGAATACGCCAATGCTTCCAACTGCCTCGATGCCCTGGATGCGCTGCAAAACTCGATGACTCTCGACGCGGGGCCGTTGGACGCACTCGTGGCGCGGTTGACCGAGGACGGATTTACGCCCGGCGAGATCGGGGTCAGCGTCGGCGCGGACGCCGACTTCACGCTTGCCTTGACCCCGGCCGCGCCGGATTTCGACGTGGCGGCGTTTACGCGGCGGCTGTTTGGTCTTTTGATCGAGAAGAACGTGGCGCCCCTTTCGGTCTCCCTGTTCGCCACGCTCGTCTCCGTGGCCCGGAAAAGCGGCAGCCTGAATATTTCGGTGCAACCTGCCGGATCAGCCCAGGTGGCCCGGAGCTTTACTTTCCGGACGCCGGACGCCTCCGCCGAACCGAGCAACGTCATCGAGATGCTCTGCGAAAAATTTTCGACCTCCGATATCTCGCGATTGTAATCGCGTGTAATCAGGAGCAAGGTTGCCCTTCATATGGGAAGAAAAGGTGTGCTCTTAGTCGATGACGAGGCGATGGCCTTGAAATATTTTTCAAGGGCCTTTGCGCATCGATTTACCGTATTTTCAGCCACTTCCGCCGAGGAGGCCCTTCTCGTGCTCGAAGCGCATCATGAAGAGATCGGGGTCATTGTGACTGATCAACGCATGCCGGAGGCCACGGGGGTCGATTTGCTGAAGGTGGTGCGGAAACGCTACCCACGGACGGTTCGCATTCTCACGACCGCCTATTCCGACCTCGATCTGCTCATCGAGGCGATCAACACCGGCGCGGTTTATTCCTTCGTGGCGAAGCCCTGGCAGCTCGAGGATCTCGAGAACACGCTCTTCGCCGCGCTCGAGCACTACGAAAAAGAAGTGCGCGACCACCAGTTGCTCGAGCAGAAATTGGACGACCTCCGCGCCCGCATTCTCGAGAATCGCACCTACGATGTCGCCCTCATCGCCGCGAAGATCGGCCACTACGTGCACAACGCCCTCTGCCCGATCACGCTGCTCATCGATCAGCTCCTGAACGAGAGCGAAAGCCGGGCGAACCTCTCAAACGAATTCCTGCGGAGCGTGAACGCGCACATTCACGAGATCGCCACCACCCTCAAGGATCTCGCCCAGATCAGCGTGCCCCCGCGCTTCGAGGAGTTTGTGCCGCTCGATCTGCCGCGGCTGCTTGAGCATTCCATCGCCGGCACGGAAATCTTGCGCCAGGAAAAGGAATTGCGCATCGAGATGGAAGTGGCCCCGGGAATTCCGCCGATCCTGGGCGTGCCGGCGCAGATCGAAAAATTGCTGCGTTTCATGATCGCGGAGGAAGTCGTGTCGCTGCCGGCGGGCAGCGTCGTGCAGGTGCGTCTGCTTCCCCATATGGCCGACGGGGAGGCCCTGGGGGTCACCATGGAGTTTGAGGACTTCGAGCCGGTGGCGTCGGAGGCCGTGTCGGAACGCCTGCTTCACCCCTTCAATTTACGGGGGGCAAATCCCCGGGAATTCGGCGTTTTTCTGGCCTCGAGTTACTTCATTGCGCGCCATCATCACGGCGGTCTCACCGCGCGGGTGAAGCCGGACCGCGGATTGGTCTTCGCCTTCTTTCTTCCTTGTCATCCGGAAAAGGGTGGTGATACGAAGCTCGAAGGGGCGAAAGCTCAATTTGTAACTGGATGACCACGGATACTCATGCCCGCAAAGTGCTCGTCGTGGATGATGAGCCACTCGTTCGCGAGACGCTCAGTTTCATCCTGCGGGATGAATACGAGGTCACGGCCGTCGGCAGTGGCGAGGAGGCCATCGAGGCATCGATGCGCGAGTCCTTTCCGGTCGTCATTCTCGATCTTTGCATGCAGGGCCTCTCGGGCATCGAAACGCTCCAGCGCCTCAAGAAAATCCGGGAAAGCCAGAACGTCATCATTCTGACGGCCTACGAGAGCACGGAGACCGCCATCGCGGCGCTGAATCTCGGCGCGTTCAACTATCTCACGAAGCCCTTCGAGCGGGTGCTCCTCAAGCAGGTAATCTCCCGGGGATTCGCCGCCTATGAAAAGGGCGCGGGACGAAAGGAAGATCTCCAGCAGCGGCTGATGGGCGTGCATGACAGCTTCTTTTCGCTGCTCTGCCACGAGTTCAACACGCCGCTCAACGTGATTCTCGGCTTTTCCGACCTTCTCGCCACCAGCACGGATAATTCCGAGCACGCGGCCTGGGCCCGTCATATCGAGGAGTCCGGCACCCATTTGCACGACATCCTCATGGAGATCGTCGATTACATCGCCGCCTCGCACCTCGCCGTCGCGGGCGTCGAGAAGGTTTTCGTGCCCAGTGTGCTGTTGAAGCCGCTCGTCGAATCGTTTGGCGAAAAGGGAATCGTGGTCGAACTCAATGATCGGCTTTCCTCCGGTGGCAAGCTCGTGGGGCCGTCGGATGCGGTATTCATGATCGCGCGTAAGCTGGCGCGGCTCGCGTCGCAGCGTTCGAAGCGGGTGCAGATCGCCACGCGTCTCGAATCCATCGACGGCCCGCACCTCAGCATCACCGTGTCGGGCACCGGCATCCGCCTCGATTCCATCGCCGGCCAGGGCATCGAAACGCTTTTTTCGCCCTATCAGTTCACGCCTCCGGGGGAGTCCGCCTGCGCGATGAGTCTCGGCCTGGAACTGGCAACCTGCCGGAAGATCGCCGAATACGCCCACGCCTCCATCGAAGGCACCTTCAATCTCTCCGGCGAACTCGAAGTCACCGCCCGCATTCCGGTGCAGCTCATTCGCTAAAAACGCGTCCGCCTCGACGCAGGCGGGTGATCTGCTTCAAAGCACCGGGCCTCCAATGCCAGTCAGCCATGCAGGCGGCACGGTTGTTCGGCGATCACTCTATTCCCTCGATCGCCTCGTTGAGAATCCGCTGCACGACGCTTTGCGCAGGCTCGGGTAAGGGGTGATCGCGCTGGAGCATTTCCGCCTTCTCTTTGAACTCCGGGAGGATGTCCGGTCGCGCGACCTTCATCGTCCAAAACGTTTGTGCCATGAGCACGCGCAGGGAGACGCTGCCAGGATGGGCGATGCACTGCTGGACGTTCCCGTCGAGAATCTCCCGTTCCCCGCTGAGAAAGCTCTCGCCGTTTTGGCGGACGGTCATCGCCGCGCACCGCACGGCGAGGAGTTGCTCCAACCGCAAGAGGTAGTAGGGGAAATCATTTCCGCCGGGCACGGCATAGGCGGACGGCGGGGCCTGCTCGACGAGATCGGCTTCTTGGCGGAGCACGGCGAGCACCTGGCGTTGAAGCTTCACCAACCCCTCGGCCGGTTGTGAGGGTGTCAGGGGAGCTTCCGCCGTTCCGACGCAGGCTCCGTCGATCGTGCGGATGATGCGGGCCTGCGCAATCCAAGGTTCCTCACCCGCTTTGAGGTGCAGGCAAACGGCGAAGTCGTTCTTTGTTTCGCCCTGGCGCGCGGCGTGGGTGACTTGCTCGTCGCTCCACGGGGCTCCTGCCAGCACGAAGCCGCCGGGGCTGTTCGTTATCCAGGAGACGAGAGTTTGCGCGCGGGCGGTGGTGCCGAATTCGACCTGCTCGGTGAGAAAGAGGGGAATGGAGCGGCTGAGCCGGCCGCGGGTATCGGAGAGCTGGTGTTCGACCCGTTTGGAGTTCGTCGGCACTTCGACGCTGCCTCCCAGAAACGCGATCCGGACAGCCTCGGCCCCCTTCGTCGGGAAAAGTTCCGCGGCGGGCGAGGTCGGTTTCAACCACACCGGGCCGTCGATGACCAGCATCGCGACCTTCAGCTCGTCCGGCTTGACCTCCGGTGAGGTGCCGACGCGGGCCTTCGCCAGCTCGGTATCCCAAAACGCAAGCGTCTGCTTCCAGTCGGGGCGCTGGAGCGCGTAGAGCTGGTCGAGGATGGCCCGGGCGGCGTCGAGTTGGCCAAGGTCGAGATGCGCCTTGATGAGATTGTTGCCGACTTCCAGCCCGTGAAGAGTCGCCTGGAAACGAGGCGCGACGATTTCAAGCAACGGAACGAGATGCCCGGCGTTCCCCAAATCGCCGCTGATCTGCATGAGGGCACCCGCCGGGGCTGGATCGATGCGGGACAGCGACTCTCGATAGAAATCGAGAGCGCCGGCAAGGTCGCGATTCTCAAGGGCCTTGCGCGCGAGCCAGAGCTGCGCGCGCCAGCTTCCCGGCAAAGCGGCAATGCGTTGCAGGGCCGCGCGACTGGCCTCTTCGCCCCCGCGCTCGCGATGGATGACTTCATACCATCCGACTCCGTTGTCCTGATTCGGGTCGAGTTCCAGGGCGTGCCAGAGCACCGCCTCGGCCTTCGCGTCGTCCCCTTGCTTCGCATAAATCTTGGCGAGATTGGTCAGAACAACGCCATTCTCCCCGTGCTTCGCGACGTGCGCCTTGAAAACCGCCTCAGCTTCGTCGAGCCGGCCTTCCTCGTTCAGAACGATGCCCCAGACGCACGTTCCGCGAACGGGGTCGGGATCGATGTCGTGGAGATGCTGCGCGGCCTTGACGATGTCGGCGCGGAAGCCGTCGTTGAGCGCGCTGAGGATCATCCCGTAAAGCGCGTCGGGCTGATTCCAAGCCTTCTCGATGTTGCCGAGAAGCACCGAGTCGCGCCACTGCTCACGCGTAAGGAACAACTCGCGACCGTAGGCGTCGTGGACGCGAATCATGTTGGGGTCTTTGGCCGGATCGACGGGCGGTAGGGGAGGCGGGCTGGCCGGTGCTGGCTTGGGTGGCTCGTTTTTCGGACCAAAAAGTTTGCGGAACAGGTTCATGCGGCGAGGAAGGAATAGAGTTCATCGAACAACGCGGGCAATTGCTCGCCGAAAAGTTGGCGCGTTTTTCCAAGGTCATCGCGCTGGCGGATGGTCCGGTTCGAAGTCGTTCGGGTGCATGTTCCGGCTTGTGCCGATGGGTAGCCGTCCTCCGCCGCCGGCGTAACGCTCCGGGAAGCAATGGAAGTGCATTTTTCCACGGCAGCAAGCAGCGCGCCTCACCGCGCTGGTATTGGAACCAGAGATTTTAAAGGCAATCGTTTAATGCCTTTATTGCCTTAACTTAATAGACGAATAGGCGCCCGGAAACCTTCTGTTCATCAGTGTTTCCGGGGAGTCGGGCTGGCGGGATTCGAACCCACGACCTCTTGAACCCCATTCAAGCGCTCTACCAAGCTGAGCCACAGCCCGTTTCCGGTTGCCCGAGGGATCGGGCAGGGGAGGAAGTAAACGGCAGACGGGGAGGAAGGTCAAGCGTCGCAAGGAACTTTGCGATGCTTGCGAAGCGAGAGGCTCGCCGATAACTTCGCGCGATCATGATCACGAAGGTCGCCATCGTTGGCGCGAACGGCTACTCGGGCGAGGAGTTGTGCGCGTTGCTTGCCCGCCATCCTGGCGTTTACCTCGCGGCGGTGAGTTCGCGCACGCATGCGGGCCGCCCGATCGGCGACGTGCTGCCGCGGCTGACCGGCGTGCCCGGGGTGGCCGGCCTGAATTTTTGCGACTCGAAGATCGAGGCATTGCTCGCGAGCGAGGCGGAGTTTTTCTTCCTCGCCCTGCCGCACGGCCTTGCGACGGAATTCGCGCTGCCGTTGCTTGAAGCCGGCAAGCGGGTGATCGACCTGAGCGCGGATTTTCGGCTGCGCGACGCGGGCATTTACGAGGAATTCTACGGCGAGGGGCATCCCGCTCCCGCCATGCTGGCCGACGCCGTGTATGGCCTGCCGGAGCTGCATCGGAAGGCGATCCGCGACGCAAAGCTGGTGGCCTCCGCCGGATGCTATCCGACGAGCATTCTGCTGCCGCTCGTGCCGCTGCTGCGGGCGGGATTGATCGATCCCGACGACATCGCCGTCTCCAGCGCGAGCGGGGTGAGCGGCGCGGGACGCAAGGCCGATGTGTCGCTGCTCTACGCGGAATGCAACGAGAGCCTGCGCGCCTACGGTCTGCCGAAGCATCGGCATCTCTCCGAGATCGAGCAGGAATTGAGCGCCGCCGCCGCGCGGCCGGTGGCGATCACCTTCGTGCCGCATCTCGCGCCGATGACGCGCGGCATTCACACGACGATCTTCGCCCGACTGGCCGCCGGCGTCGCTCCGGCCCGCGTGGGCGTGGTGCTCGCCGAGGCTTACGCGGACGAGCCCTTCGTGCGGGTGCGCGAGGCGCTGCCGGATACGAAAAACGTGACCGGCACGAATTTCTGCGACCTCGCCGTGCGCTACGACGAGCGCGCGAAGCGGCTGATCCTGCTCAGCGCCGAGGACAATCTCGTCAAGGGCGCGGCCGGGCAGGCGGTGCAGAATTTCAATTTGATGGCCGGGTTCGACGAGACCACGGCGCTGCTTTCATGACGACACTTCGTAAAATCAAGGGCGGTGTGACCGCGCCGCAGGGCTTTCTCGCGGCGGCGATTTCCGCCGGAATCAAATATCCGGAAGGCTCGCGCGACGACCTCGCGCTCGTGGCCGGCACGGGACCCGTGCTCGCGGCGGCGACGTTCACCACCAATCGCGTGAAGGCGGCGCCGGTGCGCGTCTCGATGGCGCATCTCAAGGCGAAGACGGCGCGCGCGGTGATCCTCAACAGCGGCAACGCGAACGCCTGCACGGGCGGCCCCGGCCTCGCGGATGCCCGCCGCATGACCGTCGCGACCGCGCAGGCGCTGGGAGTTCGCCCCGAGGAAATTCTCGTTTGCTCCACGGGGCGCATTGGCGTGCCGCTGCCGATCGAGCGCATGGCCGCAAGAATTCCCGCGCTCGCGGCGCGGCTCGACGCGAAATCCAGTCTTCCGGTGGCGAAGGCGATCATGACGAGCGATACCGTGCCGAAGGAAGTTGCCTACGAGTTCGTCTCGGCCGGCAAAAAGTTTCGCATCGGCGGCATCGCGAAAGGCGCGGGCATGATCGATCCGAACATGGCGACGATGCTGAGCGTGATCACCACCGATGCCGCGCTCACCCGGGCCGGGCTGCGCGCCGCGCTCAAGACGGCGGTCGAACGGTCGTTCAATCGCATCACCATCGATGGCGACATGAGCACGAACGATACGGTGATCCTGCTTGCGAGCGGCACGGCCGGTCGGCCGGACCCAGCTGATTTTCTCGCGACGCTCGAGGCGGTCGCGCTCGATCTTGCGAAGAAGATCGTGCTCGATGGCGAAGGCGTGACGCGGTTCATCGAGGTCGAGGTGCGCGGGGCGAAGACGACGAAGGACGCGAGGCTGGCCGCAGAGGCGATCGCGAATTCCACGCTGACGAAATGCGCGTGGGCGGGAGGCGATCCGAACTGGGGCCGCATCTTCGACGCGGCGGGCTATTCCGGCGCGAAGTTCGACCCCGACCGGACGGACATCGATTACGACAAGGTTCCCGCCGTGCGCGGGGGCATGCCGGCGAAGACGCCGTTTGCCCGGCTGCAGGCCGTCGCGGCGAAAAAGGCATTCAAGGTGACGGTCGATCTGCACGCAGGCAAGGCGACGCACACCGTCTTCACGACCGACCTCACGGAGGCCTACGTCCGCTTCAATCTCGGAGAATAATTTTATGGCCCGTTTGCTCACTCCCGCCGCGCGTTCGGAAAGTCTCATCGAGGCGCTGCCCTACATCCAAAAATTTCGCGGACAAACGTTTGTCATCAAATACGGGGGCAGCGCGATGGAGGACGAGCAGCAGGTCGAGCGCCTGCTGCGCGACGTGGTCTTTCTCGAGGCGGTCGGGGTGAATCCCGTGATCGTCCACGGCGGCGGCAAGGCGATTTCCGCGAAGATGCGCGCGGCGGGGCTGACCCCGCAGTTCGTGAACGGCCTGCGGGTGACAGACGCGGCCTCGGTGAAAATCGTCGAGGAGACGCTCGACGGAGAGATCAATCCCGGGATCGTGCAAACGATTCACGAACACGGCGGCAAGGCGCTGGGTCTGTCGGGCAAGTCGGTTTTTGTCTCGCGCCGCCTGCCTTTGCAGCGGCTCGAGGACGGCACGGAGGCTGATATCGGCTTTGTCGGCGAGGCGATTGGCATTTCCAAGAAGGAAGTCGTCGCGGCGGTGAAGCATGAAATCGTCCCCGTGATTTCCCCGATCGGCGCGACGCCGGAAGGGCAGGTGCTCAACATCAATGCCGATGTCGCCGCCGCCGCGCTGGCCGCGGGCCTGCAGGCGAGCAAGCTGATCTTCGTGAGTGATGTGCCCGGCATCATGCGGGATCCCGCGCGGGCCGACTCGCTGATTCCCTCGGTGACGAGCGAGCAGACGGCTGCGTTGATCAAGCAAAAGGTGATCGACGGCGGAATGATCCCGAAGGTCGAATCCGCCGTGCGCGCGCTCCAGCAGGGCGTCGGCAAGATTCACCTCATCGGCGGCCAGATTCCGCACTGCCTGCTGCTGGAAATTTTTACGAACTCCGGCATCGGCACGGAGATCGTGCTATAAAAGCGGGCCCCGGCAAAGCTCGGCCGAAGGCACCGGTTGCTGGGAAAAATCCTGACCCCACGGAAAGGGAAATCCCCGATATTCAAGAAAAACGCGGGCGGCTAATCTGCGGGCCTTAACCAAACAAACCACCATATGAAAAAAACAAACATTGGTCGTGTCGTCCTATTGAGCATCCTGTCGCTGACTGCCATTTCCATGGCGCCAGTCCACGCGGGCACGGAAGCCAAATCCTTCAAGGATAAGGTTCCCGTCGTTGCCGAGGAATGCCGGTTCCGTGACATGGAGTTCCAACTCGACACCTTCTACACGGGCTTCTTCGGCTCCCATGGCAGCCGATTCCACACCGGCTCCGGCGGTGGATTTGGCCTGAACTTCTTCTTCGCGAAATACTTCGGCATCGGTTACGAGGCCGCATGGTATGACAACGGCGGCACGGCCGAGCATCTCCCGCTCGGCGGCAACTTCTTCTTCCGCTACCCGATCTGCTCGCTGAACCTGGCGCCTTACGTCATGGTCGGCGGCGGCGCGGCTTGGGACGGCACCTGCATCGGCTACGGCAATGTGGGCGGCGGTCTCGAATACCGCATCACCGACCACATCGGCATCTTCGCGGACGGCCGCTACTTCTACGGTGGCACCGGCAATGTCGGCAACGTGCGCGGCGGTCTCCGTTTCGCGTTCTAAACGAACTCCAACCCAAAAATTCAAAACGCCGTCCCGTTCACGCGGGGCGGCGTTTTTCTTTTGTTGAACGGGAGGAAAGGGAGGTAGCGGAGAATTCCTGACCTCCGTTTCCTCCCTTTCCTCCTGTAAATAGTTTTCCTTCGGCGCATTCCAGAGGAAGGATACACGCGGCATCGGACGACGCGCCGATGTAGAGGTGATGGACCTGCCTTTTTGGCCGGGAATTTCCCGGGCAGGGCAATTCCTCGCCCAGAAATGATCGCTCTTCCTCGCCCTCACTCGCCCCATCGGAATTTCTCGGGGCCCCCCGCCGCTGGTTCAAATGCGGGTCTCGCCGGCGGCCTTCTGGTTGCGCTTTCCGTGGCATGTTTCCTGACGGGTTGCTCGTCGCCTTTGAGTCGCTCCGGAAGTGTCTCGAAAGACCACGCGTTCATCACGTATTGGCCGCCGCCGGAGCACGACGGGCGCCTGCGCCTCGCCGTCAAGGATCTCATCGACATGAAAGGCCTGGTGACCACCGGCGGTTCGGAATCCCTGGCGAAGAGCCGTCCGCCCGCCGAGCGGGACGCGGAATGTCTGGAACTTGCCCGCGGCCGAAATGTCTGGATTGTCGGAAAAACCAACGCCGGCGAGCTGGGCACGGGCGTCTCGGGCGCGAACGATTTTTATGGCACGCCGATGAATCCGCTCAGTCGCAAATATCGCCTGGTGCCCGGCGGCTCTTCGAGCGGGTCGGCCGTTGCGGTCGCCACGGGGATGGCGGATGTGGCCCTTGGCACCGATACGGCCGGCTCAATTCGCATTCCGGCAGCGTCCTGCGGGGTGGCCGGCCTGAAGACGACCTTCGGGCTGATTTCCCTCAAGGGCGTGCTGCCGCTTTCACCGAAGCATCTCGATACGGTTGGACCAATGGCCCGGGATGTTGCCGGTCTCGTCCGCGGTATGGATTTGATCGATCCGGGATTTGCGGCCGAATACCGGAAGGCGACGGCGTCGCGTTCCTCGATCACCGTTGGCCGCCTGTATGTCCCGAATACGGCACCGGAGATCGACCGGGCCGTGGACGATGCACTGGCCGCGAGCGGTTTCCACGTGATCCGGCTGAACGATGCGTTTACGGCAAAGTGGGAGCAGGCCCAGGAGGACGGCAAAAAGGTGGCGGCGGCCGATGCGTGGCTGACGGACCGCGAATACCTCGGAGGAAAAGGGCTGAGCAACCTCACGCGAACGGCTCTCCGGCTGGGCGAGGTGGAATACCACACCAATTACGCGGACGCATTGAAGCGGAGGCCCGCCTGGAGGCGCGCGCTTCGCGATGTTTTTCAGAAAGTCGATTTCATCGCGACGCCGACCCTCCGCAAAATTCCGCCCCGCATCTCGCGCTTCGGCCGCACGGCGCTGTTGGAACTTCGCATGTTCGAGATTCAGAACGCCGTGGCGGTGAACCTCGCGGGCAATCCCGCCGTGGCGTTGCCCATTCCCATGGACGGAAAGATCGTCCACGTCACCAGCCTGCAATTGGTGGGGCCGCGATTCAGCGAGGCGGAAGATCGGAAGA
>Ga0207649_10000538_pt1 | contig 26239 bp, 26 predicted proteins | sample KBSC43metaG_FD_184317 | JGI IMG/M metagenome (GOLD analysis project Ga0207649, IMG submission 184317) | Corn rhizosphere microbial communities from Kellogg Biological Station, Michigan, USA - KBS C4-3 metaG (SPAdes) (version 2) | ecosystem: Host-associated > Plants > Roots > Rhizosphere > Soil ... | reverse complement strand
CGGCGGCACCGTCCCGAGCTGATCGCGGATTACGATCCAGGTCGAGCCCCAGATTCCGGTGAAGACGATGAAGGGCAGGATGACGCTGCGGAACTGGGCTCCGCCGGCCTTCTTTAGCTCCGCATCGTCCTCCATTACTTAAACATATAAAGAAGTCTTTATATCGTCAATTCATCAGAGCGCGGCGATGGCCGCTGCCAGGCGTTCGACCGGCGCGCCGCTCTGATCCCAGCTTGTCACCAGCCGGATTTCTCCGGGCGCCCAGTCATAGAAATCGAAGCCCTGCGACCGAAGCGTCGCCGCTTCTTCAGGGGTAACGCGGAGGAAGATTTCGTTCGCCTCGACCGGATAGACCAACCGTTCGGGTGCAGCCTCTCCCAAAGTCCGCGCCGCCGCGTTCGCGGCGCGGGCGTTCTCGAGCCACAGATCACCGTTCAGCATCGCCAGGATCTGCGCAGCCAGCATTCGGCCCTTGGAAAGCAGGTGACCGGCGCGCTTCCGCCGCACGGCGACTTCATCGGCGAGTTCGGTCCTGAACAGAATCAGCGCCTCGGCATTGAGGCCGCCGTTCTTGACGAAGCCGAACGACAGGGCGTCGACTCCGGCGCGCCAGGTCACATCCCCGGGGGTTTCGCCGGTTGTAACGAGCGCATTGGCGAAGCGCGCGCCGTCCATGTGAAAACCAAGTCCACGCGCGCGCGTCAACTCTCCGAGCGCACGGACTTCGGAAGCGGTGTAGGCGAGGCCGTATTCGGTCGCGTTGGTGATCGAAAGCGCCTTGGGCTGCACCTGGTGGACATCCGGTCTAATCCTGTCGCACGCAGCCGCCACGGCACCGGGCGTGACCTTCGCGCCGGGGCCGTCGACCAGCATCAGCTTGGCCCCACCGGTGAAGAACGCCGGAGCCCCCGCTTCATCATTCTCGATGTGCGCTTCCTGGTGGCAGACGACGGCGCCGTAGGAGGGGCAAAGGGCTGCCAGCGCGAGGCTGTTCGCAGCCGTTCCTGTCGTCACCCAGAGCGCTCGGACTTCTCTCTCGAAAAGATCGGAAAAAGCGCTGTCGAGCCGCCGGCTCCACTCGTCGCCATCGTAGGCGGTATCGAGCCGGTTCGCTTGCTGGATCGCTTCGATCACCTTTGGATGAGCGGGGGCCGCATTGTCGGAGAAAAAGCGCATGTGCCTGCACAACCGCAAAGGCGACAGAATCGCAAGCTCAGAAGAGGTGGACCTCTGTGCTCGTGAACTTCAGCCGAGCCGTCAGCAGTGCGCGGAACACGTTGTAGCCGCCGGTTCCCGGAAAATAAGCATGGAAGAAGATGTGCGGCGTCCCATCCGGGCCTTCGGCGACGGAGGGATGGCCAGGCGCCGCCCAGCTTCGCGCGGAGCTTAAAAGCGGCTCCGGCCGTTTGACGAACGGCCCGAGGGGGTGGTCGGCGACTGCAACTCCGATGCCATAGGCGGGATCGGTGAAGTCGTTGGCGGCATAGAACAGCCAGTAGCGGCCGTCCTGCTTCCACAGGAACGGGCCTTCCACGAGATGACCTTCCCAGTCGAGATCGTTGGCGATCACCGTGACGGGTTCCTCGATCAATGACTCGCCACCGCGCGAGAGCCGCTGCGCAAGGATTGGAGTTTGCAGGGCCGCGAGGATTTCCTCCGACCCTTCGCAACTTGAAAGGATGCGACGGACGTTCGGCCAGTTCGCTACCGCGGAGCCGATGAACGGCTGCATCAGGAAGAAGCGTTCGATTGGTCGGCGACTTGCGGCCCAGCCCACGATGCTGGCCGCGAAGGCTGCTGTTCGCCGGTCTTCATCCCGGTTGAAGATTTCGCCGATCAGGTGAGGCCGGTCGCGAAGGAACGCCGCCAGTTTCCGAGGCCAGATTCCGTTCCGGTCCTCCTTCCAGAAAAGATAGGGCTGGCCGTCGTCATCTATGAAGATGTGACCGTCGATCCGCCCGCCGGTGAGTAACGGCCTTCCGATATCGCGCCATGGGCCGGCAGGAGAATTGCTCTTGGCCAGCCCAACGCTCAGCACGTGTGAAGCGTCGCGCGCCGTGTAGACCATCCAATATTCGTCGCCCACGGACGCAATTTCGGGCGCCCAGAAATCGCCAACCTTTACGCCTGCAGCAGTCCACGCGGGCGCCTGCCCCTCCGGAAAGCCGAAACCGACATGCCGCCACTGCTCGAGATCGGGCGAGTGCAGGATGGGAAACGCATCGGGAGCGTCGTTCGACGTGGCGACAAGATAATAGCCGTCGCCTGTCTTCAGGACCGCGGGATCACCGTAGCCGGAGAGGATTTTCGGCGAGACATTCACGGTCAGGAGCGGCCGCCAAGGTGGGTCGCCAGCTGACGAACGCTCCGTCACCGCGCGCGGCGGCCGGGTTCCGAAGTCGCGCGCCAGTTCGGCGTAAAAGCCGAGAAAGTCGCTCTGGTTGCAGCCGGTGAGCGTAAAGACGCGCGTGTGACCGCCGCTGCGCACCGCAAAGGTGAGGCCGCCGTGAAGCTCGGCGGCTTCGATTTCGAAGTGGGGGAGGCGAGTCATGCCGCGGAATTCCTGCGGGCGATTTCGGTGTTCGCCAGTCCCCCGGACTGGCTGTGCGCTGGACCTCGCTTTGCTCGGATTTTCGGCTTCGCCATGCCCCCGGCATGGCTGCAGGCGAAAATGGTGCTGCCGGTGAGGATTGAACTCACGACCTCAGCCTTACCAAGGATGCGCTCTACCACTGAGCTACGGCAGCACTGTCCGGGAAAGGCGGCGCCTATGGCGGTCAGCCCGGTGGCTTGTCAACCGGCTTGCCCCTTCGGACTTCACCACCCATTGTAGGGAAATGGGCAAACCGGACAAGTCGCGCGAGGAGCGTCTGGCGGCGGCGCTCCGCGAAAACCTTCGCCGACGCAAGGCCCAGTCACGCAAGAACATAGGCGAAGAGCCCTCCCCGATATCGGAAGAAGCGGAAACGGCGGAGAAACGCTGAGCTGGAGCGGTCACGGAATACCCACCGTCACCCGAACACCCAGATTATCGATCCCCGGGTTTTGGTTCCCGAACAGAGTGGCGTGGCTCATGTGAACCCAGCTCGCCTCGGCGGTGACCATCGGCGCGACCTGCATTCCGATCCCGAGTTCCGGCTCGAACAGCACACGCGATCCGAACTCGATCTTCCCGTTGCCGGGAATGTCGTACTTGGTCGCCGAGCCGGTGTGGAGAGCGATCCCGAGTCCGGGCCGAATGAAGATGGATCCGCCGAACTTCGCCGATAATCCGGCGGCGACGTAGCTGGTATCTCCGGCGCTGTTGAGAGCGCCGAACACGTAGGGCTGAAGCGGCGTGTGTCCGATTCGGTTCCCGCGCAGGCCCACCTGGAAATCCCAGCCTTTCTCGACCCCACTAAGATCGGTCGGCAGCTTCACGTCATGCTTGTAGATGCCGCCGAAGACATCGGTCGCTGCGGCGGGCGTTGCGGAGGCAGCGGTGAGGGCACCTATGATGAGAGCTGATGCGATACGCTTCACTGGGATTCTCCTGTTCGGCTGAAAAATGCGCGGAGGGCGAATTCGTGCCGCGCTTCAGTGACCCGCCTGCCATGAACGGATCGTGTCGTTCGGCCAAAGCAGCATCCAGATGTTGAGCGTGAGATTGTCGCGGATCGCGTAGAGCGGCACTAGCTCAAGGATCAGCAACAGCAGGACGGCAGCCCAGACCGGCAGCTTCCGGGCGGCGAGAAAGCCGACGCACATCATCAGGATGTCGGACATCGAGTTGAGGACGCTGTCGCCGCTGTAGCCGAGCGCCGCGGTGGCAGCGCGATAGCGGTCGATCACGAGCGGCGTGTTTTCGGTGATCTCCCAGGCGACTTCGATGACAAGCGCCGTCAGAAATCGCCATTGGACGGGCCAGCGGCGCGCGACCAGCCACAGGATCGCGTAGAACAACAGGCCGTGCGCAATGTGGCTGAAGCTGTACCAGTCGAGCAGCATCTGGCTCGTCTTCGTGCTGTCGCGGCTGCCGACCCACAGATCGATCGTTCCACAGGTGCAGATCGGATGCCGCCCCATAATGAGCTCTGTCGCAGCGGCGGCAGCAATCAATCCCATTGCTGCAAGCGCGACCGACCGGCTCTTCATCCGCCGGAGCCTAGCAGAGCGAAGCCGCTTGCAAAGAGCGGTTATTCGGATGATTCACCGCCGATGCTCCGCACATATGGTCCCGGCTGCGAAGGGCGTCTGATCGACTCGGAACGTCAGAAGATTCCCGATGGCGCGACCTGGATCGACCTCGAAGAGCCAACGCGCGAGGAAGAGCAGCTGGTCGAAGACTGCCTCGGACTCGAGGTGCCCACTGCCGAAGAAATGGCCGAGATTGAACCCTCGAGCCGGCTCTATGATCGCAACGGCGCGCTCTACATGACATTGAGCGCGCTCTACGGCGTTGAAGACGGGCATCCGGCGAGTTCACCCATCGGCTTCGTCCTTTCCGAAAGGCGGCTGGTCACGGTGCGCTATGTCACTCCGAAGCCGGTCCGGATCTTTAGCGAGCATGTAAGGCGCGAGCCCGTGCTCAGCAGCGATCCGCTGACGGTCCTTCTCGGTCTCCTGGACGCAATCGTTGACCGTCTCGCCGATGAGCTGGAGAAGGTCGGAGCGGAGATTGAAAAGATGTCCGGCCATGTCTTCGAGAACAAGGCCGGAATGCGTCGCATTCCTGCCGACCGTCTGACCGCCCTTCTTACGCGGATCGGCCGGACACAGATGCTGCTCGCGAAAATCCGGGAGACGGAGACGAGCACCAGCCGGCTCCTCAGCTTCCTGGGCGCCAGCGCTCGGCTTCATTCGCGGCGCAATGCCGTTGCCCGGGATCGAATCGCGAGTCTCTCGGCCGATACCGCATCGCTCAGCGATCACAGCGCCTTCCTTTCGAACCATCTTTATTTCCTGCTCGATGCCGCCGTCGGTCTTATCGGGATTGAGCAGAATGCGGCGATGAAGCTGTTTTCGTGGGCTGCCCTGGTTTTTCTCCCGCCGACCCTGATCGCCGGCATTTACGGAATGAATTTCCATTTCATCCCGGAGCTGAGCTGGCCCTTGGGCTACCCGATGGCCATCGTGCTGATGCTCGCCAGCGCGGTGCTTCCGCTTTGGTACCTGCGCCGACGGGGATGGATCTAGTGCGAGACTGCGCAACCGTGACACTTCCGAACCGTTCTGCGAAAAAACAGCAGTAGATACCCCTTGGGAAACGGCAGCGAGGCAGAGCACAAACCGGCAAACGGCAGCCCAGCTGCTGTCGCGACTCATGCCAAGCGGAAGATTCAGCTTGCGATCGGCCGCCTCGGTCCCGGGCTGATCACCGGCGCCGCCGACGACGATCCCAGCGGAATTGCCACCTACTCGCAGGCGGGAGCCCAATTCGGGCTCAACATGCTGTGGAGCGTGATTCTAGCCTACCCGCTGATGGTCGCCGTGCAGGCTACCAGTGCCCGGATCGGCCGAGTGACGGGAAAAGGGGTCACGGCAAACCTGCGAGACATTTTCCCGACGTCGGTGGTCGGCGCATTGGTCGTAGCCCTGTTCGTTGCGAATACCGTCAATATCGGCGCCGATCTCGCCGCGGTCGGAGCGGCGGGCGAACTGCTGGTTGGCAGAGGCCAGATCGTCTTCACCCTGTTAGCTGCCGCCATTTCCGTGCTGCTGCAGCTGTTCGTGCCCTATCATCTGTACGTCAGATATTTGAAATGGTTGACGTTTTCGCTGCTGGCTTATGTTGCAGTGGTGTTCAGCGTGCAGATCGACTGGAGCGAAGTCGCCACTCGGGTCGTGCTTCCGAATGCACCGATTTCATCCGATTGGTTGACCGTCGTGATCGCCGTCTTCGGGACCACCATCAGCCCGTACTTGATGTACTGGCAATCATCGGAAGAAGTCGAAGACATGGAGCTCAAGGATCGGCCTGAGCTCAGGAAAGCGGATCCCAAGGCGGCCGAGCGCGAATTGAGACGCATCGGGATCGATACGCTCATCGGAATGGGCGTTTCCGACGTCATCAGCTTCTTCATTATCCTGACGACCGCGGTAACCCTGCACCAATCCGGCCGTACGGATATCCAGAGTTCGGCCGAAGCGGCGCAGGCGCTTCGTCCGATAGCGGGCCCATTCGCCTTCCTGCTGTTCAGCCTGGGAATTATCGGCACGGGCTTTCTTTCCATCCCGACGCTTGCCGGTTCGACGGCCTATGCGGCGGCCGAACTGATGAACTGGAAGGAGGGCCTCGAAAAGCCGGTGCCGGAAGCCAAGGGCTTCTACGCTGTCATCGTGATCTCGATGGTCATTGCTCTCGGGATCATTTTCTCGCCGCTCGACCCCATCAAGGCCCTGTTCTGGTCGGCAGTGCTCAACGGCGTCATCTCCGTGCCAATCCTGGGCGCGATCATGGTTCTGGCCAGCCGACGCGATGAAATGGGCCAGTTCATCGCTCCTCGCTGGCAGCGGCTGTTTGGCTGGACCGCAACCGCCGTGATGGGAGCGGGTGCGATCGGCATGATCGTGCTGGCCATCTTCTGAACCTCCTCTTTGCGGAGGCGTTCCCTCATTGCTAAGGGCCTCCGCGCCGCCTTCGCGGACTGACACAGCAGGGATAGACGATGACTTCGACCGGCAAGGATAGCCTCAACACGCGTTCAACTCTTACCGTCGGGCCGAAGACCTACGCTTATTATTCGCTTGCCAAGGCGGCCGAGGCCCTCGGTGACATTTCACACCTGCCCTTCTCCATGAAGGTGCTGCTGGAAAACATGCTGCGGTTTCAGGACGGGCAGACCGTTACCGACAAGGATCTGCAGGCGTTCGCCGACTGGCTGAAGGACCGGCGCATCAACCGCGAGATCCAGTATCGGCCGGCGCGCGTGCTGATGCAGGATTTCACCGGCGTTCCGGCGGTTGTCGATCTCGCCGCGATGCGCGATGCGATCAAGACGCTCGGCGGCAATGCGGACAAGATCAACCCGCAGGTGCCCGTTCACCTGGTCATCGATCACAGCGTTATGGTCGACGAATTCGGCACGCCGCGAGCCTTCGAGAAGAATGTCGAGATCGAATATCAGCGCAACGGTGAGCGCTACGAGTTCCTCAAGTGGGGCGCTCAGGCGTTCCACAATTTCCAGGTCGTCCCGCCGGGTACCGGGATCTGCCACCAGGTGAACCTTGAGCATATCGCCCAGTGTGTGTGGACCAGCGAGGATTCGTCGGGCCAGACGGTCGCCTATCCTGACACTTTGGTCGGCACCGACAGCCACACGACGATGGTCAACGGCCTCGGTGTCCTCGGATGGGGCGTCGGCGGTATCGAGGCCGAGGCCGCGATGCTTGGCCAGCCGGTCAGCATGCTCATTCCTGAAGTCGTCGGCTTCCGCCTTTCGGGCCAGCTGAACGAAGGCATCACCGCGACCGACCTGGTGCTGACGGTAACGCAGATGCTGCGGCAGAAGGGCGTGGTCGGCCGCTTCGTCGAATTTTACGGGCCGGGGCTGGATAATCTCCCGCTCGCCGATCGCGCGACCATCGCCAACATGGCGCCGGAATATGGGGCGACGTGCGGCTTCTTCCCGATTGACGAACGGACGCTCGATTATCTGCGGCTCACTGGACGCGACGAGGAGCAGGTCGCGCTGGTCCGCGCTTACACCCAGGCGCAGGGCCTGTGGCGCGACGCGAGCGCCCCCGAGCCTGTGTTCACCGACACGCTGGAACTCGACATGAGCTCGATCGAGCCGTCACTCGCCGGGCCGAAGCGGCCGCAGGATCGGGTGCCGCTCGCCGATGTCGACGATCAGTTCAATGCCGAGCTTGAAAATACCTACCACAAGGCAAACGATCCGAAGGTTCCCGTCGAGGGAGAGGACTTTGAAGTCGGAAACGGCGATGTCGTCATCGCGGCAATTACCAGCTGCACCAACACGTCGAACCCGTCTGTGCTGGTTGCCGCCGGACTCGTCGCGCGAAAGGCGCGGGAGAAGGGCTTGAAAGCCAAGCCCTGGGTGAAGACCAGCCTTGCTCCGGGAAGCCAGGTGGTCAGCGATTACCTGCGCGAGAGTGGGCTCCAGGACGATCTCGACGCCCTGGGCTTCGACCTTGTCGGCTATGGCTGTACGACCTGCATCGGCAACAGCGGTCCGCTTGCGGAGCCGATCAGCAAGGCGATCAACGAAAATGACTTGGTTGCGGTCAGCGTGCTTTCCGGCAATCGCAACTTCGAAGGCCGGGTATCGCCCGATTGCCGGGCCAATTATCTCGCTTCGCCCCCGTTGGTCGTCGCCTACGCGCTCAAGGGCACGGTCCGCGCGGACATGGGCACCGAGCCGCTCGGCACGTCGAGCACGGGCGAGCCGGTCTATCTCAGGGATATCTGGCCCTCGAACGAGGAAATCCGCTCGCTGATCGACGCGCACGTTCATTCGGAGATGTTCCGCCGCCGTTATGCCCACGTCTATCAGGGCGACGAGCGCTGGCAGGATATCGAGGTGAAGGGCGGCGACACCTACGGCTGGCCGTCGAGCTCCACCTACATCCAGAACCCGCCCTATTTCGAAGGCATGTCGATGGAGCCGGTGCCGCTCACCGACATCAATGCCGCGCGCGCACTCGCGGTTTTCGGAGATTCGATCACCACCGACCACATCTCCCCTGCCGGCGCGATCAAGCCGGACAGCCCGGCTGGCCGCTACCTGCTCGAGCATGGAGTCTCGCGCGGTGAGTTCAACAGCTACGGATCACGGCGCGGCAATCACGAAGTGATGATGCGCGGCACCTTCGCCAACATTCGAATCCGCAACAGGATGCTCGACAATGTTGAAGGCGGGTTCACCAAATACCTGCCGACCGGCGAGACGATGGCGATCTACGACGCCGCCATGGCCTACAAACATGACGGGACGCCGCTCGTCGTTATCGCGGGCAAGGAATATGGCACCGGCTCGTCACGCGACTGGGCGGCGAAGGGCACCGTGCTGCTCGGGGTGCGAGCGGTGATCGCGGAAAGCTTCGAGCGGATTCACCGGTCGAACCTGGTTGGGATGGGCGTGCTCCCGCTGCAGTTCAAGGAAGGCGAGGGCGCTGAGGCGCTCGGGCTTGATGGAACCGAGAGCTTCACAATCCGCGGAGTCGCCGATCTGCAGCCGCGGCAGGAGCTCCAAGTCGAAGCAAAGCGTCAGGATGGAAGCGTGACGACATTCACCGTCCGCTCCCGGATCGATACTTACAACGAGCTCGAATATTTCAAGGCAGGCGGAATCCTCCACTACGTACTGAGGAGGCTGGCGGCCTGAGCGCTGAGCAGATCGCGGTCGAAATCGCCGGTTGGGCCGGCGCGGCGCTGATCCTGCTTGCCTATCTGCTTCTGTCGATCGGGCGGCTCACCGGCCAATCGCCCGTCTATCAATGGATGAACGTTTTCGGAGCAATCGGCTTCACCATCAACGGCTGGTGGCACCGGGCACTGCCCTCGACCGCCCTCAACGTTGTGTGGGCCGGAATCGGGCTGTTCACCCTTCTTCGGCTGGCGCGGCGAGCGCCGCCTTCAGCCAGTCGGGAATGATCGCATTGTCGGGAATGGCGACGACCCTGGCGTGAACGACTGAAAGTCCAAGCTCCGGATATTCTACTCGTGAGCGGTCGCCGCCACCGCCGCTGACAACGAACAGCCTCCGGTTGATCTTCTGCCGCCAGTTCATCCGGGCGGTATTTTCCTGCCCGACATAACAGCCCTTGTTGAAGCTGACCCCGTTCAGTTCGGAGGCGTTGCATTCGAGCCAGAGGATGTCGGCAAGCTCTGTCCGGCCTTCGCAGACGCCGAGACTGAGGCGGTGTTGGAGCCAGCCACCCACCTGGTCATCGGCAGATCCGATCCATCTTCCGCCCAACTGGGATAACCGAGGGTCGGGAATGCCCTCTGCACCGTCTCTCGACCAATGCACGGCGAACGAATCGTCGCGCTCGATGCGGATCGGCCGCCGCAACCGGTAAATCGAGAGGCGCTTGATCAGATCGTCGGCGGCCTCGGCTTCGCAATCGAGCAGCAGGTCCTCGCCGTCGGCCCAAACCAGGAAGTCGAACAGGCATTTGCCCTGGGGAGTGAGGAGTCCCGCCCAGACCGGAAGCTTTCCAGCCACATCGCTGGTCACCAGCCCCTGGAGGAACCCGCGCACGTCCTCGCCGGAGAGCCGGACGATCGCGCGGTCGGCGAGGGTGGTCGTAGGCATGAGAGTGAGTTAGTGGGCCGGAGCGCCAAAACAAACCCGTTCGTGTCGAGCGAAGTCGAGACACGTGATGCACGGGTTGGTGTTTCTCGACTTCGCTCGGGACGAACGGAGCTTTTGTTGAGCCGAGAATCGATCACGATCCGCCGCCCGGACGATTGGCACGTTCACTTGCGGGACGGCGAAATGCTGAAGCTGGTCGCGCCGTACACGGCGAAGCAGTTCGCCCGGGCCATCATCATGCCCAATCTCAGCCCGCCAGTTACCGAGATCGGGGCGGCCGCCGATTATCGCGAGCGTATCTGGCAGGCGACTGGCCGGGACTTCCGGCCATTGATGACCTGCTACCTGACTGATGAGAGCGATCCCGAGACTCTGGCGCACGGCTTCAACGATGACGTCTGGATCGCCGCCAAGCTCTACCCGGCCCACGCGACCACCAACTCGGCCCACGGCGCGACTGATATCCGCAACATCTACCCGGCACTCGAGCGAATGCAGCGCGTCGGAATGGTGCTGTGCGTCCACGGCGAAGTGACTGACCCTGAGGTCGACGTCTTCGACCGGGAGGCTGTGTTCATCGACCGGGTACTCCAGCCACTCATTCGCGATTTGCCGGAGCTGAAAGTCGTTCTGGAGCATATCACTACAGCCGAGGCAGCTGCCTTCGTTGAACACGGAAGCGAAACCATCGCTGCAACGATCACGCCACACCATCTGATGCTGAACCGCAATGCGCTGTTCGAGCGCGGCCTTCGCCCGCACGCTTACTGCCTGCCCGTTGCGAAGCGGGAGAAGCACCGCCTCGCAGTGCGGAAGGCGGCGACGTCCGGCTCGCCGAAATTCTTCCTCGGCACCGACAGCGCGCCGCATCCGGTCCACGCCAAGGAATCCAGCTGCGGTTGCGCGGGAATCTTCAATGCGCCGGTCGCGATCGAAGCTTACGCGACCGTCTTCGATGAAGAGGGGGCTCTGGAGCAGCTTGAGGCGTTCGCCTCGATTAACGGCCCGCGCTTCTATGGGCTACCTGTGAACGAGGGCACCATCACGCTGAAGCGTTCGGAAATGCAGATACCGGAGCGGATCGGAACGGGGGAAGATAGGGTCATCCCGTACCTTGCCGGGTCGTCGCTTCCCTGGTCGCTGGACTGATCAGCCGCACTCGTTGTTGCTTCCGCCGAGACCGTCAGCTCCGATGACATCCGAAAAATGCTGGCGGACTGCTCCATAGCAGGCGCAGGTCAGCCGCTTGAGCCCGGCCCTGTCGATCACCTGGATCGCCCCTCGCCGGGTTTCGATCAGCCCCTGCTCCTGTAAACTCTGAATCGCCGCGTTAACGGTGGTCCGTTGCGCGCCAAGAAGGCCTGCGAGCTCTCCCTGGGTCAGCTCGATCCGATCCCCGCCCCTGTCCTGAGCCGTCAGCAGCCATCGCGCGGCGCGCTGCTCGATGGTGTGAAAATTGTTACAGGCGACCGACTGCATCACCTGGGCGAGCAGATAATCGGAGAAGCGGCAGAAGAGGTTGCGGATATGGCCGGAGCGCATTTTCGCGTCCTCCAGAGCCTGCATCGGGATCTTCATAGCCGGACCGCCAATTTGCACCCGGGCCTCGGCGAAGGCGGGCGCATGTCCGCAGCTGACAATACCCCCGACAGCGCCTTCAGATCCGACCGACGCCACTTCTATCGAACGCCCTGCGGCAAGCTCTACGACGAAGGAGATCATCGTCGAACCGAAAGGGAAGTAGGAAGCGACGACGGGCACCCCTTTCGGATGCAAGGCTGCGTCTGCTTTCAGTTCGACGAGTGTGCCGAACGGCTCGAGCAGCGCACGCGCCTCCTTTGGTGCCGACGCCAAAAGCTCGTTCCCGGAGAAGGCCCGGTCAATGTGTGTGAGCTCGTCTTCCACAATCTCCATCATCGGCCCTTTCGGCGCCAAAGCGGGATCAGCGGAGGATTATTGCCGTTCCGTAACGCCGCACTTTCAAACGCCGGGCCGGGGCTACGGTTGCAGCGGTATAGTTACATGTGGATAGGTTCGACTTCTGAGCGCCGGCCTAGCATCATGCAGTCCGCAACCAGCCGCAGAGGACTGGAGTCCACGAAGCTCTTCCGCTCGTCGATGAGCTGCGCGAACTCGCGATAGATGTCGGGATATTCGCCGAGGCCGACCGCCTCCTGCTCGACTCCTCCGACGAACAACTTCGCGCCACCATTGATCAGGCGAATTTCGGTTCCGTCGGCGGTTTGGGAATCGATCGTCCACTCCTCTTCATCGCCCCAGCGGAAATCGAGGCTGCAGGTGAGCGGGCCATCCGCAACCGGGCTCTTGAAGACCATCTCTCCGGCGATCGGCGTTTGGGAGTTGCTCGGAAATTTCAGCTCGCCGTGATCGACGAAGAGGGGGCCGGGGAAGATTTTGGTCGCAATCGAGAAAGCGTTGATGCCGGGATCGAACACGCCGAAGCCGCCCGGTTCCCAGATCCATTGCTGGCCCGGGTGCCACTTATGGACGTTCTCGTGCCAACGGATCGCCATCGATCGGATGCGCTTTCCGGCGAGCAACCGGCCCGCCGCCTCGACCGCGGGATTGTGGCGCGCGTGCCAGGTGGTGAACAGCGTCACACCCTTGGCTTCAGCAAGCGACGCGAGGTCGTCGATTTCGGCCAGTGTGACCGTCGGCGGCTTTTCGAGGAGGCACTGGAGCCCGGCTTCGATACATTCGCGAGCGATGTCGTAGCGAGGGCCGGGGGGAGTCGTGATGGCTACCGCATCGAGGTCCTTGACGCTTCGAAGCAGCTCCCGCCAGTCGGTGAAAACCGGCTGCGGGCCGGTGCCGGACCGGCTCGAACTGGCGACCAGCTCGAAGCGGGAATTGCCGGCGATCGACGGCACGTGCTGATCGGCTGCGATCTTTCCAAATCCGATGATCGCGATTTTGAGCGGCTGCATTATCTCTCCTTTACTGCGGCCGCATAGGCACGCGCTTTGGTCAAAGTGTCGGCGGCGTTTTGCCCCGGTTTGTAGAGACCGGAGCCGAGGCCGAATCCATTCGCCCCCGCCTCGAGCCAAGCCGCGATCGAATCAGGGCTGACTCCGCCCACCACGACCAGCGGAACGTCTCGCGGAAGCACCGCCCGCATCGCTTTCACAACCTTTGGTGTGGCGGCTTCGGCAGGGAAGAGCTTGAGCGTATGAGCGCCGGCCTCAAGGGCTGTGAACGCCTCCGTCGGAGTGAAGATTCCGGGGCAGGACACCACTCCGGCTTCTGCCGTCGCCCGGATCACAGCGGGACTCATATTCGGGGAGACGATCAGCCGCCCTCCAGCGTCGCGTACTTGCTGCACCTGCTCAGGGTTGAGAACTGTTCCCGCGCCGACGGATACCTGCTCGCCAAATCGGGATGCGAGCCGCTCGATGCTCTTCAAAGGCTCGGGTGAGTTCAGCGGCACCTCGATGATCCGGATGCCGCCCTCGATGAGCGCGCCCCCGATATCCACTGCTTCGTCAGGCGTCACGCCGCGGATGATCGCGATCAGCGGACATTGCGCGAAATGGCTATCGTATTCCTCAATTGCACTCACTGGATCAGCTCCACGATCTGCTTTGCCCCCGCAATGAACGCGCGCTCTCCGGAGGCCTGTTCCGTCTCCACCCCCGCTTCTTTTAGAGCGGCTGCGTAGAGAGCTGTGAGGTCCGGCCGGCCAATTGCCACCACCCGAATTCCCGGATGAGCAGCGAGCCCGATTCTGACGTCCTCGCCGATCAGCAATCCGCTGATGAAGGAGGCTCCATCTTCCGCCGCCATTCGCCCGAGAAGGACTCTTGCCCTGGTCTCGAACAGTTCTGCCGTCACTCCGCTTCCGGCCAGCCCCTCTCGAGCCCCGGCCAGGAAGGCCTCACCGATTTCGACCTGCTTGCTCAAGAGGTCGGAGAGGATGCTTTTTGCCTTCAGCAGGTTGAACAGTTCGCCAGTCATCACCGTCCGGAATGAGACGATCCGGCCCGCTTCCAGACGGATCCACTTGTTGTGCGTGCCTGGGTGGCAAACCAGACAATCCTGCGGAACTTCCCCATCAGCCGCCGCGCCCAGGATCTGCACCTCCTCGCCGCGCATGATGTCGACGCGACTATCCTCGTACGCGACCCCAGGAACCAGAACGGCCGATCCGTCAGGCGAGCGAAGAATCCCCTGCGCCAGTTCATCGAGACCGGCCGGGCAGCGGACATAGGGCACTTCGATCCAGCCGCGGTTGGATCCGATCATTCCTGCGAGGAGCATTGGCCTGTCGCCGAGCTTCTCGCGAATCTCGCCCGTCGCGGTTTCGAACCCGCCCGCGGCAATCGAAAGCACTCCGCGGTCGTCGGCCAATTCGCCGATGCAATTGCCCTCTGTATCGATCGCATAGGCGCGCCGATTGGTCGTCCCCCAGTCGACGGCGATGAATCCCTCTGCCCAGCGCATGATTCGCGCCCCATTGCAGATTGACCGCGAAAAGTCGAAATGCCTTCCGCTCGCCACTTTTGGACGAAATGAAGCCGAATGCGTTCATTTCTGCCCGCGCTGTTGTTTGCTTCGGCCAGTGCCGCTCCGGCGAACGCGGCCCAACCCATCGAAGGGCTTTGGCGCAACCCGATCGGAAGCGCGATCATCCGAGTGGCGCCGTGCGGAAATCTGCTATGCGGCACGGTGGTTTGGGCATCGGCGCGCGGCGAGGCAGAGGTCGCGAAGAACACCTCGCACGTGGTCGGCACGACGGTGCTCACCGGCGTGAAACGAACCGCTCCGAACCGTTGGACGGGTCACCTCTATATCCCGGACGACAACGTCCATGTGTCGGCTCGGCTGGAGCTGGAAAGTTCGCGGGACCTGAAGCTCACCGGCTGCGGTCTCATCGGGCTGATTTGCCGGACCCAGATTTGGACCAGAGTCGATGAGCCGTTACCGCCGCGCGGCTAAGCGCGAAGCATTCAGGGCCGGGCAACGTCCTTGACCCGATATCGCGGCGGACGAATTTAAGGCGTGATGATGAAACGTACCTTTTTGAGCATTGCGGCGATTGCCGCAGCCGCGGCCCCGGCGGCTGCCCGGGATCCGATCGAAGGCCTGTGGAAGCACGGCCCAATGGTCGTCGAAATCGCCCCGTGCGGTGACGATCTCTGCGGTACTGTCGTGAAGGCATCGGCGCTTCAGCAGCAGAAGGCAGAACGCGGCAGCGGAACCCGGCTCATTGGATCACGGCTGATCACCGGCATCGAGCCGACCGGGCCGGGGAGCTACAGGGGCCGCGTCTTCGCAGCCGATCGCAATGTCTATGCAAGCGGGAGCGTCCATCAGCTGTCGCCGAACGAGCTCGAGGTGAAAGGCTGCGTGTTGATGGTGATTTGCAAATCACGCACCTACGTGCGGGTGCGCTAGAGCAGCGGGGTCAACTCGCGTCCGATCTCTCCCGACAACACCGCCAACTGCAGCGCATCCATATCGTCCGCCCAGTAGCGGTCCGACGTGAAATGCGGAGTCAGCTCCCGAAGCCTCGCATGAAGACCCTGCAACCTTGGGGAGGTCTTTAGCGGCGCGTGATGATCGACTGATTGGGCGGCCGTGATCAGCTCAATCGCGATAACCCCTGCCGCGTTGCGGACGATCGTCCCGGCCTTTCGCCCGGCGATCGGCGCCATCGACACATGATCCTCCTGACCGGCGGAGGTCGTGATGGAATCGATGCTCGCCGGATGGGCAAGGCTCTTGTTCTCACTTACCAGCGCTGCGGCGGTGACCTGAGGGATCATCAGACCCGAATTCAGCCCGCTATTTTCCGCTAGGAAAGGCGGAAGTCCGCTCATCATCGGATCGATCAGGACGGCTACGCGCCGCTCCGAAATCGATCCGACCTCGCACAGCGCCATCGCAATCGTGTCGGCCGCGAAGGCCACCGGCTGCGCGTGAAAATTGCCGCCGGAAATCGCCTCGTCGGTGTCCGGAAAGACGATCGGATTATCGGTCACCGCACCGGCTTCGATCGTGAGCGTCCGCGCCGCATTGGTGAGCAAGTCGAGCGCGGCGCCCATCACCTGCGGCTGGCAGCGGAAGCTGTACGGGTCCTGCACCTTGCCGCAGCGGGTGTGGCTTGCGACGATCTCGCTTCCGTCGAGAAGGTTGCGAAGCATGGCTGCAACGCGAATCTGTCCCGGCTGCCCGCGAAGCTCCGAGATGCGCGCATCAAACGGCTTCACCGAGCCTTTAAGCGCGTCGACCGATAGCGCTCCGGCAGCAACGGCAGCGCCAAAAACCCGTTCTCCGGCAAACAGCGCATCGAGCGCGACCGCAGTCGACATCTGCGTGCCGTTGATGAGGGCAAGGCCCTCCTTCGGGCCGAGCTGCAGCGGTTCGAGACCGATGCGGGTCAGGGCCTCGGCTGCGGGCAGCACCTCGCCTCCGACATCGATCCGGCCGTACCCCATCAGCGCAGCCGTCATGTGCGCGAGAGGAGCGAGATCGCCGGATGCGCCGACGCTGCCCTGACTCGGAATGACCGGGATCGCGTCGCGATCGAGCAGCGCCTGCAGCGCTTCGACAACGACCGGCCGGACTCCCGAATAGCCGCGCCCCAATCCCAACAGCTTCAGGACAATCATCAGCCGCGAGACATGGCGCGGAAGCGGCTGGCCGACGCCGGCGCTGTGGGAGAGGATCAGGTTGTTCTGAAGCTGGGAGAGCTGATCGTTCGGAATCCGCGTGTTGGCGAGCAGCCCGAAGCCGGTGTTGACGCCATAGACGGTCTCGCCGCTGGCGACGATCCGGTCCACGGCTCCGGCGGAAGCCGAAATGCGGCGGCTGGAGGCGTCGTCCAGCCGCGCGGTTGCGCCCGACCAAAGCTCGCGGAGTTCGTTGAACGTGATCGCTTCAGGATTGAGCTTCAGCATTCGGCACACACCTAACGTCATTCCCGCGAAAGCGGGAATCCCGCTGTTCAACGGCACAAGGAAGCGGGGCCCCGTCTACGCGGGGGTGACGGCTAAGGGACCATCGGCAGGTCCAGTCCCTGCTCACGAGCGCAGTCGATGGCGAGATCATAGCCCGCATCGGCGTGACGCATCACGCCGGTGGCAGGGTCGTTCCACAGCACGCGCTCAAGCCGCCGAGCGGCATCGTCGGTGCCGTCCGCCACAATCACCTGACCGGCATGCTGCGAATAGCCCATGCCCACGCCCCCACCGTGGTGAAACGAGACCCAGGTTGCCCCAGACGCGCAGTTCAGGAGGGCGTTCAGCACTGGCCAGTCGGAGACGACGTCGCTGCCGTCCTTCATGCTCTCCGTCTCGCGATTCGGCGAGGCAACCGAACCGCTGTCGAGATGATCGCGGCCGATGACGATTGGGGCGGAGACTTCGCCGCTCCGAACCATTTCATTGAAAGCGAGCCCGAGCCGGTGCCGCTGGCCCAGCCCGACCCAGCAGATGCGCGCCGGGAGTCCCTGGAACGCGATCCGCTCGCGCGCCATGTCGAGCCAGCGGTGGAGGTGCTTGTCTTCCGGGATCAGCTCCTTCACCTTCGCGTCGGTGCGATAGATGTCCTCCGGATCGCCGCTCAGCGCCACCCAGCGGAACGGCCCGATGCCGCGGCAGAAGAGAGGGCGGACGTAGGCCGGCACGAACCCCGGAAAATCGAAGGCATGGCTAACGCCCATGTCCTTCGCTTCCTGGCGGATGTTGTTGCCGTAGTCGAACGTCGGCACGCCCATCGCCTTGTAGGCGAGCATCGCTTCGACATGCTGTGCGATCGAGATCCGAGCCGCTTCGGCCACGGCCGCAGGATCGCGCTCGCGCATCTCCTGCCATTTGGCGACGCTCCATCCGGCCGGGCAGTAGCCGTTGGCAGGATCGTGGGCGCTGGTCTGGTCGGTCAGCGCGTCGGGCCGGATTCCTCGTTCAAGCATTTGCGGGAGGATTTCGGCCGCGTTGCCGAGGAGGCCGACGCTCGTCGGTTCGGTCGCAGTGCGGACGATCTCCAGCGCTTCGTCGATGCTGGTGGCGCGGTGGTCGAGGTAGCGCGTCTCCAGCCTCTTCTCGATCCGGCTTTCCTGCACTTCGACGGCGATGCAGTGCGCGCCGGCCATGACCGCCGCGAGCGGCTGCGCTCCACCCATTCCGCCCAGCCCCGCCGTCAGGATCCATTTGCCCGAGAGATCGCCGCCGAAATGTTGGCGGCCCATTTCCACGAAGGTTTCGTAGGTGCCTTGGACGATTCCTTGGCTGCCGATGTAGATCCAGCTGCCCGCGGTCATCTGGCCGTACATCATGAGCCCCGCGCGATCGAGGCGGTTGAATGTCTCCCAGTTCGCCCACTTCGGCACGATGTTGGAGTTGGCGATCAGCACGCGAGGCGCATCCTTGTGGGTACGGAAGACGCCGACCGGCTTGCCGGACTGGACAAGTAGCGTCTGGTCCCCCTCCAGACGCTCAAGCGTTTCTACGATCTTGTCGAAGCACGCCCAGTTGCGCGCAGCGCGGCCGATCCCGCCGTAGACGACCAGGCTCTGCGGGTCCTCGGCTACCTCGTCGTCGAGGTTGTTCTGAAGCATCCGGACCGCCGCCTCGGTCGTCCATTGCTTTGCCTTGATCTCGCTGCCGCGCCTAGCGCGGATGTGGCGGCTGTTATCGCGTCGGTCGGCCAATCAAATCCCCTTGATAGGGTCCTTAGCCGGTCGCGTCCGCAGACCCAAGGGGAGCCGGCGATCGAGCCACACCAGGAGGTATCCGGCGATCACGAATAGTATCCCGATGACGAGTGCGTTGAGCAGGGCGCGTTCGGTGCCGATCTTGCCGATATCGATGAAGGGATAAGGATAACGGCCATCGGCTGCGCCTCGCGCGAGCACGTAAGCGAGATAGACGATCGGGAAGAGAGCCCAAAGCCACGGCGCACGCCAGCGGAGCTTGCGGTGCGGAGTCAGCAGGAACCAATAGGCGGTCATGCAGAGCGGTGACACATAGTGAAGCAGGTAATCGGCAACCAGCGCTGATCCGCTCAACGGGTGAAGCCCCGCGAGCATCGTCACATAGACCGATCCGACGAGCAGGATCGCGAGGGTGAGGCCACTTTGCACGAATTCCGGGACTCGCTTTCCAGCGGCCACCACTGTCATCGAGATTGCCAGCGCAAGATTGCAGATGATCGTGAAGAACCGCAGGAGAATCCACAGGCTTTCAACCACAGCTTGCGTTCGCGCGTAGGTGTCGACGAGTTGGATCGCGATCCCGGCCCAGCAGACCAGCGCGATGAGTGCGGCGGCAAGTCTACGCATCGTCCCCGGCGTAAATCCGGCGTTCCGGGCACGGGAGTCCGATCCAGTAGCCGAGCTCCGCAAGATTCTCGATACGCCAGATGCAGAGGTCGGCGGCCTTGCCCGCAGCGATGGTCCCCACCTCTTTTTCGACGCCCAGTGCTCGCGCTGCGTTGACAGTCATCCCTGCGAGCGCCTCTTCCGGCGTCAGGCCCAACAGGGTGCACGCCATGTTCATCGCCAGCGTTGGGGAGAGAAGAGGGGAGGTGCCTGGGTTGCAGTCGGTCGCAACGGCCATCGGGACGCCCTGGTCGCGGAGCAGCTGCACCGGCGGCTTTTTGGTCTCCTGAAGCGCGTAGAATGCACCCGGCAGGAGCACGGCGACTGTGCCGGCTTCGGCCATCGCCTTCGCTCCGGCTTCGTCCAGATGCTCGAGGTGATCGGCCGAAAGAGCCTTGTGGCGGGCTCCAAGCTCGGCCCCGTGCTGGTTCGACAACTGCTCCGCATGGATCTTCACCCGGAGCCCGTGACGCGCAGCGGAAGCGAAAACCTGTTCCACCTCGTCGGGAGTGAAGGCGATGGTATCGCAGTAGACGTCCACGGCTTCCGCGAGGCCAGCGCGCGCCACAGCCGGAATCATCTGCCCTGCAACCATCGCCACATAATCATCGCGGCGCTCCTGCCACTCGGCTGGGAGGGCATGGAGAGCGAGCAAAGTCGGAACGATCCGGACCGCCTCGCTGGCCGCCAGGGCAGCCGCGCATCGGAGGAGTCGAATCTCCCCCTCGACGTCGAGACCATAACCGGACTTAATCTCGATCGTCGTGACACCGCCGCTGATCAGCGCATCCAGCCGCATCGCAGCGGCGGCCAGGAGCTGATTTTCCGAGGCTTCGCGCGTGGCCTTCACCGTCGAAGCGATGCCGCCGCCCGCCTTCGCAATCTCCTCATAAGGCAATCCGGCGCGGCGCATCGCGTGTTCATCCGCGCGATTGCCGCCGAAGATCAGGTGCGTATGGCAGTCGATCAGGCCCGGCGTTACCCAGGCGCCATCGAGCGGCGTTACCTCCTGCGCTCGGTGGCCAGCTAGCTCGGTGCGGGTGCCGACCCGGACGATTCGCCCATCCTGGATTCCGATCGCGCCGTTCTCGATGATGCCCAGCGGATTGCCGGGCTCCGGCTCCATCGTCGCTACGCGGCAGTCGGTCAAAAGGCGATCCCACATGGATTTGCCCTTATTGGAGTGCGGCTGTTAGGGCAAAGCCATGAATGGTTGGCCAAATCTTTCGGAACTGCTCCTCGATACCGGCGACGACATTCCGATCGGATTGCTCGGAGCGCCGCTGGCTGCGGGCTCGGTCACACCCGGCGCTTGCGATCGAGCGCCGGCGCTGCTCCGCAAGACACTCAAACGCATCGCCCGCTACGACATCGGAATGGGCCGCTCGGTCTTTACACCCGTCCGCGACCGGGGCGACATCGACCTTACCGCTCTTACGATCGAGCAGGCGACCGATCCGATCCGCAATGCTGTCGAGGCGAGTGTTGGCGAGCACGCACTGACGCTTGTGGCCGGCGGGAACAATGCCATCACACGGCCCGCAGTCCTGGCGCTCGGCGATCTCGGCAAGGTAGGGTTGATCACCTTGGATGCGCATTTCGACATGCGCGATCTCGACGCTGGCCTTTCCAACGGAAACCCGGTCCGGGCGCTCATACAGGACGGATTGCCGGGCAGGAACATCGCCCAGATCGGTCTCGCATCCTTCGCAAATACAGCCAAGATGCATCGCGACGCGATTGCCGCGGGTAGCCTCGCGATCAGCATCGATGAGGTGCGCGGCGCCGGAATCGCTAGCGCCGTCGAGAAGGCGATCGAACATACAGATCATTGCAAAGCGCTCGTTGTCGATTGTGACATCGACGTGATCGACCGGTCGCAAATGCCCGGCGCGCCGGGCGCGCGACCGGGGGGCATGGACGTCACCGACTTCTTCTGGGCAGTTCGCCGCCTTGCCAGGGAACGGCGGACGCGCGTTATCGACCTCACCGAGTGGGACCCCTCGCTCGATCCAACCGACCTCAGCGCCCTGACTGCCGGGCGCTGGGTGGCGGAGTGCATCGCCGGGTTTGAAGCGCGCTAGCGCTTCTTCCGCTGCGGCGGGTTCGGCGTGACCAGGATGCGATCGGCATCGATCTTACGAACGCAATCCCACGGGACGCGGCGTCCCTTTTTTCGCGCTGTAAGCCGTTCGATGAAGCTTCCTGGCCCGACCATCAAGGCGGTGACCACACCCCGCTCGCAGTGGACTTCGTGCACTCGCCCCAGGCGCTCGCCATCCAGAGTCCGGACTTCCTTGTCCCGAATATCGGTCAGCCGCATCACAGCGCCCCCTCGTGCGGGATCCATTCAGCAGCGCGCCGCTCGCTCTTGTGCAGCCCCAGCTGCCACCCTGAGCATTCCAGGTGAACCGCGGCGCCAATACTGTGCACCTTGTCCATCGGCACGCGCGTTACCCGACTCCCGGCGATCTTCTCCACCAGCCACATCGCCCAGCCGGGAAGGCGTCCCGTGTACGCCCCCGGCCCCACCAGCAGCGCCTTGAGTTTCAGGTCCTTGCCCGGTCCTCCAGTCAATTCGATGTCATCGACAATCCCGCAATATTTTCCCTCAACGTCGTATAGCGGCAGGTCGAGCAGCTCGCTCACGAGCTTGATGAGGGAATCCGGTTTCATCCCTGTCCTCCGGAGGTGATCAGGAACAGCGGCAGCGCGGCGAGGGCCATGAGCACGATCAGCACGAAGAAAAGCCAGCCCAGCACTTTCGCGAGCCGTCCGTTCACATATTTGCCCATATATTTCCTGTCGTCCGCCAGAAGCATCAGCGGCAGGTAGGTGAGGGGAAGCACCAGGATCGAAAAAACGATCGCATATTGAACGAGGCTCATCGGATCGACGCCCGTCAGAACGATCGCCAGCGAGAGCAGAAGAAGCACAACCCAGGCGATGGTGAAGCGTGGCGCCTCCCACGGCTTCTTGTGGCGCCCCCAGATCCATCCGAAGAATTGAGCGATCGAATAGGCGTTGGCCATGCATGTCTCGATCGCTGCGCCGGCCACCGCGAACAGGATTCCCAGGAGGGCAAGGACGAGCCCGATCGGTCCAAACGGAATGGCAGTCTGAAGTGCGACGGTGCCGGGGATCTGCGGCCCGATGCCCGCAGGTCCGAACAATTGCGCGGCGCTCGCCAGCATCGCGATGCTGAGCAACGAGCCGAGCGCCATGCCGACGATGGCCGTAATGCGATTGGTGGGTAGGTCCTTTGGGCCCCATTCCTCCTCAATCCCGCCCGAGGAGTAGAAGTAGGTCTCATAAGGGAACATCACGGCGCTGAAGATCGCCACGGCGAAGTAAGAGAAGTTCAAGAGCTCCTTCGAGCTGAGGCCGGGCGGGATCTGCGGCAGGAATCCCGCCGCAATTTTCTCCCAGGGCGGATCGATGGCTGTCAGCGCGAAAACGAAGACGAGCATCAGAAGGCCGAGGAGGCCGAAAATCCGCTCGATCCATTTGAAGGGCAGGACCCAGATGCACCCCATCAGCGCGGCCGCGCTGATCGTCGCCATCAGCAGATAGGGCGCGCCGGTGAGGTATCGCAGCAGTAGCCCTAGGCCGCCGATTTCGGCCGCGCAGGTGATCAGTGTGCTGAGCACAGAAGCGGCGAGGGTGATGAAGCCCAGCTTTAGGCCGAGCCGGTGGCGTATAAGGTTGAAAACAGGCTGCTTGGCGACCGCTGCTACTCGTCCGCTCATCTCTCCGTAAACGATAATCCCGACCGTCGACAACGCGAACACCCAGATCAGGCTGTAACCGAACACCGACCCGGCAAGCGCCGCGAACACGACTTGGCTGATGTCGACGAAGCCGCCGACCGCAGTCATGATCCCCAGCGTCAGCTCAATCGGATTCAAGGCGGTCCTCGATCTGCTTGAGCTTCCCGGCGTGAGTCCGCAGTTCCGCAGCGGGCGCGTTGGCGGGCTCAGCGATTAGCGCCCGGATCTCGTTGCCATACTCGGATTGGGGCTGCGTCAGCGCCGACGCCGTTGTGCCAAGCTGCTCTTTCAGGCTCTCGCGCATTGTTTGGACGTAGGCGGCTGTGAGCTTCCCTTGAGCCGCGAGTTGGTTGACCATCGCCCATTCGAAGCCGAGCGAACGCGCCTGAGAGATATATTGGAGATCGGTTTCGGCGCCCTTCGAGCAGCCGGCCAACAACAGGAGCGGCAACAACGCGCGTCGCATTCCCCCAAAACCGTTCCGCGGGCGAACCGGTTCCGCCTACAACCGGCCTGCCAAACGCCGGCCTTTGTCGGAAAGCGTGCGGAAGGTGATCGAGAAACGGAGTGTGTCTCCCGGCGCGATACTATGCTCCCATTGGTGGCGTGCTTCGCCGGAGAGCCGGTAAGCCGAGCGCGGCAGGACCTCGGTTTGAGTACGATCGAACCCGCCGGGTCTTCGCCTGCGGAACCTGAGCAGGGCAGGAGAGCCGAGCGAGACACCGACGACGATTTCGAACTGCGGGCGATCGCGGTGCCAGCCGATCCCGGCACCAGGATCGTATCGGACCAGGAGCACGTGCGCGAATTCGTCTGGCTTGACACCAGCAAAGCTCCCCGCCTTCGCGCGCAGCGGCTGCAACCAGTCAGGCATGGGCTCTGCTGGCGCGAAGCTCGAGTCATCGAAATCGTAGCGCCAGCCATAGGTTCGGGTCAGCCGCTTGCCCGTCCAGCCGTGAAATCGAAACGGCGACAGGTGTTCGCCGGACAGATGCTCAATCAGATTCCGCTCTTCGGCTTCAGAGATGAAGTCGGGCCGGTATTCGAGCCCGGCGATCAGCGGCTCGCCGAACAAGTCAGTGCTCACGAGCCGAAGATCTCCTTGAGCTGTGACGGGCGAAGCTCGGGCTTCAGTTGATCGAATGTGCACTGCTTCGGGTCCTTGTCGGGCCGCCAGCGGAGGAGGGCGGTGCCGTGCCGGAACCGACGGCTGGTCACCTGATCGTATTTCACCTCGACCACCAGGACCGGTTTAAGCGGTTGCCATTGGACGGTGCGTTTGGTTCGCCAGCGGCTGGGGCCGCCCGGTGCGCTGCCCGTGAAGCCTGGGGGTTCGATCAGCTTCTCCAATTCTCCGCTCAGTCTCTCCCGTTCGTCGGCCGGTATCGCGGAGGTGAACCCGACATGGTCGAGCAGCCCTTCGTCATCGTAGAGGCCGAGCAACAGCGACCCGACTACTGGTTTTTTCTCGGCATAGCGGAAGCCGCCGACGACGCAGTCGGCGGTACGTTCCGGCTTCACCTTCACCATTGCTCGTTCGCCGGATTTGTATCGCTGGTCGAGCCGTTTGGCGATCACGCCATCGAGGGCTCCGCCGCTTCGTTCCAGCCAATCCAAGGCCGTACGACGATCTGTGGTTGCGGGCGACAGCTTCAGCTTCGGCTCGTGGATGCTCTTAAAGAAGGTTTCTAACGCTCGCCGCCGTTCTCTCAGCGGGCGCTCAGCATAGTCGTCGCCCTTCAACGACAGCAGGTCGAACAGCATAAGTTCGGCAGGAGTTTCCGCCGCAAGCTTGCGCACCCGGCTTTCGGCCGGATGCAGCCGAAGCTGGAGCGCATCGAAGGAGAGCGCGTCGCCGACGGGGATGATTAGCTCGCCGTCGAGCAGGAACCGGGAGGTGTTGAGGCCAGCGATCGCCTCTAGCACTTCCGGGAAATAGCGGCCGAGCGGCTTGCCGTTTTTGGATATCAGCTCGACCTCATCGCCATCGCGTTGCGCGAGGCAGCGGAAGCCATCCCACTTGGGTTCGTATTGCCAGCCACTGCCTTCCGGCAATTCGGCGGCAAGCAGGGCCTCCATGGGAGCGGGCGCTTTCATGGCGATCAAGCGCGGAGGAGGGGGATTGTGTTCCGGGCAAGAAAAAAGCCGCCCGGAGGCGGCTGGGGGAGGGTGTCTGGGCCCCGCATCAAGTGCGGGGCAACGGAAAACCTAAGCTCGCGTTGCTCGCCAATGTTTTCCGTTGGTTGCGGGGGCAGGATTTGAACCTGCGACCTTCAGGTTATGAGCCTGACGAGCTACCGGACTGCTCCACCCCGCGTCACCATCAGTGGGCACTTGCGCCCAGAAACAAAAATGCCGCCGCTCGACTTGCGTCGGCAGCGGCTAATTGACTTGTGAATGGGTTTTTCAACGAGGCGCCGGCTGCAAAGCCTGGCGACGACCTACTCTTCCGCTGCTTAAGCAGTAGTACCATCGGCGCAGTCCGGTTTCACGGCCGAGTTCGGGATGGGATCGGGTGGGTCACGGACGCTATGGTCACCAAGCTATGAAGCCGGCGCATCGTCGAAAATTCTAGAAACCGTGCGGATTATCCAGCCAAGCGACCGGTCTGCGCATAGGCGCAGGCCTGTCGATGATGGTGCAGATTCAATCAAGCGCGAATAGGACATTAGGACCGGTTAGCTCCATGCGTTACCGCACTTCCACACCCGGCCTATCAAGGTCGTGGTCTTCGACCGTCCTAAGATACCTTATCTCGAGGGAGGCTTCCCGCTTAGATGCTTTCAGCGGTTATCCCGTCCATGCATAGCTACCCTGCTGCGCGGCTGGCGCCACGACAGGTCCACCAGAGGCATGTTCACCCCGGTCCT